>Ga0157370_10002890_pt1 | contig 20482 bp, 28 predicted proteins | sample C35metaG_FD_113463 | JGI IMG/M metagenome (GOLD analysis project Ga0157370, IMG submission 113463) | Corn rhizosphere microbial communities from Kellogg Biological Station, Michigan, USA - C3-5 metaG | ecosystem: Host-associated > Plants > Roots > Rhizosphere > Soil | place: USA: Michigan...
AAATACTGAACATCAAGCTTACGCGGACATGAAAGAGCGTTGGAAAACTATCAACGATGTCTGTGAAGGCTCAACCAAGATTAAAAAGCGTGGTGAGTATTACTTACCTAAGCCAAATGTTACAGCAGATGCTACTCAAAACGACCAGTATTATTTAGCGTACTTAACGCGAGCTGTGTTTTACGAGATTTCAAAAGACACATTAAATAAGATGGTAGGTGTGGTATTTGCGGAGGATCCAACATTCGAACCGGATGGAATGGATTTTCTTAAGTACGATGCAGATGGTACAGGTAAATCAATTTACCAAGTGGGGCAATCATGCCTACAAGGTTTATTAAAACATGCACGTGGTGGTCTATTTGTTGACTATCCAACTACCGACGGCAATGTATCTGTACAGCAAGCAGAAAACTTAGGTATTCGCCCAACAATTGTTTTCTATGATGCTCTAAATATTATCAATTGGAGCGTCAAGCGTGTTGGATCTGTTTATAAGCCTGATTTAATCGTTTTGTATGAAAAATCTACAGTAAAAGATCCAGAAGACGAGTTTGCTAAAAAAGAAGTAAATACTTACCGAGTATTACGTCTTGATGGGAAAAATGAATATAACGTTCAAGTTTATTCGGATCAGTTGGGCGATTTACAGGGCGGTGAAATTCACTACCCAACTAATTCATTAGGCCAAAGATGGAATGAAATTCCTTTTATTCCTTTGGGGGCTTTGGCTAATGATTGGAATATTGACTCAATTCCATTGGAACCAATTGTCACCATGAACTTGGCCCATTATCAGAATAGTGCGAGCTATGAAGAGATGGTGTTCATATGTGGTCAGGCTCAACCAGTAATTAATGAACTAGATACCGATTGGCGTGACTGGCTTCAAAAAAATGGTGTCCGCTTAGGTTCTAAAAATCCTTTAATGCTTCCGAAAGGCTCATCATTTGACTATAAGCAAGTCACTGAGAGCACCTTAGCTAAACAGGCTATGGAGGGTAAAGAAAAGTACATGCAAGCGCAAGGCGCTAAGTTATTTGAGGTTGAGCAAGGCAATAAAACGGCTACTCAATCCAATAACGAAAAACTTGCACAATACAGTGTGCTTTCTCTTTGTGTGGCAAACACTAATGAAGCTATGGAATATGCGCTGAAATGGTGTGCAGAGTTCTATGGTTCTGGAAGTAAAGCTAAGCTAACCATTAAGCAAGACTTTGCTAAAGGCAAGATTGATCTTGATACGCTTAAGTTCTATTGGGAAATGGTGCTTGCTAATCGCATGAGTATGGAAACATTCCATGAGATTCTAACTACAGGAAAAGTTCCTGAAATTAGTTTTGAGGATGAGCAGACCCGTATTGAAAGCGAAGCAGTTAATCGGCCTATGGTTGGATATGTACCGGGAGTGACAAATGAACAGCCAGTTGTCACAACAAGCACTACTTGATGCTTTAGTCTCTCATCAAGCTTATCTTTATCGCTTGTCATCTAGTGAAATCACAAAGCTTGTTTCTCAGTTTGATTCAATATCGGGCGATATGCTGTCACAGCTTAGAGATTTGCTAGATGAGTTAAGCGATGCTGAAAGATCGGCTTTGATGGCAGGACAATACACAACACCTGCTTTAAAAGAGATTCGGACAGTTATCCAATCATGGCAAAGTACGGTAGCGTCAACGCTTATTGAGAGCTTCTCTGTAAGCGCAACGGCATTGGCGGTATATGAAGCTTCATATCAAGCTAAAACTCTTGCTGAGAAGCAAATAGAGCCAAATGGCAATACATTGCTTAATAAAGCAAAGAAAGCCCCGTTAAGTGGCGGTGTGCTGCTTGATTCTATCTTTGCTCGAATTGCCGATGATACCCGTCTCAGAGTGGAGCAGGTAATTCGTGATGGTTTATCTAATGATCAGACCAATCAGCAGATCATCCAAAGGATTAAAGGTAAGAAAGCCCTTAATTATCAAGATGGGCTACTTGAGCAAAGCCGATCACAGATATCTACAATGGTTCGTACTGCTAGAAGTCATGTATCTAATGTGGCCTTGAATGAAACGTACACTGCCATCGGTGTTGAGTATGTAAAGTTCATTGCAACACTGGACAGTCGTACTTCTAAAATCTGTATGGGATATTCGGACAAGGTATACAAGAAAGATGAGCCGCATCCAGTACCCCCATTACATCCTAATTGCCGATCATTATTAATTCCTGTCACTGATGAGCATGGTAAAACTATTGGTAAGCGACCTTTCAACAACAAGGTGAATGGTGAAGGTGAAATAGGTGTTGTTGATTCAAACACAACATTTAAAGGTTGGTTTGATAAACAAGATGCAGCTTTTCAAAAGTCTTGGCTTGGCCCTGCAAGATACAAGCTATTCAAAGAGGGTAAATACTCTCTAGATAAGTTTGTAGATCCTTTGACTGGTCAGCCATTCACTCTTGCTGAGCTTAAAAAGCTTGATGAAGAAATGTTTAAGAGGTTGGGGCTATGATCTATTTCTTTTGTGTTCTTCTCTTTGTTGCGCTTTTATATGGAAAAGCTGACGGCATAGGGGCTTTTGCCTTAGCAATTGTTGATTTGGCATTAATTGCTGCAATCCTATTTTTATGGTGTGCAGATAAAAAGGTATTCCTATGATCACATCCGAACAGCAACTTATTAATGACCTAATCCTATGGTCTTGGACTATTCCAAGAAAATAACAGTTTTAAAACCTTAGCACCTTCGGGTGCTTTTTTATTGCCCGCAGTTTGTGACTGCAAAACCGCTCAGGGAGCAAAACATGAAATACAAACTCGATAGCCTAGAGGGCTTATCTGATGAAATGAAGGCACTTTATGAAGAAAAAGACGGTGCATTTTATTTAAAAGTTGAAGGTCTGCCGCAGCAAGACAATTCAGAGCTTGATGGGTTAAAGCGAAAAGTTGAAGAACTTCTTGGAGAAAAGAAATCTGCTCAACAAAAACAACGTGAAGCAGAAGAAAAAGCCCAAAAAGAAGCTGAAGAAGCGGCCCGTAAAAAAGGTGATGTTGCTGCAATTGAAGCATCTTGGAAAGCCAAGTTAGAACAAGCAGAAGCTAAACATGCCGAAGCAACCAAAGCATTGCAAGACCAAGTCTACAAATTAACTGTCGGGCAAACAGCACAATCTTTAGCAAGTGAGCTTTCTATCAAAGGCTCGGAGGCAGTATTGCTTCCACACATTACAAACCGTCTTCAAGTTGAAACTGATGAAAACGGTGAAGTCAAAGTTCGAGTACTAGATTCGCAGGGCAAACCTAGTGCAATGAACATTGATGATCTTAAAAAAGAGTTCCGCAGCAATGTGGCATTTAAGCCATTAATTGTTGCTTCAAATGCGTCAGGAAGTGGGGCTTCTGGCGGTGGTTCAGGTGGTGGAGCTGCTAAGAAACCAAGCGAAATGACACCTCAAGAACGTTTGGATTTCCAAAAGAGTGACCCTCAAGGATTCCAGTCTGCGTTGGCGAATGGTGACTTTAATAATTAATTTTTAGGAGTATATCCATGCCTTCTTTAGTAGAAGTATTTAACCGTGACGTAGTTTTATCTTATCTGCGTCCGAACCCTGTGGCAGTGTCGCCTCTCGTACAATCTGGTGCATTCGCGTCTGATGACCGCTTACGTCCTTTGTTAACAAGTGGTTCTTCAACTTTCATTGTTCCCTATATCAATGGTATCGATGGCAACGTTGAGCAGAACTATGGAAACACCATTCTGACTGATATTGCAATGCCACGAACTATTGATGCTGGTTCAATGACTGGCCGTGTCGCGTATATGAACGAAGGTTTTGTTGAATCCACATTGGCTCGTTACTTATCACAAGTAAATGCACTTGAATTAATTGGTGGCATGCTTAACAAGTACTGGCTCGATGCTGCTGAAAATCGTGCACGAGCAACAGTAATTGGCTTGCGTAATTATGACCAAGCTAATAATAAAGTGCTTACAACAGACATCTCAGCTTCAACTGCAACTGATGCTACACGATGGTCAGTAGATGCTTACATTGATGCAGAAAGCACCATGAAACAAGCATTACGTGGCCGTGGTGTGATGTTTGTACATTCGCGTATTGCAGCGAAGATGCGTAAACAGCAACTTCTTGAGCAAGTGACCACTAGCGATAACTTGCCACCTATCACTGTTTATAACGGTCGTGCGGTAATTGAAACTGACTTCAATACACAGATCGGAACTGGTGCAAACGCTAAGTTCATTACGATCCTAGCAGGTCCGGGTGCTTTCTCTTTTGACTCGGTGCCGGGTCCAGAAGATTTAGAAATTGAACGTACTGCTGCAACTGGTAACGGTGCTGGTCATCGTTGCTTATGGACTCGTCGCAATATGCTAATCCACCCACAAGGGTTTAGCTTCATTGCTCCAGAAAATACGCTTAGTGGCGGTACGGAAACAGAAGCATTAAGTGCATCTTGGGCCGACTTGCAGAAAGCTGAAAACTGGAAACTGGAAACAGCAGCAGAAGACACCTCAATCCGCTTCCTAATTACTAACCTTTAAGGAGAGCAGTCATGGCTGAGAAGCAACCAGACTACAAATACCAATATCCAACAGACCGCCGATATGCTGATGATGCAACAGACACATTAGCAGCGGGTACGATGTTTGATCCTGCAAAGACGGCAGGCGATTACGGCATTAAGGACCCTGAAGTAGCGGTTCCAGTACCAGAAGCTCCGCTTAACGGTGGCGCTTAACTCAAGTAGGGCGGCTTTCGAGCCGTCCTTCTTAATTAGATTTTTAGGATTAAGCTATGAACTATGTGACAGTCGAAAGTGTGACTCAAAAGCTAGGGCCTAACTGGTGGGGTAATGGCGACCCTGTCATTGCAGTAATGCAGGCGAACGCGTGGCTTAATGCTAAGAATTTACCAGAATATCCAGGAGGTGAAGTTCCTGATTCTATTCTGACAGCAGGCGCATATCTGGCAAAGCTTGCATCAGCAGGTCAACTCTACACAACCAAAGAAGGCGTTGTATCCTCTAAAACCGTTTCTGCCCAATCTGGCACGTCTGTTAGCAAAACTTATGTTGCTGGCAAGGAAGAGTCAGTTAGCGGTGATATGCAATTCATTCTTGACCTTCTAGAACCATTCTTGAGTGAGAAGTATCACATCAACACTTATGTCATAACGGAGTAAGTCATGGGAATGCGTGATGAGATTCAGCAGGAATTGGCAGCTGCGTTTGATGCTGAAGATGAACTGGCAGACGCTGTAGATTCCTTTACCTGTACTCGTAAGATTTTAACAGGATCGAATCCTGCTACTGGCGAGGATACTTACACAGCATATGTATACGGTGGCAGAGGCGTCCTATTTGGCTCATATCTTAAAGATTTAGTGAAGCCTATAGATTACCGAGCCACTGACTCAAAAGCCGTGCTACTGCAAAATGAAGTGGTATCAAGTGATGGTGATTTAGTTGAGCCAGAAGTTAATGACATTTGGGTGATCGAAGGCGGAAATTATCGGGTTGTGAGTTGCGGGAAAGACCCCGCAGATGCGACATGGATTGCTCAGTTGAGGAAAGTGTAATGATTAACTTAGATGATGGAAATTTGATTACCCAAGCTATTAATGAAGATGGTGTATATCATGTTGAAGTTCGCAAAGACAATTTACCAAAGAAAGTCATGATAGATGGTGAAGAGTGCAAGTTTGTAATTTTTGCTGACACAAACAAGGGTTATTTGATTCGCCATAAAACAACGCTAGAAGGACGTGTTGTGACAGTGTTTAACGAACCTGCTTTTGAGCTTCTTTTTGGAAAGGTGGAGGTGATCATTAATGGGCTGGACAAGCAAACCAACGAGCTTTATCCAAACTGTTGAGGCAGACCTAACCAAAAGACAAAAAGATATTGTGATTGATGCCTTGGGTGGAGTGGTAATGCAAAGTCCAGTGGATACAGGTGCATTCCGAGCCTCACACAGAGTTAGCATTAACCAGCCTGACCAATCCTATAATGAAGCAGAAGAGGATAAAGGCGGAGCTTCAACAATCAGCAAGGGTACAAGTGCTTTATCTCGATTAGTTCCTTACTCGGCAGTCTACATTCAAACAAATAGCCCATATGGAACAAAGATTGAATACGGGAACTTCACGGACAAACCTTCCACTCCCAAAACAACTGGCGGCTACTCTAAACAAGCACCTCAAGGCGTTTATTCCACAACCTTTAACTATATTGCTCAAAAATACGGTGGTTAAAAATGGCAATGACACTAGATCAAGCTCGACAAGCCATAATCACTCGAGCAATGGCATTTACTGGAATAGCTCAAACTCGGATTAAGTATCCAAATAAAGATTTCACAGTTCCGGCTGATGGACTTTGGTGTGACATTAATATTTTATGGGGACAGTCATTGATTGCTGGTGTTGGTGATACTCCATGCACACGCAGAACTGGTCTAATCTCAATTAACTGCATGGCTCGCTTAAATACTCATGAAGTAGCAATCACACAGCTTGCAGATGCTTGGTTAAGCCACTTTGAATATTTCTCAACCGGTCAATTAGAAATACTTCAAGGCCAAGTGCAGAACTTGGGTAATAACACGGACTTTGTTCAATATAATGTGTCGATTGGATTTAGGGTGAATTGATATGAATGACTACCAAATGATTCTTAAAGAAATAGAGCAGAAAAAGGCACAACTTGAGCAAGAGTTGATGCAGCTTGTCAGTGCTAAAGTCAATGAATGGCAGAGTGTAAACAATCTACCAATCAAAAGTATTTACATTGATCTTGCTGATGTAACTTCACTAGGCGGGAATAAGAAATACATCGTATCTGCTGCTTCTGTAGACATAGACTACAAGCCTTAATCGCACAACAAACCTAATTTAATTTTAAACGAACCTGTCCTTAGCGGCAGGTTTTTTTATGCCTGAAATTCAGGCGAACACTGGCTAGAGCGACGGTTCGAAAGGAAGATGGTCATTCGACTACTCATTGCATCTTCTTGCCAGTGATTTTTATTTATGGGTAGTCGGAGCATATCAATGAATGCAAAACCTAAAATTGAAAACACTTATCAGCAAATGGTTGTTCCATTTCAGGACGCCAAGCTATCAATTATTGAATACAACAATCAACCCTATGTGCCAATGAAGCCAATTGTAGAAGGCATGGGGTTGGATTGGAAAAGCCAGTATCGAAAGATCACTAATAAATTTAAAACCTGCATGGTCAAAATGACCATTCAGCTTTTTGGTGACAGCCAAACTCGTGAAGTGGTAATGCTGCCTTTACGAAAGTTACCAGCTTGGCTTTATTCCGTTGAACCAAACAAGGTAAAGCCTGAACTAAAAGACACAGTTATTAAATATCAAGAACAGTGTGATGATGTCCTTTGGAATCATTGGTCTGGGAAGTTGAGTGCTAGGCAGAAAGCCTTCGATGAACTTAATCAAATCGATATGGCTGACAAAGTTTCTAAAGAAAAAGCGACATATTTTAGTTTAGGCATGCACCAACGTAAGCGAGAAAAGAAAGTAAATGAGCAGAAGCGCCTTAATTGGCTAAATCAGAATCTCGGTGTGCTAGAGCTTGGAGTCTGATCATGGATCTTTTGAATTTTGATGCTTACCTTATCTTTGCCTGTCGCTTAGCCAATGATTCTGATGAAGAAGTGGATTTTATCTGCGATGAAGTTAAGTTTGTTGTTCAGGCTGCTTCTAAAGCAAATATGCAAACCTTTGAAGATAAGTATGAGCAAATTAAGCAAGCATTCCCTCACTGCAAAATCATCATGACTCATAGACCGCTATTCAACTTAATAGAAACCCTTGACCAATATGAACGCTTGCAAGCCGCAATGATTGCTGATGGCGATCTGCTTGATGGTGGTCCAACTGGACGCATCGCAGATGCTTTCCGATGGGAGCCAAAGCATGACGGAGCAAGGCAACGCGGACATTGTTAATTATTTAAATATCCAACGCCCTCAATTCGAGGGCTTTTTAATGCCCGAAAATTAAGGAGAACTTAGATGAGTTCTGGTGCACGTCAGCTAACACAAATAGCAAAAGAAACCACAATTGGTGTAACTCCAAGCCCATTTGACCGTCAAACATTCGAATTCACTGAAAATGCATTAGATGCGACTGTGACAAAAGAGTCATCTAATTCAATTGCTGATTCACGCATTGCACGATCTTCAATGATCACAGGTGCAGAATATGCAGGTGATCTAACATGTGAAGCCAAATACAGCCCTTTGATTCAAGATTTAATGGCCGCTGCTGCTTTTAACAACTGGGCAACTGATGTATTAACTTTTGGCGGCAATGTTCGCCAGACCTTCAGTGTGTTGCGTGGCTTTACTGATGTGAATGACTACCACATCTTTAAAGGTGCTCACGTAAATACCTTTGGAATTGACATTCCAGAACAGGGCCTTATCACCATGACATTCGGCCTTATGGCATTAGGTCGACTTGGTGCAACTACACCGCCTCTAGGAACAGTCACTCCAGCAGATGACAATCCTAAGATGTCGAACATTTCGGTTGGCGACATTCTAATTGATGGTGTTTCTCAAGCAGGCATTTCTTGCATTACTGCGTTCTCCTTCAACTGGGATAATTCAATGCAAGTTCAGCGCTGTTTAGGCAGTGGCATTGATCCTAAAAAGATCTTAGAAATGATTGCGGCTGGCACAGGTTCCTTTACAGCAGCTTGGTCTCAAAACACGTCTGAAATGTATGCAAAGCAATTCACTAATGCAAACATTTCATTGCGAGTTCCTATCACAGATAGTGAAGGTAATGAATATGAGCTATTCATTCCTAAAGTCGAAATTACTGCAAGCCTTCCATCTGGCGGTACAGGCGACATTTTAAATACTTCATTTGACTACACTGTTGTTGATGAAGCGCCAACAATCACACGTACACCAGCAACGCCTTAATAGAGAGAAAATAAATGGCTTTTGATATTGTTGAAAAGAACAAAAACATCACTTTCCCTTTTGAATGGGTTGATTTTCCTAGTGGTGGAAAATTTAAAGTAAATGGGATTATGCAACCCGAGTTCCAACGAGCATTAGAAATTTTTAATCAAGAAACAGCAGCGGAAGCGGCTGATCTTAATTTAATCTCGAATGATCGAATCGAAAACCGCAACGACAAATTTGCATATGCAGTTGGTGTCTTTCTGGTGAATGACTGGAAGGGTATAGAGTTAAGTGATGGCACCTTATTAGAGTACACGCGTGAGAATGTTGAAAAGATCTTCTGCAAGTCTGCTCAAAAGACGCAATTAATTGACTTTGTGATTCAGGAAGCTACACGTATTCAAACTGAGTCATTAAAGGCTGCTAATGCTTTACTGGGAAAGTCTCAAACCTCTACGAGTGGTGCAAGTTCGGTTCAGAAGAAGAAGCGAACGACTACAGCAAAAAGCAAGTAGCCATTGCTAAGGCTTTAAATAAAGAAGCTACGAATATTTTGCAAAAGCCAAACTATTCGTATGTAGCAAACGCCATCCTTTCAGCCTACAACACCATTGCTCGTTCTAGACGATACGAGCAGGGTGTTCCATTGGCTATCGATATAGCTGCGATCAATTCTTACGTTGAGCAGTACGATTTACCGGTTGAACGATTCATCTTCAATGACTGTATATTTACGCTGGATAACTTGTTCTTGGATGAAGCGCATAAGAAGACGAGTAAGAAGTAAAACAATCTTGCAATACCCTAATTAAAACGGTAAATTTAAGACTCATAATCTGCTCACTCTTTGAGTAAGGCCATCGTCGAAAGTCGGGCTTTTTATTGTTGGTTGGTAATCCACTTAACAAAGGAAAGCATGATGAATAACCTTACTCGTGCAGAACCTAATTTCATCATGCGTGAAAAAAAGGAACTGCAAAAGAGGCTCTTAGATAAGAACAGCCAGCTATTAGAATTGATGCAAAGAGTTGAAAAATACTTGATGAGGATAGAAAAATAGTTAGTTGTTTTTTCTACAAAAAAGCCCGCCTAATCAGCGGGTTTATTTGTTTCTAGTTCTTCAATTCTTGCCATAAGTTGATCAATTAATTTCATTGATCGATTAATATTTTGTGTTGTCAGATTAAGTAGTTCAGAAAGCTCTGGTGATAGCCCCTTTTCTTCGCTAAAGCTCTCCTCAAGTCTGTATTGAGCTTCGGCATTAATTGATCGGCCACTCTCAGTTGCGGCTTGCTTAATCTTTTCCTTCAATTCCTCTGGAATACGTAGATTAAATTGAATATCAGCCATTTTTAAACAACTACATTGAAAGTTGTTAGCATTATGCTATCAAAAACTCTTGACATCAATGTTAGCATACCGCTAACATAGCAAAACGCTAACAAATAGCGTTCAACCTAAAGGAGTAAGAGATGAGTGCTGTTCAGATGAACACGCGAATGCCTGAAGAGCTTAAAGAGTTTTTATTAGAACAGGCAAAAAAAGAAGGGCGCTCTTTGAATAACTACTTAGTTAGACATTTTGAAGAGTTAAAAAAGAAGTTAACACAAGAGAGTGCGAAAGCATGAAATTTAACAGGCACAAAAAAACCTTGCCTTCCGCCAAGAATAAACAAGGTTTAGTTGTGTCACAGAGGACTAATAACTATGGGTACTATACCATTCCAATTTAAAAGTGACAAGGTTCCAGACCTTCTAGACCTAATCACTCAAACACCAGATGCTTTATTTGAAAAAGTGGCTTGTAAACGAATTGCAGCCACAAATGAAGAAGAAAGCTTTCTTGAAAATGTAAGCAAAGCTGCTGAGAACGCTAACACACCTGTATTAATGGGAATTAGCGCAATCGGGGAATTACTTGCTCATGTAACAGATGAAGTTCGAATAGAAGCCATTAATGATATTGGTTGGCTAATCCATTCACTAGGTATGCAAGCTAACGCAGTTTGCAAACTTAAAGAAGATGCAGAAGTTCTACTTGCTGAGAGTAGAAAAATCAAAATTGCTTCGGTTAATGGAGGGCTAATGTCATGAATGCAGCAGTTAACCAGTTAGTAGAAGTGGCAAATAAGCAAACAGCAATTATTGAATATAATTCAATGCCAGTCATTACAACCGAGCAACTTGCGGATCTTTATTTCACAGAGATTATTAATATTCAGAAAAACTTTTCTAGAAATTCTGGACGCTTTATTGAAGGTAAGCACTATTACAAGGTTGAAGGTGAAGAACTTCGAGAACTTAAAAGTACACTGACTGACTTTCAGGTAGTCAGTCCAAATGCTAGATCTTTAATGCTTTGGACGGAAAAGGGTGCAGCTCGCCATGCAAAGATTCTTGACACCGAGCAAGCATGGGAAGTTTTCGAGCAGTTGGAAGATTGTTACTTCAATAAGAAGGAAGCATCTAAAAGTAGTTCGGCTAATGATTTAATCGCTTTGCCTAACTTCTTTGATCCTGCCGAAGCCGCTCGAGCATGGGCTGATCAATATGAAGCAAAACAAATTGCCTGCAAAGAACGTGACCACGCAATAGAAACCAAAGCCCATATCAGCGACAAGAAAACAGCTACGGCTATGGCAACTGCTTCAGTTAAGAGTCGTCAGGCTGAGAAGTTGAAAGAGCAGATTGGCGAATCTAAGAACTATGCTTCGGTCAAAGCGGTTGAAAAGGTCGCAGGTGGCAAATACAACTGGCGCGAGCTTAAGAAATGGTGCCTAGCTCATGGCAAGAAGATTAAAGACATTGCCGATGCTAATTATGGATCTGTGAAGATTTACCATAAGGATGCATGGAAAGCCGTTTATGGAATTAATCTGACCGATTACTTTGCTGCCTAAACTTTTAAAACCTATGTTATAAATACCCTCATATTTGAGGGTATTTTTATGAAAAAGATTATTTTGTTGGGTCTAATGTTTGGACTCGTGGGTTGTGGCGAGTCTAAAAATAGCACAGGTAGTAATGACAATATTAGGGAGTGTGTGCAAAAAGGTGTTGCATACTATAAAGAAATAGGTTCATACCCAATGCTTAAATCAGAGAATATCTCCGCGGAAGATAAGGCTTTGCAAAAGTGTGAGAACAGTTCAGTTGCGTTTGATTCGCTGTAGTGATTAATTTTATTCAAAATTTTATGTTATAAATACCTTAAAAATAGGGGTATTTATATGGGATTTAATTTTAGAAAGAGTATAAAAATAATACCTGGTGTGAAGCTAAATATAACGCAGAAAGGTATTAGTAGTGTTTCAGTTGGGAAAAATGGTGCTAGAGTCAATGTAGGGAAAAAAGGTGTGCGAACTACAGCAGGACTACCTGGTACAGGTCTTTCCTACACAACGCACAGTCCTTACAAAAAATCGGGAAAGTTTGATAAAGAGCCAAATTACCTATTAAGTCAGGAACAGGCTTCTAAAGGACAAAGAAGTATTTTAATGTCTATTCTTTTATGGATTGGAATCCTTGCTTTTCCATTTCTTTTCGCTTGGTTCACTCTACAAAAAAAATATACAAACATAGAGAGGGTTTTAGCATTTGGATGGTTGTTGTTAGTTGTCTTCGGTATGATTTCTAAATAAGGCATTAGTATGAAAAAGTTAGTTTTAATAAGCTCATTATTCTTGTTAGGCGGATGTGCTACAACTGCTAATTTCTATGAATTAACCCCTTCGCAAACAGTGAACTATGGCTATTGGACTGGTGCACATTCGAATGTTTCAGTTGCGACCTTAAAATTAAATAAAGATGGTACGGGGGTTATTTGCCAAGACTATCAAGGTGAAGCAAAAGTACAATCGATCAAGAAAGTAGGCAATAAAGTTTATACACAAGATGGATCATTTTGGACTATTAAGGCAGAAACCAATACTAACCTTGAGCTAGCTTATGGCGCAGGGGGTAGCTACAAGCTAATTAAAGATGATCAGAAAACTAATATTACACCAGCCTGTAAGTCGAAATTGGATTAATAAGCCGTATTAAAAAAGCCCGACCAAGTGTCGGGTTTTTTATTGCCTAGAATTTGGAGAATGAAATGCCTGAATCTGTAAGTCGCTTGGTTATTGTGGTCGATACCAAAGATGGAAAAAAAGAAGTTGATGCTTTAGATAAATCTCTAGGTAATGCCGAGAAACAAGGTGATAAGACCGCAAAATCAATTAAAAATGTAGGTCAAGAAACAGGTAAAACTACTGATTTATTCTCGAAATTTAAGGATCAGATTAACTCATCTTTAGGTAACACTCGCATTGGATCTGTTATTGGTGATGTTACCCAAAAAGTTACCGCATTAAGTGGAAGTGTAGGTATCGCTGCTGCTGGGCTTGCAGGTTTAGCAGTTGGTGGTGCTGCCGTTGCATTTGCGGGTCTTTCTGCTTTGGCAATCCAAACAGCAAAAGCAGATGCTGAAATGATTGTGTTGGCAAATCGTGCAAACACCAGCACACAGAACTTTCAGATCCTTTCCCATGCTGCTGAACAGTTAGGCATGTCACAAGATGGCTTGGCGCAATCTTTAGCAGATGCTCAAGAAAAGCTAGGCGAATTTACAGCTAGTGGGGGTGGTGGTGAAGCTGCAGATTTCTTTGATGCTTTAAAAAATAACACCAAAATGACCGATGCTGAGATTCAAAAGTTTGCGAAGACTTTGCAGGGTAAAGATGGTGTTGAAGCCCTTCAGTTAATGAAAGATAAACTTGATAGTGTTGGGGCATCTGCTCAAGAACAGAGATTTGTGTTTGAAAGTCTAGGTAATGATTTAGGTAATTTACTCCCATTATTCGAAAATGGTGGGGCTTTACTTGATCGTTATGGTGAAGCTTTAACTGAAGCAGGCATTATCAAAAGTAAAGAAGCCATTGAACAGTCTAGACTTCTTGCAGCTCAAACAAAGTCTGTGCAAACACGTTTTGAAGGATTCAAGACACAGTTAGCATCACAAATGATGCCTGTCTTAAATTCACTACTAAGCAGCTTTTTACAAGGTGCCGAGGATGGTGGGCAATTTGGTTCAGTCATTCAGTCAGTAGGAACTATAGCCAAAGGCGTAGCAGTTGGAATTATTGGTTTAGCAAGCGCAATCCAAGTTGTAATTCGACTAATCCAAGGGTTTGTAGAGCAGGCGGCAAATGTTGGTGCTACTTACGCAAACGTAATGACTGCTGACGGTGTTGTTGCTAAAGGGCAAGCACTGGTCAATGGCTTCAAAAATGGTTGGTCTATCGCCAGTGATACTGTAAATGATTCAGTAGCCACCATTAAAGGCTCTATGAAGGCTATGAATGATGTACTCGATGCATCGGTTCCTAAACTTGATAAGCTTGGTCAACTGTATTACGACACAAGCGGTGCAATAGACAAAACCAACAAGGGCCTTAAAACTAACGCAAAAGAAGCAAAAGATGCAGAGAATGCAGCCAAAAAAGCGGCTGAAGCCTCTAAAAAACATGCTCAGGAACTTGAAAAAATAAGAGAAGAGCAACTTAAGATTCAATATGAATATTCTGATAAATCCAAGCAAATAGAAATGGATTTGCAGAAAGAAATTGAACGCCTTCAAAAGTACGGAATGACTCAGTTTGTATCTGTGGCAATCCAGAAGGCTAATGATGCCAAACTCATTAGTGACGCTCAGTTAGCTTATGATCTTTATTCTTTCAAGATGAATGAACAGGAAAAGCTAAATGCTAAGACCAAAATTGAAAGCCTTAGAATCCAAAAGAGTCGTGAATACAATGCTGATGAGAAGAAGTCTCGCTTAAAGGCTCTTAAGGAGCAATATGATTATGAAACCAACTTAATCAATCTTGCAGCGGAGCAAAGGAAGCGCGCTTATGAGCAAACTTACACTAACTCTTTAAAGGAAATCCAACAAGCTAGAGCACTCCTTGCGGCACCAAAATCTGAACGTGAAGGCCTTTCGACTCAATTCGGAGAAAGCAATGCAATTTCTGACAACGATAATGCGTTATTGAATGAACAGGACAGCTTGAAGGCTAAGCTAGCCAAAACCGAAATCGACACGATTGAGTACAATCGGAGGATTGAGGAAGCTGTAAAACTCCATGAGCAAAATAAATATAAGATCCAAGAGGAATATGCGCAGAAATATCAAGATTTGCAGAAAGGTCAATATGAATCTCAGTTGCAAATCTGGTCAAGCCTTTTAAATCAAGGTCAATCTGTATGGTCTAACTTGACTCAATCGGTAAAGGATGCGAGTGGTGAGCAATCCAAGCGATATAAAGCTATGTTTGCCATGCAGCAAGCATTTGCAATTGCATCAACGATTGTTTCTGCGCATCTGGCAGCCGCACAAACTACTGCTGATATCACTCTTCCTTTCGTGGGTAAAGTTCCAGCAGCATCGGCAATTTTAGGTTTTGGTTATGCTCAAGCCGCAATGATTGCAGCTCAAGCTATAGCTGGCTTCTCATCAGGCGGCTACACAGGCGATATGGGCCGTGGTGATGTTGCTGGTGTTGTTCATGGTCAGGAATATGTATTGAATGCCGCTGCTACTAAACGAGTCGGCGTAGATACATTGAATGCTATTAACTCAGGTCAAAGCATTGAAAAGACATCTTCAAATCAGCCTATTGTGAATATTTATAACTTACCTGGTCAAACTGCCGAGGTCACTCAAAACAGTGACGGTACTTTAGACGTTCGCATTAGACAGATTGCTAGTGATGTGGCAGAGCAGACTATGTTGGCTGGATTGAATAATCCAAACAGCCGAATCAATAAGTCTATGAAACAAAACTTTAATGTCGCTCCTAAGCGCTAAGACGAGGCAATTATGAACACATTAATGTATTGCTCAACACAAGAGGGTTACTCTGTTGCCTATAACAGCGGAGTAGGCTCACAGGCTTTAGATGGTGGTGCTGATAGATATCGCAGATTGAGTAAAAACAGTTTTCACACAGTAAGCGTTCAATGGAAAGTTCTTGAAAAAGGATTCCAGTATCTAGATGCTTTTTATAATGTATGGTGCGAAACACCAGGAGAGAAGTTTAATGCTTCTCTTCGAGTGAATGGACCTGAGTTTAAGCCCTATGAATGCTACTTTGTTCCTGATAGCTTTCAACTTACTAACATGCAGGGCCCGGTTTATACAGTTACTGCACAGCTAAAAGTTAAGCCAATAGTCGACTCAGAGTTAAACCACATTATCGTTGAAACTGGTAATGGTGGATCTGACTTAGCATCACTCGTCAATCCTCTAGAAAAGCTCGTTAATGAAGACCTGCCAAACGCTATGGAGGGGATTTAGATGCCTGACTATACCTCTTTCTTTCTGAATTCAAGCAGTGGTGTGGTTCCGCTGGAATGTGTTGAGATTTCCCATCCTGATTTCACTGAACCATTTCGCTTTGTAAAAAACGATACGGAAGGTGTAACAGTAAAACATGAGTCGGCGGGGCCTGACATTCAATATGATTATCAAGCAATGTCCATTCAGCGCTCTACAGTCACAAACGACCTTGACCAGAAGCTTAGCCTAACCATTGGCGATGTTGAAGATGAGCTTATTAAATCGGTTGTTTCTGCTCGTCGTGGCACTAACTGGAAAGTTAGACCAACAGTAAAGTGGCGGCTTTATCGAGATGATGATTTAACAACTCCAATGGTTTCTCTACAGACATTAGAAGTTGCTTCCATGTCTAAAGATGGTTCAGGCAATTGTACTTTCGATGCTCAAGCACCTGAACTTAACAGTGTAAAAACTGGTGAGATATATGACCTTGAGCGGTTCCCATTATTGCGAGGCATGATATGAATCTTGATGACTTGCATAACCGTGTCTGGACCAAGGACTACACCTGCAATGAATTCCTATGTGAAGCTTGGGAACGAGTTACAGGTAAGGACTTAAAGAAACGTCTTGATCGATTTCTTAACGGTAAAGGCCGTTTTAAAAAGTTAACCGAACCAATTTCACCTTGCATTGTCTTTTTCACGAATGGCAAAAGAAGCTCAACACATGTTGGGCTTTTTTATTGCGACAGAGTTTTGCATTTGACGGGGCGAGGGGTGCAGTACGTACCGCTTGAGATTATTTCCATGAACTTTCGGGAAACGAGGTTTTACACATGAGTTTGAAAAAAGTCATCATCGTTCCTGATCCGTATAGTGAAGAGGGAAGGTCTGAGGCAGAAGTTGAAGATGTTCTTGCTTATATATATCAACAGTTTTCAATCTGGCCTGAGAATGCTCGGATTTATCATAATGATATTGCCGATACTTGTGATGTAACACCAAGCAATCCTAGAAAAATTGATGAACAGATTCGTTATTTACAATCACTAGAAGGTACTTTTTATGTTGTGGTTAAGGGTGCAGTAATTTGGTGGTTGCCATATCTGTATTATGCAATTGTCGCAGCTACAGCAGTTTACAGCCTCTATACAGTGCTTACGATGCCGAAGCCACAAGCACAACAGGCAGGATCATCAAACAACGAATTAGCCCAACGCTCGAACCAAGCACGTATAAATGGTCGAATTCCTGACATCTTCGGACTTTTGCGCTCATATCCTGATTTAATTGCACAGACCTACACCATTTATAAAGATGGCATCGAGATTGAAGAATGCTTGATGTGTATAGGGCGTGGTTATTATCAAATTTTGGATATGCGAGACGGGGACACAGATGTTGCGAATATTGCTGGTACATCGGTTTCTGTTTACGACCCATTTACCTCGATAATTGGAACACCTATTTATCAAGTTGGCGATTCTTTTACTGAACTACCTAAGTTCGTACGAAACTCAGATTCAATTAATGGGCAAACGATTGAACAACCAAATAGTGCAGTACTTGAGTCAAGCAATATCTGGTTTCAAAGCCCGAACTTAATTAAATCAACTGGCTTGGACTTCACACAGAAGTTTGCAGCGAATGATCGAATAGCTTTGAGTGGTGCTGTTTACGGTGTGCAAGATGTGAATCTATCAGGCTCAATCATGGTGAATGATGACAAGATGGTCATCATCGAATCTTCCACCAATATTGATAATCCAAATCTGTTTAAGGGTTTGCTACTCACTGGTGCCTTGGTTGATATTGAAACAACTTCAGGAACACCGCCAGTCACAGAAACAAATACACGTGATTTATCTGGGCAGTATGTAGTTTCAGGTGTTACTAAGACGGTTATTTCTGGTGGGTTTCACTATGAAATTACTTTATCCAATCCTGAAAAGGTTAATGCCAACTGGCAGTATGTGAATAACAGCTACACCATTACAGCAGGGGCATCTTTAAATCGAAACTCTAATTCAATAACGCTAGATGACACTTACACAATCAATAGTGTAACGGCTGATACGATTGCCTTAGTGAATCCCTCAGCCATCAATAGTGATTGGGATAAGCTACTAACACTTCCGAACCAAAGCACCCAAGGACAAGACGTTTTAGTCCGCTTTGATGCTGTAAGTTCTAAGTATGTCGGCTGGTTCAACTTTGATATGCCTGAGGCAACTCAAGCAGTGTTTAACTTCTTCTTTCCTAATGGTCTGTTCTATCAAGACAGTAAAGGGGGTGTATGGGAAGAAAAGATCACAGTAATTATTGAATTACAGGCGATTGATAGTAACGGTGATCCGGTTGGTGCTATCACAACCATTAATCAAGAGATTCGAGCTAACAACAAATCTCAGTTTGGTAAAACGATTTATATCGACCTGCCAACAGCTGGATCTTTTCGATTCCGGTTAAGCCGTACCACTCCAACTCAAGCAGGTAAGACACAAGACACCTGCAAGATTAAGGCAGTGTATGGCATGACTGATTCGACTATTAGTGACTATGGCAATGTCACAGTTGTTCGTTCTCGCACAGTGGCTACAGATGGTGCTTTATCTATCAAGGAACGTAAGCTCAACTGTTTAGTCAATCGTAAGCTGCCAGTTGATGGAACAGGCCCTTTACAAGTCACACGTTCAGCAGGTCAAGCACTGATTAATCTTGCCTTAGATGAGTACATTGGCCGCCGAACAAGTGCAGAAGTCGACATTGCACAAATCAACGCTGAAATTGCAAAAGTTAATGCATATTTTGGCTCAGATGTTATGTCTGAGTTCAATTACACCATTGACGATGACAATCTAAGTTTTGAAGAAATCGCGGGCATGGTTGCAAGCGCTGCATTCTGCGAGCCCTACCGGTTCGGAAGTCTTACTCGAATCAAGTTTGAGCAACCTCAAGAAAACTCAGTCTTACTTTTCAATCATCGAAACAAAGTGCCTTTAACTGAAAAAAGGTCCTCTACGTTTGGGATTCAAAAGGACTATGACGGGGTGGAGCTTGAATACACATCTGATGTAGATGACGCTCGCATTAAATACTCAATTTATTGGGATGATGCGACAAATACAGCAAAAGAAGGTGTTCTTGCAAGAAATCCGCTAAAGATTACTACTACAGGTATTCGCAATGAAGAACAGGCGAAGACTCGCGCTTGGCGTGAGTGGAATAAGCTCCGCTACAAGTATGTTTCGTGTGAAGTGGAAGTGTTAGATGAGTCTGAATTACTGATCCGAAATGACCGAATCTTAATAGCCAATAATACAGTTGTTGACACACAAGACGGTGAAGTCACTTGTGTAGAGGGTCTAACAGTGATGACTTCTCAGCCGTGCAAATTTGAAGTTGGGCATGAATACTATGTTCATCTGCAGATAGCCAATGCCACTGTCGACATGGTGCCATGTACTGTCGGAACAGATGACTATTCAATAGTTTTATCAAGACCTCCTGTGCAGCCACTTGTTGTAGATCCTGACCGATATGTGAAGACGCTTTATACATTGGTTAGAGCTGATCAAGCCGAGATTGATGCATTCATGCTCGAAGAACTTACACCACAAACCCAAATGACCAACACGCTGAAGGCATCCAATTATGATGACCGATTCTATGAGCGTGACCACGACTTTATTTAATTAATTAACAGAAATCTAAGCCCCTTAACAGGGGCTTTTTTATTGGCTGGAGAAAAGTAATGGCTGATGAAATCGTTACTCGTCAACAACTTGTAGATGCTGGGTTGGATGCTGAAAGCTTACAAACGTTTATTAGCGGCTCGGATGTAGAAGATGTTTTAACTCGATTGGGGAAAATCTATCCTACTCTTGCTAAGCTAATCCGCATTTTAATGGAAACAGGGGGGTGGAAGGCTTATCAAACTGAAGCTGCACTACTTGCAACTCACCCAACAGTTAATCCATCAGTTGGCTATGCATTCGATACAAAGAAAATGTATTTGTGGAATGGGACAAGCTGGGTTGATGAGGGGTTGAGCCCATTAGATTTGGCAAAAGCTTATACTGATAATTTACGTGATCGAGTGTTTTTTAATGCTATTAACACCGACTTTAATATTCTGGGTTATATAAACTCATCAGGACAGTTAGCAGCATCAACCACAATTAAATCAACCGATTTTGTTGAG
>Ga0157370_10002893_pt1 | contig 20474 bp, 14 predicted proteins | sample C35metaG_FD_113463 | JGI IMG/M metagenome (GOLD analysis project Ga0157370, IMG submission 113463) | Corn rhizosphere microbial communities from Kellogg Biological Station, Michigan, USA - C3-5 metaG | ecosystem: Host-associated > Plants > Roots > Rhizosphere > Soil | place: USA: Michigan...
ACCCGCTCATGCAGCCGATCTTCCATGTGGATGAGCTTCTGCACTTCGCCTTCGAGCATGCGGGAAACCGGGATGCCTGTCCATTTGGCGACGATCTTCGCGATGTCTTCCTCGTCGATCTCCTCTTTGAGAAGAGCCGAGCCGGATTTGATTGCTTCCAGATCGTGATTGGCGGCCAGCAGATTGCGCTCGATTTCGGCCAGCTTGCCGTACCGAAGCTGGGCGGCTTTTTCCCAGTCGCCCGTTCTGGTGGCGCGGTCCTCTTCCCGGCGCGCCTGCTCCTGCTCTTCCTTGAGCTGCTGCACGCGCGTGATGGCGTTCTTCTCGCGATTCCAGCGGTCTTTCAGAGCCGCGGATTCACCGCGCAACCGCTCGAGTTCGTTTTCGACGTGACGCAGACGATCCTTTGAGGTGGCGTCCGTTTCACGATTCAAAGCCTGTCGCTCGATCTCGAGGTGCGAGATGCGGCGCTCAATGTTGTCGATCTCGATCGGCATGGAGCCGATCTGGATTTTGAGAGCGGAACCGGCTTCGTCGACGAGGTCGATAGCCTTATCGGGCAGGAAACGATCCGTGATGTAGCGGTGCGAGAGCACGGCCGCAGCGACGATCGCGGAGTCCTTGATGCGCACGCTGTGGTGGATTTCAAATTTCTCTTTCAGGCCGCGGAGGATGGCGATGGTGTCGTCAACCGACGGCTCGCCGACCATTACGGTCTGGAAGCGCCGGGCAAGAGCGGCATCTTTCTCGACGTACTTCCGGTATTCGGAGAGCGTGGTCGCGCCGATGCAGCGCAATTCGCCGCGGGCGAGCGCGGGCTTAAGCATGTTGGCCGCGTCGATGGCGCCTTCCGCCCCGCCGGCGCCGACGAGAGTGTGCAACTCGTCGATGAAGCAGATGATTTCGCCGTTCGACTCGGTGATTTCCTTGAGGACGGCTTTGAGCCGATCTTCAAATTCGCCGCGGAATTTGGTCCCGGCCACCATGGAGCCGAGGTCGATTGCGACTACCTTCTTGTTACGAAGCTGCTCCGGCACATCGCCTTTGACGATGCGCTGGGCGAGACCTTCGACGATGGCCGTTTTACCGACGCCGGGCTCGCCGATCAGCACCGGATTGTTTTTGGTCCGGCGGCTGAGCACCTGCATGACGCGGCGGATTTCCTCGTCGCGGCCGATAACGGGATCGAGCTTGCCGCGGCGCGACTGTTCCGTAAGATCCACGGCGTAGCGCTCGAGCGCCTGGTATTTCGATTCCGGGTTCTGGTCCGTAACGCGCTGCGTGCCGCGGACGGCGACCAGCGCTTTGAGGATGGCGTCCTTATTGGCGCCCATCTTGTTGAGCAGGCCGCCGGCCGGATCGTACTTCTGATCGGCGATGCCGAGCAGCAGATGTTCGGTTGAGATGAACTCGTCTTTGAAGTTCTCGGCTTCCTTTGAGGCCGCTTCGAACACCTGGTTCAGGGTAGGCGCGACGTACATGCCGCCGGGTTGACCAGTGACTTTTGGAATTGAGTTCAACTGCCGCTGCGCTTCGTTCAGCAATGCGTCCGGCTGAATGCCGCATTTTTCGAGGACCGGGCGCACGATTCCCTCGCGCTCGGACGTGAGCGAGATCAGGAGATGGAGGGGATGTACCGCCTGTTGCCCGTTCTCGCCAGCGAGGGCCTGGGCCTGCTGGACGGCCTCCTGAGCCTTCTGGGTGAGTTTGTCAAACCGGAATGGCATTTGTTTCTATCTTCTTTCTACAAGCAATCTTCTGTCCGCTGACCAGAGGCGACTTCAAAGGAAGGCTACTGGCCAGGATAACCAGTCCAGCCGTCGCTGAACGAAGACGGGCGGGAGAGCCGGACGTGCTCGATCCCACCCGCTGGATACCGAATTTGCTTTAGCTCTGGACGGCGACTTTGACCTGGCGAGGCTTTGCTGTTTCCTTTTTGGGGAGCGCTACCGTCAGTACGCCGTTTTTGTAGTCAGCCGTCACCTTTTCCGTGTCCACCGTCGAGGGAAGCGCGAAGCTCCGGACGAAGTCGCCGTAGCTGCGCTCGATGCGGTGATACCCCTTGGCTTTTTCGTCCTTCTCGAATTTGCGATGGCCACGAATCGAGAGGGTGTTGTTCTCGACGCGGAGATCGATGTCGTCGATTTTGACATCGGGCAGATCGGCTTTCAGAGTCAAGCCATCTTCGGTTTCGACGATATCGACGGCGGGCGACCATGGACGGCCGGCGCTCGGTTCACTCATCAGACGGGTGACGGCGTCTTCAAACAGCCGAAGGCCATTGAACGGATCGAGGGAGAGAGCGGTGCTCATGGTTAATGGATTCCTTTCATGTAAATCTGGATTCAGGCTTTTCACTAAACCTTATCCAATCACGATAATAATATGTGAGTCCTGTGTTGTCAATACCAACACCGACCCGAGTGCGCCTGTTTGGCTTTGTTTTGTAAGCTCGAGATACCGGATTCGCTCGGTGTCCCCGCCAGATCGCCGCCCGAGCCAGGTGACCGCGTTCGTCCGGATCCAACAGCCGCATTGACTTATTCGGTAGCCGTGTCCCTGCACGCGCGGCCAGGCATTCTTCAGAGGGACAAGTCGTTCCCTCTCTTCCAGTTACCGGCGGATTGGCTTTGTTTTGCATTTTGCTGTGACTTGCCGTGCGGAGGCTATTGGGTTCGTTCGGTCCGGCCGGTAAGACGGCTGTCAGAATTGGCTTCCCTTGAAAATAGTCCGACGGCGGAAGCAATGGCTTTGTTTTGTTTTGGCCGGTTTCCACAGTGGGTACGTTTTTTCCAGTCGGTGGACAGCGGCACGGAGCGCTGCGCTTTTATCCTCGGGGGTTATAGCCGTCGCGAGGCTGCGCTTATGCAGGTTTCGTTTTGCAAATCTCGCCGAATGAGTTGGCGGGCTCGCCTGGCATGAGCCGGCGGGTCGCCGACCGAGGGGCGCGGCGTTTCGGGAACTCCGCTGGCGAGTGTGGCCTGCCAGCGATGCTCCTGACCGGCCTCTCGACTGGAAGCCCCAGAATGCGCGCAGTTCCGTACCGTGGAACCGGTGACGGAGGACCGGGATTGATGCGTTCGGATTGGCTTTGTTTTGCATTTTCTTGTGAGTTGCCGTGCGGCGGCCAGATCATGCGCGGGTTTGACTTTATTGGGTTCGTTCGGTCCGGCAGGTAAGACGGCTATCAGAAATTGAGTTTCGTTTTGCAAATTTCGCAGAATGAGTTGGCGGGCTCGTCTGGCATGAGCCGGCGGGGGCCGGGACATAGGGCGCGACATTTCGGGAGCCCCGCTGGCGAGTGTAGCCCGCCAGCGAGGCCCCTGACTGGCCTCTCGACTGGAAGCTGTTCAGAATACGCGTACTTCCATACCGTGGGACTGGTGACTGTTAGTTGGTGGACCGGGATTGATGCGTTCTTTTCCGTGAGGATGAGGCCCCGCGCGAAGCTGGTATTGAAGGCGACCGGGTTCTTTCGTGATCCGTTCTGGGAGGCGCCGAAGCTTAAGACCGTCCCAGAGTTGTGCTTCTATCCAAGCGCCAGCATGCACCGATACGTCCAATCCAATAATGATGCGTGGGGGCGGGGTGTGCATCCGGGTTCAGATGCCGAAGATGCGCTTTGTCCGCGATTCATGCAGCAAACGGCGCTATTCAAGGCTTTCTGAAAACGGCCGTGAGATTGTCTCCCGGAGGAAAGAAATAGCCAGCGACTGCCCACAACAGAAGAGCAGGAGAGGTGAGGACGACACCCGGCTTCGGCGGCTCGACCGCAACATCAATCAAGCCTCCGCTCTGTTCCACGTATCTCCACATGAATCGCGAGTTCACCATGGGAACAAGGCTGTCGCAATAACATCGCCGGGTCAGACGTTCCAATTCCAATCCTTCGGCCAGCGCAAGATCGATCAGAGCCTGCTCCGAGAGGATGTGACGGTGATATGGGGGATGAAGAGCAGGATTACGCGTTCGCTCGAGAGACACCCCATCCGCTCGTGGCGTACCGATAATCAAAAGACCCTGGGAGCGCAACAGGCGCGATGTGCGCTTCAGGAACTCACGTGGATCATCATCGTGTTCGATGACGTCGTAAGAGACCACCACGTCATACGAACCCGCCGAGAGATCCGCGTGAGCAAACTCCTCCGTAAAAGCGTCATAGCCCTCCGCATTTTTAAAGCCTCTGGCCCGGAGATATTGGACGAACAGGCCGCCGCCGCACCCGAAATCGAGACATCGGTGCTCTTCTTTGAAGCCGTGGCGGCGCAGGAATTTGAGCCGGTTTCCATAGCCAATCCTCAATGCCGGACCCAACTGAAGACGATTTATCGGGTAATCCGCGTAGTAAGCAGACAGACTCACTTCTTCATTGCAGTGTATTGACCGACAGCCGGCGCAACGCCAGAGGGTGAAATGATCTTCCCTGAACCGTCGCACATTACAGGGCACCCGGGCTATGTCAGCCGCGGTTGCGAGCTTACCGGGATTCGCGCATAAAGTACACGTGCTGTACGGAGGCATTCTGGAAAGCCAACTCCAACTCTAATATGAGCGGCTGGGAATCGGGATAACCGAGGCTTTGCGGGCCCAAACCGGGAGCAAACCACCAGCGATCAGGAAGAGGGATAGACATAATCCCCACCAGATTCCGAAGACACCCCAGTGCGCGCGATAGCAGAGCCAGCAGCCGAGGGGCAGCCCGACTATCCAATAGGCGACGAGCGTGACGATCATCGGGGTTCGGGTATCGGCAAGTCCGCGCAGGGCGCCGGAGGTGGTGGCCTGCAGGCCATCGAACATCTGGAAAGCAGCGGCGATGGCGAGAAGGCGAATGCTGACGGCGACAATTTGCGGGTCCTCCGTGTAGATCCCGGCGATCTGGCGGGGAAAGATGAGGAAACAAAGAGCGGAGAAGATCTCGAAGGCGGCGGCGAGACCGATGGCGTGCCAGCCTGAGCGGGCGGCCTCGCGAGGATCCCGAGCACCTCGTGCACCGCCAACAGCAACGGCGGCGGCGGAACTGATTCCGAGCGGGACCATATAAGTAACGGATGCGGCGTTGAGCGCGATGGTATGGGCGGCGAGGCTGACGGGATCGAGGGTCGCGACAAGGGCGGTGACGAGATTGAATACCCAGACTTCGAAGCCTATGGCGAACGCGGCGGGAAGTCCCAGCCGGAGCAGATTCCGGAGGTGGGCGGCCTGAACGCGAGGCGCGTGAAACGCGTGCGGATCCCGTTTCCGCACGGAGATGACGAGGAACGCGGCCAGGTAGACTCGCGAGATCACGGTGGAAAACGCGGAACCCCGGATGCCCATGTGGGGAGCGCCGAGCCGGCCATAGATGAGAATCCAGTTTCCGGCGGCGTTGATGAGATTTGAAGAGATGAGCGCCCACGCGACCGGGCGCACGTAGTGGATTCCCTGCAGATAGCGGCGAAGCACGGAATACAGAAGGAGGAGCGGCATGCTCCAGACCAGAACCTGCACGAAGCCGGTGGCCTCGCGCACAACCGGCGCTTCTACGCCGATGGTGGCGAGCAATGGCGCAAGCCCGAGGACGCCCGCCATAAGCGGAACGGTAAAGCAGGCGGCGAGAACGAGCCCCGCGCACATCGAGTGGCGCGCTTCGGGCAGATCGCCCGCGCCCCAGGCATGCGATACGAGGGTGTCGAGACCCGACATCAGGCCAAGCCCAAAAATTGCGACACCGTAAAACAGCGCACCGCCGACGCTGGTGGCGCCGATAGCGAGCGCGCTCTCGGGAAGACGGCCGACCATGATGGTGTCAACCACGCCCATCGACATCCACCCCAGTTCCGCGAGCGCGAGAGGGAGGGCGATCCGCAACATGACCCGGACATCGCTCCGGTGTGCGCGCCGGGGACTCACTCGTTCAGTTTAGGAGGTGAATGAGAGCGGCAGGGGCCGGCTACGCCGTTCAGAATGCGGGTTCGGGCAAAACGTTCCGTACTCCATGGGCCGCCGCCGCTCTGGCGACGATTTCAGGATAATTTGGCGAAGCGGTTTCCGCCGCCTGCGCGGCAAGCGAATTCGCGGGTTTGCCGATCGCCCTGAAAAAGTTTTCAAAACCGGACGGCGTGGCGATGCTCAAACAGCGCGCCAATTCGGAGCGCACGCGGAACGTATGCGGGATCCCCCGCGGGAGGAAGATCGTATCGCCCACACGGCATTCATGCACGGTTCCGTCTACCATCACGCTGAGATGTCCCTCGAGGACATAGAAGATCTCATCTTCGTTCTCATGGACATGATAATGAGGTTCCGTACCCGGGCACATCAGGCTCTCCATCAATGAAAGCGAGCCCCCGGTCTCAGCAGCGGTCAAAAGGAGCGTCATGCTTACGTTTCCGAAAGTCACGGTATTCGAGAGGCGCCGGTGGGATACAACGGGCGCGGCAGCTGTGGTTGTGAACATGTTTTCCGTCTCCTGAGCCCACACGCGGGAGAAGGGGCGGAAATGGCTCAGGCCGGGCGCAAAATTTCTGCATGTTCGAGCAGATAAATTCCGCTGGGGTCGTTCGACGGGGGCGGATCGGTCGGAGTACCAGCGGATTGCATGATCCTCGCGACGCGCTCCCACGCAAGCGCCGCAATGTCCCGGGCATAGCTGCGAAATACGGCGGTTTTCCAGCGCGCCGCGAACGCGACCTCCAATATCTGCGCGGCATCGAGATGATCTTCGGCCCGCACGGCTTCGATCGCCTGCACGATATCGCCATGCGAGCGGCGCATGAGGCCGATGGCCGAAAGATCGAAGATCCACCAGCGCACGCCCGTCCGATCCACCGGTTCGGAAGCGAGCGCCGAGACCGTCTGCCGGGACAAATACATCAGAAGACCTTCCGTAATCATCAAGGCTGGAGACTTGCCCAGCGCATCAAGAATTCGCGCCCGTTCCGCTGGATTCGACACATCGGCGGGCATTCTTTCGAGGCGGCAGCGGGGCTGGAGGTCAGCAAGGCGGGAAGCTTTGTAGTCGAGCATTGCAGGGAAATCGACCTCGATCCAGCAAACGTCATCCGGCAGATCCATGCGCCATGGGCGCGTATCGAGGCCAGCTCCGAGATTGACGACGGTTCTGACGCTCGTTTCGTTCAGGACACGAAATATGAGTTCGTCGATAAAACGAGTCCGGCCACCCAGCCCCAGACACATCCATTCGAGCGCAGAGGCGCCGCGCGCAATGGACATTCCTTTCTCGCCGGCAAGAAGGGAAGCAAAGGGATCGCGGATGAGACCATCCGGCCGATCGTTCTCGATAGCACGAATGGCGGCTACCATCAGAGCCGTATCGCTGACGTGTTCAATTTTTCCCATCTTGTAACGCTACGAAACCGCAACGGCTTCGGTTCGACCGCAATGAATGGCAGGCGAGATGCGGCCCGCCTGATCATGCAACCCAAAACCGAGCAGGACCAATCGGAAAAAAGACCGGGAGCGCGAACGGAACCCAGCACGGCACTTGATCCAAAGAAGGTGAAAGAGACTCCGCGCGATAAAAACAAAGATCCGGATAGCCTCGAAAACGACGAGGCGTATGGGAGAGGACAAGACCCCGACGACATCGGTTAACAGGCAAGAGGAAGGCCGACCAGCGGGCGCCGCGGATTCAGCCGGAAGTGCCCGTCTGGTATGGATCGCCTCTGCAGTCCGCGTGCTTGCAGGTTCAGGTCCGGTCCATTGGGCCGATGGAGGCGTCCGGTGAACGCCGGGTTAAGAGTGGGTGGGCTGCAGGCTTCCGCCACGTTCGCGGATTTCGGCCAGTTTTTCGGCCAGCGCACGCGCAGTATACGGCTTTTGGATGAAGCCGGCCAGCCCTTTGCCGGTGAAGCGGCGGACGGCTTCAACCTCATTGAAGCCGCTCGACAGGATCACCCGAACTTTGGGGTCGATTTCTTTCATGCGCCGCAATGCTTCTTCGCCGCCCATCACCGGCATGGTCATATCCAGCACGACGGCGAAGATCCGGAGGTGGAATTCGTGGAAGAGATCCACGCCCTGCTGCCCGTTTTTCGCGAGAAGGACCGAGTATCCGTAACGCTCGAGGGCGGTTCTGGCGGTACGACGAACGATTTCCTCGTCATCAACGATGAGGACAGTTCCCTCGCCAGTGAGTTCCATCTGGGCCGATGAGGGAGCAGTTGTTACGTTCGCGCGGTTGCGAGCGGGAAGCAGCACCTTGAACGTGCTTCCCTTCCCCGGTTGCGAATAGACCTTTATGGCGCCATGGTGGCCACGAATGATGCCGAGCGCAGCGGCGAGACCTAGACCGCGGCCCATGAATTTGGTGGTGAAGAAAGGATCGAAGATCTTGTTAACGGTTTCCTGGTCCATGCCGCAACCGGTGTCCTGAACCTCGATGAAGACATAGCTGCCTTCGGAGAGATCATTGTTTTCCTGCACGGAACGGAGGTAGTGCTCATCAATCTGCTGAACGCCGGTGGAAACAGTAACGGTTCCGTTCTGGTCGCCGATCGCCTCCCCGCCGTTGATGATGAGATTCATCAGAAGCTGCTGCATCTGTGCGACGTCGGCTTCGACTGAAGGCAAACCGTCCTCGAGATCGAGCCGGAGCTGCACGTTGCGGGGGATGGAGCTTTGAATGAGGGTGATGATTTCCCTGATCAGAGCGGATACGTCGATCATATCGACGATGAATCGCCCCTTGCCGGCGTAGGCGAGAAGTTGTCTGGTGAGATCCGCGGCGCGCTGGGCCGCGGTGGAGGCGTCAAGGAGCAGAGTACGAGTTGGATTCGAGACCGGCGGGGAATCGAGCGCGATGCTGATGTTTCCGAGTATGCCGACGAGGAGGTTATTGAAATCATGGGCAACGCCGCCAGCCAGCACCCCGAGGCTTTCGAGCTTCTGGGTCCGAAGAAGCTGCGCCTCGATCTTTTTTCGCTCCGTGATGTCTATGCAGAAGGAAACGTAGGTCTCCTGCGCTTCCCAGGGCTCGGCAAGGAGGGCGCCGCCGATGAGAACGGAGACGCGCGAACCGTCCTTACGGATGTACTCCTTTTCGAAAGGCGCGCCGACGCCGCGCTCGCGCAATTCCACGTGGCCGCGAACGTTGGCTTCGGCGAACTCCGGCGGAGTCATACGGTCCCAGCGGACGAGACCGGCGGCGAGATCTTCACGCGAATAGCCAACGATTCGGAGATAAGCGTCATTGGCATCGAGGACGCGGCCGTGGAAATCGCAGAAAGCGACGCCGAAGCTATTGGCCTCAAACAGCCGGCGGAAGCGATATTCGCTTTCGCTCACCTCCGCGGCAGCGCGGCGCCGGACTTCGGCCAGTTTGATGTGAGTATCGACGCGAGCAAGAAGCTCGCGGGCGCTGAAAGGCTTAATCAGGTAATCGTCCGCCCCGGCGGCGATCCCCTCTAACTTCGCTTCTTCGCCCGCGCGGGCAGAGAGGACAATGACGGGAATGGCGGCAGTCGCCGCATTCGCGCGCAGACGCTCGATCAGCCCGAAGCCATCGAGCTCCGGCATCATTACGTCCGAAAGCACGAGATCCGGCGGATGGGCTTCGGCCGATTTCAGAGCGTCGGCTCCGTTCGGAACCGCCTCGACGTCGTAACGCGGCGCGAGCAGCCTGCGAAGGTATTCGCGAAGATCGGAATTGTCGTCCGCCAGCAGGATTCTCTGGCGTCCGGTATCGCCGGATTGCCGGGGTTCAGGCGCCGCGTCCGGCAGGACTGCCCGCTGGATATCGGCGTTCGGAAGCGAGTGCAGGGCCTCCTCGGCATAAGCGCTGGTGAGCGTAAATTCCGGCGCATCGTTACGTGATGCGATACGGCCTTCGGGGAGGTGGGCGGCGCCGAATGGGATGCGAACGGTGAATGCGCTGCCTCTGCCGATTCGGCTTTCAGCGGCGATGGAGCCCCCGTGCAGTTTTACCAACTCCTGCACCAGAGCCAGACCGATGCCTGTGCCTTCATGTGTACGGCCACGCGCTCCTTCCACACGATGGAAGCGCTCAAAGAGGCGAGGGAGCTCGTGATCCGGGATTCCGGCGCCCGTATCGCTCACCTGGAGTTCGGCGGCGCGTCCATCGGCGGAGGGGCAAAGCGAAACGCGGACTTCGCCTTCAAAAGTAAACTTGTAAGCATTCGACAGAAGATTGAGGACGATTTTCTCCCACATGTCGTGGTCGACATAGACTTGCTCAGGCAAGGGCGCGCAATCGACCCGGAAATGAAGCCCGGCCTTTTCCATTGCCGAGCGAAAGGTGGATGCGAGGTCTTCGGTGAATGCGGAGAGATCGATCGGCTGGTAAGTAGCCTGAATACGACCGGCTTCGATGCGCGAGAAATCGAGCAGTGTATTTACCAGTTTCAGCAGCCGTAATCCATTACGATGGGCGACCTCGGCGAGCGCGCAATTCCCATTCGGCGGATGCTGATGGGAATTCGCAAGCATTTCCTCGAGAGTGCCGAGCATGAGCGTCAGAGGCGTTCGAAACTCATGCGAAACGTTCGAGAAGAAAACCGTTTTTGCGCGATCGAGTTCGGCGAGCGCTTCGGCCCGTTTGCGCTCCTCTTCGTAAGCCCGGGCGTTGGCAATGGCGGCCGAGATGTGGCCTGCGACCAGCTTGAGAAAACCCTCATATGAATCGTCGTACCGGCGGAAAGGGTTCAAGCCGGTGATGAGGATGCCGGAACGGCCGGTGGTTCCGGACGATTGAATGGGAACCGCTACGGCTTTAGCCGGTGGGCGACTCCAGGGGCCGGAAGGCAAGTCGCGAAATGGGCATGCGAGGACGTCAATGAGCAGAGGCGCGGTGGCGTGAACGGCGGCGTGGAAAGGCCACGGCGAGTTCTCCTCGGCGGAAACTTCAGCAGGGGCGGCGGGGTGGCCGGCGGCGATGCCCGAAGCGCCGGCGAGGGTGATGCGGCGGTGATCCGGGCTCGTCAGGTAAATCAGCGCAAAGGGCAGATCGCGAGTGTCGGTCCCGAGGCTCGCGGCGCTCAGCGCGCAGGCCCGCTCAATGGTGCGCGCGTCCGCAGTTTGGGAAGCCAGATCACGAAGGAGAGCGATCTGCCTTTCCCCAAGGATTCGCTGGGTATCGTCCGTGTTGGCGCAGAAGATTCCACCCGTGCCGCCATCGTCATTGGGAACCGGACTGTAAGAGAACGTGTAATAAGTTTCTTCCGGATAGCCGTAACGCTCCATGATCAGGAGCAGCGACTCATCGTAGGTGCCGCTGTTGCCGGACATGGCGGAACGGACACGCGGCTCGACCTGATCCCAGATTTCCCGCCAGACTACGCTTGCCGGCTGTCCAAGCGACTGGGGATGCTTGCCGCCGAGGATTGAGCAATAGGCGTCGTTATAAAGATTGATGAGCTGCTCGCCCCACCAGATGAACATCGGCTGCCGCGAAGTGAGCATGATGCGGACGGCAGTACGCAAGGCGCGAGGCCAGGTTTTCACCGGTCCGAGTGGAGTGGATCGCCAGTCCATGGCCCGCATCAGGGCGCCAAGTTCGCCACCTCCGGCGAGAAAATCCGCACGGTCAGTTTCAGGCTTTTCCTCAGAAAATGGGGGCAATCGCATCCGTGCAGAAGTCCCGATTTTAACCTGGCGTAGTGAGTCTAATGTGCGCCGACCGGGCCTTTGCGGCTAATTCGCGGCTTTCCGTACGATTATCGGATCGTGATTGTTACCGTTGCCGGGCTCGAAATGCCGCCGACCGTTAAAATTACAGGCTGAGTTCCGGTCATATTTGGCGGAAGCTGGATATTTACCTGAACGACTCCGTTGACCTCGCCTGGCGCGGAGCCCGCGTAAATTACGGCAGCGGGCTCGCCGCCGACTGTGGCGCTGACGGGCGCAGCAAGAGATGCGGCGACGTCAGCGGTCCTGCCGGTCGCATTTTGTCCGATGGTCATGCCGCCGCCGGTGGCGTACACGGCGACGACGGATCCCGCGGCCGCGGGATTCTGCTCAGAATTCAGCGAATAATCGGCGTTGAGAATGGCGCCTGGTCCACGGCCGGTTGAATCGACTGAGAAGATGCCGGGCGCAGCGACAGCGACGGGGACATTCTGAACTGCAGACATGACGCCGTTGACACCGATCTGAATCGCAACGTGCTCGAGATTATTCACGCCGAACGGAGTGATGGTCGAAATAGCGGCTGAGGAGGCATAGACAACCGGCGCGGGCATGCCGTTAAAGGTCACTTCGACGCCGGCGGCCTGCCGCGGAAGGGCATTTCCCGGGCTCCACTGGCCGGTAACCAGTTCCGCGGGCCCGAGGTTCTGACCGAAGATGGTAACCAGTTCGCCCGGAGCAATGGGTCCGGCGGCATAACTGGCTGCGTTCGTGACGGCTGTGACGGCCGGCACCGGATTGTTTCCCGCTGTGAGGCCATACACGAGCAGTTGTTGAGAGCCGGTGGGAACGTATACCTTGCCATTGGCGACGGTAGGATTCGAGAATTTACTGAACAGGCCGAGAGCGTCGGCTGAGTCCATCGCGCTGTCCCACAGCTCGGAAGTAAGGTCGTCGGCGTTATAGGCGCGGACGGTTCCGGTGGAAGGGAGCGGATAGGAATCGGCGGTGATGACCCACAGGATGCCGGTACCGTGGCGGTCGCCATTCGCCGAAATTGTCATGCCCTGAAAGGGGACGTTGAATGAGGCGATACTCTGGGACGCCGGCTGCTCCGCGAATGCGTTTCCGGTGAAGGCGAAGGCCTGGACGGGATTATTGGCGCCGTGCAGATAAAGCGTGGCGTTGCCGTTTGAGCGCGCCCAAAGCGCGGCGTTGAAGATTCCGAAACTGACCGGATGGAACTTCTGCGGAACCTGCGAATCGGTGGAGTTCAAGTTGCCGAGTCTCTCCTGATTCAGGAGATAGAGCGTGCCTTCCTTGCCGCCCGTAATGGTGAAAGTGGTGTTCGGAATCAGGACGGCCCCAAGCGCGCCGAGGTCATCATCACTGCTGTTCAGGGCGTCGACATTCGATGGAGCGAACCAATCGCGGAGCGCGAGGGAGGTGGGATCGAGGCGCAGCACGCTGTCGGAGAAGCTGGTGACGCCATCGGTATTGCCATTGCTGCTGACGACGTAAAGGTTGCCGGCGCTGTCTATGGCGGGAGCGCGCCCGGACTGCCAGAAGGCGCCGCCGCTGCCGTTGGGGGTGGGATTGAAAACGGCAAGCTGGCGCTGTACGTCAGAAGCGCTGTAGCCGAACAGCCATCCGTGAAACGGAATCAAATCGTTGTGCGATCCGAAAGCGATATAGACAATGCCGTTCGCGAGAGCGAGTCCCGGGCGCTGGATGTGCTGAGCCGGATCGAACTGGACGACGCCGCTGACGCTCGCGTCGCCAATACCCGTGACCGCGCCGGCGATTGCGACGGGAGCGCCGAAACGCTCCGCGCCATTGGTGACATCGAGCGCATGCAGGCTGTATTGCGGGACCGATTTGTCGCCGAAGGACGCAAGCGTGCCCGCGACAACGTACAGAGTTCCGGTGGAAGGATCGATTACGGGCGTCCCGAGTATGCCGATTTCGGGCCGGATATCCATATACGGAAGGTCTGGAATATCGAAGGTGGAGGAAGGAATGGAAGGCCCGAGATTTACAGTCCAGAGCGGCGCGGCCGGAGTATCGGCATCGAAGGCGTAAACGGAATTGCGCATCGTCGCAACGAAGACGACGTTGTGGTTCGATCCAGCGATGGAAAGCGTGGGCATGTAAAGCGGCTGCGCATAGATCTGGCCATCGACCGAAAGCGCGAAGAGTTTACCGAAGGAATTCGGGCCCACATTGCCGGGTGTGAGGATGGTTTCTGCGAGATTTGCGTTGGTGCGCGCATTATCGTAATTCGCCGTAAGGACGGACTGCGCGCCAAGGATGGCGGGCAATGACAGCGAGAGGCCGAGAAGAGTAAGGATGCGTTGCGGCATTCTTATTCACCTTCAACGCGCACGGCGCGGGAAAGTTTCCAATGTTCGATTTGCACGAAGATATTCGTGTAGTTCCGCTTACAACGAAATAATCTCAGGAAATTTTTATGAAACGAAAATAACTCTCGCGACAATTAGTGTGAGGGTCTATTGAATATGGATGGGGTCGAGAATGGAGACCGGCGCCATGGCGACGATTTTCCAGTTTTTGGGGAACTTCTTCATTTCGATCTGAACGCGCGCGCGGCGCCGCTCGACAGGACCTCCGTCCGCCTGGGAACGTAACTCGACAAACCAGTCGGTGTCGAGCTTTCGGTCGCCACCCTCGCCTTTTTCTTCAACCACGTCGATGGCGCAGAGCACGTCCGTCTGGGCGGCGATGGCTTCGATATTGGCCTGGATCACCGCATAGTCTTTCATTTGGGGATCGAAGCACGCGAGAGCTTCGGGAACTGAGTTCTGACTGAGATAAGCAGCGAGCATCGCGAGACGGTCGAAGGGGGTCTCTTCTTCGGCCGCTTCCGCATTCCGCGCGCAGAGCGCCGCCGCCAGGGCGGCGCCACGCACAAACAAACCGGCGAATCGTCTACGTCCGATAGTTGGCATTGATGTGGACGTAGTCTTCGGTGAGATCGCACGTCCAGAACGTAGCGCTGCCTTTGTTCTTGCCAGCGATGCGAAAGACGATCGAGATATCAGTATCGTCCAGACGCTGCTTCATATCGTTCTCATCGAATGGCGCCGCAAGGCCATTGCGGCATACCTTCACATCCTGAAGGGTGATTTCGATCGTGGTGGGATCGAAGTTCACGCCTGCGTTGCCTGCAGCTGACAAAATGCGGCCCCAATTGGGATCCGAGCCTGCTATGGCCGTTTTAACCAGTGGCGAGTTGGAGATGGCGCGGGCGACTGCAGCGGCGGCAGCGTCGCTCACGGCTCCGTGCACCTCGACCGAAATGAGTTTGCGGGCGCCTTCACCATCACGCACAATCTGACGCGCGAGGGATTGCAGGGTTTCGGTGAGCGCTTCTTCGAAAATGCTCATCTCCTTCGGATCCGGACGCACCCCGGAGGCTCCATTCGCGAGAACAATCAGACTGTCGTTGGTGGAAGTGTCGCCATCGACCGAGATGCGGTTATAGCTGACTTCGGATGCGCGGACCAGCATGCGGCGCAACAGCGTCTGGGGCACGACGGCATCGGTCATGACAAAGCCGAGCGTGGTGGCCATGCGCGGATGAATCATGCCGGAGCCTTTGGTGATTCCGGCGATGCGCACAGTACCGCGGCGCAATGTGACTTCGCGCGAGGCGCCTTTTGGCTGAAGATCTGTGGTGAGGATTGCGCGGGCAACCTCGGGAAGCGCTCCGTCGCTCAGGTTCGACACCAGCTCTTCCAGCTTGTCGAGTATAAGTTTTTCGTCGAGTTCGACGCCGATCACTCCGGTAGAAGCCGGCAGAACCTGGATCGGCTGGAGCTTGAGAAGTTTGGCCAGCGCTTTGGTGGTGGAAAGGGCGACCTTATCTCCGGATTTCGTCGCGCAGTTGGCGTTCCCGGCATTGACGAGCACGGCGCCACAGACGCCCTTCGAGGCGCGTACATTGGCGCGGGCCAGTTTGACCGGAGCAGCCTGCACCTTATTGGTGGTGAAGACGGCGGCGGCGGCGGCGGGCACGCCGGAGACGATCAGGGCAAGATCGTCTTTCTCCTGTTTGCGGATGCCGGCGTATGCAGTCGAATACTTAAAGCCCAAAGGCAGGTCGAATGGTCTCATTTTCCAAGTCGGTCAGTCGGGGTCAGATGGCAGCCGTTGGCGAAAACCTCCGCCGGCATTCTCTTTCGCCCTTCAAGTTGAACTTCCAGTAATTCGATGGCGGCGCCGTCGCCTGCAACAGCGAAGACGCCTCCTTCGTGAACCAGCGTTCCGGGCGCACAATCCCAGGTGCGCGAGGTTATCCGGGAACGCCAAAGATGAAGCGACAGGCCGCGGAAGGCTGTGTGCGCTCCGGGCCATGGCTGAAAGCCGCGAATCACATTATGAATCCGAATGGCGGGTTGCGTCCAGTCGATGCGGCCATCTTCCTTTTTAAGGATGGGGGCCCAGGTCGCTCGGGATTCGTCCTGCTGGCATGGCGTGACGCGCCCATCGGCGACTCGGGCGAGGGTATGGACGAGCAGTTCAGCGCCAAGGCTGGAAAGGCGCTGCGCAACATCCGGCGCCGTTTCGTCCAGGCCGATATCAGTGGAGGATTGCTCGAGGATGTCGCCGGTATCGAGTCCGGCATCGATCTGCATGGTAGTTACGCCGGTTTGCGCATAGCCGCGCGCGAGAGCCCATTGGACAGGCGCGGCGCCGCGCAATTCGGGCAGCAGAGATGCATGAACGTTGATGATGCCGCGCGGCGCGATATCGATGACGTTTTGCGGGACGATCTGGCCGTAGCCGACGATTACCATTACTTCCGGTCCAAGCGCGCGCAGATGTTCCACCGCCTCGGGGCGGCGAATCCTTTCGGGTTGAAAAACGCGGATGGCGTGGCGCAGCGCCACCTGCTTTACGGGCGAGGGCGTGAGCTCCTTTTTACGCCCCTTCGCGCGATCCGGCTGCGTGACGACTTCCAGCACTTCATGGCCTGCCGCGATCATTCGTTCGAGTGTGGGAACAGCGAAATCGGGGGTTCCGAGAAAAACAGCCTTCAACTCGTCACTCCCACTCCCCCGCCTTTTGTAGTTTGCGGATGCGGCGACGTATGAGGTCCCGCTTGAGCGCACTCAGATGATTCACAAAAAGAATGCCGTTCAGGTGATCGATCTCATGCTGAAAGGCGCGCGCGAGCAGATCCTCGCCGTCCATTTCGTACCATTCACCCTCGGTGTTTTGCGCGCGAATGGTGACTTTTCTGGCGCGCGTAACCGGTTCGCGAATGCCGGGAATACTGAGGCAGCCCTCTTCTTCGGTGATTTTGCCCTCTTTCGCGATCACTTCAGGATTAATCAGAACGAGCTTTTCCGGTTCGTGACCTTCTTCGCCGCCCGTGATATCAATTACGGTAATGCGCTTCGCTATGTCGATCTGAGGGGCTGCGAGGCCGATGCCACGGGCCGAATACATGGTTTCGAACATGCTTTCGACCAGTTCGGCCAACTCCGGCGTGCCGAATTCGGTAACGCTTTCGGCCGGGCGTTCCAGGATCGGATTGTTCAGATACTTAACGATGCGGTAAATCATTCAGAAATTCCGCACCTGCTCGAGATAAGCCTCGAAATTGCGTTTGGTCTCGCAAAGCGAATCGCCGCCGAATTTCTCGAGCGCGGCGGAGGCGAGCACGATCGCGACCATCGCTTCTCCGATGACACCCGCCGCGGGAACGACGCAAACGTCGGATCGTTCATAAGCGGCTTTTGAGGGTTCGCGGGTTTCGAGATCGACCGATTCGAGGGGCCGCCGCAAGGTGGAAATGGGCTTGAGGAACCCGCGGACGCGAAGGTCTTCGCCGTTGGTCATGCCGCCTTCAAGGCCCCCCGCGCGGTTATTGCCGCGGAAAAACCGCCGCTCCTCGCGATCGTAATGAATCGTATCCTGCACTTTCGAGCCGAAGCTTTGCGCACCCTCCTCCGCCCAGCCGACTTCGACGCCTTTAACCGCCTGGATGGAGACTATAGCTTGCGCAAGTCGGCCATCCAGCCGTGAATCCCAGGTGATGTGGGAGCCAAGACCTGGCGGGAGGCCGTGGGCGACTACTTCGAAGATGCCGCCAGCGGTGTCGCCGGTTCGATAAGCCTCGTCGACGACGGCTTTCATGCGCTGTTCGGTTTCGGGATCCACACAGCCGAGCAAAACCTCGGTTTTTCGGCTGAGGGCGACGATTTCCGGCCACTCGACGGTACGGGCCAGCCGTTCATGGCCAACCGCGATGACGTGACTGAGGATTTCGATTCCGAAATTTGCAAGAAATTGTTTGGCTACAGCTCCAATGGCGACCCTGGCCGTGGTCTCCCGGGCGCTGGCCCGTTCGAGGACGTAGCGGGCATCGTGGAAGCCGTACTTGATCGCACCGGCGAGATCGGCATGACCCGGCCGGGGCCGGGATACGGCCTTGTGCTTCGCCGGGTCTCCTTCTTCGACGGGAAGCGACTCCGTCCAGTTTTTCCAATCGGCATTGGCGATGAGGATAGCGATGGGAGAACCGATCGTGCGGCCATGGCGCACGCCCGCAACGATATGAGCGCGGTCCGTCTCGATTTTCATCCGGCCGCCACGGCCAAAGCCCTGTTGACGCCGCCAGAGCTCGTGGTCAATTGCATCCTGGGCGATTGTGATGCCGGCCGGGAGCCCGGTCAGAGTCGCAACCAGACACTCGCCGTGGGACTCGCCCGCGGTTTCAAAACGCAACATTTAGTTTGAAATCTTATGTTGACAGAAAACCGGGTTGGTCCGCCACTGCCCCGGATTCGGACCGGCGGTACGGCCTATTTGTAGATCGGCTCCAGCTTATTGACGATGTACTCGTCGCAGTGCTCGTAACTGGCGCGCGGGCCTTTACGCGCGGTGTCGAGATCCACGCAGATCCAGCCTTTGTAATTCATCGACTTCAGGACGCGGTGGCAGGCCGGCAAATCGATATCGCCATCGCCCATATCGAAGATCGTGTCGCGGAACGGGACGTTCGGCAAGCGCTTTGCATCCTTATAGTCCATCATCATCAGGCGGCTGCGGTATTTGTCCAGATTCGCCGCGGGATCGCACCCACCGAGATAAAGATGAGCCACATCGGGGGAAAACCAGAAGAGTTTCGGATCCGTCATCGCCATGCAGCGATCGACTTCATCCTGATTCTGGACCATCTGGCCCATATGGTTGTGCAGGCCGGCCCGGAAACCCATCTCACGCGCGGCCTCGCCAAGCTGGTTGAAGCCCTCGCACATGGTCTTGAAATTAGCCTGGCTCAGATTACTCCGGTTGGGCGAAAAAACCACCAGCAAACTCGCGTCGAAGCCTTTGAGGAAGTTCATGGCCGTCCTGGCGTTCGCGATATACGTAGAGCGCTGGGAGGCGTCATGCGCAGGACCGTTGAAAGAAATGGTGATGATGTGGAGACCGCGTTTTTCGGCTTCCGCCTTCATCTGCTGGGCGGTGATGTTGTATTTTTTCAGGATCTGCGGAAATTGCGTGACGCGAACGCCGATGAACCCGGTATCTTTCATGACGTCGAAAATGTCCGTGAACGGCACAGGCGGAAAGTAATTCCAGAGATTCGATCCGAGCGCCCATTTGACGTTCTTATTCGCCGGGAGTCTGCCCGCAGCGCGGGCCAGTGTGGACGCGAAAAGGGCGAGGGCGGTACGGCGAGTGACGGTCATGACGCGGCTCCTGTTTTATCAAATGAATAGTGACGGTGTGTATCCGCCGATGGTAATGCTGATTTTCGGAATATCGCTGCTGCAGCCCGAACCGGCGAATCTGCGCCATCTGTTCGAAGAGAACCTTGGGCGCAGCGAGCGCGCATACGGAATGACAGACGCGAGAACAGCCGGCGCGGCGCGGGATCTGGGGCTGTTCCTTCGCGGGGAAAACGATGCGCCGGGGGCATACCGGGCGCTGCATGAAGCGCTCGAGATCGACGATAAAGCCGCCGGTCCGGAAAGTAAACAGACGCTTGCCGACGTGGCGGCGCTGGCCAGCGTGGCTCCGCCTCATGAGGCGGAATCGCTGTGGCGGCGGGCCGCGGGTGGGAAAGATTCCGCAATCGCTTCCAGGGCGTTTGCGGCGCTTGGCGAATTCCGCGAACGAGCCGGGGACAGGGCGGGAGCGGCGGCCATGTACACGAGGGCCGTTGAAAAGGAAGAAGCAGGGAGCGGCAGGGACAGCGCGGAGACCGCGGTTCGCCTGAATGCCCTGGCACTTGTGAGCGAACCGAGGGAAGCGGTTCCGATGCTCGAGCGCGCTGTTGCAATCGACCGGAAGCGCTGGGGCGAAAGACATCCGGAGACGGCGACGACGGAATCGAACCTGTCGGGTGAACTGCTGGCGCTTGGACGCGTATGGGAGTCGGTTCGCGTTGGGAGGCTGGCTCTCTCGAATTTCGAAGCGACGCTGGGCCCGCGGCATCCGCGAACGGCGGCGGCTGCGAGCAATCTGGCGGACGCGACGAGGGCCGCCGGAGATCGGCGTGCGGCCGAGCGCCTCTACCGCCGTGCGCTTCGCATTGATGAGGAGGCCCTGGGCGTGGCGAATGCGGAAACATTGAATGACGTGAAGAACCTGGCCGACTTTTTACGCGAGACCGGCCGCGAGCCGGAAGCGCGGGCTCTGGAGCAACGGTACGCATCTACCGCGGCGCCTCGGTGAGGAGGACAGGCTTCATTGGCTGGGCGGCGGAATAGACTGCGATCCGGTGGTTCGTGAAAGCGAGGTTCGGCCAAGGGCGTACGCGGGGCATGTGGCATTCGATGCACGTCCGCCCGGCAAGCCTGACGCGATGAGTTGGTTTGGCGTGGCAGGTTTTGCATGCGGCGTCATAGTTC
>Ga0157370_10002896_pt1 | contig 20463 bp, 24 predicted proteins | sample C35metaG_FD_113463 | JGI IMG/M metagenome (GOLD analysis project Ga0157370, IMG submission 113463) | Corn rhizosphere microbial communities from Kellogg Biological Station, Michigan, USA - C3-5 metaG | ecosystem: Host-associated > Plants > Roots > Rhizosphere > Soil | place: USA: Michigan...
ACTATGGCGGCCCGCCGCGCTTGCCGCTCACGGCGATCACGCCGCAAGCGAAGACGGAAATCGAGCACGCCTTCGACGGACTCAAGGGCTGAGCACCCACAGCCCTTCGAGTTCTCGTTCGGTGACCAACTTATCGAAATCGACCAGCTTGCGAGGGCGACCTTTGCCCCGCAGCGCGCCGCTGCGCAGATCGCGTTCGCTATAAACTACTACGTCGGAGATCCGATCGGCGACGAAGCCCGCCAGACGCTGACGGGTGCCGACAATCAACTCCAGAATCACAATCTTCGGTTGGCATCCCTGGCTTGCAAACGGCAGCCGAAGTTTACTGCGCAGGTCGATGACGCCGACCACCTGTCCGTTCAGGCTGGTGATGCCGAGCAAACCCGGGCGCACTCCCGGCATTGGCTCCAATTGGCTGAGCGGCAGGATTCCGCGCACACGGCCTGCTTCCGTTGCCAGATCCTGGCGCGCCACGCGAAAGGTCAAGTATGGCCTGGGTCCGTTTCCCACGGGAGGCTTATCGTCGTGGGTCGGCGGTTCGTTAGCGTCCGCTCAGCTCGCGGAATTGGTCTTCATCGAAGCCCAGCACGATCTTCGATCCCTGGACCAAAATAGGCCGCCGTATCAGGTTGGGATGTTGGGACATCAGTTTGATCGCCTCGGCTCGGGAGGGCGGATTGGTCTTCATCTTTCGCTCGCGGTAAAGCTCATTACGAAAGTTTAAGAATTTTGTATAGTCGCGGGTCCCGATCAGCGCTTCAATGTCGGCTTCGCTTAAGCCTTGGTTGAGATCGATTTCCTGCACTTTCACTTCTTGTTCCTGAAGCCACTTCTTGGCTTTCCGGCAGGTGGAGCAGGTAGGTTTTTGGTAGAACTTCATCATCGGCGTCGAGCTAGAACTTTTTCAGTTCGTCAATCACAGCGCCGATCCCGCGCTTGCGGTAAATCTGCACCAGACGCTGTTCTTCAGGCGATGGCGCGACTACTCGCCGGAGCACCGGGTCGTCCAGTTCGACGCGGTTGGGAATCCATATTGAACCGTCACTGAATTCCACGCTTGCGACGAACCCGGTCATGCTCTCAACCGATGTCCGCGGGTCAAAACGCAGCGCCGCATCGGGAAGAATCTGGCTGGAGCTGCGCGGCGGGAGGCGCATCTCCGACGGCAAGGATGCCGCCAGGAACTCGCGCCCCTGCGAATCCCGTACAATCCAGCCCATCTCGAGATAACGGATCACGCGCGGGGAACGATTGTGCACCACCAGCTTGGGCGCCCGCGCCTCATTACCGGCGATGCGCGCGATTCCACCCATTGGTTCCACTGGAGCATCCGGGAAGCGCAGGAAAGCGAACTGCAAATCACGTTCGCCCTCGGTATTGGTGGCGCGCCCGCGCACCATTTGCACTCCAAACTGGGGCCGGTCGCCATCCCGAGCCAGGCTGGCCAGCATTTCCTTCTGCAATCCCTCGCGGCCGGATTGGTCGAGCAGAGCCTTGAAAAACTGCCGGTCGCGCCTGGCTTCGAGCTCCCAAACCATCATGGTCCGCCGTGAATGCAGCTTGTCGGGGCCGTAAAAATTCAGATCGTCAAACAGCACGCCATCGAGACTGACCTCGACCATTGGGCTTGCGCCCGCCCCAATCGGCCGTAACAAGTGTAAGTCGCCGCGCACCGAAAATGTTTCGCCCGGCGCCACGTCCAGACTGGGAACCGAGATCGAACCCTTCCCGCCCGGCGTGGACTCTTGCGCCAGTACCGTCAGAGTAATGCCGCGGATCCGGCGTTGGCTGGCGTTGCGCAGGGAGAGCGCCACGCGCACATCAATCGCATAGGCGCCGCCGCGCACCGTCGCCGCCGAACCGCCCCATTCGTCGCCTGCCAGCGTCACCGGGGCATCGTGCGGAAAATCGATTTTGTGCGCCAGGCTTTGCTGGCCCGGATTTTGCTGTGGAAAGTTCGGTTGTGCGCCAAACGGCTGCTGCCCGAACTGGCCGAAGGCCCAGCCACTGGCGCCTAGCATTAGCACAAAAACTCTATTGCGCATACACGCCTGTAATAGTGATCTGACCGGTGTCCGCATCGATATAGCGGGCCCGCGCCGATCCCTGAACGTTTAGGGTCACGCTCACCGGCGGCTCCTGGCCCTGCGACATCCCGAGCGTGCCACCATTCTGCTGCAACTGAATTCCAGCCGCGGAAACTTGCACCAGCGGGCCGCTATCGTCGAAAGCGCGAATCCCGCCCTGCCAAGGGCGCGCCTGCGCGATCTTCCTTACCACCCGGCCCAGTGCGACGCTCTCCGCCCGCGGCATATTCAGCCACCACGCGCTTACCAGCAGCGCCGTGACTCCGGCGACTGCCGCGGCGACGCGCCATCCGGTCGCCAAAACTGGCTTGTGAACCCGCGGAGCTACACACTCGCCCGCCTCCAGGCCCACGCGCACATTGGCCGACATTTCCGCCGCCAAGCGATCCCAATTCACTCCCGCCGGCATCACCGCAGCGAGTTGGCGCAGGGCATCACGATCCGAACTGAAGGCCGCAACCCAGTTCCGGCAACCTTCGCACGCGGCTACATGCAGGCGCACCATGGGCCGCCGCCACGCTGACAAATCGCCTGTGGCGTACAGCGCCAAATCGGAATGTGCCGGATGTTTCATGCTCTTATGTCAAGCCGCGTCTTTGCAGGCGGGCGAAATGCTTCCGCAGTTTCACGCGCGCGTTGGCAATATGCGAACGCACCGTCGCCTTCGAACAGTTCAGTCGCTCGGCCACCTGTTCAGCCGGCAGATCTTCCACGTCGCGCAGGAGCAGCGCGGTGCGCTCCCGATCGGTCAATATATCCAGGCCTGATTCCAGGTACTCGCGACGCTCGATTCGCAGCACCATCTGCTCGGGACTCTCCATCGCCGACACCGCTACCGGCTCCGGCATTTCATCGAGCTCGGAAAAACTCACGCGCCCCGCACGCCGCAGGAAATCGATGGCCGTGTTGCTGGCGATGCGCGACAGCCAGTGCGCGGCCTTGTCCAAATCCTTTAGTTGATCCTGACGCTGCAGCGCCTTGATGAAGGCTTCCTGAGTGAGGTCCTGGGCGTCGCTAACATTGCCAACGATCCGGTAGATCAACAGGAACACCCGGCGCATGTTCTCGGACACAAAGCGGCTTTGTGCCTCAGAGGCCAGCGTGGCCGCGTCGTAGCGGGTGGAGCCTGGGGTCTCGCTCATCTGTCGTTCTAAGTGGCGTTCGAAGGCTACCGATAGCGCGCTCATGGCTGGTTTGGGCGTTGTTTACCCTACACCAACATGACGACCCAGCTAGCCCAAGCGTGCAGCCTGAATCTCCCTGGTCCGTTGTTCTATCGGCGGCGCTATCCTAATGATATATGAGGCCTGTGGCGATTATTGGCATCGGCAAGACAGCTTTTGGAGCGTTTCCCGACCGCGACCTGCGTTCGCTGGCTGTGGAGGCGGGCGAGAAGTGCCTGAAGGACGCCCACGTAAGTCCCTCACAAGTGGAAGCTTATTATCTAGGCAACTTTGCGGGACCGTCTTTTGTGGGGCAAAACCACTTGGCGCCCTATATCGCGGGCGCAATGGGGATCACCGGGGTTCCGTGCACCCGTTTCGAGGCGGCTTGCGCGTCGAGCGGCTCGGCTTTTTATCACGCCGTATCGAGCGTCGCCGCCGGGCTCAACGACGTGGTGCTGGTGGCGGGAGTCGAAAAGATGACTTCCCAGACCACCCCTAAGGTCACCGAGATCCTGGCCGGGGCGGGCGACACCTGCGGCGAAGTGCGCGCCGGCGCTACCTTCCCTGCGCTGTTCGCCATGATCGCCCGGCGCCATATGTACCAGTACGGCACCACCCGGGAACAGATGGCCGCGGTAGCGGTAAAGAACCATGAGAATGGGGCCAAGAATCCGCTGGCCCACATGCGCAAGGTCATCGCCATGGAACAGGCGCTCAAGGGCAAGCCTATCTCGGAACCGCTTACGGTCTTCGATTGCTCGCTGATCAGCGACGGTGCGGCGGCGGTTTTGATCGCACCGCTCGAACGCGCCGCGGAGTTCACCAGCCAGCCGGTCAAAATTCTGGGCGTCGCCCAGACTTCCGATTACGTGGCTCTCGATCAGAAGGACGACATCACGACGTTTGGCGCCGTAGTGGCGGCCGCGCAGAAGGCTTACAAAATGGCTGGGGTCACGGCGCAAGATATCCAATTTGCTGAAGTCCACGATTGCTTCACCATCGCCGAAATCATCGCGACAGAAGATCTCGGATTCGTGAAGAAGGGCGAAGGCGGGCCCTACGCGCTAGCGGGTTGCACGCGGCTGACGGGGCCGCTGCCGATCAACGCGAGTGGCGGTTTGAAGTCCAAGGGACACCCGGTTGGCGCGACCGGCGTCGGACAGATTTGCGACCTGGTCTACCAACTGCGCGGCCAAGCGGGAGAGCGTCAGCTGGCTCGCCACTCCCTTGGCCTGGCGCAGAACCTGGGAGGCTCCGGAGCCACCGCGGTAGTTACTATCTTGGGGGTTGCATGAGAAGCGGAGTGGTTTATACGGAGACCATGGTCCACGCCGCGCCGGAGCAATTCGTCGCGGACGCGCCGTACCAATTGGCGATCATATCGCTCGAAGAAGGCGGACGCCTCACAGCCCGCGTTGACGGTGAGCGGGTGGCCATCGGCGATCCTGTCGAATTCGTCGGGGACCGCAACGGCATCCCGTTCTTCCGCAAAGCGTGAAGCTCCTGCTCTACTACATCGGTAAGGCGCGCGATACGCACGCCAACGCCATGGCCGAGGAATATATCAAGCGCTCCACCCGTTTCGCCAAGTGCGAGATGCGGGAAATTCATCCGCAGCGTTTTGATCCCTGGGTCAAGCACCCGGCGGCCTCGAAGATTCTGCTCGATCCTGCCGGCCGCACTCTCGACTCTGCCGGGTTCATTTCTCTGGTCGAAAAAGCCGAGCGCGAAGGGCGCGACATGGTTTTTTTGATCGGGGGAGCTGCGGGGCTGCCCGCTGAGTGGCGGCCGCGCGCTGATTTACTCCTGGGATTGTCGCCGCTGACCATGCCGCATGAACTGGCGCGCGTGGTGCTGGCCGAACAGATTTATCGCGCGTTTACTGCGTTGCGCGGGCACCCGTACCCGCGTTAGCCGTGAGGGCCAAATGAGCCGTGTGCGGCATCGGAACGGCACGGGCCGCGCTGAGCTGGGTCCGGCTTGTCGCCGCCGCTTTAGGTTGCCTGGTAGCTACCGCCTCGATGGATGTGCCCGGGAAGTAATGGCCCAGAATGATGCGTGCGCTATAACCATGCCGCGCGATTTCGATCGCACCCATCTGGCACAGGCCGACGCCATGCCCTGAAGCTTTGCCGCGCAGCGGGCAAGCCACCGAAAAATACGGATAGCCCGGCTGCCGGATGGCGGCCCCCTCCCAGTTGGTCTGCGCCAGCGATTTTGTATGTCCGCCGCAGTTGGCCGAATACATAGCGGCAATCACGTCGCCTTTATAAACCAGCACCTGCCCGTGCGTCGCCAGGGTGGCGCGAAGCGCCGCGCTGGTAGGGTGCGCCAGCCCCTTCAAGAGCTGGCAATGCTCGGTATCGCAAAAATCGAATCCCTGATGCCGGTTGTGTGCGCCTGCCAGGTAGGAGCGTGTCACTACCGCCTGGGCTTTGCGCGCCTCAAAGGGAAGTCCAGCGGCGCCCTCGGCCTCGACGATGGCGGCAACCGCGGTCTCGCGATCCATCTCTACGATGGCCAATAATTCTCCCGCCGAGGGCCGTATTTCGAGTCTGCCGTTATATTCCCGGGGCACGCCGCCGGGCACCGCCAGGCGAAAATGCACCATAGCGCCGTTGCGTCCGCTAACTCTCGCGGGACCCGTGAGCGGCAGCATCCGTTCACCCTGCAGTACTTCCGTGCGTCCCTGCGCTTCAACCACCAAAGTCTGACCCTGGGCCGGCTGCAATTCGAATTGAACCGGGTGGAACGACCCGAGGACACTGATATGGACGGTAGCGGCGATTGTGAGTGCGAGCATGAATTGGCTTGTGCCACGCCTTCTGCGCGCCAGAGCCCCAATTATACCCCGCTACAATGGAAGAATGTCGCGCTTCGATGCCCTCCTGATCGTTTCTTTTGGTGGTCCGGAGCGGCGTGAGGACGTTATCCCCTTTCTGGAGAACGTTTTACTGGGGCGAGGTGTCCCCCGGGAACGCCTGCTGGCGGTGGCGGACCATTACTACCATTTTGAGGGCCGGAGCCCCATTAACGATCAAAACCGCGAGTTGATCGCCGCTTTGCGCCAGGTAGTGCCAATCCCGGTTTATTGGGGAAATCGCAATTGGCATCCACTATTAGCCGACACGATTCGGCAGATGCGAGCGGAAGGCGTCCGGCAGGCCATCGCTTTTCCCACTTCGGCCTTCGGCTCCTATTCGGGCTGCCGCCAATATCTGGAAAACATTGAACGCGCGCGCGCTGACGCGGGAGACAATGCGCCGGTAATCGCAAAGATTCCACCATTTTCCGGCCATCCCCTATTCCTTGAGGCGATGACCGATCGCGTGCGCGCGGCTCTCGCTCAGTTACCCCATGCTCGTCTGCTCTTTACGGCGCACAGCGTGCCGGTTACGATGGCGCAGTCGAGCCCGTATACCGAGCAACTCGAAGCCGCTTCGCAGCGCGTGGCGGAAGCCGCCGGCGCCAAAGATTGGAAGCTGGTATACCAGAGCCGCAGCGGACCGCCCACGCAGCCCTGGCTCGGCCCCGACATTTGCGACTACCTGCGCGAATCTCCGAGTGACACTGTCATCGCGCCCCTAGGGTTTCTGTCGGACCACATGGAAGTGATCTACGACCTGGACACGGAAGCGCGCGCAGTGTGTGATGAGCTAGGAATCCGCATGGTACGCGCCGGGACAGTAGGGACGCATCCCGCCATCATTCGCATGATTGCGGAACTGATCGAGCGCGATCCACTGTCCTGCGAGGCCAGTTGCTGCCCGCCGCCTCAGCGGCCTCCGTCGCCGGCGATCAGCCGGTAGACTTCGCGTTTCGATAACCCGCGTTGCCGCGCCACGTGCTTGATGGCTTCCATGCGCGGAAGGCCCTGCAGTTCGGCTGCGCGCACGGCTTCCTCGAGCGGGGTGTCATCCGCTTCCAGGCTGTTGCCTTTGCCGATCAGCAGCGTGATTTCACCCTTCACAGCCGGGCGCGAGGCCAATTCCGCGCTCACGTCGGCCGCCGTCCCGCGCAAGAATTCCTCGTGCAATTTGGTGAGCTCGCGCGCGACCACCACCGGCCGCGCGCCCATCACGAGAGCCACGTCTTCAAGCGCTTCGAGAATACGATGCGGAGTCTCGTAGAAAATGAGCGTGCCGGTTTCCGGCTTCATTAGTTCCAGGATTTTTCTTCGCTGCGAAGACTTCGGCGGCAGGAATCCACAGAAGCGAAACGCATCCGTCGGCAATCCCGCCGCGCTCAACGCGCCCATCACGGCCGAAGCCCCAGGGATAGGCACTACCGGTATGGCACCTGCGATCGCCGCCTGTACCAGACGGTATCCGGGGTCTGAAATCAAAGGCGTTCCGGCATCTGAAACCAGCGCGCCACTGCTCCCCTCGGCAAGTTTCTCCACCAATTCCGCGGCGCGCCCGGATTCGTTGTGCTCGTGATAGCTCACCATCGGCTTGGCGATTCCAAAATGCTCCAGCAGTTTGCGCGTCTGCCGCGTATCTTCGCAAGCGATCCAATTCACCTCGCGCAATACGCGCAGAGCGCGCAGCGTGATGTCTTCGAGGTTGCCGATCGGCGTTGCGACTATGTAGAGGATTCCAGTCATCGTAGTACGATGAAACGGTAACCGAAATGGAGACCAGGACACAAGATCCCGCCGGCTACTACGTCTGGGAGGTTCCCGGCCAGCCGGTGATCGTACACTTGCGATTGGACGTCGTCGATCGCCTGGCAGCGGAGGTTATGCGAGGCTTCGGCTCGGTTCCCAAGCGCGGGGCCGAAGTTGGCGGCGTGCTCATTGGCACTACTCGTCCGGGCGTTCCCGCGATTGTCCGGATAGACGACTTCGAGCCGGTCGCCTGCGAATACCGGCGCGGCCCATCGTATTTGTTCACGGAAGAAGACGGCCGAGCTTTTGAAGACTGTTGGGGGCGGCTGCGCTCCAGCGTCTCGCCCTCGGCTTATGCGGTAGGCTATTTTCGCAGCCACACGCGCGATGGATTCTCCCTCGAAGCTGAAGATCTTGAACTCCTGGACCAATTCTTTCCTGGTCCGGCCCAGGTCGCACTGCTGATCAAGCCCTACGCCACTAAAGTCAGTGTCGGGGCGTTGTTCATTCGCGAGCATGGGGTCTTTCCCGCCACCACTCCCCTGGAGTTCCCATTGCGGCGGCGGGAACTGCTGGGCGAAGAAGCCCCGCCCCGACGTTCGCTCATGGAAAGCCGGGTGGATGCGCGGATGACACGCCGGACGCGCGCGGGCGCGCTGGCGTCCGAAGATCCCCCCCAGACCGCCTTCGGATTTTCCGGCTCTGAACCCCCTTTGCCGGTGGAATCCCAGACCATCGTGGTGCCTGCTCGGGGTTGGCGTAGCGGCTGGGTGTGGTTCCCGCTCACTTTCCTGTTCTTGCTGCTCGGGGTCGCGCTGGGATATCAGCTGGCCCTTACTCTGGGCGCTCGCGCGGCAGCTAAGGCCGAACAGGATATCTCGCTGTCCTTATCGGTCAAAAAGAGCGGCGACAATCTGAGTGTCACGTGGAACCGCTTCTCGCCCCCAGTTCGCATAGCGCAGAAAGGCATGCTCGAAATCGATGACGGCGGTTACACCAAACCCGTCGCCCTGGACGCCGCTCAACTGCAAAACGGGAGCCTGATCTATCGCAACGCCACCAATTCCGTGCGTTTCCGTTTAACGGTTTATCCACAATCGCGCGTTAGCGTCGTCGAGACGCTGGAGTGGAAGCAATAGTCGTCACTCGGATCAAAGGAAAACACCGCGCATAATTCGATATAGCCGATGCGGCGGTCATTGGCGGCATCGCTCATGGAGTCTTCTGCCTTTTCCTCTGTTTGGCCAGCCGGCTTAGCACCGCCAGTTGTTCCAGATGTTCTTTCAGCGGGCGCGCCGGGGTGCCCCAAACGGGCTGGCCTGCGCGCACGATCTTCGATGTAAGAATGCCGCTCCCGGAGCCCACCACCGCCCGCGCTTCGATGCGCGCCTTGTCGCCGACTCCCACTTGTCCGCCGATCACGGCATAATCTTCTACCACCACGCCCCCCGAAAAACCGGTTTGCGCCGCCACCACCACGTTGCGGCCGATGCGGCAGTTATGTCCCACGTGCACCAGGTTATCGAGCTTGGTCCCATCGCCGATCGAAGTCACCCCCAGCGCCGCCCGGTCCACGCAGGAATTGGCGCCGATCTCCACGCGGTCGCCGATTTCGACGCGCCCGATCTGCGGGAAATTCTCCCAGATGCCGTCCGTAAGCACATAGCCGAAGCCATCCGCGCCGATTACGCAGCCGGAGTGCAGCACCACTTCGCATCCTAGGGTCACGTCGTTATAGAGAGTCACATTAGGGTGCAATGTGCACTTTTCACCGATCACCACGTAATCCCCCACCACACTACCTGCGCCAATCGAAGTGCCGGCACCTACGCGCACGCCCACGCCAATCGAAACCAAGGGCCCGATGTGCGCCCCCGGTTCGATGATCGCGCCCGGCCCGACAATGGCGGAGGGGTGAATGCCGGGAGCCGCTTCGGTCTTGGGATGGATTTTGGGAATGGCGCGCGCGGCTGCAACTCTAGGTTGCGGGGTCCGGACCACGGTGCGGTGCCCGGAGTTTTCGAAATCGGCCGGCACCAGCAAGCAACCCGCCGCCGAGGCCTCGGCCCGTTGCAGGGCGCGGCCGCCGGTTACGAAGGAAAGGTCCTCCGGCCCCGCGTCTTCAAGGGACGCCACTTTGCGGAGTACTCTGTCGCCGTCGCCCTCAAACGGAGCCTCCAGAAAAGCAGCTAGTTCTTTGACACGCACGAAACTAGTATGCCATTCGGGGTGCAGACAAAAATGGGCGTTCTCCCTTAGGCGGCTTCGGCCGCGCTACCCATGGGAGGAACGCCCGGTGCACGATTCGGAGGAGTTCGTGCTACTTTCCTAGTGGAAAACGGACCGGAAAATTCTCATAAAAAATTACTTCGGCGGACGACAAGAAGGCCGGCTTCGGCCGGAGCAGCCGGTTTACCTGCCGGGTGGCCGGATGAGCGCTAAGGCGCCCGTAAACCGTCCCGTTTTTGGCGCGAAAACTTGGTATGTTAGTCACGCGAGCCGCTTCCGCGGTCCGGGAATACCTGGGAGGCATTATGGATCGACGTCGTTTTATCGCCAGCAGCACCGCCCTTGGCTTGGCAGCGGGTTCAGCCCGCGCCCAGACCACTCGTCGCAAGACTGCCGCACCCCCGACAGGTTTCTGGCCTGATGGAGCGCGCCTGGTGGTGTCGCTCTCGCTCCAGATGGAAGCTGGAGCGCAGCCCGATCGCGGGGCCGCCGGTCCCTGGGGTGTTCTGGATCCGAAATATCCCGATCTGCCCACCGAAAAATGGTACGAATACGGCTATAAAGAGGGCATCCCGCGCCTGCTCGATATGTATGACCGCCACAAGGTCAAGATGACCTCGCACATGGTGGGGGCGGCGGTGGAGAAAAATCCGGCTTTGGCGAAGGAAATCGTCCAGCGAGGCCACGAACCGGCCGCTCACGGACAGACATGGGCCCCCATGTGGGCCTCTTCGCCCGAGGAGGAGCGGGCCTCTTACGAAGCCAACATTCGCGCCATCGAACACGCGACGGGTGCGCGCCCGATTGGGTTTAACGCCCCCGCCATGCGGGCCACGCCCAATACGTTTGGAATCCTCCAGGACCTGGGGTTCCTCTACCATACCGACGATCTGAGCCGCGACGAGCCGTTCATAATTCCGGTACGCCGCAAGCCCTTCGTGGTAGTGCCTTACACTTTCCAGCTGAACGACTTGCAGAATTACGAGAATCGCTGGCGCACATGCGCCGATTTCGCCGGTGAAATCAAAGCCGAGTTCGACGCGCTCTACATTGAGAGCGCGCACAAGCGCCGCATGATATCGGTGAGTTCCCACGATCGCGTCGCCGGCCGCGCCTCGCGCACCAAAGTGATGGACGATTTCATCGCCTACGCGCAGAGCCATCCCGGGGTCGTCTTTATGCGCAAGGATGAAATCGCCCGCTTCGCACTGGCGAGCCCGATGACCATCCGCGAAGGGGAATACGCCTAGCTGGCTCCCAGAATCACGGCGGGCCCGGATCTACGGTTCCGATGTTGTTAGGGAATACGGGTCGCTACGCTGACAGTTGTGAGCGCGCCGCCGGCCGCCAGAAATGCAGCAGTCATTTCAGCTGAGGCCGCGTCATTCAAGCTGCGCACGGCATCGGTGACTAGTTCCACGCGCTTCCCGGTTTTGAGCAATCCGAAAGCAGCGAGCTTTACGCAGATTTCCGTCACCACGCCATAGACGACGTAGCGCTCGGCTCCCAGGTTTTCGAGCAGCGCAGATAGATTTACATTCGTAAAGCAATCGAAGGTCTGCTTTTCGAGTAGGATCTGTGGCGCATCGGGGATCGATTCAACCTTGGTATTTGGCAGCACGCCGCGCCGGCTTAATAGAGTGGCCTCCGGTTTTTGCTGGCCGGTCGTGCCCGCGACACAGTGTGGCGGCCAGGCGCGGAATTCGGGGTCGTCTTCGGTGTGCGCGTCCATTGTTGACACCAGCGGAATCGCTTGCGCCCCTGCGAAACGATTTAGCGCGGCGATCTGCTCGACTACTTTTTCGGCGCCGGGCACATATAACGCACCCGCGGGATACAGGAAGTCGATCTGCGTATCCACGTCGAAGAATACCGTCTTCATCGCGCGTGTTCCTTCCGCACGTCTTTCGTTAGCTCTTTCAAACCTGAACTCAGTTCCACACGCCAGGCGTTTTCCACCTGAAAAAGACTATGGCAGGGCGCCGGCAGACGCGCCAGACGCTCCGCCGCATAGCGCTTCACCTGGGCCGTTGTAGGCAGAGGTTCCACCAGCTTGCCGCCCAGGATCACAGGACGCTGCAGCGCTTCCACGGTTTCGTTTCCGCATGAAATGCATTCGGTCGATCGCCCGAGAACATCGTGATCCGAATGCCGGAATATCTGCTTGGCTCCCGGCAGCGTATGCTTTTCGTGACTGAACTTGGCGGTGTAGCGGTGTTCGTGGGCGCTCTCCATTTCGACCATCTTGTAAATCACGCCCAGCGAAGGCGCGTCAGCCGAGGTCGCGAGATCCGTGCCCACGCCGAAGACATCGATGGGCGCCTGCGCGGCCACCAGCTCATGAATCTTGTATTCGTTCAGATCGCCTGTGGCCATAATTTTGGCATCCGTCAGGCCTGCGTCATCTAGAATTTTCCGGACCGCCGGAGCTAGCTCGATCAAATTGCCGCTATCCAATCGCACGCCCCATAAGGGACGCCCCAGCGACGCCGCCAGCTTCGCGCCCTCGATTGTATCGTAGGTATCGATCAGGTAGGCGGTGCGCTCGCCCAAAAGTTTCTGAAGCTGTTCGAAGGAAGCGCGCTCGCTCGAAAACGACATCACCCACGAATGCGCTGCGGTTCCGAAAACATGCGCCTTGTAACGGAATCCGGATTCGGCGTTGCTGGTGCCGACGCAGCCGCCGATGTATGCGGCTCGTCCCGCCAGTACCCCGGCTTCGGGCGAATGCGCGCGCCGGGTGCCGAATTCCACTACATCCCGGCCCAGCGCTGCTTTTACCACCCGCGCCGCTTTGGTCGCGATAGAAGACTGGAATCCTATCATGGCGAGCAAATATGTCTCGGGAATCTGCGCCTCGATGACGGGCGCCCTAACCGTAAGGAATGGCTCGCCCGCAAACACCGGCGTGCCCTCCGGCACCGCGAACATGTCTCCGGTGAAGCGCAAGGTGCCCAGCATTTCAAAAAAGGCGTTACTCGCATACTTGAATTGTGGAATGCCGCGCAGATAGGCTATTTCCTCCGGCGTGATGCGGAAGTCGAGCAGATATTCCACCGCCTGTGCGAGACCAGCGGCCAAAATAAAGTTTCGGTTGTAGGGCAGCCGCCGTACGGAGAGTTCGAAGGTCGCGCGATCTTGGGTTTTCCCGGCTTCGAAATAACCGGCAGCCATAGTCAGCTGGTAAAGATCGGTGACCAGGCCGAGGCCCACTACTTTTTCTTTTCCGGCTGGGCTTGGCGTACATCGCCCACTGCCTGGCGCAAGTCCTTTACCACTTTGGCATCCAATTCATAGAATGACGCATCGCCATCCCGCCGTGCCAGGAAGTTCCCGCCGGAGGCCTCCGGCGCAATCTCCACTTTCTCGCGTAGTTTTCCTTGATTCGACACCACCGTTATTGTAACTGCCGGCATGGTGAAGCCAGAATTCACAAACTTGCTGGCCGCCAGATCGCGCAGGCGGTCGATAAACGCCTGCACGCTGGTGGAATCCATTTTCTTCCCACCCGACATCCAGTTCTCACCGCTCTTATCGTAGATCGAAGTCTTGCTGCCGTCGGTAAATTCGATACGTGTCGGATCGCTAAACCCGAAATCGAAAACCTTCTTGTTGCGATAGTTATCGACCGGCTTATCGAGGCCGTCGCCCAGCACCTTGGAAACCTTGTATACGCCTTCGACCGCGCTCGATTTCCCATAGTAATCGTCCTTTGACTTTCGGATCTCGAGTGTTTTGGTCCCGTCCTGATCAGTGACTTTCGCGGTTACCAGCACCGGCGCCGATGCAAACGCCGCTGCGTTTTTTTTGTCGTCCTGCACGCCGCTCAGATCCATCTCGGCATTCTTGAGGCGCTGTACCAGGTCATCCGTCTGGATGCCATCGGCGCGCATGGCCTGGGGCTTCACGATCTGCCATTCGCCCTCGCCCTTGCGGACGAATTCGTAGGTTTGCTTCTGGGCGGTAATTTCGATGCGGCTCAGTTTGTCTTGGGTGAAAGGCAGCAGGCGTTTGTCGCGCAGGTCCTTCGCCTCTTTATCAAACGCGGTCTTAGCCGAGCTCGCCATAGTGAAGAGCCGCGGATCGCGATCGAGCTTGGCGTAGACCGCGTTGCCTTCTGGTGTGTTCTCGCCGATCAGAAGCTTGGAGGTTTTGCCGTCTTTCGCGGTTATGCTCACTTCAATTAACGGCGGCGCCAAGCCGTACGCCTTGAGATCGGTTACGTTCGGATCCACCACGCGCTCTGAATCCAGCCGCGATGCCGCGCTGGTAATGCCGGCCACGGCAACCGAATCCGCCGGCAGCGGCTCAGGGGATGTCATTTCCCATTTGCCACTGGCGTTGAATTGGACGGTTACAGGTTCTTCGCCACGGTGCTGGATTTGGATCTGCTTGACGGTATCCGCGCCGATCGCGAGGATCTTCGGCGGTGCGTCCGCCGCGGGTTGGCCTTCCTTGGCTTTTTCCTGCCGGTTGGACCACCATACGGCAATCGCCAGCCCGGCCAGCAAGACGCCGGCCGTCAACATTCGCCCCCACTTCATAGTGTCAACGCCGCTTCCACCATACGCTTACGCCCGCCGCCAGAATCAACAGCGGAATCGCCAGCACGCTCGAATAGAACGCCATCGCCATCTGGTTCCGCGTCATCGTGAGCCGCCGGTCCTCGGGCTCCTTGGGACGAATCGAAATCAGATCCTCATCCGCCGAGAGCCAGTTCATCATGTTCAAAAAGAGATCACGATTCCCCGCCAGGCGCAGATACGTATTGGACACCCAACTCGATGACCCCACCACCACGAAGCGCCCATTGCCGCCTTCCTTGCCGGAGTTGTAGGTTCCGGCGGCGCCCAAGATAAAAGGACCCTTCTTATCCGAGGGCGACGCTTTGATTTCAGCCGAGGCCAGGTTGGTGGTGGCGAAAGCGTCATCGGTCGATTCAAACAGTTTCTCCACCGTCGTCTTAGCGCCATTTTTGATTTCCAGCGAGCGTGCAATGGGGAACCCCGACGCCAGCCTTTTCATCGAGGCCACAATTGGATGCGTGCTGTAGGTGCTCACCAAAGCGATTTCCGGACCCAAGCCGTACAACTGGCCAACGCCACTTGTGTCGAGCACCAGATCCTTGTCGGCGGTGACGCCCCAAGTTGCGAGCACATTCACCAGCGCGGCGTTGTCGTCGATATTCTGTTTGGCGAATTTCAGCGGCGGGTCGAGCATGATGATGGCCTTGCCGCCGTTTTCGACGTAGTTTTTGAGCGCGTCCACGGCCGGCTGCAAATAATCCCGCGAGGGGCCGCCCACGATCACCATGGTGCATTCTTTGGGGATCTCTGGCTTCTGCAGCAGGTTGATGCTTTGCGTTTTGTAATTGTTGCTCTCAACCAACGTCTTCAACTGTCCGTAGCCAGTACGGTCCGTGTCCTCTAACGTGTGTTCGCCTGCGCCTTCGACGAAACAGGCCAGCTTGTCGCCGGTTTTAAGGGCTCGCACCAGCGCGCCCGTTACTTCCTCTTCCGAGAGACTCTTGGCCTCCTGGGTCTTGCCGCCAGTCTGCACCAGGACCGCGCCCCGCCGCGTCACTCCCGCCGCGCGGGCTTTCGTGATGTTCTTTTCCAGATCCTCGTAGTGAACGTCAATTTTAGGCGAGAGGTTTTTGTAACGATCCAATAGATCGTGCGCGGCTTGAAACTGCGTGGGCTGATCCCAATAGGAAATACTGACATCCTGCTTCAGATTTTTGGCGATTTTGACGGTTTGGTCGGATAGCGTGAACTGCTTACTGCTGGTAGTATCGTAGGTCTTGTCATAGCGGTTGGTCAGGAAATTCAGTACGCCCACCACCGCCAATACGATCAGCACATACACCGCGGTGTACGCCGCGAACTTGGTTTGCCGCGCTTTCATCCAGGAATTGTTCGCCATCGACTAGGCCCTCCACCGCAGCGACTCGAGCGACCGCGCCGTCAGAAACAGTCCGATAAAAATCATGGAAGCGTAGAATAGAACGTCTTTCGCATCCAGCACGCCTTTCGAGAAAGAATCGAAATGCTGGGTCACGGAAAGATATGCGGTCACTTTCGCAACCGCCGAATCCTGGAACGACGACACCCAGTCGATCACCCATAACATCAATTCCACGCTGAAAGTTGCCACCGCCGCGACAATCTGGTTTCGGGTGCAGGAAGAGATGTAAGTGCCGATTGCCAATAAGCATCCGCCTTGCAGCAACAATCCCAAATAACCCACTACGATGGGACGCCAATCTGGTTTTCCGTAGGCAAATAGCGTGGCTATGCTCAGCACTGAGATTCCTAGCATCGCGCCATAGAGGGCCAGAGCAGCCAGCCATTTGCCGAGGATGATCTCCATATCCAGCACCGGCGATGTGGCCAGCAGTTCGAAAGTACCGGTGCGTTTTTCCTCCGCGAACAGGCGCATTGTGATAATCGGGATGAAGAAGAGCCCGATCACCGCCAGGTTCGACAGCAGCGGCCGGATCATCTGGTCATTCACGCTCATCGGCGCGCTCTGTCCCTGCATCGAGCTTTGAATGCTGAAGGTGACGAAGGAGACCACATAAGCATAGAAAAAATAGCCTGTGATCACTGCGTAAAACAACATCACCCCATAGGCAATCGGTGACCGGAAGTAGCTGTTCAACTCCTTGCGGCAGATAGTGAGTGTGTTCATGCCAGATCCTCTTTGACCCCGACCGTGGTGGCGTGGGGAGCCGCTACATCCGCTTTCGGCGCCCCGGTCAATTCCAGGAAAATCTCTTCCAGGCTCAAGCCCACGGCGCGCAACTCATTCAGGTTCCAGCCGGCCTCGATCACCGCACGCGCCAGCTCCGGCCGAACGTGCTGTCCCTGTTGGCTCTCCACCATAAACGTCAGGTTACCGTCGCGCGTATCGCGCGCCAGCACCCGGCTGACGCCTTCCACCCGTTCCAGCTTGTTCTGGACTTCGGGGGGGCTGAGCACGGCTCCATTGCGCGAGCCGATCTCAACCGCCACTGTCTCGGCCCCCCGCAGGCGGCTGGTCAGGTTTTGAACGGTATCAGTGGCCACCAGCCTGCCTTTGGCGATGATGATGACCCGCTCGCACAACTGCTCCACTTCGGGCAGAATATGCGTCGAAAGAATAATAGTGTGATCGCCCGCCAAGCCTTTAATCAGGTCGCGCGTCTCGATGATCTGCTGCGGGTCGAGCCCGGAGGTCGGTTCGTCCAGGATTAAGACATCCGGATTGTGGATAATCGCCTGCGCCAATCCGACGCGCTGACGGTAGCCCTTCGACAGTTTGCCGATCAGCCTGCTTTTCACATCGCCTACCGAGCATTTCTCGGCTACCTCGTTGACCCGCCTCGCCAGGCTTTCCTTGGGCACGCCCTTGAGGCGGCCTACATATTGCAGATACTCGACAACCTCCATTTCCGGGTACAAGGGAGGTGTTTCGGGCAAGTAACCGATGCGTTTCTTGACCTCCATCGGCTGCTCCAGGACGTCAAACTCCGCCACCCGCGCCGTGCCCGACGTGGGCGGCAGAAAACACGTCAGCACCCGCATGGTGGTGGTTTTACCAGCCCCGTTGGGCCCCAGGAAGCCGACGATCTGCCCTCTTTCCACCGAAAAAGAGATGTGGTCGACGGCGACATGGTTGGCGTACCGTTTGGTCAAACCTTCGACTGTGATCATATTGAAGTCATTGGACGAATGAGAGCCCTGTCTGGTTAGCAGCTCCGTTAGTGATTCTGGTTAGCGGTAGCCTCTGGTAACCGCCGATAATCATCATAGTGGCGGCGCTGAGGGAGTGTCAATCGTGCCTAGAGACGAGTCGGAGGGGTTTTAGACCGGATGGACCAGATTTCCCCCTGGGGGCAGTGGGCGGCCTCCAGCCTGCTTTTGCTGCTTGCCGCATCGGCCCATGCGGCGGTTCTCGACAGGTTGGTTCCCGGACCGCGCGGAACCTCCAACATCACCCTGCGAAAGCGTCTCCACGTGAACACTCTGATCACCGAACCCGGCACCATCGAGGCCGAGTGGGACAACTTATACTCCTACACCACCGGTAACTTCAGCATGCCCTCGGTCATCAAGTACACGCCCAAAGGCAAAAGTATTCTGTGGGGCCGCACGGAATACAGTGCCGCGTTTGATTCGATTGACAGTGTAGCTCAGGCGGGGCAGCGTACTACGCAATTCAGCGATCGCGTGACCTTCGCCGCCAATGCGGTGCTGCACGATGGAGAAAAGCTGGATCTTGCGGTACAGCCCGCGGCCACGTTCTTTCTGCGCGGCGAATCCGGCGCGCGATTGGGGGCCACCGCTATCGCGCGTTACGACGTGGGACGCAACAGCATGGGAGCAACCATGACTTGGACTGCCGCCACAGCGGCCTCCCCCACCAACCCTGCCGGAACTTGGGATTTCGGCGCAGGCTTCGGGCGCCGCCTGGCGGCTTCAGGAGCCTGGGGACACCTGACGCCGCACCTCAACACGGTTTATGAAAGGTCTACTGGCGTGAATCGCACTTGGGCGGCCTTTGCGGGCGTCGAATATCAGATCACCGAGCGGATCGCTGTCGATTTCACCGGGCAGCGATTCGGGCTGGGGGGTGTCAATCCTGACCGTCAGTTGGTCGTCGGTCTCACGATGAATTTCGGCAAGCTTCAATAAACGGCTCGCTACTTGATTTCGCGCCGCTTCTCGTGAAACGATATGACACTATATGCAGCTTTTCCTACGTCAGAGTCTGATTCTCATCATCGCCGGGTCAGTGCTTGGCTTGGAGAGCCAACCGGCGCTCGGCCAAGCCAAGGACGCGGTTCTCGGCGACTGGGTGCTCGACCGGGGCCAGTCGACCTTCGACCCCGATAATACTTTGCAAAGCCGCTCGGTTGCGATCCAAGCCAAAGATGGCGGCATAAGCTTCCTGCAGAAAACCGTGACCGATCGCGGTAACACAGTGCAGAGTGATTTTAGCGCCAACTACGACGGCAAAGACGCGCCCATATCCGGTTCACAGCTGGATAAGGTGGCGCTCAAACGCATCGACGCCCATACTGTCGAGCGGTCCGGAAAGATCGGCGGTAAGGTCGTCGAGACAGCAACTTTGAAAGTGTCTAACGACGGAAAGACCCTCACTATCACGATCAAGGGCTCGATCGACGGAGAAAATTACAGCAGCACTCAGGTGTTCGCCAAACAATAGCCGGAATTACGCGTCGCGGTGCACTGTGTGTGGCGCAAACGCCGGCACACAGATCGCTACGTACTCGGCCCCCTCCGGTGTACTGTAGCGAACCCACTCGCCCCTGCGAGCAATAATGGCCTGGCCGGTTTTAACCTCGATCACCCCTGCTTCGTGCTCAACGCGCATCGCGCCCTTGAGCACAACCGTGTACTCATCGAACTCGGGGCGCTGGCCCGGTTCGGACCAGCCAGCCGGGCTCCGCATGTGCGCGATACTCGCCTGCGTATCGCCCGAGTTCACGCGCCCGATATATTCCTCGATAATCTTGTTTCCCGGGACCGGAATTTGCGTAGGCGCCGCGATCAGTTGAGGCATTTACTCATATCGTAACGATTCGACCGGTGCAATGCGGGTGGCGCTTCGCGCCGGATAGAGCGTCGCGATCAAGCTGACCGCCATCGCCGCCGCCGCAATCCAGATCCCATCAAAGGCGCGCGGCTCGAACGGCACAAATGGAATCGAGTACACCTGCTGGTCCAGCTTTACCCATTGGTAGCGCTGGGCAAAAAAACAGACTCCGTAGCCGATCGCGAGGCCGATTACGGTGCCCACCGCGCCAATCAGCGCGCCCTCCAATACGAACACCTTGCGGATTTGCCCGGCCTTGGCGCCCATTGACATCAGAATGGCGATGTCGCGGTGCTTTTCCATCACCATCATGATCAGCGTGATGAGAATATTCAGCGCCGCCACCAGTTGAATCAGGCCGATGGTGACCACCGTGACGGTGCGCTCCATGGTCAGAGCGCTCAGCAATTGTTTGTTCTGCTCGCCCCAAGTGGTGGCGGCAAGCTTCGGTCCAATCAGCTTTTCGGCAGCCGCAGCCACTTGTGGCGCCTGATAGATGTCATCGAGCATCAGCTCGATGCTGTTCACGACGTCCGCCAAATCGAACGCCTTTTGTGCGTCGGTGAGGGACAGGAAAGCCCAGTTGGCGTCCAAATCGTAAAACCCGGATTCAAACGTTCCCGCGACGCGCAAACGCACGTAGCTGGGCCGTGGCCCGAAAGGGGTTAACTGGCCGTTAGGAACCACCAGTTGCACCTGCTTGCCGGTAACGGCCCCGATATTTTCCGCCAGCCGTGAGCCCAGCACGATTCCCGGCAAGTCGCCG
>Ga0157370_10002898_pt1 | contig 20456 bp, 23 predicted proteins | sample C35metaG_FD_113463 | JGI IMG/M metagenome (GOLD analysis project Ga0157370, IMG submission 113463) | Corn rhizosphere microbial communities from Kellogg Biological Station, Michigan, USA - C3-5 metaG | ecosystem: Host-associated > Plants > Roots > Rhizosphere > Soil | place: USA: Michigan...
CAACAATTTTGCAATGGATTTTTTATATCCAAATACCAATAATATCTTAGTTTTTGCTGAAAATCATGACACGGATCGTATGAATGAAAAATTCAAATATGATTTACCAAAATACAAACTGGCAATGACTTTATTGGCAACCGTTCGTGGAATTCCGCAAATCTATTACGGTTCAGAAATTGGAATGGGCGGTGATAAAGGAAAAGGCGGTGATGCCGATATTCGTCAGGATTTCCCAGGCGGATGGGCTGGCGACAAAAACAACGCTTTCACTGCAGCAGGAAGAACGGCTGAACAAGCAGCTTACTTTGATTTCAGTGCAAAATTATTCAACTGGAGAAAAACAAACGAAGCAGTTCATTTCGGAAAAATGAAGCATTATATTCCAGAAAATAACACTTATGTATATTTCAGATATACCGATGCTAAAACTGTTATGGTAGTTTTCAATAACAATGCAAAAGAGCAAGTTGTGAAAACAAATCGTTTCAAAGAAAGCATCAAAAACTTTAAATCAGGAAAAGATGTTATTACTGGAAAAACATTTGATTTAAGTTCTGAAATTACTTTAGAGCCAAAATCGGCTTTGGTTTTAGAATTGGAATAACAATATTTTTTTCTCTCGCAGATTTAGGAGATTTAGCAGATAATTTTTAAAAAAATCTGCCGAATCTGCGAGATCTGCGAGAAACTATTTTTTTCCGCCACGAATTCACGAATTATTTTTGACAATCTTGAGAATAAAAATTTGTGAATTCGTGGCGGAATCTTTTTATTATAAATCTTCGTTAAATTTAGAATAAATGAAAAAATACATTTTCCTTTCTTTATCTTTAGTATACTTAACAATGAGTTGTTCTGGCTCAAAATCAGTTTCAATGAATAAAGAAAATACTTCGAAAATACCTTTCGTTTGGGAAGGAGCAAATGTTTATTTTTTACTTACCGATCGTTTTTATAATGGAGACACTTCAAACGACATCAATTTCAACCGAACCAAAACTCCCGCAAAACTTCGCGGATTTGAAGGCGGCGATATCATCGGAATCATCAAAAAAATCGACGAAGGATATTTTGAGCAATTAGGAATAAATGCGATTTGGCTTACGCCGATTGTTGAACAAATTCATGATGGCGTTGACGAAGGAACTGGACTTAGTTACGGTTTTCATGGTTATTGGGCAAAAGACTGGACTGCTTTAGATCCAAATTTCGGAACCAAAGAAGACCTAGCCAATTTAGTAAAAAAAGCACACGCAAAAGGCATTCGAATAATTCTGGACGGAGTTATCAATCATACTGGTCCAGTAACTCCAGAAGATCCTGTTTGGCCTTCGGACTGGGTAAGAACAGGCGTTGTATGCGACTACAAATCTTTTGAAAATACTACAATGTGTACTTTGGTAGAAAATCTTCCAGACGTAAAGACCGAAAGCACTCAAAATGTAGAACTGCCGCCTTTTTTGATTGAAAAATGGAAAAAAGAAGGCCGTTATGAAAAAGAAATCGCTTCACTAGAAGAATTTTTCAAAAGAACAGGATATCCAAGAAGTCCAAAATATTACATCATAAAATGGCTTACCGATTATATTCTAGAATTCGGAATTGATGGTTACCGCGCCGATACTGTAAAACATACCGAAGAAGGTGTTTGGGCCGATTTTAAAAAAGAATGTGAATATGCATTTGAAACTTGGAAAAAACATCATCCTCTACAAGTTTTAGATCAGAACCCGTTTTACACGATCGCTGAAGTTTATGGTTATGGAATAAGCGGTGGTCAGGATTATGATTTTGGAGATCGAAAAGTCAATTATTTTGAAAATGGTTTTAACAGCTTAATCAATTTTGAATTTAAATGGAATGCCGCTCAAAGCGATTATGAGACTTTATTTTCGAAATATTCAAATCATCTACAGAGTGATTTAAAAGGTTATTCTGTCCTTAATTATATGTCTTCTCACGACGACGGCCAGCCTTTTGATGCCAATCGCACAAGAGGTTTTGAATCTGGAACCAAACTTTTACTTGCCCCAGGAATGTCGCAGGTATATTACGGAGATGAATCGAATCGTTCCTTAGTAATTGAGGGAACTCAGGGAGATGCAACTTTGCGTTCGAATATGAATTGGGATGATATTAAGAAGGATCCCGATACACAAAGAATGCTGTGGCATTGGCAGAAGTTAGGGCAGTTTAGACGAAATCATCCTGCCGTTGGCGCTGGAATTCATTCCAAAATTGAGAGCGAATATTATGTGTTTTCAAGAATTTATTCTAATAAATCATTTACAGATAAAGTCATAATCGGTTTAGATTTACCAGAAGGCAGAAAAGAACTTCCTGTAAATTCAATTTTCGAAAACGGAACGAAAGTAAGAGACTTTTTCTCTGATCAGGAAACAGAAGTTATCGATGGAAAAGCAAGTATTGACAGTAAATACGGAATTGTTTTATTAGAACAGATTTAATTTTTTTCTCTCGCAGATTCGGCAGATATTAAAAAAGAAAATCTGCAAAATCTGCAAAATCTGCGAGAGATATAATTTATCTCATCTTTAAAATCATTTCAATGCTTTATCAAGTGATACTATTATTTTTCCTTTGCTCCTTTGTACCTTTGCAACTCTGAACCTTTATAAAATGAATATTTTAAAGATTGCACATCGAGGCGCCAAAGCCTACGAACCTGAAAACACTTTAAAAGCCTTTCAAAAAGCCTTAGACTTAAATTCAGACGGAATTGAACTTGATGTTCACTTAAGCGCTGACGAACAAATCATCGTAATCCACGACGAAACCATAGACAGAACTACTAACAGAAAAGGTTTAGTAAACACTTTTTCTTTATCTGAGTTAAAATCGTTTTTGATTGATGGAAAATATCAAATTCCAACTTTAAATGAAGTCTTTGATTTAGTTGATAAAAAATGCCTGATCAATATCGAATTAAAAGGTTTAGGAACTCCAAGTAAAGTGGTTCAGTTAATTGAACAATATATTTCAGAAAAAAACTGGAATTACAATAATTTCATCGTTTCGAGTTTCGATTGGAATATGTTGGAGGAAACTTCAAACCTAAATCCGAACATTCCAATTGGTGTTTTAACAGAAGAAAATCTCGATACTGCTCTGGCTTTCGCCGAAAAAATAAAAGTAAAAGCCATTCATCCTGATTATCAATTATTGAATATAGAAAATGTAAAGAAAATTCAAGAAAAAGGATTTTTAGTTTTGCCTTGGACAGTAAACTCTGCGGAAGACATTCAAAAAGTAAAAAGTTATAAAGTAAATGGCATTATCTCTGATAATCCAGACAAGATATAAAGTTTAAAATTTTAGCCACAGATTAAAAAGATTAACCCAGATTTTTTTACCCACGAGTTACACAAATTTTAATGCAATAAATTTAATTCGTGAAAATTTGCATAATTCGTGGCAAAGGAAAAAATCCTTTAAATCTGTGTAATCTGTGGCAGAAAAAAATTAGTACCAATTTGTGACCCGAGCGATAGTAAACAGGCGAAGCAAATTCGTGGCAACTCAAAAAATATGATTAAAAATTTCGACATAATAATTGTTGGCGGAGGCGCTGCAGGTTTTTTTTCGGCTATTAATATTGCAGAGAAAAATCCGAAACTAAAAATTGCCATTTTAGAAAGAGGAAAAGAAGTCCTTTCTAAAGTCCGTGTTTCCGGGGGCGGAAGATGCAACGTAACGCACGCTTGTTTTGAACCTAACGAACTGGTTAAATTTTATCCTCGCGGCGAAAAAGAACTTCGTGGGCCTTTTCATCAGTTTTGTTCCGGAGATACAATTGAATGGTTTGAAAAACATGGCGTAGAATTAAAAATTGAAGAAGACGGCAGAATGTTTCCCATTTCTAATTCATCACAAACCATAATTGATTGTTTTTTAAAAGCAACTGAAAAATTAGGCATAAAAGTGCTGACAGGGCAAAGCGTTCAGTCTATTTTCAAAAAAGAAAATCACTGGAAAATTGATACACAAAGTGATAATTTCGCGACAGAAAAATTAGTATTGGCAACAGGAAGCAACCCAAAAATATGGGAAATGCTTCAGGAACACGGACATGCAGTAGTGAGCCCCGTTCCTTCCCTATTTACTTTCAACATCAAAGATACCCGAATTAAAGAATTACCCGGCGTTACAGCACAAGTTACTGTTAACGTAAAAGACACCAAACTAGAGTCAACCGGACCTTTATTAATTACACATTGGGGAATGAGCGGTCCTGCAATTCTAAAACTTTCGGCTTGGGGAGCGCGCATTTTACACGATAAAAATTATCAGTTTACGATTTATGTGAATTGGCTAAATGATGTTGATTTTGAAGATGCTGAAAAAATCCTGAAAAATCTAAAACAAGAACACGCGAAAAAAGCCGTTTCTAAAAAATCTCCTTTTGATTTCCCAAATCGATTATGGGAAAGTCTGGTTTTAGTTTCAGGAATTGAAACAGAAACCAAATGGGCTGATTTATCTAAAAATCAATTGCAAAATTTAACTTCTCAACTTACAAAAGCCGAATTTAAAGTTAACGGGAAAAGCACTTTTAAAGAAGAATTTGTAACCGCAGGCGGAATCGATTTAAAAGAAATTAACTTTAAAACCATGGAAAGCAAAATCCATCAAAACCTTTATTTTGCTGGTGAAATCGTCAATATCGATGCAATTACAGGAGGTTTTAATTTTCAAAATGCCTGGACAAGCGGGTTTATTTTGGCCAATAATATATAATAGAATGAAATTTAAAGGAATTATTTTTGATTTAGACGGAACATTAGTAAACTCATTAGAAGATATTTCAGACGCAATGAATACCGTACTTACAGGTCTAAATTACCCAACTCATACTTACGATACGTATCAATATTTTATCGGTAGCGGTTTGCGAAATCTAGTCAGCAAGGCTCTACCAGCATCCAACAATTCTGAAGAACAAATTGAAAATTGTTTTGATTGTATGATCGAAACGTATCGTGAAGTTTGTACGATTAAAACAAAACCGTACGACGGTATTTTAGAATTATTAGACAATCTATCTTCTCAAAATATCAAATTAGCGGTTTTCTCTAATAAAGCCGATGAGCTTACCAAAAAAATAGCTGCAGAAATATTTCCAGATTATTTTGATGCTGCAGTTGGTTTAAGTACCGAAGAATTAAAAAAACCAAATCCGTTTGAGGCGTTGGAAATTAGCAAGAATTGGAATTTAAAACCAGAAGAAATTCTTTTCGTAGGTGATTCTGATATTGATATGCAGACTGCAGTAAATGCTACTATGTTTCCGGTTGGAGTTTCATGGGGATATCGAACAGAAGATGAATTGATAGCGAGCGGCGCAAAAGTAGTTATTCATAATCCTTCCGATTTAATTCAACTATTATAAAGAACATCAGTCACATTTTTTATTCAAAGTCTTACAAACTGAAAACTTTCAGAATTCGTTTTAACAAGAATTTACAGATTCTGTAAGTTTTCATTAAGACAATTCTAATAATTTTACTTTCAACTAAATACCACTAGATGAAAGTAAAATTACTCACCACAATTTCCTTTTTTACGTACCAGTTTTCTATTTCTCAAACAGAAAAATTACTTCACGGAAAAGTTATTTCTAATAATAATCCAATTAATAAGGTTGAGGTTATTAATAAAACAGCAAAAACCAGCACCAGAACCAATGAATTGGGAGACTTCTCAATTATGGTGAAAGAAAAAGACAGTTTACTATTTTTTGTTAAAGATTACTTTTTTACCAGATTAAAAATTTCTCAGGCAAATATGGATCAAAACAATATTATTGTCAACATGGTTGTGAAAGCAGAAGAATTAAATGAAGTTGTAGTAACCAACATCAAATTTCCTCATGTAGGTACGGCTAATGCCTATTCGAATGTAATCCCTTCTTCCTCTTTGCAAAAATATACTGGAGTTAACGACGGAACCATTGTCAATGGTATGAATTTTATTGCCATAGGAGGTTTCATTGCTGATTTATTCAAAAAAGAAAATGAAGCACCTAAAAAGAAAGTTCCTGAAATAAATTTCAAAAAACTTGTAGCTGCATCAATTCCTTCCTCTTTTTTTACCAAAGATTTAAAATTAAACGTAGATGAAGTTGATTTATTTATTGATTTTTGCGATGCAGATCCACAATCTAAAAAACTTTTAGAAAACAATAACGTATTAACTACAATAGATTTTTTGTATGCAAAAAGCGACGTTTTTAAGAAGTTCAAAACAGAATCCCGTCAATAAAACTATTTATTCAGCCACCAAATACTGGCATTCAAAATGGTCGCAAACCCAACCCATGCCAAATACGGAATCAATAAGTAACCAGCTGTTTTGTTGATTTTGATAAACTTTAAATAAGTTTCGTAAATCATAAGCCATAAAAGTGCAATTTCAACTAACGCAAGCATCGGATTTTTAAATCCGAAGAATAAATACGACCAAATTGCATTAAGAATAAGTTGAATTATAAAGAAAAGAAGTGCTTTTTTAACTTCTTCTGTCTGCTCTTTTATTTTATCCCAGACTAATCCCGCAGCAACTGCCATAAAAATGTAAAGAATTGTCCAAACCGGCATGAAAATCCAGTTCGGCGGATTAAAAATTGGTTTTTCAATAGTCGGATACCAGCTTTCTACACTTGGTCTTGTTACCAAACTGGCAGAATATCCTACTGCTAAACAAATGGTTACAGCGATTACGATCTTAACTATTTTATTCATTGCATTAAATTTTGTATTCAAAAATAGTCAAAAGAAATTTTTAAACCATATAAGAAATATAAGTTCATTTTAGAAAACCCAACTTATATTTCTTAAATAACTTATATGGTGAAAAAATTTAAAAACTATCTTTGCCAAAATTTTACAATTCATGTTAACAGCAGCTGATTTTATACCAAATTCATATACTTCAACAATCGAAAACGGAAACTTTGAATGGAGCGCTCCAAGCAATATTGCCTTAGTTAAATATTGGGGAAAAAAAGACAATCAAATTCCAGCAAACCCTTCGGTAAGTTTTACGCTTAACAATTGTAAAACAATTACGAAATTGGGCTTTTCAAAAAAAGACAACCACGGAAATTTTTCTTTTGATTTACTTTTTGAAGGAAAACCAAAAGAAGATTTTAAACCAAAGATTCAGAAGTTTTTAGAAAGAGTTGAAGTTTATCTGCCGTTTTTAAAAGACTATCATTTTACGATTGACACTCAGAATACATTTCCACATAGTTCCGGAATTGCTTCTTCAGCGTCTGGGATGGCAGCTCTGGCAATGAATTTTATGAGTTTAGAGAAATTACTGAACCCAGAAATGACAGAAGATTATTTCTATCAAAAAGCATCTTTTCTCGCTCGTTTAGGTTCTGGAAGTGCTTGCAGAAGCGTAAAAGGAAATGTTGTAGTTTGGGGGAATCAGGCCAATATTGAAGGAAGTACTGATTTATTTGGAGTTGAATTTCCATATACTGTTCATGAAAACTTCAAGAATTATCAAGATACAATTTTATTGGTTGATAAAGGCGAAAAACAAGTTTCGAGTACTGTAGGACATGATTTAATGCACAATCATCCGTATGCAGAAAGACGTTTTGCTCAGGCACATGAAAACTTAGATCAGTTAATCAGGATTTTTGAAAACGGTAATTTAGATGAATTTATCAAAGTTGTAGAAAGTGAAGCTTTGACTTTACATGCTATGATGATGACATCGATGCCGTATTTTATTTTGATGAAACCAAATACGCTGCAAATTATAAATGCAATTTGGAAATTTAGAAACGAAACTAAAACTCCGGTTTGTTTTACGCTGGATGCTGGTGCAAACGTGCATGTCCTTTATCCCGAAAACGTTACTGAAAAAGTATTACAATTTATTCAAGACGAATTAGTTGTATTTTGTCAGAATCGTCAGTACATTTGCGACAAAATTGGCGAAGGCGCAATCGCATTATAATTTTGCGTATCTTTAATTAAAATTTTGATTATGGACATTCAATTAGAAAAACTTGAAGCGATGAATATGTTGAAAGAAACTAATGATCCTTCAATCATTATGGCTGTTGCAAAATTGCTAAGAAAAGAGAAAAAAGACTGGTGGAATGAGTTGACAGATGAACAAAAAGCAGATGTAGCTCAAAGTGAATTAGAATTTGAAAAAGGAGAATTTACTAGTTTTGAAGAGGTGATGAAAAAATACAGGTAGTGAATCTTAAAGTAAATATTTCAAAAACAGCTGAAAAGAATTTAGATGCTGTTTTAAATTTTATTGAAAATAAATGGTCTAAGAAATCGAAAGAGATATTTTTGTTGAAACTTCAAAAAGCAATTTCAATAATAAGTATGAATCCTGAAATTTTTCCTAAATCATCAGTAAATAAAAAATATCGAAAATGTGTCATAACAAAACAATCAAGTCTCTTGTATAGTTTTGTCTCAAATGAAATCAGGATTCACAATATTTTCGACACACGACAGGACCCAAATAAAATAAAAAAAGACATAAAATAAATCATGAAAGGACCATTATTTTACTCAAAAATATTACTCTTTGGAGAATACGGAATCATCCGCGACTCTAAGGGACTTTCTATTCCTTATAATTTTTACAATGGTGCATTAAAGAAGTCTGAAGAGCCTTCTGCAGAAGCTATGGCATCAAACAAAAGCTTACAAAGCTTTACTGCTTATCTGGAAGTTTTACAGACACAACAGCCAGAATTGGTTACTTTTGATCTGGAAACTTTAAAAAATGATGTTGAAACTGGTATGTATTTCGATTCTAGCATTCCGCAGGGATACGGGGTTGGAAGCAGCGGTGCACTTGTTGCTGCTATTTATGATAAATATGCTACCAACAAAATCACAGTTTTAGAAAACTTAACACGAGAAAAACTATTACATCTAAAAAATGTCTTCTCTCAAATGGAAAGTTTTTTCCACGGAAAAAGTTCTGGTTTAGATCCGTTAAACAGCTATTTGAGCATTCCGATTTTAATTAATTCTAAAGATAATATTGAAGCAACCGGCATTCCGACTCAAAGTTTTGACGGGAAAGGTGCTGTCTTTTTATTAGACTCTGGAATAGTAGGCGAAACAGCTCCTATGGTTAACATTTTCATGGAAAACCTAAAAGACAAAGGTTTCCGTGCAATGCTAAAAAATCAATTTGTTAAATATACTGATGCCTGTGTAGAAAACTTCCTGCATGGCGATATGAAGTCTTTGTTTACGAATACTAAAAAACTTTCTAAAGTTGTTTTAAATCACTTTAAACCAATGATTCCAGAACAGTTTCATGGAATCTGGCAGCACGGAATTGACACAAACGATTATTACCTAAAACTTTGTGGTTCTGGCGGCGGCGGTTACATTCTTGGTTTTACAGAAGATTTGGAACGTGCAAAAGCATCCCTAAAAGACTATAAATTAGAAGTCGTTTATCAGTTTTAATTCTCTAAAAGCAAAAGTTATTTGAGTAGATTTTCATAAGTTTTCATCCTAAAAAGTTATTTATTATGAAAAGTATTTTAAAAATATTCAAAGCAACTTTTTTAGGAGGAATTCTGTTTTTAGCACCTTTAGTCGTACTGCTTATTATTCTTGAAAAAGGATATGGCATTATTCAAAAAGTCACTCTTCCGCTTGTAAAAAATCTACCGAGAGTACATGTTTTAGGAATTGCACTGCAAGAACTTGTTGGAATAATAATTATAATCGTTTTTTGTTTCGCTGCAGGTTTATTGTCAAGAACTGCAAAAGCTAAAAAACTGATTCAGAAATTAGAAAACGGAATTTTAAGTTTTGTTCCCGGATATTCATTTATGAAAAATATGAATGAAAACATTATGGGAATTGAGTCTAACCAAGATTTAAAAGTAATTCTCGTTCCTACAGATGCCGGCTGGCAATTTGCATTTTTGATAGAACAAATAGACGAAAATAGTTTTACTGTTTTTATACCCGATGCTCCAAATCCGTGGAGTGGCTCTGTTGTTTTTGTTGAGAAAAAAGACATCAAAAACGTTGAGATTTCGCAAAAAGAAGCACTGGCATGCATCAGAAAATTAGGCTATGGCTCTAAAGAATTGTTAAAAAACAAACTGTAAATTTTTATAATCAAAAATATCCTTTAACTTCCCTTATCTAAACCTTTACAAACTATTTTATATGTTAAGCAGACAGCACAAACTTTTAGTAATGAAAATTGTTAGTCTGTTTTCTGTAGTAAGGGGTTACAATATTCCAATTATAGTTTTAGCGCAATATTTATCGGCTATTTTTATTTTGGCACCAGAAATTAGGGCGCTGGATATTCTTCTTGATTTCCATTTATTTCTAATTGTTTTTGCTTCGGCGATTACGATTGCTTCGGGTTATATTATCAATAATTTTTACGACAGCCAGAAAGATTTAATTAATCGTCCCAACAAATCAATGCTGGACAGATTAGTGAGTCAAAAAACTAAATTATCGGTTTATTTTTCTTTGAATTTTCTTGCTGTTTTAATGGCTTTTATTGTTTCTTGGAGAGCATTTTTGTTCTTCTCGGGTTATATTTTCCTGATTTGGTTTTATTCTCATAAAATAAAAAAATATCCAATTATCGGGAATTTAATGTCTGCACTGCTGGCTGTTACTCCGTTTTTTGCGATTTTACTCTATTTCTACAATAAAATTTCATTTGAAGAAATTGAAAATCATATGAGTCATTTTGTGGTAATTTCGGCACATGCAGTTTTCTTGTTTTTACTTTTGCTGATTCGAGAAATGATTAAAGATTTGGAAAACTTGAAAGGTGATTTGGTAACGGATTATAGAACAATTCCTGTTTTGTATGGTGAAAAAATCTCTAAGCAAGTTATTACTGCTTTAACGATTTTAACCATTTTACCTGTTTATGTTTTAATAAATATTTACGATGTGGGTTATATGGATATTTACTTTTATGCCTGCTTTGGGGTTTTGCTTTTTTTCTTGATTTATTTATGGAAATCGAATTCTAAAGAGCAGTTTTTAATGCTTCATAATGTTTTGAAATTCTTAATCGTTTCGGGTGTTTTCTGCATTGTTTTGATCAATCCAAGCGTTTTATGGCATGGGCGTGAATTGATTTCTAATTATTAATTTTTTTATTCCACTGAGATACACCAAGAGTTTCGCAGAGATTCACGAAGATTTTCTGGGGTTGCTTTGTGTAAACTTTGTGAACCTTTGTGCAATAACTTATTCCAAAATATTTAAAAGAAGCCAATTGTTTGAAATCTAGCCCCGATTGAAGTGGAAATCTTTTTATTTTTTTCTTTAAAAAATAAAAAATTGGAATGGAAAGCGGGAAATAATGCCTGAAAAAAAGCCAATTGTGATGCTCCTTACTTCTTAAAATTTATTGCTATTAATCTAAGAACATTGAACTTAAGATTTATTAGCAGGAAAAAACTATCTTTGCACAAATTAATGATTTTATGAACAACAAGGAAGGCAATAATAAAAGAGGCGGATCTAGACCAAACAGCTCAAGATCAAACTCTAGTAAGCCAAAACCTCCTATGGCGAAACGTGCGCAAGGGCCGAAAAAAGTGAAACCGGAGGTTAAAGCCGCTAATGCTGCTGCGGAAGAAAAAGTAAAAAAACAAAATCAGGCTCCGAAAAGACAAAAGGCTTCAGATGAAATTCGTTTAAACAAATACATCTCGAACTCTGGTATTTGTTCGCGTCGTGATGCTGACATTTATATTCAGTCTGGAAACGTTAAAGTAAACGGTGTTCCAGTAACTGAAATGGGATATTTGGTAAAATTGAATGATGTAGTAAACTTTGACGGTGTTACTTTGACTCCTGAAAAGAAAGAATATATTTTATTAAATAAGCCTAAAAACTTTACGACAGCTCTGGATGAAGGTCAAGAATATCGTAACGTTCTAGAACTTGTTCGTGGTTCTACAAATGCAAAAATTGCTCCAATTGGAAGAATGGATAAAAATACGACTGGTTTATTGGTATTTACAAACGATACAGATATGATCCGTAAGTTTACTTTACCAAATCAAAAATCGTCTAAAATTTATCAGGTTTCTTTAGACAAAAACTTAAAGTTTGAGGATCTTGAAAAAATCAGCAAAGGTTTGGTTCTTGACGGACACCGCGTTTTTGTTGAGGAAATTAGCTATATTGATAATGAGCCCAAAAGCGAAATCGGACTTAAACTTCGTACTTCGAATGTAAAAGTGGTGCGTTCTATTTTTGAGTCTTTTGAATATAATGTTTTACGAATTGATCGTGTTGCATTTGCTGGTTTGACCAAAAAGAATCTTCCTAGGGGAAACTGGCGCTTTTTGACTGACCAAGAGATCATCAATTTGAAAAACGCTAAATAGTTTTTCAAATTTTGTTATAATGAATCCTGTTTTCTTTGAAAATGGGATTTTTTTATTTTAGAAACTAAAGAAATTATGTCCGAAAAGGGTAAAAATTGATCTTCCGATAGATTGGTTTTTATCTTCTACTGTTTCGTAAGATGAAAAACCGAGGATGATTTTGATTCCAGGAGGAATACTGTTTAAAATGTCTCTTTTTTGGTCTTCGAGAAGTAATTTTAAACTTTCTAGTAATTGAAGATTATTTCTTAAGTAGGAAACTACAAGCAGTGCTGAAAAGTTAAGTATTTCTCTGGCTGTTTCGCTTTTAATACCGACTTCGTTTGAAACCATTTCTGAAATTCTTCCCTTTTTATTCGAGAACAATTCCTTAAGTAATGAATTTCCTTCTAAACGGTAACAATCATCAACTGATAAAATTCTACCTGCGTTAAAGTCAATTTCTTGGTAAAAAGTTGAATCTTCTTTTATCATCGAGGCTATTTCAGAATAAAAATCAGATTCTTCGGCTTTGTTGTAGAGTCCCATTAAAATTGTACCGATCGAGACATCAATTCCTTTTATTAAAAGGGCATCATTTTCAAAATAAAACTTGTTCAACTTGGAGACAACATTAGATGAAATAAAACGTCTAAGTTCAATTTGTAGGTTTGGGGTCATACGCGTTAACTTATTAAAGAAACATTATTTAAATTTGTTCAAAATAACCGATAAAGTGAGGCTTTTTATCGTTTATTGTGATAAAAATATAAAATAAATTAACATTTCCAAAAAATAAGTTAAAAATTTACATAGATAATAACCTCATGTTAACATAAAAAATGCGTAAACACCTGTAAACACAACCCTTTAGAACTCAAACACAAAAGATAAAAAAGTTAAGAAAATTTTGATGTTTTTATAAAAGGTAACGCAGAAGCTAGAAAAATGTTATATAATTAAAACAAAATGTTTCGATATTTCCACATTACGCTTAAAAAAATGCCCAAATAGACTACACAAAACATAAAATTAATAAAGCTCGAAGCAAGAAACCCAAGCAAGGAACCTGTTGCCGCTTTTAGTGCCCGTTTATGATTTTGTGAGTCGTATAACAATTCTCCGACAAGTGCTCCCAAAAAAGGTCCGATGATAACTCCAAAAGGAATTGGTGCCAAAATTCCGATAATTAAACCAATATTTGTCCCCCATATTCCATACGAACTTCCGCCGAACTTTTTTGTCCCCTGCGATGGGATTACGTAATCTAATATTGTTATGATTACCATTAAAACAAAAGTTATTCCTAAAACCCAATAATTATTTTCTACTGCTTTGGTTAGATATAGCAAAAGCAAACCCACCCAGCAGCTTGACAACCCAGGCAAAACAGGAAGAAAACTGCCAAAAATGCCAACAATCATGCATATAAAACCTAGTGTAACTAAAAGTAAATCCATATAGTTTTGATAAATTTGTTCTTACAAATTACTACTTTATTTTTTGCTATACAAACTTTAAAATTGTACCTTTAAAACATGAAGATTCCGCGTAATTGAAAGAATCTCTAAAAAAAATAATTGTATTTTTGTTTATTCATTCAACATTAAAATCTTGAGGCCGTTTTCACTTTTTTTCATCTGTATTATCTTTAATTCTTGTCAATATTTTGAGAAGCAGGTTCCGTCTGAAAAAGAATTACTTCAAAAAGAATTGAAATCGATCAACTGGAAAGAAGTAGACGAATACCCATCTGTCTCAAACTGCGAAAAAATAGCCGATAAAAAACTTCGCCAGCAGTGCTTTTTTGATGTAATGTCTGATCTTATTGAAGAAAAACTTAATGTTGATACTTTATCGATTATGTACCCAGAATTGGACACTATTGAAGTAAAAGTAACAATTTTTCCAAATGCAACTATGAAGTTTGAGCCTCAGTTTCCTAAAGATTCTGTTGCCTATGATACTATAAAAATTGACAGTATTCTGCATGCGCGTCTTGTTGATTTTCCAAAAGTAAATCCAGCTATAAAACGAGGCATTCCCGTAAAAACACAATTTATTCTGCCTGTAATTTTGAAAGCAAAGGAATAGTTTTACCCTTTTATGTAAAGTTATTTCATAAAGCGCCTGTCTTTCCATTCGTACGAACCAAATAAGCTATACAAAGCTACACTTGTACTAAAAAAAGGATAAAACAAACTACTCAATAAAAAGCTTTTAAGCCTTGTATTCTTTAAAAACTGATTTGTTTTTGAAAGCAAAACAAAATCAACCATAAACTTTAAAAAAGCAAATAAAACAAAAAACGGATAATTTAAAATTTGGAAGAGAAATAACAAAAAAGCAATTACAAAACTCAAATTTCCAAAGAAAACAACGAATCCCATAAATTTCCCGTAGCTACTTTTATACGAACTCGTCTTGGCCGCCCAGCGCACTCTTTGATGAAATAATGCTTTCCAGCTTTCTGTTGATTTTGTAGTTACTATGGCTTCTTGAGCTTTTAAATAATGAACTTCATTTGGAAATTTTTCAATTGCTTTTTGCAGTAAAAAGACATCATCTCCACTTGCAATAGTCTCATTTCCAGTAAAACCATTTAAACTTTCAAACAATGATTTGGTGTACGCAAAATTAGCTCCGTTACACATAAAACCTTTGTTCAAACCAAAACTTCCAATTGTTGCGCCTTGTAAACTTGTCAAATCTAATTGCTGAAAATGATGCAGAAATGAATCTCCACATTCATACGTTACTGCTCCCGCCAGCATCGAAACTTTATTTTCCTGAATATAATTATCAAAAGTTAAAAGCCAGTTTTCTGGAACAAGACAATCAGCATCTGTGGTAATTACCCAATTGTTTTTTACGTATTGCATTGCAGTCGTAATAGCATCTTTTTTGGGCGATTTTGAAACTCGAATATTGTCTATTTGTGAAATGTGAAATGTGAAATGTGAGACTTGAAATTTCTCTCTCGAATTATCATCGACTAAAATTACTTCAAATAAATCTGTTGGATAATTTAGTGTCGAAAAGCTATTTAAAAGCTTTGGCAGGTTTTCTTCTTCATTTCGAAACGGAACTATTATGGTAAAACTTGTCTGTGGCTTTAAATCTTTTTTTTGATATTTTTTGACTTTGAAAAAACCATAAATTAGCAAACTAATGTTTACAATGTAAATAGCTAATATGGCAAACAAAGCAAAAATCATGCTGCTGTTTTGGTTTTAAAATTCAGCACAAAATAACTTCCTAAAACTACTGGCAGTACAACATTTAAAAACCACATTAAAGTGCTTATAAAAATGACAATCCATTCGTTAACGCCAAGAATTCCGAAAAAATAAATAGCGACGCTTCCTTTAACTGCAAAATCCAGAAACTGAAATGTGGGCAATGATGAAGCTAAAAAGTATACTGATGTAATCGCCGCCATTAAAGTTAAATAAGGCAGATCGACATCAAAACCTAAAAATAAAAAGTAATATTGGTGCGAAAAAACTAAATATCTTAAAATACCTAAAAAAATGTTTTTTCTATGAATAGGCTTCGGAATTTCGTTGATTTTATGAATTAGTTTTTCAATTGAATATCCTTTGACTTTTATTTTTTTGATTGAAAATAAAATAATCAGAATTAGCAAAAATCCTCCGAACAAGATTAAGACTGTTTGGGTTGTAATAACATTAAACTGTGCATTGAAATAAAGCAAACCAAAAATTCCAAAAATGATCGTTAAAATCATTTGGATTCCGTTGCAGATTAAGTTAAGAAAAACAACTTTTTTAGCTTCCGATTTCGGATAATACAAAGCTTTTCCAGCGTATTCTCCGACTCCGTTTGGTGTAAAAATTCCAGCTGTTAAAGCGGCTAAAACCTGCTTTGTGGCTTCATAAACCGAAATTTGATGAATTACTTTGGCTAGATTCTGCCATTTTAGAATCTCAAAATAGCGATTCAAAACACTCAAAAGTAATATAAACGAAATTCCTAAAACTGACTGATTTTTTCGAAATAAAACAATGAACTTATTCCAGTCTAATTTGTCGTTGTTGGCCAGCTGATTGTAAATAAAATAAAATGCACCGCCAACAATCAAAAGTTTGATTAGAAGAACTAGGAATTGCTTAGCTTTGTGAGGAATTGAAATCATGCCGCAAAAGTAATCAATTTGGAAATTAGGCAATGTTACAATTAGAAAATGTGACAATTTTCTAAACCTGAAACTTGAAACATCAAACTTGAAACAAAAACTCTCTTGACAAAAGAACGCATCATATTAGGTATTGACCCTGGAACCACAATTATGGGTTTTGGATTGATTAGAGTCATCAATAAAAAAATGGAATTTTTGCAGTTAAACGAACTGCAATTATCCAAATACGACAATCATTATCAAAAACTAAAAATCATTTTTGAACGAACTATCGAATTAATCGAAACGCATCACCCTGATGAAATTGCGATTGAAGCGCCTTTCTTTGGTAAAAACGTTCAGTCGATGTTAAAGCTTGGACGCGCGCAAGGTGTTGCAATGGCGGCTGGACTTTCAAGAGATATTCCAATCACGGAATATGAACCTAAAAAGATAAAGATGGCGATTACCGGAAACGGAAATGCCAGCAAAGAACAGGTTGCGAAAATGCTGCAACAGCTTTTAGGATTAAAAGAATTACCCAAAAATCTCGATTCAACCGACGGTTTGGCAGCGGCAGTTTGTCATCACTTTAATTCAGGAAAAGTTGTGGCAGGAAAAAGCTATTCTGGATGGGATGCTTTTGTAAAACAAAATGAGGACAAAATTAGAAAATGAGATAATTATTCAATTAGATAATTTCTTCGAACCTAATTTTCATTATCTAATTATCAAATTGACACATTATCTAATTAAAAAAAATGAGCGGTATCTACATCCATATTCCTTTTTGCAAACAGGCTTGTCATTATTGTGACTTTCATTTTTCGACTTCAATGAAAAAGAAAGATGAAATGGTTTTGGCTTTGTCCAAAGAAATTGGCATGCGTAAAAATGAGTTTGAGAACGATCCCGAATTCTCGGGAGTAGAGACAATATATTTTGGAGGTGGAACTCCTTCTGTTTTGACCAATGACGAAATCAATTTTTTAATTTTAGAAGTTTATAAAAACTATAAAGTCTCAGATAATCCAGAAATTACGCTTGAAGCCAATCCAGATGATTTGTCTGCGGAGCGAATTTTTGAATTATCTAAAAGTCCGATAAACCGATTAAGCATTGGTATTCAGTCTTTTTATGAAGAAGATTTGAAGATGATGAACCGCGCTCATAATTCGGTGGAAGCCATAAAATGTTTACAAGAAGCGACAAAATATTTTGATAATATTTCGCTGGACTTGATTTACGGAATTCCAGGAATGAGCGACGAAATGTGGAAACAGAATATCGAAACGGCTTTGAGTTTTGGCATTCCGCATATTTCGAGTTATGCTCTGACAGTTGAACCGAAAACGGCTTTGAGCAAATTAATTCAGACTGGAAAAATCGCTGAACCGCAAGATGAAGCCGCTTCAAATCATTTTATGATTTTGGTTGAAACGCTCCAAAAAAATGGATTTATTCATTACGAATTATCGAATTTTGGGAAAGAGAATTATTTTTCCAAAAACAATTCGGCTTATTGGTTAGGAAAAAAATATATCGGAATCGGACCTTCCGCGCATAGTTATGACGGTGAAAAAAGAGGCTGGAATATTGCGAATAATTCTTTGTATTTGAAAGCGATTCAAAATAACGAACTTCCAATTGAAACAGAAATTCTGACCATTTCAGATCGTTATAATGAATATATTATGACAGGTTTAAGAACGATTTGGGGCGTTTCTTTAGAAAGAATTGAAAATGAATTTGGTTTGGAATATTTGAATTATCTGAAAAAACAATCTGAAAAATTCTTAAACGATGATTTGCTTTCCATTGAAAACAACATTCTAAAACCAACTCCAAAAGGAAAATTTTTAACGGATGGAATTGCTTCAGATTTATTTTATCTAAATTTGGAAGAATAAAATTTGGACGCTGATAAAACGGATGCAAGCAACGCTGATAAATCCGTGAAATCTGCGTTAGAATATCCGTAAAATCCGTGTTCCATTATGCTAGCACTTTTAGACAATAAATATCAAATCGACTTATCAAAACCCATTGATATCTCAATTCCTTTAACCAATACAGACGAAAACCCAATTGCCTGGTATATCGAAAAACCTTCAATAGAACCTGTAATTTTTGGCGATTGGATTGGGAAAGTTTCTGAAGGAAAATCATCAACGAACTTTAATAATATTTTCTTCAACCCGCATGGGCATGGAACGCACACGGAATGTCTGGGACATATTACAAATGATTTTTACAGCATTAATCAATCACTTAAACAGTTTTTCTTTTTTGCTAAATTGATTACCATTGAGCCTGAGAAAATTGGGGATGATCTCGTTATTACGAAAGAAAGCATCTCGACTTCGCTCAATGTGACATCGTTCGAGGCTTTGATTATTAGAACACTTCCCAATCAAAAAGAAAAAAAATCAAGAAAATATTCGAATACAAATCCGCCTTATTTGTCTGAAGAAGCTGCCACTTTCATCCGCGAAAGCGAAATTCAACATTTATTGATTGATTTACCAAGTGTTGATAAAGAACATGACGAAGGCAAATTATTGGCTCACAAAGCATTTTGGAATGTAAAAGACACTCATAATCTTAATTCTGATGCACGGTTAAATGCTACAATTACCGAAATGATTTATGTTCCGGACGAAATTGAAGATGGAAATTATATACTAAATCTTCAAATAGCTTCGTTTGAAAATGATGCAAGTCCATCAAAACCAATTTTATATAAGATTTAAAAAGTTTGCCACGACCCGAGCGAAAGCGAATTGGCGAAGCAATTACACTAATTCCCACTAATTTTTACATGCTTGAAGTGAAAAAATTAATTCGTGAAAATTCGTGAAATTCGTGGCAAGAAAAACAATAAACTATGATTAGCGTATCTACTGATAAAACCAAACTCGACGTTCCGTTTATACAAAACTTTTTAAAAGACATTTATTGGGCTGCAGGACGAACTATTGAAGAAGTGCAGACTACGATTGATGCATCGGTTTGTTTTGGAATTTATTTAGATGACAAGCAAATTGGTTTTGCACGCGTCATTACAGATTATGTGGTTTTTGCTTATTTAATGGATGTTTTTATAACTGAAGAGCATCGTGGAAAAGGATATTCGTCGATCTTAATTGAAACGATGATGAAAGAACCTCAACTTCAAAATGTCAAAATATGGAGATTAGCCACAACTGACGCTCACTTTTTATACGAGAAATTCGGGTTTACAAAACTCAATCATCCTGAAAAGATGATGGAAAAAATAATCTAATAAACACTAATTTTACTAATTGCCAAGAAACACTTTAATTTGTGAAATTGGTGTAATTCGTGTTGAATCATAACTTTTTATATATGAATTTAGAAACATATTACGAATATTGTCTGTCAAAAAAAGGTGTCAGCGAACATTTTCCGTTTGATGAAGACACTTTGGTTTTTAAAATTGGCGGTAAAATGTTTGCCCTATCTTCTTTATCGCAATGGGAAAAAAATGAGCAGTCTGTCAATTTAAAATGTGATCCAGACCGCGCACAGGAACTCAGAGCTGCATATGATGAAATACAACCTGGATTTCATATGAGTAAAGTACATTGGAATACGATTGCTTTAAACGGAAATCTTCCAGACAAATTTGTCAAAGAATTGATCGATCACTCGTATGAATTGGTTTTCAAAAGTTTGACAAAGAAAATTCAGAGTGAAATTATCGAATTAGAAAATTAGGCATTACATTTGTAACGTCAGTAAAAAAACTCAGCAACTTAAAAGCTCAGTAACTTAGCAACTTAAAAAAATGAAAGAACAATTTAAAAAATTTCTGAACGAAGAACAAGATCCAAAAGCGATTGAAAAAATCACTTCGAAACTTACAGATTTATTAATGAAAGGCGAAGAAGTTGG
>Ga0157370_10002900_pt1 | contig 20453 bp, 17 predicted proteins | sample C35metaG_FD_113463 | JGI IMG/M metagenome (GOLD analysis project Ga0157370, IMG submission 113463) | Corn rhizosphere microbial communities from Kellogg Biological Station, Michigan, USA - C3-5 metaG | ecosystem: Host-associated > Plants > Roots > Rhizosphere > Soil | place: USA: Michigan...
ACCCTCGACCGGCGAATCGCCGAACTCGTGCGCGACCGGAGGCGTGAACAGGTGGACGTCTTCGGCCAGCACCTTGTCGTCGATCTGCTGCAGGGCCGAGATGTCGGCGATCCAGATGCCCCGGCCGTGCGTCGCCGCGATCAGCTCGTGGTCGCGCGGGTGAATGCGCAGATCGTGCACAGGCACGGTGGGGAGCCCGGTCATGAACCGCTGCCAGGTCCGTCCCATGTTGGCCGATACGTAGGCGCCGACGTCCGTCCCGAGAAAGAGCAAATTCTTATTCACGAGATCTTGACGAATCACGTGGACGTAGTCGGGTCCACCGGTCGGGAGGTTCGACGTGATCGACCGGAACGTCTTCCCGAAATCGGTCGTCATGAAGACGTACGGCCGGTAGTCTCCGTTGCGATGGTTGTCGAAGCTGACGAAGAACGTCATCGAGTCGTGGGGCGACGGCTCGATGCGCGTGACGTACGTGCCGCCCGGCACGCCGGAGAAGCGCGATGTCAGCTCCTCCCACGTGCCGCCGTCGTTCTTCGTCAGCCAGACGCGTCCGTCGTCGGTCCCCGCAAAGAGAATTCCGGCGCGGACCGGCGATTCGTTGAGCGACACGATCGTGCAGTACGTTTCGGCGCCGGTCGCATCGTTGGTGATGCCGCCCGTCGTGCGCGTCGACACGCGGATCTTCATCGTGTCGGCCGTCGAGAGGTCGGGCGAGATGGGAAAGAGATCGCCGCCGCGTCTGGTCGATTTGAGCACGCGATTGCCGCCGATGTAGATCGTCTCGGGATTGTGCGGCGAGATGAAGTAGGGTGTGTTCCAGTTGAAGCGGAGGTCGAGCGCGGCCGAGTCGGTGCGTTGGCGCGAGCGGAGGTCGGCAATGCGCTTCTTCTGCGCCGCGGTGAGCGGCGCCGCGGTGTCGGCGCGCTCGATCAGCACCGAATCCTCGTACATGTCGTAGCGCGGCCGATATTGCGGCTTGACGAGAAACGTGCTCTGTCCCGTGCCGTAGTCGAGCCGCGAGATCGCGCCGCCCTGCGACTCCGCATAGATGATGTTCGGGTCGGTCGGGTCCTGCTGCGTGACGAATCCGTCGCCGCCGCCCACCTGGAACCACATCGCGTTCGTGATTGGTCCGCTGCGCCGCCGGCTCGGCCCGCACCAGGAGCCGTTGTCCTGCAGTCCGCCGCAGACGCGATATGGGACCTGGAAGTCGTAGCTCACGTTGTAGAGCTGCCCGATCGCGAAGGCGTTGGCGAATACGTACGTCCCGCCCTGATCGAACGAGATCGAGACGCCGCCGTCGTCGCCGACGATCATGCGGTCGGGGTCCACAGGGTCGATCCACATTGCGTGATGGTCGACGTGGATGCCGACCGTCGCGTTCATCGGCGTCTTGCCGCCGTCGTTGGACACCAGCACCGGGGTCGACGACCAGTACACGCGGTCGGGATTCTTCGGGTGCACGCGGACTTGAGAATAGTAGAATGGCCGCGTGTCGCTCTCGTTGGTGCGAGTCCACGTCGCGCCGCCGTCGTCCGACCGATACAGACCCGTCGGCGACTTGGCTCTGGGCTTGGTCTTGTCGGGCTTCGGGTTGGGCAGCGTATCCGCCTCGACCAGCGTGTACATCACGCGGGGGTTCGACAGCGAGATCGCGATGCCGATGCGGCCTTTCATCGTCTCAGGGAAGCCGCCGCCTTTCACCTCGGCCCACGTCTTACCCGCGTCCGTCGACTTCCAGAGCGCCGAGCCGGGGCCGCCGGAGTTGAGAAAGTACGGGCCGCGGACGCGCTGCCAGCTCGCCGCCCAGACGACGTTCGGATTCGACGGATCGAGTGCAACGTCGACGACGCCAGCCTTGTCGGACACGAACTTCACGAGCTGCCAGGTCTGGCCTCCGTCCTCCGTCTTGTAGAGGCCGCGCTCCGGATTGGCGCCCCATGGCGCACCCAGCGCCGCGACGTAGACGATGTTGGGATTGGTCGGATGCACGACGATGCGCCCGATTGCCTGCGTCTTCTCGAGCCCCATCGACTTCCAGGTGATGCCCCCGTCGGTCGACTTGTAGATGCCGCCGCCCGGGGAGATCGTGTTGCGCGAATTGGGCTCTCCCGTGCCGGCCCATACCTGCATCGTATCGCTCGGCGCGATGGCCAGCATGCCCGTCGAGATCACGCGCTGGTTGTCGAAGACAGGGCGCCATGTCGTGCCGTTGTTGGTCGACTTCCAGATGCCGCCGCCGGCCGCCGCCGCGAAGAACGTCTTGGATGGCGATGGGATTCCGGTAACATCAGAGATGCGTCCCATGGTGTTCGCGGGGCCTACGTTTCGCCAGCGAAACCCGGCGATCGTCACAGAGTCGAGCTCGAACGGCTTGGCCGGCGCGGGAGTCTGCGCCACGGTCGCCGATGCGAGACTGAGAAACGCGGCGGCGAGGCGCGCGATCGAGAGGAGACGCGTTGCGATCATGGGCAAAAAAGGGCGGGAAATGGGTCGGAACACGTCGCGTAGCGACGGGCTAGACTATCCCGGGACGACAGCTGTCGCTAGAGACGCGCTCGCTCCAGGGCGCCGCTCCACCGGCGGCCTGTAACCACGTGGCCGGCCGACGTGTCCCCAATTGTGCATTCGGCCGTTTGTATGCAAATTCGTGAAGGTGGTCGTCCTTCTCCAGGAGCTTCGATGAAGAGTCTGACCCTCATTCGCTCGACACTCGTGGTGGGCGTGGTGGGCTGCGCGCTACCGATGCTCGGGGGGTCGCCCGCGACGCCGGCCGTAGCGCTGGCCGTGGCCGGCGATACGGGCGCGCCGCCGCCGGTCGTCCAGGTGCGCGCGTTCCCGAAATCATCCGTCGTCTCGGTCGTCGCGTGGGATGCCGACGACGCGGCGTTCGGATTGCGCACGTCGGTGACGAGAACCGGAGAGCTCGTCAGCGACGACCGGTTCGGCGATCATCGGCTCTATCTGACTCCGCTGTTCGTGCACGAGATGGGCGGTTTCACGCATGCCGCGGTCACGCCGGGACAGCTCCTGCTGGGAACGGGCTGGCAGCGGGACGAGTACGCGTGCTTCTACGGCAAGGACTGCTCGCCGATCGTGACGCTCGGCGTGCGCGTGCCCGATTCGCTGCTCCGCGCCAATCGAGACAGCCTCGTCATCACGTTTTCCCGGGTAGGAGATCCGTGGATGCTCACGCTCCGGCGAGAGCTGATCGCGGCCTATTTGAAAAGTGTCGATTCCGTGGTGGCCGAGACGAGACGCCTCGCGAGCAAGTAGCCGGGTCTGTCCGCTTGGCTCCCGGTGAGGAAGGCTGGTGCTCCCGCCGTTACAGCAACGGCGGCCAGCAACAACCCCGGCACTGCCCCGCACGCGGCGAACCGTGTGCCCATCAGATGTCGAGATTCTTCACGAACTGCGCGTTGTTCTCGATGAACAGCCGCCGCGGCTCGACGTCGTCGCCCATCAACGTTTGGAAGATCTGATCGGCCAGCACGGCTTCCTCGATGTTCACTTTGAGCAGCGTGCGCCGCTCCGGGTCCATCGTCGTGTTCCAGAGCTGGTCGGGATTCATCTCGCCCAATCCCTTGTACCGCTGGACGTTCACGCTGCCCCGGCCGTCGCCGTTGCCCAGCCGCGTCGCGATCTCGGCGCGCTCCGTCTCGTCGTAGGCGTAATACTCTTCCTTGCCCTTGGCCACGCGATAGAGCGGCGGCTGCGCGATGTAGACGTAGCCCGCCTCGATCAGCTCCGGCATCTGCCGGAAGAAAAACGTGAGCAGCAGCGTCCGGATGTGCGCGCCGTCGACGTCGGCGTCGGTCATGATGATGATCTTGTGATAGCGCGCTTTCTCGACCTCGAACTCCTCCTTGATGCCGCTGCCGATCGCGGTGATGATCGTGCGGATCTCCTCGTTCGACAGCACCTTGTCGATGCGCGCCTTCTCGACGTTGATGATCTTGCCGCGGAGCGGCAGGATCGCCTGGAAATCGCGCCGCCGTCCCTGCTTGGCCGAGCCGCCGGCCGAGTCACCCTCGACGAGATAGAGCTCGCAGAGGGCGGGATCGGTCCATGAGCAGTCGGCTAGCTTGCCCGGCAGGTTGCCGACGTCGAGCGCCGATTTGCGGCGCGTGAGGTCGCGCGCTTTGCGCGCCGCCTCGCGCGCCCGCGCGGCGGACACGGCCTTCTCGACGATGATGTTCGCGGTGCGCGGATGCTCGTCGAGGTACGCGGCCAGCCACTCGTTGACGAGCGTCTTGACGGCCGACTCGACCTCGGAATTGCCCAGCTTCGTCTTGGTCTGCCCCTCGAACTGCGGCTCGCGAACCTTGACCGAAAGCACCGCGGTCAAGCCCTCGCGAACGTCGTCTCCCGACAGCGTGAAGTCGGCCTTCTTGAGAAAGTTGCCCTTCTGCGCGTGCGCGTTGATGACGCGCGTCAGCGCCGCCTTGAGACCGGTGAGGTGCGTGCCGCCTTCGTGCGTGTTGATGTTGTTGACGAAGGAGAACACGTTCTCGTTGTAGCCGTCGTTGTACTGCATCGCGAGCTCGATGCCGACGTCGTCCTTCGTCGTGTCGACGTAGAGCACCTCGGGGTGCAGATTCTTCCGCGTCGCGTTCAGGTGCGCGACGAACTCCTTGAGGCCGCCCTTGGCGTGGAAGGTGTCGGATTTTTCCTGGCCCGCGCGCTCGTCGGTGAGCGTGATCAACACGCCCTTGTTGAGGAACGACAGCTCGCGGAGGCGCAGGGCGAGCGTGTCGTAGCGGTACTCCAGCTCGGTGAAGATCGTGTGGTCCGGCTTGAACCAGACTTTCGTCCCCGTCTCCTTCCTGGGAACGTCGCGCAGCGTCTTGAGCCTGGTCGTCGTGTCGCCGCGCGCGAAGTCCATGTAATACTCCTTGCCGTCGCGCTTCACCCACACCTTGAGCTTTTCCGAGAGCGCGTTCACGACCGACACGCCCACGCCGTGCAGTCCGCCCGACACCTTGTACGTGTTCTTGTCGAACTTGCCGCCGGCGTGCAGCACCGTCATCGCGAGCTCGACTCCCGGCATCTTTTCCGTCGGATGAATGTCGACCGGAATGCCGCGCCCATTGTCCTCGACGGTGACCGAATTGTCCTGATGGATGGCGACGCGAATGTTGTCCGCATAGCCGACGAGCGCTTCATCGATCGAGTTGTCGACGACCTCATACACGAGATGATGCAAGCCGCGCTCGGACGTCGACCCGATGTACATGCCGGGTCGCTTTCGAACAGCCTCGAGTCCCTTGAGGACCTGAATCTGTCCCGCGTTGTACTTCTGCTCGTCGTCGTCGCCGTTCTTTGTCGCCATTGGTCACCCTGTAAAACGCTGAAAAAGACGCTGAAACGTAGCCCGTAGAGACACCGAAGATGTCGTCGGATTCAACCTTGGAAATTTACGCGAAAACGCACCAGCACGCAACAGCCTGGAGAAAGGCCAAGTTTTTGGAAAGAAACGATTTACGAGATTGAGCCATTCTGCTAATCGGGCCTCGCGAGGAGCCACCGAATTCGCCGCACCGGCGTGCGGTCGGGCTTCGCGTTGAGCGACCGCAACAACTCCGGCTCCAGCAACGACAGCTCGTTCATCCATGCATTCGTCGTCACGTGCACGAACAACGTTCCGTTCGCCGTGATCGACTGTGGCGACGTCACCGCGGCGATCTGCGGACCCACCAGCGACGGCCACTCCGGAATCACTCCGGCCTGCTCGACGCGATCCGCCAGCCCGCGCCGGTCGAGCCAATCCGCGACGATTTTTCCGATGGCCTCCGGCCGCTTCTTGCGGTCACTCACGCGAGCACATGACGGACGATCTCGCCGCCGGCAACACGCAATCGTTCGAGACTGGTGAGCTCGGTTGGGATATCGCTCTCGCGGGGAACGGCGAGAATCGTCTGACCCAACCGATCCCGCGTCAGGATCGTGAGCACGCGCGACGCGCGCCTCGCGTCGAGCTCGGCGAACGGGTCGTCGAGCAGAAACAGCGGCGCCCGTCCCGTTCGCTCGTGAAAGGTCGAGGCCTCGAGCATGCGCAGCGCGATCGCCGCGGAACGTTGTTGGCCCGCCGACCCGAACGTACGCAGATCGCGCGGCGTCGCATCGGCGCCGGCGAGCGTGATGATCATGTCGTCGCGGTGCGGTCCAACGTGCGTCATCCCGCGTCGAAGATCGAGCGCTCGCCGGTCGGCGAGCGCCGCGGCGAGCGCCGCCGCGAGGTCGTCGCTCGGGTTGACCGAGCTCGCGTATCGGAGCCGCGCTCGCTCCGACTCGCCGATCTCCTGGCACAGCTCCTCGAACCGCACCTCGACCGACGCGACCCACGCGCGCCGCTCCGACCAGAGCCGCGCGCCATGCTCGGCCAATGCGGGCTCCCAGACCGCGACGCTCGCGTCCGACGTCCGGGCCTTGCGTGCGGCTTCGCGCAACGCCGCGTTGCGCCGCGCCAAGGCGGCGCGGTAGTGCTGCAGCGCGCTGAGGTAGCCGCGCGCCGTGAGCGCCAGCATGATGTCGAGATAGCGACGTCGCGCGTTGGGCGATCCCGCGACGAGCTCGACGTCGTTCGGCGAGAACATCACCGACGGCAGCGCGCCGAGCGCGTCGCTCAGCCGCTCCGGCACGACGCCATCGATGCGCGTGCGCTTTCGCTTGGTCGCACGCTCGAACCCGACGCTGACGTCGTGCCGCGCGTCGGTCTCCACGGTCGCGCCGATATGAAACGCCTCGGCGCCGAATCGAACCAGGTCTTGATCGCGCGCGCCGCGCGCCGACCGCAGGATCTGCAAATAGTGAATCGACTCCAGCAGGTTCGTTTTTCCCTGACCGTTCTCGCCGACGAGGACGAGCCCCTCCGGCGGCGGCGCGAGCTCGACGTGGGCGAGATTTCGAAAATCCCGAACGTCGTGGCGGATCAGTCGCGCCGCGGATCCGCTCACGTGCCCGTGAACCGCGGCGGACGCTTCTCCATGAACGCCTTCGTGCCTTCGCGCTTGTCGTCGGTGGCGGCGAGCAGGCCGAACGCCGTCGCCTCGAGGGTGAGCGCTTCGTCGAGCGTGAGATCGTAGCCGCGGTTCACCGACTCCACGCAGGAGGCGACGGCGAGCGGACCGTTGGCGAGAATCGTCGTGAGCATCGCGCTTGCCGTGGCCATGAGATCGGCCGCCGGAACGACGCGGTTCACGAGCCCGATGCGGTACGCCTCGTTCGCGTCGATCGTCTCGCCGGTCAGCAGCAACTGCAACGCGCGTCCTTTTCCGATCAACCGCGGCAGCCGCTGCGTGCCGCCGTAGCCCGGAATGAGTCCCAGCTTCACCTCGGGCTGCCCGAACTTCGCCGCGTCCGACGCGATGCGGATGTGACACGCCATCGCCAACTCGCAGCCGCCGCCGAGGGCGAAGCCGTTCACGGCGGCGATCGTGGGCTTTGGAGATGTCTCATAGCGCCGGAACACGTCCTGACCGCGCTGGGCCAGCGCCTTCGCCGAGACCGCACCGTGGGCGGTGAGCTCGGAGATGTCGGCGCCGGCGACGAATGCCCGCCCCGCGCCGGTGAGAATCACCCCGCCCACGTCGGCATTCTCGCGCGCCGAATCGATCGCGTCACCGAGCTCGGCGATCACGCGATCATTGAGCGCATTCAGCTTGTCGGGGCGATTGATCGTGATCGTCGCGATTCGGTCGGCGACGACGAGTGAGATGGTGTCGTAGGGCATGGGGCAGAATCTAGAGCGTGTCATGGAGTTTCGACGAGATCGCAGACCGGGGGCGTGTTGGGACGAGTGAGCTCCGAGTCGTCTGGGGCACTGAACTGCTCGAACTGCTCGAACTGTTGAACTACTGAGCTGTTGAACTACTGAGCTGTTGAACTACTGAGCTACTGAACCGCAGAGACGCAGAGACGCAGAGACGCGGACACTTAAATGGGGTCAGACTCCGATTTCGTCAGACGGAGGGCGAAATTGAGGGGCGAAATAGGGTCAGACTCCATTTCGCACCCCGTCGACGGTAGTTCCTCTGCGCCTCGGCGCCTCGGCGCCTCTGCGGTTCAATCAGCGGTTTAGCTGTTCGTCAGTATCAGCGGAAGCGGATCCGATCAGCGGGTCGATCGATCCCGCTCCCGCTGCGCCGGCGCTTGGTCGCACCTCGGACATCCTCTGCTCCCCTTTCTCCAAGGACCGTAACGGCCTCTAAGGAAACAGACCGAGGGGCGGGACCGGTTATTGCCTTCCTTGACCGGCAATGTGGATCCGCCGACTCGGCTCCAAGCGCGCAGGCTTCCGCTACGTCGACGCGAACGACCGCGTGATTCGCGACCGGCGGACCATCGACCGCATCGAATCGCTGCGCGTACCGCCCGCGTGGCGCGACGTCCACGTCGCGGCGAGTCCGCGGTCGGCGATCCAGGCGTGGGGGTTCGACGCGCGCGGACGAAAGCAGTATCGCTACCACGAGCGCGCCGTCGAGCGCGGCGAGCTGCGCAAGTACCACCGCGTGCGCCAGCTCGCGAAGGAGTTGCCGCGCATCCGACGGACCCTCCGCGCCGACGCGCGCCCGGGCGCACCGGCACGCGCCGTCGATGCCGCGACGGCCGCCGCGACCGTGCTTCGCCTGATCAGTGAGACGTTCTGCCGCGTCGGCGGCGAACGATATGCGCGCGAGAACGGCACCTTCGGCATAACGACGCTGCGCAAGTCGCACGTCGAGCTGTCCGGCGGACGGGCGTGCTTGACATATCGCGGCAAGGGCAACGTTCGCCAGCGGCAGGTCGTGCACGAGCGCGAGTTGGTGCGGCTCGTCGCGCGCCAGTTGCGGACGCCGGGAACACGTCTCTTTCGCTACGCCGCGAACGGACGCTGGCGGCTGCTCACGTCGCGCGACGTCAACGAATATCTGCGCCGGCGAGTCGGTCGCTACAGCGCCAAGGATTTTCGCACCTGGGGCGGTACGCTGCGCGCCGCGACCGTGCTCGCCGAGCTCGGCCCGGCAAGGACGCCGAGCGAAGCGAAGCGAAACATCGCGCTGGCGATGCGGCTCGTCTCGTCGGAGCTCGGCAATACGCCCTCGATCTGCCGCAAGTCGTACGTCCACCCGATCGTAATCGCCCGCTACCTCGACGACGGTGAGACGATTCCACTGCCGCGCGCGCGGCGCCGCGCCCCGGACCGCGGGCAGGCGCATTCGCCCGAAGAGCGCGCGCTCATCGCCTTTCTCGACCGCCATTTTCCCGAACGCCGCCGTACGCCCCGCGTCGAGGCGTGAATCGATGGCGGCGGCGTGGCTTTCGTCGCGTGGCGCCGAATCCTACGTTTCGCCAATGGAACTCATCCAGCCCGTCGCCTGGTCGGCCGGCGGCTCCGGCGTACGCATCCTCGATCAGCGGCAGCTTCCGTCGCGCGAAGTCTATCGCGACCTGCACACGATCGACGACGTGTGCGACGCGATTCGAACGCTGGCCGTCCGCGGTGCTCCGGCGATCGGGATTGCCGGCGCGATGGGACTCACGCTCGCGCTGAACGGCGCAGATGCCGGCGGCGACGCGCGGGCAAGCGTCGCATCGGCCGCCGAGCGCATTCGCGTCACGCGACCGACCGCCGTCAATCTCACGTGGGCGCTGGATCGCATGCTGTCCGTGGTCGTGGCGCCCGGGAACGGCGCGCCGGTACGCGACACGCTGCGCCACGCGCTGCGAGCCGAAGCAACGCGAATCCTCGACGAGGATCGCAACATGTGCCGGCGCATGGGCGAGCACGGAGCAGCGCTCATTCCCGATGGCGCGCGCGTCCTCACGCACTGCAACGCCGGCGCGCTCGCCACGGGCGGCATGGGCACGGCGCTGGCCGCGGTCTACGTCGCCGTGGAGCAGGGGAAGCGCGTCCACGTGTTCGTCGATGAGACGCGGCCGCTGTTGCAAGGCAGCCGGCTCACGGCGTGGGAGCTTGGCCGGGCAGGCATTCCGGCCACCGTCCTCGTCGACAGTGCCGCCGCGGCGTTGATGCGCGCCGGCGAGGTCGACCTCTGCCTCGTGGGCGCGGATCGGATCGCGGCCAACGGCGACGTCGCCAACAAGATCGGCACGTATGGGCTGGCGATCGTCGCGCGCCACCACGGCGTTCCATTCTACGTCGTCGCGCCAACGAGCACCTTCGACCAGTCGGCCGCGAGCGGCGACCACATCGTCATCGAGCACCGTCCGGCGGACGAAATTCGGTGCGGGTTCGGCGTGTCGACGACGCCCGCCGGCGCGGACGTGTTCAACCCCGCGTTCGACGTGACGCCGGCAAGCCTGGTCACCGCCATCGTCAGCGACCGCGCGCTTCATCGCCCGCCATTCGATTTCTCTCATGGCCGCTGACATACGCCACGTCCTCGCCATCGACGAAGGCACGACCGGCGCCACGTGTCTCATGATCTCCGAGGACGGCCGAGTGGCCGGACGCGGCTACCGCGAGATTCCGCAGTATTTCCCGCAGCCAGGGTGGGTCGAGCACGACGCGCAGGAGATTCTCGACGCCGTCGGCGCGGCGGCGCGCCAGGCGATCGCGGCCGCGGGCGCGCCACCGGTCGCAATCGGCATCACCAATCAGCGCGAGACCGTGGTGATCTGGGAGCGCGCGACCGGACGTCCCGTGCATCGCGCCATCGTCTGGCAGGACCGGCGCACCGCCGATCGTTGTCGTCAACTGCAGCCGCGCGCCGAATGGATCTCGCGCCGCACCGGGCTCGTGCCCGACCCGTACTTTTCGGCGAGCAAGATCGAATGGCTGCTGCATGTAGAACGGCTCCTCGAGCGATACGCGCCCGAGGACCTCGCCGTGGGCACCATCGACAGTTGGCTCATCTGGCAGCTCACAGGCGGCGCCGTGCACGCGACCGATCCCACGAACGCGTCGCGCACCATGCTTTTCGACGTCGACACGCAAGCGTGGAGCGACGAGCTCTGCGATCTGTTCGGCGTCCCGTCGTCGATGTTGCCCCAAGTGCGACGGTCGAGCGGCGACTTCGGCGTTGCGCGCGGCGACCTGATCGGCGTCGACGCACCGATGTTCGGTGTGGCCGGTGATCAACAAGCCGCCCTGTTCGGGCAAGGCTGCTGGACCCGCGGTACGGGCAAGAACACGTATGGCACCGGCGCGTTCCTGCTGCTCAATGCCGGCAGCGAACGACCAGCGGCCGGCGGCGGACTCCTGACGACGATGGCGTGCGACGCGTCCGGCGGGCCGGCGTACGCGCTCGAGGCCGCGATCTTCATCGCGGGCGCAGCGGTGCAATGGCTGCGCGACGGCTTGGGCATCATCGAGGCGGCGGCGGACACCGAACCGCTGGCTCGCTCGATCCACTCGACGGACGGCGTCTACTTCGTCCCGGCGCTCACCGGCCTCGGCGCTCCGCACTGGGAATCGCGGGCGCGCGGCACCATCGTTGGGCTCACGCGCGGCACGGGCCGCGCGCATCTCGCGCGGGCGGCGCTCGAGGCCATGGCGTACGGAACGGCCGACGTGGTGGCCACCATGCGTCAGGAAAGCGGTGCATCGTTCGACCTGCTGCGCGTCGACGGCGGCGCGTCGACCAACGACTGGCTCATGCAATTCCAGTCGGACATACTGGGCGTGCCGGTCGAGCGCCCCGACATGGTGGAGACGACAGCGCTCGGGGCCGCCGGTCTGGCCGGACTCGCGGCGGGCGTGTGGGCCGATGCGGAGGGTTTTCTTGCCACGCGGCGATTTACGCGGTTCACGCCGAAAATGGATCGTGGCGAGGTGAGCCGGCTCGTCGAAGGTTGGCGGCGCGCCGTTGGCGCCACCGTTGCCTGGGCGCGCGACGACCGCGGAGCGGCGACGACGTGACGAAGCCAGCGCTCCAGGCGCACTGTCGTGCGCTCGCCGCCTGCCGGATATGCGGGCATCCGGCCGACGTCGTGCCGATCGTATCGCAGGCGGTGCGCCCGCGTGTGATGCTGGTGGGGCAGGCCCCGGGAAAGGTGGAGGCGGCGGGAGGCAAACCGTTCGCCGGCCGGGCGGGGAAGACACTCTTTCGCTGGCTCGAGCGCGCCGGCGTCGACGAAGAGACAGCGCGCCGCCGCATCTACATCGCCGCGGTTACGCGCTGCTATCCTGGACCGAGCCCGAGCGGTCGCGGCGACCGCGTTCCGTCGCCGGCCGAGCAGCAGGCGTGCGCGGCTTGGCTCGACGCGGAGCTCGGGATCATTCGTCCGACGCTGCTGATTCCCGTCGGCCGGTTGGCAATTACCCGATTCTTGCCGAACGTTTCACTCGATCAGCTGATTGGCAAATCGCATGACGTGACGCACGTTGGGGGAGGGTCGGTGGCGATTCCGCTGCCGCACCCGTCGGGCGCGAGCAGTTGGATCCATGAAGGCGATCACCCGCGCCTTCTCGAGCGCGCGTTGTACCTGATTGGCCGGCAGCTCGAGCAACTTGGCGTCGGTGACGGACCGCTGGCGAGGAGCGTTGCCTGATGCGAGCACTAGCGTTGCTGTTCACGCTGCACGTCGGCGGCGAGCACTCCGGCGGCGACCGGTGGTTTGCGGCGGATAAGGCGAAGCACTTTTTCATGGCGGCGTTCGTCCAGAGCGCGTCGTTCAGCGCGCTGCGGTCGACCGGCGTGCGTCGAGCGGGCGCGCTGGCTGGTGCCAGCGCGGTGACCGCGGCGGTCAGCATCGGAAAGGAGGTGCGTGATGCACGCCCGGGGAGCGGCAGCGCCGCGAGCGTCAAAGACCTGGCGTGGGACGCCGGTGGTGCGGCCGGTGCCAGCGTCTTGCTCGGACAGACGCGGCGCTGACCGCGATCCGCCAGCGGGATTATGGTTATATTGAAGCGCTTGCGACTCGAACGAACCGAGCGCATCGGCGATTCTGAGCTCCCGAGGCTCTCGACATGAAACCACGGACAAAATTTCTGATCGGCGGCGCGCTGGTGTTCAGCGTGGCCGGTTATCTGATGGCCAGCTCGATCAACGACACCGGCATGTATTACATGACGCCGACCGAGCTGGCGGCCAAACTGCGGGCCGATCCATCGTTCGTGAACGCCGGCGTGAAGGTGGGGGCCCGGGTCGTGCCGGGGTCGGTGCAACGGGCGGCCGGCGGAAAGGAATACGCGTTCCGCGTCACCGACGGGAGTCACACGTTCCCGGTCGTCTATCGCGGAATCGCGCCCGATACGTTCACTGACAGCGTGGACGTCGTCGTCTCCGGACGCATGGGCACGGATGGCACCTTCCAGGCGACCGAGCTGCTCGCCAAGTGTGCGTCGCGTTACGAGAACGCGCCGCAGAAATACCAGAACACACCCGGGTACAAGGCCGGAGCCCGCCGCGCGTGACCGTCACTCTCATCGGCGAGCTGTCGCTGTGGGTCGCGCTGTTGATGGCGGCGTGGTCGGCCACGGTGTCGTATGCCGGCGGCGCGCTTCGCCGCGACGACCTGGTCACGAGCGGCGTGCGCGGTCTCTACGCCACGTTCGCGATGGTCTTGCTCGCGTCCATCGGATTGTGGACGGCGCTGCTGACCAAGGATTTTTCGCTCGAGTACGTCGCGAGTCACATCAGCGCGAACATGCCGAGCGTGTACATCTTCACGGCGTTCTGGAGCGGGCAGGCCGGATCGATGCTGTTCTGGGCGCTCATCCTGTCGATGTACGGGACGATCGCCATCGCGACCAGCCGGTCGCGGAACCGCGAGCTCATTCCCTGGGCGACCGGCACCATCTCGGCGATTCTTCTTTTCTTCATCGCCACGACGTGCTTCAAGGCGAACCCGTTCGTCCGCCTCGATTTCCTCCCGGTGGACGGACGCGGGATGAATCCGCAGCTCCAGAATCCCGGCATGGCGATTCATCCGCCCAATCTGTATCTGGGCTACGTGGCGACGGCGATTCCATTCGCGTTCGCCATCGCCGCGCTTTTTTCGCGGCGGCTGGACGCCGAGTGGCTCGGTGTGGTGCGGCGGTGGACGCTGCTGTCGTGGTTTTTCCTCACGATCGGCATCATCCTCGGGATGTGGTGGGCGTACGTCGAGCTCGGGTGGGGCGGCTACTGGGCTTGGGACCCGGTGGAGAATTCGTCCTTCCTGCCGTGGCTCACCAACACCGCCTTCCTGCACTCGATCATGATTCAGGAAAAGCGCGGCATGCTCAGGAAGTGGAACGTCGTGCTCGTTGTCGTCAGCTTCCTGCTGGCGATCTTCGGGACGTTCATCACGCGGAGCGGCGTGATCGAGAGCGTGCACTCGTTCGCGCAGTCGCCGGTCGGCACCTGGTTCGCGACGTTCTTCTTCCTGGCGACGGGCATCACGATCTATCTTGTGGGCACGCGGCTGCACGACCTCGAGGCCAAGGTCGAGCTCGAGAGCATGGTGAGCCGCGAGGCGGCGTTCCTGTACAACAATCTCGTGCTCGTCGGCATCGCGTTCGCCGTGCTCTGGGGGACGGTCTTCCCGATTCTCTCCGAGTGGGCCACGGGCCACAAGATCACGGTCGGTCCGCCGTTCTTCAACACGGTGAACGTACCGCTCGGATTGCTGCTGCTCGCGTTGACGGGCATTGGACCGCTCATCGCCTGGCGCCGCGCGTCGGTGTCCAACCTCAAGCGGCAGTTCGCGTCGCCGGTGGCGTTCGGGCTGATCGTCGGCGCGGCGCTATTCGCGGCCGGCATGCACACGCCGTATGCGCTCATGGCGTATGCGCTGTGCGGGTTCGTGACCGGCACGATCGTCCAGGAATTTTACAAGGGCGTTCGCGCGCGCCGGACGATTCATGATGAATCGCTCATTCCGGCGTTCATGCACCTGGTGGGGCGCAACCGCCGCCGCTACGGTGGCTACATCGTGCACGTCGGCATCGTGCTGCTGTTCGCGGCGTTTGCCGGACTGGCGTTCAAGAGCGACAACGACGTGACCCTCAAGACCGGCGAGGCGTTCGACGTCCGCGATCCGTACGGGCATCAATGGCGGTTCATCAGCCAGGGCGTGTCGACGTCGAACCGCCCCGACCGCGACGTGGTCGCCGTGGGACTCGAGGCGTTCCGCGACGGCAAGCGGATCGGGATCATCACGAGCGAGAAGCGGCAGTACCTCGACACGCAACACAACGCGCTCTTCCAGCCGATCACCGAGGTCGGCATTCGCTCCACGGCCAAGCTCGATACGTACGTCGTTCTGGCCGGCGTTCGCGGCAACGACGTCGCCGAGCTGCGTGTGACGTTCAATCCGCTCGTGGTCTGGGTCTGGGCGGGCGGCTTCATCATGATGATCGGCGGACTGATCGTCATGTGGCCGCAGGCGGAGCGGCGTCCGGTGCAGGCAGGATACGCGGCGACGATCCGCGCCGCGCGGCCTCCGGCGGAGATTCCGGTCGGCGTATGAGCTCGCGGCGGGAATTCCTTGCACGGATCGCGACCGGTTCGGCCGCGATCGCGCTCGGGGGCGGGCGGTCGGCGGGCGCGCAGCAGCCCGGCATGATGCACGACTCGAGCATCGTTCGCGACACGACGAATCTGTTCGCGATGGATCAGGGGGCCGCCCGCTCCGTGCGGCTGCCCCCCAAGCCCAACGCGACACCCCTGCTCACCAACGCGCAGCGGGATGAGCTCGAGCATCGCATCCGCTGCCAGTGCGGTTGCACGCTCGACGTCTACACCTGTCGCACGACGGATTTCTCCTGTCAGGTGTCGCCTGCGATGCATGCCGACGTTCTCGCGCTCGTGAAGGGCGGCTACACTGCGCAGGACATCATCGACGCGTTCGTGTCCGCCTACGGCGAGCGCGTGCTCATGGCGCCGAAAAAATCCGGGTTCAACCTGCTCGCCTGGTTTACTCCCGGCGTGGCCATGGCTGTCGGCGGGGTGTTGATCGCGGTGTGGCTCCGCCGCTGGAGAAACGAACCGGCCGTCGCGTCGGCCCCGTCGTCCACCGCGCCGCTCGATGCGACGCAGGACGAGCTGGCGCGGCTCGATGCTGCCGTGCGTGGAGACGACGGGAAGTGATCGCGGCGCTCGTCATCGGCACGCTGCTCGCCGTTGGCGCGCTGTCGTTCGTGCTCTACCCGGTGTTCTTCGGCGTCGCACAGGCCCCGGCGCCGGCACCTGCGCCGCGGCAGAGTGAGCGTGAGGCGGCGGTGGCCGCGCTCCGCGAGATCGAGTTCGATCGCGCGACGGGCAAGCTGTCCGACACCGACTACGCGGAGCTCAAGACGCGCTATACCGGCGAAGCGGTGCTTGCCATGCGGCGAGAGGATGCGTCGCCGGTGGGTGTCGCCGGCCCGCCGGCCGACGACGAGCTCGAGGCGGCCGTGCTCGCCTATCGCCGGCAATCACACGCCTGCCCGAACTGCGGTCCGAGGCCCGAGCCCGATGCGGTGTTCTGCTCGACCTGCGGGCGGTACTTGCACGACAGGTGCGCCGGTTGCGGCGCACCTGTCGTCGCGCATGACGCGCGCTACTGCTTGAACTGCGGGAACCGACTCGCCGCCTGAGTTACGGCTTTTTCGCGGTCGTATCCTTCTTCGCCGCGGCGTGCTTCCTGGACGACGCGTGCTTCTTTCCCGAAGACTTCTTGGGGGTCATGCCGGCGGCCGTGTCGGCCTTGGCCGCAGCCTTGGTCGCGGTCTTGGCATCGGCGTTCGCCGTGGCGGCGGCCTTGTCAGCCGTCTTCGCGGCGGTCTTGGCGCCCGCTGCAGCCTTGTGCGCCGTCTTCGCGGCCGTGGCGGCCGCCTTCTTCGAGGTGTCCTGCGTGGCCTGGGCATGCAGCTGCGCGCCAGCGAACAGCAGCGCGGCGACTGCAAAGAGCGAAATACGCTTCATCGGTGGTCCTCCGGGGGGTGAAAATGCCGAGCGAGCTCGGTAAGCATCCGTCGCGACCGCTTCTCGGTCGCAATTGGAATCCGGCAAGACTGACCCTCGCACACTTCTCCCCGTCACAGTGAGTCGCCGCGCAGCGGTCGAGGCGATTCGTTCAGCCGGGATTCTCGAGCTTTCGGAGCGCCACCCCGATCGGCAGCAGGGTCGCCGTCGCGCACAAGAGGCTTGCGGCGCCGAAGCCGATCACCATGTCGCTCGTCGTCGTCGGTGTGCCGAATGCCTGAGCCGAGAGATAGGCGTACACCGGCTTGGCCTCGAGAACGACCACCGCTCCGATGAGCGCGATTGACGTCATCATGAAGATCAGGCCGCCGAACGACGTCGGGATCTGCGCCGCGTTCTCCGTCTCGAACTGCGGGAACAGCGTTCCGAACCCCACCGCCAGGCCGGCGAGCGCGAGCGTCATGAGCGCGATTGAAAAGATCGAGACGGCCATCATGAACTCGCTGACCTGCAGCAGATAGTCCGTGACGCCGACGATCGCCAGCGCGAGCACCAGCAGGGGAAGCGTTCCAACCCAGAACTTGGACCAGAGTAATTCCCGCATCGACATCGGGCTCGATCGCAGCAGCCAGAGCGTGCGTCCCTCGAGGCTGACCCCGGGAAAGATGAATCGGGCCGCGACCGACGCGAGAACGAAGCCGGCCAGCACGAGATTCAGGAACGGCACCGCGTTGACGAGGAAGAACGTCATTCCCGAGCCGCGTAGCGGCAGGAACTTGATGTTGAACACGTACACCATGACCAGCACGCCGAGCAGGATCAGTTGCGACCACTGCGTGGTATCGCGAAAAAAGAGGCGCACCTCCTTCATCACCAGCTCGCGCCGCACGATGCCGAATGGCCGCAGCACGAACCGACTCACGCCGGTGAGCCTGCCGCTGTGCACCACACGCTGCCCGCTCTCCTGCGCCTTGCTGAATCCCTTGGCGTAGAGCCAGCGATGCAGGATCGCGCCGAGCACGAAGGCCGCGGCCGCCGTGGACCAGAGCAGGTAGTAGGGCAGGAGGTCCGTGCGCATGTTGAGCCACGACATCACCGCGCGCTCCACCCACTCGCTCGGCAACAGCGGCGACGTCGGTCCGCGAAGCAGCGTAATGAAGTCGACGAGCGAGCGGAATCCTTCCGGACGCGCGAACCGCTCCGGACGAATGAGCCGGAACATCACGACGATGCCGCCGGCGGCCAGCACGGCGATCACGCTCAGGATGTCGCGCGTCCGCCGCGCCGGGAAGATGTTCACGAGCAGCAGCGTGACCGCGCTCCCGATCACCGTCGGCACGAACAGGAACGGCAGGAACGTGGCGAGAACGATCAGCGGAAAGAGGAGTCCGCCAGAGTACACCACGCCGTACGCCGCGAACATGGGGACCGCCATCAGCACGACCATCCAGCTCGAGTGCACCAGTGTCTCGACCAGCTTGGCCATGTACAGCTTGAGCCAGTCGACGGGCGCCGACGCCAGGAGATCGAGGTCGCGCGCCAGAAAGAAGCTCGACAGCGCGGTGATGATGTTCGACAACATCAAGATCGAGAAAAACCCGACGAGGATCAGCCCGAGCAGCTTGCCGGCGAGCAGCGGGCCGATCTCCTGCACGCCGCGGAAGTAGCGGAGCAGGCGGTAGAGCATGAAAAAGATGAATGTCCAGAAGCCGAACCCGAACACCGAGAGAAAGACGAGCCGCAGGGTGTGCCCGCGCTCGCCGGACCTGGCCCGCGCGCGCGCCGTGAGCCACTTGGGGCTGAGCAGGTGCGCGGTCGACGGATCGGGAAGCGCGTCAGGCATCGAGGACGTCGACCAGCGCGCGGGCGGCGTTCTCTCCCGTGAGCCGGAGGAAGATCTCCTCCAGCCCGGCCGCCCCACCTTCGGCGTTGGCGCGCAGCTCGGCCATCGTGCCCTCGGCGCGAATGACGCCGCCCTGCATGATCGCGATGCGATCGCACATCGTCTCCGCCACCTCGAGCGTGTGCGTCGACATCATGATCGTGTGATTGCGCCGCGTGTATTCTCGAAAAAGATCCTTGAGGATGCGCGCCGCTTTCGGATCGAGCCCCACCATCGGCTCGTCGACGACGATCACGTCCGGACGGTGCACGAACGCGCTCGAGATGATGAGCTTCTGCCGCATGCCGTGGCTATAGCTCTCGACCAGCTCGTCGCGCCATTCCTCGAGGTCGAACAGCGCCAGCAACTCGCGCGCCCGATGCTCGATCTCCGGCCCATCCTGGTTGTACAATCCGGCGACGAACCGAAGAAACTCGGCGCCGCTCAGCTTCTCATAGATGAACGGCCGGTCGGGAATGAATCCGAGCTTGCTCTTGGCCGCGGTCGGCTGCGCCGCGATGTCGATACCGCCGATGCGCACGGTGCCGCTCGTGGGCCGGAGAATTCCGGCGATCATTCGCAGCGTGGTCGTCTTGCCGGCGCCATTCGGGCCGAGAAAGCCGAACAGCTCCCCCCGCGGCACGGACAGGTCGATGTGGTCGACGGCGATGAACCCGCCGTAGCGCTTCGTTAGGCCGCGCAGCTCGATCATGTCGGATCACCGCGCCGCGTTCACGCTCAGGACATCGATCTGCAGATTTCCCATCAATCGCAACAGCTCCGTTTGACGTGGTAGACCACCTATGACGAACCGGATGTGCGCCGCGTCAGCGGGAAATTGGCCGAACGTCGGATCGACGGGGACCCAATCGCCGAGCAACACCTCGGGCCACGCATGGTAGTAGAACTTTCCGTCGACGTAGGCCATGCCCGACGCGATCCGCGCCGGCAGCCCGATCGCCCGCGCTAAAGCGACGAAGAGCTGGGTGTGTTCGTTACAGTCTCCCGTCCGCGTTCGAAGCACCTCGAGGGCGTTCGGCACGCCGAACGTCACGCGGCTCCTGATCGAATCGTGGACCCACGCCGTCATCTTCTCGGCGACGACCCGCGGGTCGCGGTCGCGTCCCCGAATACGCAGCGCGGTCCTGACGATCCGTGGGTCCTTGCTCTGGAGAAGAGGCTCGGGATGCGTGGTCGCGGAATCCTGCGGCCGGCCCATCAGGCGGACGCTCAACTGATACGGCGACACCATCGCGCTGTCCGGCTCTTTCGATACGATGAGCGTGTCGTGCACGAGCCGCTGCCGCTGCCCGTTCAGGTCGTATCCGTTCAGGTCGACGTTGGACAACCGGACGCGCAGTGCGTCGACGTGCCGGTCCATGCGCTTGTTCGCGGCGATCGCCGTCGTCTCGATGATGTCGCGATCGCTCGTCACTTCGGCGTGCGACGTGTCGGCGCGCCAGTTCGCGAACGCGACCTCGTACGGCATGCGGCGCAGCTCGAGCCCGAGCTGTGTCGTCTGCATGACACGACCCTGATCGTCGATCCAGCCGCTGAACGCGCCCTTCGATTCCGACGTCACCTGCCAGGCGCGAATCGTGTCGGGCGTCACGCCGCGCCATCGCGACGTCGCCGAATCGACGACCGCGCTGTCGTCGACCACGAACAGCGACTCGGCGCGGACGTCCAGGCCCACGTCCCGCGGCGTCATGCTCGACGGATCGACCAAGGGA
>Ga0157370_10002904_pt1 | contig 20437 bp, 20 predicted proteins | sample C35metaG_FD_113463 | JGI IMG/M metagenome (GOLD analysis project Ga0157370, IMG submission 113463) | Corn rhizosphere microbial communities from Kellogg Biological Station, Michigan, USA - C3-5 metaG | ecosystem: Host-associated > Plants > Roots > Rhizosphere > Soil | place: USA: Michigan...
ACGCTCATGGCGTAATCGAGGTAGGAGCGGCGCATCTCGTCTTCGATATTTATGGGGATATGGCTCTTGTTGTTGCCGCCATCGCCGCCGAGGGGGATCTGGCCACCCGGGGGGCCCGCGGGCGGGGCTGGAGGCGGTGTGGTGGGGTCCTGTGGATCTGCCAAGTGGTGCTCCTTCGGGGGATGCGGCGGGGGCCGCTAAACCTTTATTTTAGCATGAGGTAGGGTGAAAAAGCGCGTGTTAGAGGACGGTTTTTCCCCACCTGTCAAATTACCAAACGAACCCAAGCGGCGACCTCCTGGCGAAATGCTGTACAACCAAACAAACCCAAGCCGAAGCGGCGTTTGCCGGATGGAAAGGCCCAGTACAGATGATAACCGTGGAGGGACAGTGGCATGACGTGCATGGGCGATAACTGGCTGAAGAAATGAGTGAGAAAGTGCGTGTGAGTAGGGGTGTGATTGGCGAGGCGAGACCGTAGCCAGAATCACGATAGACTGGAAACACCATGATTTGGCGGATATTGCTGCTAGGTCTGTTCGGGGTCTTGGCCGAGAGCGCAAACATTGAAGGCCCGTCGGAATTCTATATCGTCTCTCACTACGATTCAGACCTTGAGGGCGCTTGGAATTACCGCATCCTGGAAGTGAGTCAAGATGGACTCGACTCGTTGGTTCGCTACATTTTGATCACACCTGTGAGGTCGTGCCCTCGCACCTTGACCGTTCGAGCGGCAGAAACCAGACTGCCTAAGATTTTGCCGGCTCAATTGACGAGTAGCCAGAATCCATGCGATGGAAGCTCACAACGCAAGGATGCCAATGTTCCCGGAAACGCTTTTCCAACTTTCAGCATGACTCGCGCCGGAATCGTCGCCAAATGCGGATTGGAAGAAAGGCTCGCAACTCTCCCGCAATTAGACGCACTAACCCGGCAGATAGTTGACCGCGCATTCGGTAGCCGCGAAATATTCTGGGGGATTTCGGAAGAAGAGGATCTGGAGCCGCAGCGCGAAGGTAACAAACTAATATCAGAGATCGCCTCTGGACGGTTCGACAAAGGATTGAACGCAGTGTTCCGAGATGGGCAGCTGCAACGGACTTTTCGCGATGTGTTGAAGGACTACACAGGTATAGTGAAGGCGTCTGATTTTGTCGATCGACGATTAGTTACCACAAACCGCTATCAATTCACAAAATATATCGAGCCTGACTACCCGTTATTAGGTGTCGCAGCGCTCGTCTTGGGTAAGGTGGACTTGCAACTCCGGATCGATACTTCAACGGGTGAAGTGCGGAACGTAACCGTCATGCGCGGGCAGGCCGAACTAGCTGAGCGAGCAAGTAGGGCCGCCCAGAGCTGGCATTTTGAACCGAACTCCATCGATTCAGAATCGATCACGGTTGCAGTGGATTTCAGGTTTCGGTGTCCCTGAAACCTCCCATTTCGCCTGAACAATACTTGTACACCACCTTTCCCGACGTCGACCGGGATGGCGAAATTGTGGAGAGAAGCGCGCCGCGCTGTTTCCTTGCGTGGAGACGCGTATGAGGCTTCGCTCGAACCTCGTCTTCATTCCTGACGTCGCGGTGTTTTATCCAAGCGAGCCGGCGCGGGTGCCGGATACGCCTCCTTTGGTGGTGGCGGAAGTGCTGTCGCTTGATGACCGGCTAACCGCTGTGCGGGAAAAGCTTGAAGAATATAAGACCTGGGGAGTTCCGCACGTCTGGCTGGTGGATCCGCACGCAAAACGACTGTATATCTGCGACAAGGGCCTGATGGAAGTGAACTCATTACGAATACCAGAACTCGGAATAGAGTTGCCGCCGAGTCGTCTCTTCGATTAGAACACCGCGGAGCCGTGTAGAGGGCAACGCCGGCTCAGTTAATGTGTCACGTTCCTGCCTGTCGTGATGTATACTCGCGGGTGTTTATGCACAGGTGGATCAGAATTCTATTTTCGGTTTCGATTTTGAGCGCCCTGGCGCTGGCCCAAGCGCCGCTGTCGATTCCCAACGGATTGCCGGCGTGGGCATACAACATTCCGGATAAGGTGCAGCCTCCCAGCAAGCCTGTGATTGGTCCTGTCCGCGTGCCGGGCAGCAGCAAGGAATACGAGGCTGCGAAGATCGCGGGCAATGCGACTCCGCCCGATTGGTTTCCCGAGGAACACGGTCCGGCGCCCCCCATCGTGACTGGCGAGGGCGGGGCAACCAAGATGGCGTGCGGCTCCTGTCATTTAATGTCGGGACAAGGGCATCCGGAATCCGCCGATCTGGCCGGACTTCCGGTGGAGTATCTGGTGCGGCAGATGAAATACTTCAAGAGTGGAGTCCGCAAGGATGAAGGCCGCATGGGTCCGATTGCCAGGAGCGTCTCGGACGAAGACGTGCGGAAGTCCGCGGAATATTTCGCCGCACTCCAACCCAGGCCTTGGGTGAAGGTGAGGGAGACAGCGACCCCGCCTAAGACCTACATCGCTACGGCGGGTCGCCATCGAGTTTTGTCGCCCGAGGGCGGTACGGAGCCCATGGGCCATCGGATTCTAGAAGTGCCGGAAGATCCGCAGCGAACCAACGATCGCGATCCACATTCCGGGTTTGTGGCGTATGTCCCGCCGGGCAGCATCGCTAAAGGCGGAGCGCTGGTGAAGGCTGGAGAGTGCGCGCTGTGTCACGGGGATCAATTGCGGGGCTTGGGGGAAGTGCCTAGAATCGCGGGCCTGCAACCGCTCTATATCGCGCGGCAGCTCATCTGCTTGCAGAACGGGTCGAGCGCGGGCACGAACGCGGCACTGATGAAAAAGGCTGTGGCGAATCTCTCCGAGGACGACATCATCGCGATCTCGGCCTATTTGGGGTCACTTACGCCGCAGTGAAATAGTGACGGAGTTATGATAACGAATGCGTTTGTGAAATCAAAAGGAGATGAGATGAAGTTTTCGAAAATCAAAATGCTCGCTGGCGCCGTAGCGCTGGTGGCAATGACGGCGCTGCCCATGGCGGCTCAGTCCAAGAACATGACTCCGCAGGAGAAGAAGAATCTGAAATTGGCGCTCGACTGGTGGCGCGAAGGTTTCATCGCGGGGCATGCGGAAGTGATCGACAAGTATCTGTCAGCCGACATGATTCAGCACAATCCCAACATGGGGAATGGGAACGAGCAAATCAAACAGTTCTTCAAGAACCGCACGCCGATGAACCCGATTCCGGCGGTGATTCCCGCCGACCGCATGCCTGCCATGGCGTTTGCCAAGGGCGATTATGTGGTGTTGATTTGGGAGCGCGAAGGGAAGGATCCGTCGGACCCGTCAAAGATGTACAAATACAACGATTTTGATCTGTTCCGCGTGGCCAACGGCAAATTCGTGGAACATTGGGATGGTGCGATGAAGAATCCGCCGCGTGGCGGGGGAAAAGAATAGCGCAGGCGAACCGAATTAGGACCAAGGAGATAATCACATGACGAAATTTATGGGTACCATCGCACTCGCCGCACTCGGTAGCTTGACGCTTTCCGCGCAGAGCACCGGCAAGCTGACGACGCAGGAAAAGAAGAACCAGGACATCGCCATCGTCGAGATGAAGGATATTCTGCAATACGGGCACCTGGAATTGGCCGACAAAGTCATGGCGCCCGGGTATATCCAGCACAACCCGAACGTCCCCACCGGCCGCGATCCCTTTAAAACCTTCTTTGCCCGCTTCGCGAAACCACAGCCCATTCAACCCGAATGGAAGAAAGAGCCGAAGTTAATTCTGACCAGCGGAGATATTGTATTTTTTCTGGTGGAGAACGAGGCCAAGGACCCGGCGGACCCTTCGAAGACCTATAAGTACAACTGGTTTGACATGCTGCGCGTCGACGATGGCATGATCCAGGAGCACTGGGATACGGCCAAGAAAAATCCGCCGCGTCCGGCTGCCGGCAAAAATTAGACGCGCCTTCCTAGTAATCTCTCCGCAGGCAGGGAGGTCATTCCGCCACCCTGCCTCGGTTCCCTGCCCTGCCGTCCTGCACTTCCTCCCGGAATGGTTCAACGCTATACTGTCCAGGAAGGAGAACTTCTCAATGAAATTTTCTGTAACCAAGCTGCTAATTGGCGGGTTGGCTGTGCTGGTGGGGGGCTCGATGGCACTTTCCGCTGAATCAATCAATCCCGCGACGAATCCGCAGACCGCGCCTATGACGGCGAAGGAAAAGAAGAACCTGGAGACCGCGCTCAACTGGTGGCGCGAAGTGATTCAAGCCCGCCACGTGGAACTGGCGCCCAAGTATCAGGCTGAAAACTACATCCAGCACAATCCCAACATCAACACCGGCCGCGATGCGTTCGTAAAGATCTTTGGCGCGCGTCCGCCAGTGAATCCGATTCCCGACAAGTTGACCAATCCGCCGGTGGTCATGGGCGCCAAAGGCGACTTTGTGTGGCTGATCTGGGAGCGCGAACAGAAAGATCCGCGCGATCCCGACAAAACGTATCACTTCAATACCTTTGACGTGATTCGATTCCAAAACGGCAAGGTTCAGGAGCACTGGGATAGCGCTAAGCGGACGCCGAAGTCGCCTGTCGTCGATTATGGCGTTTCCCCCAAGCCACCGATGCAGTGGAACACCGGTAAGCTCTCCGCCGAAGAGAAGAAGACCGAGGCAATGGCCACCGAAGAATTGAAGGATATGCTGCAGTACGGGCACCTGGAACTCGCCGACAAGACCATGGACCCGGGCTACATCCAGCACAATCCGATGGTTCCTCAAGGCCGCGACGGCTTCAAGGCCTTTATGAGCCGCATCCCCGGCCGCACGCCGCAGGAAATCAAACCGGAGTGGAAGAACCCGCCGGCGTTGACGCTGATCAACGGCCCGTACTCTTTAATGATGTGGGACCGCAAGGATAAAGATCCCGCCGATCCCAGCAAGGAATACGTCTGGAATCACTATGATGTGGTCCGCGTCGAAAACGGCTTGATCAAGGAGCATTGGGACGAAGCCATCATCCCTCCGCCGGGTGCTGGCGGCAAGAAGCAATAGCTTTCCTTTCGGGTAGGGGCGGTGGACTTCCGCCGCCCCGTTTATTCTCCTTTCCTCCCGAGGTTGGGTTCCCCCCCTCACTCCCCGATAATTTTGACTAAGGCCCGCTTTTTCCGGCGGCCGTCAAATTCGCCGTAGAAAATCTGCTCCCAAGGGCCGAAGTCCAGTTTGCCATGGGTCACGGCTACTACTACCTCGCGACCCATAATCTGGCGTTTCAGGTGAGCGTCGGCGTTATCCTCGCCGGTGCGGTTGTGGAGGTACTGCGACGTCGGCTGGTGGGGCGCCAAGGTTTCGAGCCATTTGTCGTAGTCCTTATGGAGTCCACTTTCGTCGTCGTTGATGAAGACCGAGGCGGTAATATGCATGGCGTTCACCAGCACCAGACCCTCGCGGATGCCGCTTTCCTGAAGACAGCCCTCCACCTGTTGGGTAATGTTTAGAAAGGCCCGGCGAGTGGGCACCTCAAACCACAATTCCCTGCGAAAACTCTTCATTCTGCCAGGGTAACGGATCCCGGCAAGCCGGCCGATGGATGGGTGGAACGGGCCGGCAGGGATCTGGACCCGGACGATTGCGCCCACGAGGACGTGGGGACGGAAGCGGGCTCACATCCGGGCCTGTAGATTTGTTACACTCGGCGAATATGCTTACTACCGGAGCTAACGGATGAGGGCCGGGATCGCCGCAGGGTGCATCCTGACCGGGGCCGTGATCGCCCTAAGCAGTTGCGCTGAGACGGCGCCGCCCAAGCAGTTCCGGACATTCCTGGTTCCCCCGGCGCGGCCGGGCAAGCCGCCGGCCGATCCAGGGATCATCTCTCCCCCGAATGTTACCTTGGCTCTGTACGCGAACGAAGCCCCCAACCTCCCATCGTCCCTCCCCTCATTAGCCCGCCCCTCCGATGTCGATTTCCTGATCAAGAAGGCCGACGACCGCTTCGTATCCGGGAAACGGGCCTTCCAGGAAGGGCGTACGGCGGACGCACGCACGGAATTTGACCGCGTGCTGGACGTACTGTTGACGGCTCCGGAAAACCTGCCGGAACGAGCCCGGCTGGAACGGCATATCGACGAGCTGATTGAACAGATCTACCGCTATGATGTGGATCAATCCGCGGCCTCGGATGCGGACGAGGATGTGCGCTTCGAGAAGTCCCCCATTGACGAAATTCTGCAGATGACGTTTCCGATCGACCCAAGCCTGCGGCATAAAGTGCAGGAGCAGATTCGAGTGACGGCGTCCCAGTTGCCGCTGGAGCAGAACGACGCGGTAGTGAGCTATATCAACTACTTCTCTTCGCCGCGCGGCAAGAAAATTCTGGAGTACGGGCTGCGGCGCTCGGGCCGCTACAAGCCTATGATTGCTAAGATCCTGCATGAGGAAGGTGTTCCGCAGGAATTGATTTTCCTGGCGCAGGCGGAATCCGGATTCACTCCGCGGGCGATGTCGCGGGCCCGTTGCGTGGGCGTTTGGCAGTTTGCGGCCTTCCGGGGAAAAGAATATGGACTGAACCAGACTCCGGCAACCGACGACCGCATGGATCCAGAGTTGGCCACGCGCGCCGCAGCCCGGCATCTGCACGACCTTTACAACCATTTCGGCGACTGGTACCTGGCCATGGCAGCCTATAATTGCGGTCCCGGATGCGTGGATCAAGCCATTCAGCGGACCGGGTATGCGGATTTCTGGCAGCTGCGCCGCATGAACGTGTTGCCCAAGGAAACCGCTAACTACGTTCCGGCGATCCTGGCGATGACCATCGTCGGCAAGAATGCCAAAGACTATGGACTCGACGAGCTGGAGTTGGAACGTCCGGTGGAGTACGACACCATCGAGCTGGTATCGCCTACTCATTTGGGGTTAATCGCGGACGCGGTGGACCGTCCGCTGGCGGAATTGAAAGAGCTAAACCCGGCCGTGCTGCGGTCAGTGGCGCCTGCCGGTACCGCGTTGCACGTACCTAAGGGAACGATGCCGCTGGTAGAAGCTGCGTTCCGGGCGGTACCCGCGAATCGGCGCGACACCTGGAGGGTTCATAGACTAGATAGCGAAGACACCTTCGCGACGCTTGCGAGGCGCTACGGCACAGCGGCGGCGCTAGTGAGTTCGGCTAATCATGACGTGCTTCCGGAAGCCGGTTCGCTGGTAGTGATTCCGGCGGCGTATCCGGGCGACCGTATCCCGGTGCGAACGGCGTCCAGAACGGCGCAGCGTTCAGCCGCCCGGTCCTCGACAAAGAAGGCAGCCTACGGCGGGTCGCGTAATAGGACAAAGACTCGCGCGGCAGTACCGGCGAAGAATCCCACCAAGGCTTCCACTGCGAAGGGCGCCATCGGCCGCCCCGGCTAGCTTTTAAATTGGCTGCACGCCGCATTCACTGATCAAGAAGGCACTTTTCACTTGCCTTCGCTTGAAAAAGCGATATTCTGGTTTCTGATTCTGCCGAACTAATTCCGCAAGAGGAGACCCTGGCCATGATGGAGTACCGGCTTTCGCCCGAAGACGATGAACTCGACGATTTTGATGAGGGCGCCGAACTCAGTTTAGACGACGATATGGGAGACTACGGTCTCGACGATGACGATGAGGAATTGGCCGTGCCCGGCTTTGTGCCGCGCCCGCCGGCGCCTGCCGCGGTGATAGTGGAAACTGCAGTAGGTGACATCGAGGAAGTTTCGGAGCCGCAACCTTCGACGGAGGCGCCCCCGGCGCGCAAGCCTGTGAAAAAGGCCGCGGCACCCGTAAAGAAAGCGGCACCCAAGAAGGTTGCTGCTAAGAAGGCTCCAGCTAAGAAAGCCGCCAAAAAGGCTGCTCCGAAGAAGCAAGCCGCTCCTAAGAAAAAGGCTGCCGCAAAGAAATCCCCGAAAAAAGCCGTCAAAAAGGCAGTGAAAAGCGCCGCTCCCAAGAAAGCCGCGAAGAAAGCCTCGTCGAAAAAGGCGCCTAAGAAAGCCGTTTCGAAGAAGAGTTCAAACCGAAAAGCCAGCAAGAAAAAGAAGTAGGCGGTTCTAATTATGGGGCAGCGTAGCGCCGCTGCCCTCGCCTTAACCTTCCGATGTCCTACTTCGCGACGGCCGAGCGGCAGCGGTCGTAGAGTTGCAAGAGAGCATCCACCTGCTCTTCTGGTGTCTTGGGAGTTTTCCCTCCGAAACCGGCGCCTCCCGAGGCCTTGCCAAAGCCGGTGGTTCCGGCGATAAACTTCATCAATTCCAGCGCCACTTCTTCTTTGGTGGATCGAGCCGCAGGGGGCGGGGTTGCAGTGCTATCTTTTTCGTCCGTCATATAATCTCTTAGGGTACTGCATTTGAACCACGGCCCGCGCCGCAATCGACATTTTAGGGAGAGCCAGCTTGCCGCTCCATGCCCGTTGACGCCCGCCGCCTGATCCGCAAGATGCGCGGAGGGGCCCAGGCCCACTTGATCGAGGCGGCTGACGGCCACTGCTACGTGGTCAAGTTCCTCAACAATCCGCAGCACCGGCGGATTCTAGTGAACGAATGGATCGCCTCCGTGTTCCTGCGCTATCTAGGCTTTTCAACGCCGGAAGCGGCCGTGATCCGGGTAACCCCGGGCTTCCTGGAGCGGAATCCGGAGGTGTACCTGCAACTGGGGTCGCGGCGAGAGCCGGTCGAATTAGGCTGGCACTTTGGCTCGCGGTTTCCTGGCGATCCGGCGCGGCTGGTGGTTTACGATTTCCTGCCCGACACACTTCTGGCGCAGGTAGAGAATCGTGCGGCCTTTCTCGGAATGCTGGCCTTCGATCAATGGATGGGGAACGCCGACTCGCGCCAGGCGATTTTCTTTCGGGCGAGGTTGCGGGAGTGGCTTCCGGCGTTTGAGGCACATCCGCAGCGCCTGGGCTTCGTAGCGCAGATGGTGGATCATGGATTCACCTTCGACGGCCCCCACTGGCGTTTTGCGGACTCGGCGCTGCAAGGTTTGTACTTCCGACCGCAGGTATACCAGAGCGTGAAGGGTCTGGACGATTTCCAGCCGTGGCTCGATCGCATCGTCCACTTTCCGGAGGCCGTGGTCGACCATGCGCTCAAACAAATCCCGCCAGCCTGGGTGGCGGGCGATGAGGAGGCGTTGACGCAATTGTGCGAGCAGTTGCTGCGGCGGCGGAAGCGCGTGGTGGACCTGCTGCTGGCTTGCCGCCAAGGACGCGCGCCGTTATTTCCGCATTGGCGCTGAGGCTGGCCGCGGTATCGTAGAGATAACTAATGCGTGTTACCGCTTTTCAAAACCGCTGCGCTGAATTCAAGGAAGCGCTGTACAATCGCGTTCTGGTCGCCGACGGCGCCATGGGAACCGCGCTTTACGCGAAAGGAATTTTTCTTAACCGCTGTTATGACGAACTGAACCTTTCGCTCCCGGCTTTAATCCGCGACGTGCACCAGGAATACCTGCGCGCCGGCGCTGAGATTCTCGAGACCAATACCTATGGCGCGAATAGCAAGCGCCTGGCGGGCTTCGGGTTCGCCGAGAAGCTGCGCCAGATCAATCAAGCTGGCGTGCGGATCGCCAGAGAAGTTGCGCAGGATCAGGCTTTTGTCGCGGGCGCCGTGGGTCCGTTGGGGGTCCGGCTGGAACCTTTGGGCCCCGTGAGTTTCGCGGAGGCCCGGGATGTGTTCCGCGAGCAGGTGACCGCCCTGGCGGAAGCCGGGGTGGATTTGATCATACTCGAAACATTTCGCGATCTGGACGAACTCCGCGAAGCGGTGCTGGCGGTGCGTGAGGCGGCCGGGCGCGAGATGCCGCTGGTCGCCCAAGTGGCTATCGAAGACGACGGGAGCCTGGAGGATGGGACTTCGGCGGCGAATATCGCGCTGGCGCTGACCCAGTGGCCGGTGGATGTCATCGGGCTGAACTGCTCGTCGGGCCCGCGGGTGCTGCTCGAAGCTATCGAGGCGATGGGGCCGCATACCAGCAAGCCGCTGAGCGTAATGCCGAACGCGGGTCTGCCGGTAACGGTCGACGGGCGTAATTTGTACTTGTGCTCGCCCGAATATATGGCGCAATACTCACGCCGTTTCCTGGAGGCGGGGGCCAAGATCGTGGGTGGCTGCTGCGGCACAACGCCGGCGCACATCAAAGAAATTCGCAGCGAGGCGCGCAGTTTTCAGCCGGGCGGACGCGCGGTCAGCGTGCAGGTGGAGGAGCCCAAGGAGGCGCCGCACGCGCAGCCGAAAATCCCGCTGGCCGACCGCAGCCGCCTGGGCGCGAAACTGGCTGGCGGTCAGTTCGTTTCATTTGTCGAGATTCTTCCTCCCAAGGGCGTCGACGCCGCCAAGGAAATCGCCGGCGCCAAGTTGTGCAAAGATGCCGGGATCGACTGCATAAACGTTCCCGACGGCCCGCGCGCCAGCGCCCGGCTTAGCGCTCAAGTCACCTGCCAATTGATTCAACAGCACGCCGGGATTGAGGCGGTATTGCATTTCTGCTGCCGCGACCGGAACATCCTGGGCATCCAGAGCGAACTACTGGGAGCCCACGCCGGTGGGCTGCGCAACCTGATCTGCATTACCGGCGATCCGCCGCGCATGGGAACGTATCCGGACGCGACCGCGGTGTTCGACGTAGATTCGATCGGCTTAATCCGCATCGCCAGCAACCTCAACCAGGGCCTGGATCTGGGTGGAAATCCGATGGGCTCGCAGACTTCCCTGCTGATCGGTGCGGGCGCCAATCCGGGCTCGCTACACTTCGACGACGAGTTGCGGCGAGTGGAAAAGAAGGTGGAAGCGGGCGCCGAGTATTTCGTGACCCAGCCGGTATTCGATTTGCGCCTGCTCGAAGCTTTCTTGCAACGGACCGAACAGTATAAGATCCCGGTGATCGCCGGCATTTGGCCGCTGACGAGTCTCCGCAACGCCGAATTCATGGTGAATGAATTGCGCGTTCCGGTGCCGGAAGAATACGTGGAGCGCATGCGGGGTGCCGACAACGCCGAGGCGGCGCGCGCGGCCGGGGTGGCGATTGCCCGGGAGATGGTGCAGCGGGTCCGTCCACTGACGGCGGGCGTGCAGTTGAGCGCGCCCTTCGGCCGTTATGAAATGGCCATCGAGGTAGCGCAGGCGATCTAGAACCGAGAGGGTACTGTCTCCGTTCTATTCGCGCGATTCGGTGGCGTTGAAATAGGCGCAGTCGGGGTGATGGAACACCACTGCGCTGACGCTGGCCTCCGGATCCATCATGAAGCCTTCGGTTAACTGGACGCCGATTTCTTCGGGGCGCAGCAGCTTCCAGATGCCTTGCTGGTCTTCGAGGTCGGGGCACGCGGGGTATCCCGGGCTGTAGCGTTTGCCGCGGTAGCGCGAGGTGAAACGTTCGAGCATGGTCATGTTGGGCGGATCGGCGAAGCCCCAGTCTTCGCGAATGCGGCGGTGCAACCATTCGGCGCAGGCTTCCGCGGTCTCGATGGCCAGGGCTTGGAGCCCATGCGCCAGGAAAAATTCGCCGCGCTGTTTGGCTTCCTCAGACCGCTCGCGAACGCCTTCGCCGGCCGTGACCGCGAACACGGCCAGATGATCACGCTGTCCGGATTTGGGATCGAGCACATAGTCGCTAAGACACAAGCCGTTCGATTTTGGCTGGCGCGGGAAGTTGAACACGTATAGCGGAGAGGAGCCGCCCGGTGCGAAGAGTCGCACCGAGTTGCCATGGCGCTCGGCTTCGAAGTATTGCCAAACGGCGCGAGGTTTTAAGAACTTCGCAGCTTTCTCTTTCACCCGTTCGACGCCATGGTAGAGCTCCAGCGCTTTGGGATCACGCGCTTTCAAAAGCTTTTCAAAGTTGCCTTTGAAGCCCAGATGGCGCCCGTAGAGCATGTAGGGATTCATGTACGTCCACAACTCTTGGAGGTTGGGAACATCGCGCACACGCCGGTCGAGGTACGGGGCCGGTGGAATCGGAATATCGGCGCGGACTCGGGGACTGCGGACGCTGCCCGCCTCGATGCCAGCCGGGACTTCGGTTTCCAGTACCGGTTCTAATGCGAGATAGATGTGGTCGGCCAGCGCCGCCTCCCGACTCGCCGGGTCCATCAACTCATTCATCATACGCAGGCCGGTCATGGCGTCCTTCGCGTAGAACGTGGGACCTCCGTAGGCCGGTCCGATGCGGGTATTCGCGAACCGCTCCGAGAGCGCGGCGCCGCCCACCAGCAAGGGCACATCCACTCCACTCTCGCGGAAATCGGAAGCGGTCGTGACCATTTGATGCGCACTTTTCACCAGGAGCCCGGAAAGACCGATGGCGTCGGGTTGGTGTTCACGCCAGGCTTGGATCAGGTCATCGGGAGAAACTTTGATGCCCAGGTTGATGACTTTATAGCCGTTGTTGGCAAGGATGATCTCGACGAGATTCTTGCCGATGTCGTGGACGTCGCCCTTTACGGTGGCGAGCACGATCTTGCCGCGCGACGCTGTGTCGGCTTTCTCCATAAACTGTTCGAGATAGGTGACGGCCGCCTTCATGGCTTCGGCGGATTGCAGTACCTCCGCCACAATTAGCTCATTGTCGTTGAAGAGGCGGCCGACCTCGGTCATGCCGTCCATTAGAGGGCCGTTGATGATCTCCAGCGGTTTCGCGCCTTCCTGGAGTTTCAAATCCAAGTCGGGTATTAAGCCATCTTTGGTGCCTTCGACGATATAGCGCGCCAGGCGCATGTCGAGGGGGAGTTCGGCGATGACCAGGCGTGCCTTCTTGCCGGCGCGGCGAAAGTATTCCGTAATTGCTGCTATGTGGAACTGATTGATGGCGATCTTTTGTTCCCGGGTTTGCTCGCGCCAGTCCGCAGGAGCGGGAATATCGGCCGGCGGCGTGTTGAACAGCAAATCGTCGGCCAGGCGGCGCTCTTCCTCGGGGAGCGAGGCGAAGCGTTCCAGACGCTCGGCGTTCACGATGGCGAGATCCAGGCCGGCTTTGGTCGCGTGGTAGAGAAATACCGAATTCACGACTTCGCGTGCAGCCGCGGGGAGCCCGAAGGATATATTCGAGACACCTAGGACAGTCTTGACGAACGGGATCTCGGCCTTCACCATGCGGATGGCATGGATGGTTTCGACCGCACCGCCGATATAGTTTTCGTCACCAGTCGCGCAGGGGAAAACCAGGGTATCGATAATGATGTCCTCGGGCGGCAGGCCGTACTTCTCCGTCAGCAACTTCACCGAACGTTGGGCGACCGCCAGCTTACGCTCGCGAGTGAAGGCTTGCGCCTGCTGCTTATCTTCGTCGATAGTGCCGACGATCAGCGACGCGCCGTAGGCTCGCACCAGCGGGCACACCAGCTCGAACTTTTCCTCGCCGTCTTCGAGGTTTACGGAGTTGATGATGCTCTTGCCCTGACACCACACCAGCGCGCGCTCGATGGCTTTGGGATCGGTGGTGTCGACCATCACTGGCGCCTTGATCTTGGGCATCAGCTTCGAATAGAACGGATCGATGTCCTTCAACTCTTCGCGGTCCGACGATTGAAGGCACACGTCGATAATGTGAGCTCCGTTTTTGACCTGCCATCGGGCGATTTCGCTGGCTTCCTCCCACTTTTCTTCAGCGATCATCTTTTTGAACAGGCGCGAGCCGATCACGTTGGTGCGCTCGCCGACGATCAGCGGGCGGCTGCTGTCCTCAGCCTCGACCAGCTCAACACCCGAATAATAGGCGCGATGCGACGGCGGGTTGACGGCGTGGGGGGCCCGGCCTTCAGTCATCTCAACCATGGCCCGGATGTGATCCGGCGTGGTACCGCAGCAACCGCCCACGATGTTCAGCCAGCCTTGCTCGACGAACTTCGAGAGCTGGCGCGCCAGCGATTCAGGAGTCTCCAGGTACTGGTCGTCTTCATTGGGCAGGCCGGCGTTGGGGTAGCAGGAAATGCGGGTCGATGCCATGTTCGCCAGCGTACGGATATGATCCGTCATCAGATCCGGGCCGGTGGCGCAGTTGAGGCCGATGGCGAGCAGATCGGCGTGCGCGACAGACGCATAGAATGCGTCGACCGGCTGGCCCGCCAGCATCGCTCCCCAGCGCTCGATGGTGCCCGAGATCATGATCGGGATGCGCACGCCCAGTTGGCGCTCCAGATGCTGGGTGGCCACCAGCCCGGCCTTGATGTTACGGGTGTCAAAACCGGTTTCAAACAACAGAAAATCCACGCCGCCTTCGATCAGGGCCTGGGCCTGCTGGTAATAGCTGTCGCGCAATTGCTGGAAGGTGACGTCGCCGCGCAGAGTTAGCGATTTGGTAGTGGGTCCGATGGCTCCGGCTACGAAGCGGGGTTTTCGGTCGGTGGCGAAGTCGTCGGCCGCCTGCCGGGCCATGCGCGCGGCCGCCACATTCAATTCGCGAGTTTGCGCGGCGAGACCGAACTCGGCGAGCACGATGGGCGAGCCTTGAAAGCTGTTAGTTTCGATGATGTCGGCTCCGGCTTCCAGGTACCCGACGTGGATATCGCGTATCCAATCGGGCCGTGTGAGGCACAAATTTTCGTTGCAATTTTCGAGGCCCGGGCCGCCGAAATCGGCGGCGGTGGGATTATGCGCCTGCAGCATTGTGCCCATGGCGCCATCAATGATCAAGATGCGCTGGGCCAACGCGTCTTCTAATTGTTGCCGGGTAGAGGGCTTCAGTACCCTTCATTGTACTCGGTCAGTTACACTATTCATCAAGTGGCCACGGATCTGATTGAGATCGACCCGGAACGTCCTAGCATGCGGGCGATCGAACGAGCGGCTGCGGCGGTGCGCCGCGGCGAAGTGGTGGCCATACCGACTGACGCGCTGTACACGCTAGTGGCCGACCCGCTAAACCTGCACGCCGTGGGCCGGGTTTTCGCCGCCAAGGGGCGCGAAAGCATCCGTTCCCTGCCCCTGTTGGTCAGCGACTTGGTGATGGCTGAAGAACTGGCATCGGAAGTCTCGGCACGCTTTTATCTGCTGGCGCGGAAGTTCTGGCCCGGTCCGCTCACCATCATTGCACCGGCTTCTTCGAGGGTGCCTCTCAAGGTGACCGGGAACACGGGACGGCTGGCGCTGCGGCAGTCGCAATCGAAAGTGGCGAATGCTTTGCTTGAGCGGCTGGCGCAACCGCTGATCGCCACCAGTGCAAACCTCTCCGGGCAGCCGACCTGTACCAGCGGCATAGAAGTCTTCGGCGTCATGGACGGTTCAGTAGATTTAGTACTCGATGGCGGAACCATCGCCGGCGCGGGCGCCACTACCATTGACGTGACGGAGCCTTATTGGCGAGTGATCCGTGAAGGCGCGATCGCCGAGAAGGAAATCGCGGAAGCTTTGAAGGGAACCTGACTTCGCGCAGTCTGAAACACGCGGTTTCGCCTTTTCATCGTAGGGGTTTTTAAGCAGGTCTGCCTGCAAGTTCGCCCGATTTGCCGGCTCTATTTGCGGCTCCTAGTGTATTATCAATCAAGGAGCGTTCCTGCTAGGTTAGTCTTGGCCACCAAAAATTGATCCAATGCTCAATGTCATGGAATCTGTCTCGTTAACGCGCTGGTGAGCAAGCTCCGGTAGCTGACCCGCAAGGGCGCGGCTGCCATGGAGACGCCTGATGGCGCGCGGAGGGTTCCCCCCTTTAGTTCGGGGTCAAATGACGGTGGCTGATACGGCGGTGTGGTGCGCTCCCTTTAAGTTTCAGCCGGCGCCCCCGGCGCTTAGAAAGCTGCCCCAGCCATTTGACGAATCTATTATTCATAGGCGACGTGTTCGCCTCACCTGGCCGTAGCATGGTTGCACGGCACCTGAAGGACATCGTCGCCGCGGAGAACATTCATCTCGCTATCGCCAATGTCGAGAACGCCGCCGGCGGGTTCGGTGTCACACCGCAACTCGCTGACGAATTATTTGATTTCGGTCTGGACGTGCTGACCACCGGAAATCACGTTTGGGATAAGCGCGAAATTTATGATTACTTCACCCGCCATCCACGCCTACTACGACCCGCCAATTATCCGGAGGGGCTTCCTGGCGAGGGAGTGGTGACCGTACAGGCTCACAACGGCGTCGATTGCGCGGTGATCAATCTGCAAGGACGGGTTTACATGCCCAATACGGATTGCCCTTTCCGCAAGGCCGACAAGATTTTGGCCGAGTTGCCCGAAAACGTCAAAGTACGGTTTGTCGATTTCCATGCCGAGGTCACCAGCGAAAAGGTGGCGATGGGCTGGTACCTGGATGGCCGCGTCTCCGGCATGGTGGGAACCCACACGCATGTTCCGACCGCGGATACCCGCATTCTGCCTAACGGCACCGCATATCAGACGGACGCGGGCATGACTGGACCGTATAACGGGGTCATCGGAGTCGACAAACAGATCATCCTGGAGCGGTTCCTCACCCAGATGCCCGTGCGCATGGAAGCGGCGCGGCATGGCGGGGAATTGCACGGCGTGGTGATCGAAGTGGATGAGTCCACCGGGCGGTCCACCGCCGTGCGGCGCATCACATTGACCTAATCAGGTAACCTAGTTTTGGTGGTGCTCACCTTCGACGAAGCCCGGGCGTGCGTTCTACGCGAAGTCGGCGTGTCGATGGGAACCGAAACAGTAGTGCTGGCCGAAGCTGCCGGCCGCGTGCTGGCGGAAGAGATTGCCGCGGATCGCGACTACCCTCCCTTTCCCCGATCGGCCCGGGATGGGTTTGCAGTGCGCGCGGCGGATTTGCCGGGCGAACTTCGCGTCATTGGCGAAGTACGTGCGGGTGAAGTGTTCTCCGGCCGGGTCGAGGCGGGCGAAGCAGTCGAAATCATGACCGGTGCGCCGGTGCCGGATGGCGCGGACGCCGTGGTGATGGTCGAGCACACCGAACGCACCGGAGATCGCGTGAGAATTGATCGCAGCAGCCAGTCCGGTGATAATTTCAATCCGCGCGGCATCGAGGCCCGCGCCCGGGATGGCGTCCTTTCCGCCGGAGTCCGCATCGGTCACTCGGAAGTCGCGCTGCTGGCTACGGTGGGGCATATGCAGGTGTTGGTATACCGCCGACCGCGGGTTGCAATCGTTTCTACCGGCGACGAGATCGTCGAACCGGGCGAGCAGCCGGCGGCCCACCAGATTCGCAATTCGAACGCGGCATCGCTCGCGGTCCAGGTATGCCGGGCCGGCGGTCGGCCCGAAATTCTGCCAGTCGCGCGCGACACTTACGAATCCACGCGAACACTAGTCAAGCAAGGTTTGGACAGCGATCTGCTGTTACTCTCAGGCGGCGTCTCGGCGGGTAAGTACGACTTGGTCGAAAAGGTTCTGGCCGAGTTCGGCGCGGAGTTCTACTTCGATCGCGTCATGATCCAGCCGGGTCAACCCTTGGTTTTCGGCAAGGCTTGCGGCAAGTACTTCTTCGGCCTCCCTGGCAATCCGGGCTCGACTATGATCACGTTTGAAACCATTGCCCGCGCCGCTATCGAAAAGATGGCTGGACTGCGGGTACCCGCCCTGCCGCTGCTGCGCGCACGGCTCACACGTCCGTTCCACCAGAAGCCTGGACTCACGCGATTCCTGCCAGCCGTGCTTAGCGCCGATGGCGCGACCGTCGAACCGGCAAAATCTCACGGCTCAGGCGATGTGACTGCGCTGGCGCGCTGCAACGCCTTCCTGGTAACCGAGCCGGAACGGACAGAGTGGCGGCTGGGCGACGATATTCGAGTGCTTACAAAATGACGAAACTCTCGCATTACGACAAAAAAGGCCGCGCCGCTATGGTGGACGTTTCGGCCAAGCCAGATACCAAACGAACTGCCGTCGCACATGCTTTTGTGCGAATTAAACGCAGCGTACTCAAAAAGTTACCGGAGAATCCGAAAGGAAATCCTTTGGAGGTAGCGCGCTTTGCCGGAATCAGCGCGGCCAAAAAAACCTCCGAGCTTATCCCGATGTGCCACCCGTTAATGCTTTCACACGTTGATCTTACATGCACTATCGAAAGTAAAGGTGTGCGTATCACTTCGACCGCTACGATTCTAGGGCCGACCGGCGTCGAGATGGAAGCGCTCACAGCGGCATCGGTCGCCGCCCTGACGGTCTACGACATGACGAAAGCGTTGGATAAAGGAATCGAAATCCAGAACGTATATCTCCTTTCAAAGACAGGTGGTAAGTCAGGAGACTTCGTGCGGGGAGGCAAGAAGAAATGATTCGCGTCGCGATCGTGACGGTAAGCGATTCGGTCGCGGCGGGAACTCGGGAGGACCGCTCCGGCGCGGCACTGGCCGAAAAAGTACGCGATTATGGCTGGGAACATGCTCATACTAAAGTAGTGAGCGATGACCGGGACCACATTTCGGCGTTACTCGCTGGGCTGTCCGGCGTGGAGGTGATCATGACCACTGGGGGTACCGGCGTGGCGCTGCGGGACGTCACACCAGAGGCAACCGCTGCGGTGAGCGATCGCAAGATCGAAGGTTTTGGCGAGTTGATGCGGCTAAAGGGCATGGAAAAGACGCGGTTCGCTTACTTGTCGCGCGGCGGGGCTTTCACGCGCGGAGAAGTGTTGATTGTGAATCTGCCGGGATCGCCCAAAGGCGCAGTCGAATCATTGGAGGCGGTGGCGGGCTTGATCCCGCACGTGGTGGATTTGCTGCACGGAAGGACCGAGCATCGTGCTTAACCTAAGAGTTTCTACGGCGCTCTTCGTGGGCGCCATGATCGCGGTGCGGATATCCGCCCAGGATGAAAAGCCCGACATTAGTACAACTGTGCGCTTCGTTATGACACCGGTCACGGTGACGGACCGCAGCGGCAACATCGTTAATGGCCTTACGCCGAAAGATTTCCGGCTGTATGACAACAAAAAGCTGCAAGAGATCACCGAGGATATAGCCATCCATCCGATCTCGATGGTGATTGCAGTGCAGGCCAACCTGGAAGTGGAGAAGATGCTGCCGGCGGTCCAGAAACTGGGATCGGCGATTCAGGCGCAGATCCTGGGGGATGACGGCGAGGCGGCGGTGATCGAATTCGATCATCGGATCCAAACTTTAACCGATTTCACATCAGACCCCGATAAGCTTTCGCTGGCGCTGAAGAAATTGAAAGTGGGAAGCGGGACGAGCCGTCTAAACGACGCCACTACGGAGGGGATCAACCTGTTACGCAGGCGCCCCAGCAGCCGGCGAAAGGTGCTGCTGCTGATCAGCGAGGCAAAGGACAATGGCAGCGAACTCAGGCCGCGTGAAGTGCTGAGCGCGGCCGAGTTCGCTAACGTTGTGATTTATTCGATCGACATGTCGAAGTTCATGTCGCAGATCACGGCGGCGCCCCCAGAGAACCATAGCGTGCTGGACAACCGCCCTCCGGGAGCGGTGAACTTGCCCATGGGTAATGTGGAAACACCCACCATTCAATCGCAACTGAATCTGGGGAATTGGGTACCGCTGCTGAAGGACATTTACGATGCGGCTAAGGGGTTAGTGGTTTCGAATGCGTCGGAGGTCTATACGACCTACACGGGTGGCCGGCAATACAGCTTCAAGAACCAAAGGGATCTGGAGCGAGCCGTTTCCGATCTGGGCGAGGAACTGCACAGCCAATATCTGCTTACCTACCGGCCCACCAATCAGGACGAAGCCGGATACCACAACATCGTGGTGCAGGTACTCAAACCGGATATGAAGATCCGGGCGCGCGACGGGTATTACTGGGCCGGAAATAAACCCGACGCGACATCGAAGCCCTAGGTTGCAAGACTAGCTGGGACCGGCGTAGACCGGCTGGATTACAGCCCTCATCGATCCTTTCGATTTCGGCATGCGAGGGTCGGCGCCATAACCGTGAATCTGATCGCGGGCGTATTCGGCCTGCGGACGCTCACAGGTGATCACGATGGTACGGCCGGTGGTATCCACCTCGACGGCATGCTGATAGGCGGTTTCGAGGGGGAGAAAAAAGAGCGCTCCCAGCATTTCCACGACGTAATCATAGGTATGCTCGTCGTCATCGAGCAGAATGACGTGGAAAAGCGGCGCGAGACGCTCGGCTTCAGAGGTCCCGGTTTCTGGAGTTGTAGTAGGGGCTGGCAACCATCAAATGGTAGAATGAAACAGAAAGGGGGCGCAACGGATTCGACGGGATTGATTCCGTCGTGGGAAGTCGTGCCGGGTTCCGAGCTCCCGTAAAACGATCGGAAAACAACAACTGCCAATAATCAGCAGTTCGCATACGCAGCCTAATTAATTAGGTTGCCGCTCTGAGGCCGTGGGCCTGCACCGATCTTAAGAGCGTCATCTTGCAGGATAGGCCTAAAGCTTCCGTCTGGAGCCAAAAGCCGAGATCAACCAGGCTAAGCCATCCCCCTCTTGCCGGTTCCGCATGGGGTGGTCGAAAAATACCGAATCGGAAACGCACGTAGTCTTTTTGCGATTGACTTTCTCGGACGCGGGTTCAACTCCCGCC
>Ga0157370_10002907_pt1 | contig 20418 bp, 14 predicted proteins | sample C35metaG_FD_113463 | JGI IMG/M metagenome (GOLD analysis project Ga0157370, IMG submission 113463) | Corn rhizosphere microbial communities from Kellogg Biological Station, Michigan, USA - C3-5 metaG | ecosystem: Host-associated > Plants > Roots > Rhizosphere > Soil | place: USA: Michigan...
TTGCTCTCGCAGTGCCCAACGTCTGATGACACTCAGTGTCGCCACGTCAATCACTCCTGTGCTCCTGCTGCTAAAAGCAGCAGGTTAGGGTTATCACGTGGGTCAGATTTAGATGGAAATCACCGGGCCAAGTGGGTCACTTCTGGATGGAAATCAACACTCTGGGCTCTTGCAGGCCGAGACCGACTTGTTGGTCGCTGCTCCAATCCATTGGCGCGACATATTGCTGCCTGCCGCAGAAGATGTGAGCGCGCAAGCCGCCTAGTGGGGTCCGATCGGCGCCTCGCCGAGCTGTTCGGAGAAGCCGCTCCGAGCACCGACGGCTGACGGCCTTAGGACGTCGCTACGTGCGCGCAGGGGTGGGAGGATTGATTGCGCACCTTGTAGGCCCCTTGTTCCAGGGGCGTCTTTGCACTGACTGAGCCTACGCTGTCTTAGTCATCGATGGCCCGTTCCGGCGGCGGCGTTACCCAGCCATCTGCTTGCAGCAAGATGAGTACGTCCGCGTACTTGTCGGTGCGACGCATACGGTAGATGTGTTGATAAAAGCGATCTCGCGCGCCAAGGGTCGGTCGATCAGCGGGCGTTGCGTTTCGGAGCAATCCGAGAAGCAAAGTATCCGTCTCGGCCGCATCCCAGTTCTGTCCGTTTGCGATGATGGCGTCAAGGACTTGGTCAAGCTGCTGGCTGCTCAGGCGTCCTGCGAATGGGGTGATCAGTTCATTGAAGTTGGTCTCTGATCCGCGCCAGCTGCCAGATTCTTGATATTCCTCGGCTGCCTTCGGCCACAGGTCGGCGAGCGGCTGAAAGGCGATCGCTTCGGCCAATCGCTGTCGAGTGAGACCGGTGATCAGTGCCAACAGCATGGGTCGGAACTCCGGAAGAGTCACGCCTGCCAGGATGCGAAAGTCGATCGCTGCAGCAGGATCAGTGTTCTCTATGGTTGCCTGTAAGGCAGTTCGTGTCGGATCCTGAAGCCGCGGCCAGAAGTCCGGAAAGGCTGCTACTAACGCAATGGCACGAGGTCGATTTGGTGGCTCGAGGTTGTCTATGAGTCGTACGATTCCCTGAAATATGTCTTCCCAAGCATGGGGAGCGCGTTCGCGCACCGCGACGAGCGACGAGATGATCTTTCGGTGCAGCGGCTCCCATTGCGGCGGCACCCCCTTTAGAAGCGACTTTGCGAGTACCGTGCCAAAGTTGCGGATGTTTTGAGTACGCACGCGAGCGAGGTAGCGTTGTTCGACATAGTCGAGGACTCGCTCGTGCGCCGTTGGAAATCCCGGAGATTGCACGTCGACGTCATAGAGATCGAAGATGGCTTTTCCCTGCAAGGGTTCCTGCGACAGCACAAGATCAACTGCATTGACGAGGTGAAGTCGCACCAGCTCTGGAGACGGTTCGAAAAGATCAGCTTCGGCTGAAAACGCCGGGTGGGCGCACAGATGTCTATCTTCGCGAAGACGGTCTAAATGCGTTCGAGCGATGCGATTGACCACCTGAGTATTGGCTGTCGCATCTTCCAGAATGCTTCCCTCGAGCTGAAGCAGTTTGGGGATATCTCCTGAGGTGGTGGCGTTGTCCCACGACTGAAGAAAAGCTGTGGCTGCGGCGTCACCAATGGCACTCAACTCGCGATACTTGGCGATCAGATCGTAGACCAGAGCAACCCAGGCGGAGGTGAGGGCGCCACGCAACGCTCCCGCCTTGTACGCCCTTACGGCATCAAGAAAGTACATCTTCGACTGGGGGTGTCGAATTCGCGTGAGGAGTATGTCAAGGTCTATGAATCCAGAGTCCACCGTTCTAACCTCTAAAAGTGCGGTTTAATACGCAGTATCACCAGCGCCTGATGGCCTCGCACTCACGGCGCAACGAGACTCCACCGAAGACACCTCAACGTTCTAGCCGGACTTCCGCGAGTGGCGTCTCCCAGTAGTCTGTCTGTAGAGTTGGCCAGTACTCCTTGGGCGTCTGAGTCCGATTTCTCACCATTACTGCAACGATAGATGCGACCCCTTGCTGAAGTGGCACTGTATCTACGCTTGCTGCCACCCGCCCAATGATCTGTCCAGAAGTCGAGTGAAGGAATCGTCCCTTTATCTCGACGATTTCTCCGATCCGCAAAGCAGCAATCGCGCGATGAATTGGTTGAGCCGACGATGCGCGTCCGGCGAATCCTATGTCCATGCTGGCCGGGCCGAGCACGACGTAGCGGCGTTCCAGATCCGTTCGATGCTGTGGGCTGGAGTTGGGTAGTTGGTCGTGGACGCCAGCGACGGTCCCGAGATCTACCAGATATGGGTTACGCCCGTCCTCTGCGCGCATCAAGCTCAGCGACTGTCGGGCGCGGGTCATGGCCACGTAAAGAAGTCGCCGTTCGTCTTCTTGATCCCAACTCCAGTCGGCGCAGTCCAAGACGATCACGTGATCGAACTCCAGGCCCTTGGCTCCATGTGCAGTCATCAGCTTGACGGCGCTTTCGCGTCCATCCCGTCGCATTTCGCCGGCTGCTTCATAGAACAGGTCAAGCACTTCAGCAGATGGAACCAAGTCTGCCTGCAGGGTGGTGGCGACCTCATCGACGATATCGAGAAGATCTAGCAACGAAGAGTTTTTGGGCTGGGCAGAATGCAGGTAGCACAAGGCCCTGCGCAGGGCGCTAAGGCGCAACATGCGGAGCTGACGCCGCCTTAGTGCTTGGGCCAGCGCCCAGCCCTCGCGCGTTCGCATCAACGCGATCTGTCCCTTAGCTGATTCTGGGCCCGTGATCTCGCAGGGCAGGCCTTCGACATCGCAGATCGCCCTCATTTTTTCCAGCGGTGCACGCGTGCGGCAGAGCACGGCGATCTCGGAGAGCTTGACGGTCGGATCGATGCGCCGGATGCGCTCTATCTCCGCGTATACCAGTTGGACTTGAAGGTTCGGATCTGGCGGACTGGTGATCAAACGTACCGCGCCGCGGCTTTCTTGGTCAATCGCTGCCCAGCGTCCGCCCGGTGGATCGTCCTTTCGTCTGGTGTCGATCCGGATTGGGTGGTCAACCTTCATCCGGTCGACGCCGCGCTGAATCACGTGGTTCGCGGCCGAGACAATGTTCTGGGTTGAGCGGAAGTTCTCCACCAGGTAGGTGAGCTCTCCCTCATAGTCGGCACGGAAACGCCGGATGAACTCGATGTTCGCTCCCTTGAAGGAGTAGATGTTCTGGTCGTCGTCACCCACGGCCATGATGCTCAGCTTGGAGTCGGCGTCTGATCGCCGACGCCCGGCGAGGGCGCTGACGAGCGCGTACTGCTGTTCGTCGATGTCCTGATACTCGTCGACGAAAATGTACTCGTAGCCTTGCAGCAGCCGATCGCGGACCTCGTCGACGTCGATCAGGGCCGAGCTTTTGCCTTCGAGGAGGTCGATGGCGTCCTGCAGCATCTTCCGAAAGTCGACGCTGCAGGCGGTGCGTTCGGCGCCCGCCAAACTGGTTCCAGTCAAGCGAAGCGCCATGGCGTGGTAAGTCATGACCAGAACACCGCGCGCATCGTCACCGGCGAGCGCCGTCAGCCGTCGGCGCAGCTGGATGGCCGCTCCCCGGTTGTATGCCAGTGCAATGATGCGGCCTGGGTTCACGCGCTGCACCCGCAACAAGTAGGCGATGCGGTGGACGATCACCCGAGTCTTGCCGGAACCCGGACCCGCCAGGACCAAGTGGTTGCCTATCCGCGGCTGCGTGACCAGGGCCTGCTGCACCGGGTGCTGCAGGTCGTCAACGATTCGTTGGTACGACTCGTCGGTAGTCTTGCGCTCCAGCAAGTCCGTGCGGCCGCGAAAGAATTCCTTTATGAACTGCTTGTGGGGCAGTGTGAAGTAGGCCTTGACCAGTGCAAGCGCCTTCGCCGGGTCTTCAGAGCCTAGCTTGGCGTACTCATGCATGACGTGCGTCTGCAGGGTCCGTTCCTTGTAGAACTCTTCCAGCGGCGAGAACGACGCTTGGTTGAACCGCCTGGCGGTGTCTTCGTCCATCAGGATGGTCATCGCCGAGCGGAAGACGGACCGGCCTTTGTCCAGCTCGAGCACACGGGTCTGATGAAGGTAGAGCAGCGCATTCTCCAGCGCCACCTCTGGCTCTCGCAGCTGTGTCTTCAGCACCAGATCGCCGGCCAGCGCGTCAATCAGTGCCTGGGCCTTGCACTCCACCAGGCAGGCGCCCTTGACGCCGTCCGGTACTTCCTCAAGCAGCCGTGCGAGCGTAACCTGGGAAACGGCGCGACGCAGTTCGCAGATTCTGCGGATCTGGGACCATGGCCGTCGCAAAGTGACGCGCAAGGTGTCGTCTCCCAGGGACTCCAGTCGAATCATGCTTCGCTTGTCATTGCCAGAGCCGAAGCCATCGGCCATGGAGCGCAAGCAGGCCCGGACCTGCGAGGGATCGAGTTGCCCCTTTGCGTCATCGAGTTTCAGGCGGACGCGCAATTCGGTGCAGACCGCGCGCAGATTCAAATGCTGCTGCGCTTCGTCTTGATCTGCATCCGGAGCGCTCTCTGCCATGAGCTCGATGAGCTCCTTCTCCATGGCACTCAAAAGTTCCAGACGGGGTGCGGACGCGCCCTTGACGCCACGCATCAAGCGTACTGTCAGCCCGAGGTCATTGATCAGGATGCCCAGCTTAGCCAGCTGGTGAACGATGCGGAAGCATTCCTCCGGTCGAATGCCTGCATCCAGCATGAGCTCGTCGGTACTGAGCCCCTCGGGCGTGTCGGAACGGAACAGGGCGGTGGCAACGGCGAGAAATTTCTGCTGAACGCTAGCCGAGAAGTCCGCCTTGTCGATGCGGTCCTTGGCTTCCTGCAGCGAGGTCACCCGGAGGCTCGCAGGGAAGACCTTGGTGGCGTTCTCGTTGCGTTTCAGGAAGCCATGGCGCTCAAGCCACGACAAGGCCGTAATCACCTTGGTGGATGCATCGGGGGCATCGATCTCGATGCCGGTGCCGACGCTTTGTGCGAGCAGCTCCTTCGCGGAGATGACGATCTCGTCCTTGCCCAGCTTCTTGGCCTGGAGGCGCAAGGCGCGCAGCAGCCCGACGAAATCCCGTTGCGATAGCTGCGAGGAGGAGGACAGGCGGAACTGGGTTTCAACGTCCTTTGGATCGAACAGCAGGACGCACCTGGCATCGTCCCCGTCGCGCCCGGCCCTGCCGGCCTCTTGAAGGTAGTTCTCCAGAGAGCCGGGAATCTCGGCATGGATCACCAGTCGAACGTTGGGCTTGTCTACACCCATACCGAACGCGTTGGTTGCGGCGATTACCTGCAGTTCCCCTTCTAGGAATTGGCGCTGGGTCTCCTTGCGCAAATCGGCGGTGAGGCCGCCGTGGTAGCAGCCGCAGGCAATGCCCTGTTGCGCGACGATCTGTGCGATGGTCTCGGCACTCTTGCGCGTGGCGCAGAAGACCACGGCGGCATCGTCTCGTCTTAGGCCGTCGCGCAGCAGTTCCACGATGCGCTGCGGCTTCTCGCCGCCCGAGGTGGTCACGATTGCATAGGACAGGTTCGTGCGCTCGTGACCGCCGAGGTACGTCTTCAGTTTGATCTGAAGGCCTTCCTGGAAATGGTCGCACAGGTCCTCGATGACGTCCGGCTTGGCGGTGGCGGTGAAGCACGCGATCGGTGCTTGGCCGGGAAACTGCTCCCGGATGAAGCGCGAGACGTAAAGATAGTCCGTGCGGAAATCGTGTCCCCACTTGGAGAGGCAGTGGGCCTCGTCGAAAACCCAGGCGGCGATCTCGCGCATACGGATGGCATCGACGAAAGTCTTGCTTCTGAACTGCTCGGGCGAGACGAGCACGATGCCGATGTCGCCCAGGCGGATGCGTTCCAGCACATCCCGCCGTTCCAGCGGCGTAAGCATCCCGTTGACTGTTGCCGCGCACTGGATGTCGGCTTTCATCAGGTTGTCGACCTGGTCTCGCATCAGCGACTGCAGCGGAGAGATGACGACGGTCAGCCGCCCTGAGCGGCGGTAGTGAACGAGAGCAGGGAGCTGGTAGCAGATGGATTTGCCGCCGCCGGTGGGCAGGACGGCCAGCAGGCTCTCGCGTGCCAATCCGGCGCTGACGATCGCACGTTGTAGCGATGAGCCATCGGCGACTGTCGGGTGCGCGCGAAAGCCGGGCTTGCCGAACAAAGAGGACAGCAGCGCTTCCGGGTTGTGGTTCTGGCGGCAATAGAAGCAATCGGGGTTGCCGCAGTCGATCTCCCGCAACTCCGCGATCAATTGCCTTGCGGCGGGCAGCTCGTGAAAGACCCAGTGAGGGAGGATGGAGTTTCCTCCAGCGACCCGGATCCAGCCGAGGGCAAATGCGGTCGCCCAGGGGTCTTGTCCGTCGAATGAGGATGCGATGTCGGCGACCAGCGCTTGTAAGCGGGTGGAGCAGCAGCGCTCCGCAAAGCGGCTTGCAACGATCGGTCCGACTGCCTCGCCGGCTGGAGCAGTCTCTTCGCGCACCTGGGCCAACAGCGTCGCCATGCCCTCGTCGTCACGCAGCAGAAAGTGCAGCAACGCCGGCCACCACGGCTCCTGCGCGTTGGTCTCTAGCAGCGCTTCGACAGCCTCTTCGAAGACGTTGAGCGCGACTCGGGCGTCTTTCGCCGGGTTGTTGCGCTCGTCCGAGAGCAGCTTGTAGCCTTTCACCAGCCGGTGATAGGGGTTGCTGGGGAAGGCGAGGGCGGACAGCTCCAGCGTGTCCACCAAGGGCCAATCCAGGCAAGCCAGCTGCGGGAGCTGCTCGCGCATCAGGGGCGCGTCGTGGCGCCTGATGTTATGGCCGAGCAGGACCTGGCCCTCTCGGGAAAAGCTGTTGAGTGAAGCTGCTATCGACCCAGCCTTTGCCGGGGAGCAGGCGCTACGGTAGATATCTGCGCTATCTGATCGGATGGCCCCGACGGCAAAGATTTCATTGGCCTTTGCAGGATGTGCTTCGACGTCAACGGAAACAATTCGACCCTCGGCGGCGATGCGCCGAGCGCGTGCGTGCAAGGAGTCGAGGACAGGCGTTTCCAATGACGGCCGGGCGTACTGCAGCAGGTGTAGGAGTAAGGCGTTGTAACATAAAGTGTGGTTTCGCCGTGGTGGCCTCTTGTGCCGCCATGACTTTGCTACCCAAGCCGGTGTTCTTGTGCGGAATCGGCTCCTTCCAACATTGAACGGCTGCCCTTGTTCAACGACCGCTGGGCTTCTTACCTGGAGGCCCGTGAAGTCGTCGACAAGTGGTGGTTCGACGATCGACTAGGCGAGGGCGCCGTGGAAGAGGGCTTGCGAGGCTAGATCTCTTACATCCGTCCAGCAATGCGGTAGTGCGATGCGAACGGGAAATGGGAGGGACGACGAGCGGCACTTTGGCGCTGCGCTGTCTCCCATTGTGACAGCGAGCATCCAGAAACGCCGCTCCATGGTCCGGAAAGGCGCTTGGCTTGGCGCCATTTGATGGCCGTCGAAACATCAAGACCCGACCACGTATCTACGTGTTATAAATAGCGCAGTGTGACAGGAGGCGCTGCCGATGCTCGATCTGGTCGAAGTTGCCCTGAGGAAAATCGGTCCCTGCGTCAGTACCGCCTTGGTAGCGGCGCTGATCAAGGAACACGGGCTGACCGCAGACAACGCGCGGCAGAAGGTCTCCCGCTCCACCTCGATCAAGAAGTTGGCGCACATCCTGTTCCCCCATCGCGCGCGCTTTTTGTATCTGCAGTCAGACTATGGGTCACCGGATTTCTGGGGGGCGCTGACGCGTGAACTGCTCGCGAACTCGGTGTCCTATGGAGGCGGTTTGGCAGCCTTGCTGGCACGAGGCGGTGCTATGCCGGTCGCTCACTTTGCAATTGCCTGCGGTGCGCCTGTGGCCCAACGAGGGCACGTTTCCCCGGCCGGAATCCTCGAACGACTGAAGGCAGCCCAGCTGGTGCAAATCGTCACCGAGCCAGGCATCGGTGAGTGCGTCGAATTGTCCCACCAGAGTTCCGCCGATTCCTACGAGCTGGCGCGTATGCGCGCCCGCCTGCACACAGAGCAAGTGTTGCTGGGCGCAGTGAAGGATTGGGCGCGAAATTTGGGTCTGGTCAGCTACAACAAGGTGGAAATCCGGGATGAGGGAGGCCGTCAGCCCAAAGTCGGAACCTTCCATTGGGATATGGCTGGGCCTTCGTACTTGGGGCCGCTGGCGAAGCGGGCAGCCAACGCAAAACCCAAGCCCGGATTTCTGGTTTGCGATGTGCTGCTGGGGGTGAACGTCTCATCCGTCGAACTGCGGCCCTTCATCAATAAATGCACTACCTTGCGAAGCCTTACCAAGGTAGGAGCTTGCCTGCAGATCTTCGTGGCCGATGGGTATGCACCACAGGCGTACGCGCTCGCTAAGGAGCAAGGTGTCATACCTGCGACGACGGAAACGCTGTTCGGGGTGGAAGTGGCCAAGGCGCTGAGGGAGTTGGCAGAGCTGCTGCAGGATGTCTATCCGCGCGCCGGCACTTTCGAAAAGGTAGACGCCGTGTTCGAGCAGCTCAGTCACATCGAAGGCGCGGCGAACAACCTGCGCGGTGCTCTGTTCGAGTATCTCGTTGCAGAGATCGTGCGGACTGTCAGCGCGCACGACACCATACGGATGAATGAGGTTCTGCGTTCAGAAAGAGAATCCGCTGAAGTTGACGTATTGGTAGAGCACCGCGATCAGAGCGTCCGGTTCATCGAGTGCAAAGGCTACCGCCCGGGCGGCACCGTGCCTGATGAGATGGTGCAGCGTTGGCTGGAAGACCGGATTCCGCTTCTTCGCAAGGCTGCGGCGTTCAATCCGTTCTGGCAGAAGTGCAGGTTCGAATTTGAGTTTTGGACATCGGGCGCGCTGACACCTGCGGCCGAAGCCTTGGTCGCTGCTGCGGCCGAAAGGACGCACAAGTACTCAATCAAACTGGTGTCATCTCGCGATCTCGCGATGCTTGGCAAAGCGTCGAACAACACTGCCCTGAAGAAAACTCTCCAGGAGCACTTCCTTGGACATCCTCTTGAGAGGGCGGACCGCGTGGCTCAAGCGTCCAGGCGACGCCTGGCAACTCCACCTGCTTCGAAGCTGGCCACTCGATAGCCACGGCGAAAGAAAGATCAGATGGAGTCCAAATTGCCTTCTAGAAGCGACCATTCGACTCGGCGAGCGGGTGCGCCTGTGCATTTCATCCGCCTCACTCTCACAAATTTCGGCCCGTTTCGTGAGATGGCCGTTGACTTCCAGTCAAGCGGCGTTTTCGTCGTCTCAGGTCCGAACGCCTCGGGAAAGAGCCAGCTGCTCGGCGCGGCGGTCGCGGCCATCGTTGGAAAGCGCGCTATTGCGCTAGACCCGACGGGAGTTGGGCCGTCGAATGTTGCGCTCGAGCTCGGGGATGGGAGCGCTAGAGAGGTTGCATCGCTTACGGTTGCTGCGATCGCGGCAAGGCCGGGCGGCAGAGGCCCGCAATCTGAGATTACGCACACCTCAACGCCGATGGTCCGGGACTTGTTGGCGAACTTGAGTGAGAACTCGCGACCCCGCTTGCTCCTTGGCGAAACCACTGGGGTGAATCGCCTCAGCAAACGCGACTGCGAAGAGTTCGAGAAGCTCGCACCGCCTGAACTTGTCCGGAGCGACTTCTGGCAGGACATGAAAAGCAGCGGTTGGCTCGAATCAACCGCCCATTCCGCGGGCGTGGGAGTCGTAATCGATGTTGTCCATGAGTTCATAGCCCGAGCCGGTCGGGGACATTTCCCTCTCCTGGTCGACGGCGTCTTTGGCCAACTGGACAGGCGTGCGTCTGAATTCTGCGGGGATCTTCTCCGGCAGATAGGCCGTCACTCCCAGGTCATCGTGGTGAGCCCTTCGTTTGCAGACATTCACCTCGGCCATGAGTTAATCTGGTTGCCGTTGCATGAATCCCCGTTGCGAGCCTTGGCGAACTACACCAGGCCTGCGAGGTTTCAAGAAGTCCGGCGAAAGATCGCCATGAGGGACCGAAAGAAAAGCTTCAAGCTTGGGGACAGATTTCCCATGCCAGAGAACAGAAGTTGCGAGCTGAAGGAGGTGAAGGGGAGAAACCCTGTCGGATCAATTGGTCAAGTCGTCGACCAGTACGTTGTCGCATTCTTGAATGCGGGCATCGAGCAGACGGGCAGCATTTTTTGGGGCATCACGGATGAAGCCCGAACCGTCGTGGGAGTCCCGCTGACCGACTCGCAATGTGACGAAGTTCGTCGAGTCGTAGTGGAAAAGGTCGGCAACATAATGCCTCCCATTGCGCTGAGTGGCCTGAGCATTGAGTTTCACCCGGTGACGACGGCAGATGCGATTCCGCTGTATGTGGTTGAGGTTAGAGTGCCGGCGGTACTGGGCACATACCTCTACGCTACAGGCTCGGAAGATGTGTATGTCAAGACAGAAGCCGGCAAGAAGAAGCTCACAATCATGCAAATCCAACAAGAGTTGCTTCGGCGAATGAGTGTTGTGCCTCCGGGTGCTTAGCCTCTGCCCGGTTCTCGCGGGAGATCTGCCGCGCACCGATAGGCGATCAAGCGCATTTCGACTGCAAAGGAGCTGGGCCAAAGAAAAGATGTCGAACCTGCTTCTCGTGCTCAAAGGCCGTCATTTCGAACGCCTTCTGGCTTTTCGCGGTTGCCTACAACTTGCGCTTGGCGAGTCCTTAATCGAAGCTGACCACTAATCCGGACTGCCCCAGCTTTGGACAGATTTCTGGCGTGATGCTTGTCGCGTCACGACCAGCACACACTGGTTGTTCCCGTGACGGAATCGGGACTGGGGAAGGGGTGAGCAATGCCTACTAGGTCCGCTGCAAGGTTCGCCTTGCGCTGGTTGGCGGTTGCCGATGTGAAGAGGCTTTCGGCAGAGGCCTTGGCCTGAGGCGTCGCCGGGTTTGCCGTGCAGGCGCCCAACAGATCGGCCCGGCTCTTCTGGGCCGTGGCCAGGGCAGACGCGTAGTCTGCGAGTTTCTTGTCCTGGTCCTGCTTCGCCGAGGCTTGCCCGACGGGTGAGATCTCTGCCGTGATGGCTTTCGAGTAATCGCCAGCGCTTGCTCCAAACGCCTTCGCGAACGCCTGCAGGAACTTGCTGGGGTCGCCGACTTCGTTGAATGAGGCTTTGATGGTGACTGGTAGGAACGGCACCTTCCGTCCGCTGGCGGGATCGGGCGGTATAGCGGTGAACTTGGTGGGAACAGAGGTCCACCCCGTGATCACCCGCGCCGTGGCCGCGCTGTCGACCGGGGCGCCAGGCGTTACGGACGGCAGGATCATGGAAACGGTTGCCCCCTTCAGCGGGTCGTCCTTTTGGGCCGAGCTGAGCTCCAGCGTCAGGGACAACATCCTGGGCTTGGACGAACCCGGATCGATCACCGACTTGGGATAGTGCATGGCGGCCACATACGGTCGCACAATGTCCGGACTGCCTGACTGCTCGAAGGCGATCTCGGCATAGAACTCCGGTGTCGCCAAGGCATCGATGCCAGGCTGGGGAAGCGTCAGCTGTTCCTTGATGCGGAGGGCACCGAGCGCAGACACTCCTACGTCGCAAGTCTGCGGCACGCTTTTTGCGAACTCCGCATCGCTGCACCATGGCTTGAAAGCTGTCGCGGCTGGTGCTGCATAGGCCACCACGTAGCACCCAGGAGGGATAACGTCTGTCGTCTCGGTTGCGGCCACCTTCTCTAGGGTGTAGTAGAAGCGTGCGTTCGTGCCGGTCGCTTTGAGCCCTTGCGCGTCTGCCTCGGCAGCACTGGCCAGCGCTGCGGCGGGAATGCCGACAATGCCGCTCACTACGTTGCCTAGAAGGGTGCTCAAGAGTGCCGCCCCCAAAGCAGAGCGACCCGCGGCCTGTTGCCCCGCGCTCTGTGAGGGGCACACCTCCGTGGGCCAGACATAGACCGTCCGTAGGTCGGTGCGTTTGGGCGCCTGCGGCAGCAATCCGCAGCCGGAAATTGTGAGAGCGACGGCAACGGCTATGGGCACAGTCTTCTTCATGTGGGCTCCTTGAGCATAGATGGGCGTTAAGCAGGAGGGAACGGCGAACTCGCAACTTTGCGCTGATCCTCGACCCAGCTCAGGATGGGCGGGGTCAGCAACACATAGACCCCTCCCTGGCCGCAGGTCGTGCCCGTTACGGGGCGGGAGATAACAGCGATCAGCCGAGGTGGCGAGGTCTTGTCCGCTGTGAACACGGACCCTCCACTGTCGCCAGCGCAGGAGTCGGGGCGGTCGGTTCTTCCCGTGATTTGTCTGCCGTCCCCCCAGAACTCGAATGCCGGGTTACATCCGTACTTGCTTGCGGCGGAACCGTTGCATGCGATACCTTGAATAGTCGCCAGCCGCCGCACCCCGGGAGAGTGATCGTCGTCTGAAATGCCATAGCCTACGATGTAGTAGCTTGTGCTGGACTTGAAGCTGTCGGACAGCACGGCCGGAGCAATGTTCACCTTGTCGGCATCTTGGTCGAGGAACATGACAGCGACATCGCCGGCCGCACGTAGCATCTCGCGCTGGTCTTCCAAGTCGGCCGCCAGGTATTGCGTGCAGTTCGGGAGACGGCTCTTGACCGCAGTGACTTCGACCCGCGTACCGGCGTTCGCTCGATAGTTCTCCGTGTTGAGGAAGGCGCGGACTTTTTCACCCAACTCGCACGCACAATGTGCCGCCGTCAGTACGGCATAGCGCGCGATCAGCGTCCCGCTGCACACGCCAGTAGTTTGCGTGACGCCACCAATAACGCGATAACCCATCAGGGCAACTGCGGATGAATACTCTCCCAAAGTTAGTGGGTGATCGTCAAGCCAGATGTATGGCTTGTTCTTCAATGCATCACTCAGCGAAGCCAAATAGTCTGCATCCAGCTTGTGAGCGGGAATTGTTGCAGGGACGGCGAGATTGGAGTTTTTGAACAGAAGAAGATTGCTGTAGAAGTGCTGCAGATTTTGGTCCCCCTGCTGGGCCACCGCATCGTCGGCCAACGATTTGGCAGCAGCAGCGCGGCGAGCCATAAGCCGCTCGGCAATCAGGTTGTCCACAGTTTGGCCATGGGGCGGCGTTTGCGCCAAAGCACCGCCCACGGCAAAGCACAACAGCCATAAGCAACTCAGTCTGCGTATCAGAGCCACGCAACCCGCAAGCTCATGCGAACTCATTGGCCATTTCATGTGGACCGCCTTTCTGCTTTCTTAGTCAGCCTAGTGGATGGATTGACTGCATAGCGGTGCCAAAACTGAAGTCGTCCTTCTGGTCCATCTAGCGTCCGAGGCCAGCGCCTCCCCGCTTTTACGGGTTGGTCGCGCATGACAGCTACGATCACTCCTTCGCCGAACTCTCTGCTCGCCTGCGACATTGTGGGCATTTGCTATGCAAGGGCCAAGCCCTAAATGACACTCACGGATTTCGATTGCTGCTTGAGAAGACAGGTGAAGACATCGTTAAGCTCTTATATTTGCATGATCGTGCGATCGAGGCCCAATGGCGCAGCTTCGACCAGAAGTTCATGAAGGGGCGCACACGGTGGATCGCCCCAGACGAATATGAGGCCGTGTCGGTAGAGGTTGGCGATGCGACTTCGGCCTTCGCCTGCAGCGGTTGCACCGTATTGGCCAGCTGCGACAAGGATGACGCCCCCGTCAACGGACTATTGAAGCTCGCTCCAAGCACGCGGACACACCCCGAGCTATTCCTCAGTTTCCGGGGAATTTTGTTGGTGAAGTTTGGAGTGATTCCCTCGCCAAAACATGCCAACTCGCGCCCACATTGAGCTGTGGTGCGGAGCGGCGTAAATACCTCTAAGTCATTGCCGCTAAAGGAAAAACGTCGTTGGGGTGCTCGATGTCCAATACGTGACTAACACAATCGCGTCATCTCCGCGCAGAAGCGCCTGGGCCCAGCAATGCGAGCCAGTGCGGCAAGCAGGCGCTGACCACCCAGGTCTGGCGTGCTTTCTCGATGAAAGGAGCCAACTCACAACTTGTTGAGGCGCTGAGGGTTCGCTGTTCGGATCTGGGTATGCTGTCGATCCAAAGCGTGCTGTCGATGCCCTAAGCGAATCGCACGCGGTTGGTGGGCCCAGTCTGCCGTCGCATTGCAGACCATTTGACCCAGAAAGACGATTCACAGAAGCAGTGGAGTAGATCTATGAGTTTGTCAGCTGCCATCACCTCCAGCCTCAAAAAGATGGCTATGGAGCCAGCATTCGAATCTGAATTGCTGACTAAGGACAAGACAAAGGCGAAGAATCGCAACGAAGGCCAGTGGTGGGACTACAAGGAAGAACTCGATATCAGCCAAGCAATCGGTGTTGCCAAGCTCGCTCGGCACGTCTTGGCCTTTCACAATGCCAAGGGAGGGGCCATTTGCGTTGGCATCGACAACAAGTTCATAGTCAAGGGCATCCATCCGACAGATGCGGTCGATACGAAGCGCGTCAACGACAAGCTTAGAGCTTATGTTGGACCACGCGTCAAAGTCTTTCAAGAAACGATTGAATTGGCCAATGGCCGTGTGATCTGGATCATCTTTGTGGCCGGCGTCGCCCCGGGTCAGCTACCCGTCGCGGCGCAGAAGGAGGCCCCGATCGACCCAAACAACAACAAGAGCTTGTTCAAAAAGAACACATTCTTTCTGCGTGTCGACGACGAGTCCAAGGCTTGCCAAGATCCTGTGGATATCTATTCCCTCTTCACAGATGTCGATGCTTCGCAGCAAGAGGCCTATGCTCTGGATATCGACGAGCCTTACTTCAGGCTGCTTTCCCCCCACTGCGAGCAGTTCATTGGGCGCCGGGAAGTCCTCGACAAGGTGCGTCAGGCGCTACAACTGAGGCACCCCGTCGTGTCGCTCGACGGCCTGGGCGGCGTAGGCAAGTCGGCGGTAGCAATCGAGCTTGCCAAACAGTTTTACGACGGTCGAGATTACGAGTTCCTGATTTCGTTGTCGGCGAAGAGCCGAGTTTGGCAGGGAAGCGTGATGTCGCGTGTCGCTGGGTTCTCTGGATTTACCGAGTTCCTCGAGACTATTGCGCGCAGCCTAGATCTGCCACCGCTACCTACCATTGATGCCACCAAGGCCGCCATCCTTGAAGCAATGGGCGGTGTCCACGGCCTGCTGCTCATTGACAACATCGAGGATGTCGAGGATGAGCAGGTCATCTCGTTTCTGTATCGCGAGGTGCCTGATCCGGTCAAGGTCCTAGTCACCAGTCGCATCAGCCGCAACATGGGTGCGTTGTCCGTTCCGGTGCCCGAGATGCAAGAGGACGAGGCGATCCAACTCTTTGAGATCGAGCTCAAGCGGCAGGGCTACGCAAGGAAGCAGAGCGATAGCGGCGCTATACGGTCGATCGTCAAGTTCACCGGTGGAATCCCACTTGCGTTGAAGTGGAGTGCTTCCATCGCAGCAAAAGGTGGATCGCTCAGAACGGCCGAGGACGCTTTTAAGGGCGCGCCAATAGAGAAGCGCGAGTTCCTGGACTTTTGCTTCACCACCATGTTCGAAGAGCTCGACGAGAACGCCAGAAACGTTGCGCTGCTCTATCCATATCTGGGCACAAGTTGGACGCTGCCAATCCTTTCGATTGCTCTGGACGTTCCTGAAGAAGAGGTTGTGAGATCGCTGGCCGAACTGGAAAACCGTGGCGTCGTCTTCACGAAGCAATCCCAATCAGAAGACATGCCGGGAGTGCTACCTCTGACGAAAGAGTTTCTTACGATAAAAATCCGGAGCAATAGTGAACTTGAGGAAAAAGTCGATGCGAGGCTAGCAGATGCACTGGGCCAAGCTAATCCGTTGGTCGCCAATCTCGACACACAGAAGGGGCAAGAGGTCCTTGCTGCGGCGATCGAGCGAAAAATAGCGAGGGGCGATCTTGGCGCAGCGGAAAAGCTCGCCAAATTCATGGTCCGGCTGGTCAATGGCGCGGAGAACAAGAAGGCGCAGTTCTTCATGGGCCAGATCCTCTATCTAAAAGATCAAGCCGAAGCCGGTAAGGAGATGATGCAGGCCGTATTGAACGGGACAGTCGACTCGCCGGAGAAGACTGGTTTCGAGCTGACTTTTGGAATGCTGCTGCTTGATGCAGCGAGGAAACAAGACCGTCTTGAAGGGGCACTTCATCTGGTGAGGTTGGCCGCAAAGGGTGTTGAGGTAACGCCGCAAGCGTTGGGAAAGGTCACGGAGATGCTCATGCGTCAGGGAGACATCGGCAATGTCCGGTTGCTGCTTTCCGTCGAGCACAAACCGCCAGCAGCCGCTGCTATCGCCAAAGCTTTCACCAAGTCGGCCCTGGCGCAAAACCCGCAGCAGCAGCACGAGATCGGGCTTCCGTTGAAAGCGCTCTTTGAAGGGGCGGCGAAGGCTAAAGCCTCGGAGATTTCAGCTGCTGAGCGTCAAATCTTTGTTACCTTTGCGCAGAGCCTCGGCAAGCTGTTCTAAGCTCTGCCTGAAGGAATCCAACACGATCTTGAGTGATTTTTTATCAGGGCGTAAGAGACAAGGCGTGTTGTTGATGATCGCGATGGGTGGACTCGTTCAGTACTTCCTGCACAGCGACGTGGAAACCAACTACGCCCTGGCTGTGACTAGCGCGTCCATTGACGGACGACCAAGCGCTGAACTACATATGGGAGCTGATCGCCACCGTGCCGCAAGTAGCTCCAGCGGGAACAAAGACCAAGCGCCGCTCGCAGGAGGCAAGAATGTAGTACCTGCTTTCAGTGCCCCGTGCATTGACCCGCACGGTGGGCCGCCCCAGACGAATATAAGGCCGTGTCGGCAGAGGTTGGCGATGCGGCGTCGGCCTTCGCCTGCAGTGGTTGCACCGTGTTGGCCAGCGGCGACAAGGATGACGCCCCCTTCAACGGACTACTGAAGCTCGTTCCAAGTACGCGGACACACCCCGGGCTATGCCTCAGTTTCCGGGGCATTTTGTTGGTGTAATTTTGGGGTAATTCCGTCGCCAAAACACGCCAACTCACGCCCAAAGTGAGCTGTGGCGCGGAGGGGCGTAGAAGGCTCTAAGCCCTTGACGCTAAATGGAAAAATCGTCGTTGGGGTGCTCGGCGTCCAATGCGGGCTTACACAATGCTGATATGCCAAACATTGCATCCATCCTTAAAGCCGAAATCTCACGCGTGGCGCGCAAAGAGGTTCGCGCGGAGATCGAAACGCTGAAGAAGGCTTCAGCGCAGTACCGCAGTTCGATTGCTGCGTTGCGTCGTCAGATCGACAGCTTAGAGAAAGAGCTGCGGCGAGTGAGCAAAGGTCCTGCACGAGTGCGGTCAGCACCGGATGCGAATGAGTCGGCCGAGCAAGGGCCTGCGCGCCGCTTCAGTGCCGGTCGGCTGGCCGCGCATCGCAGCAAGCTCGGGCTATCTGCAGCGGCCTACGGTAAGCTCGTTGGTGTGTCAGGTCAGACGATCTATCACTGGGAGCAGGGCAAGGCTCGGCCCCGTGCCGCACAACTCGAATCCTTGGCTTCGGTGCGAAGTTTGGGGAAACGGGAAGTGGCAGACCAGCTCGAGATCGAATAGGCGGAGCATAAGCAGCAACGAGAATTCTTGCGGTGAGTCGGTCGACCGACGGTGGTCTATGCGGGTGAGCCTTTGACTGCGGCTAGTTCCGCCGGTCTAACCTTCACTTTGTTCCAATCAACGCGATGCGCGATATTTTCCAGCTTGAGCCCAATACTGCAGTTCTTCCAGATGATCCATACGTTGCGTCATATCCGCATCTTCTCGGCTACTTCAACTCGAAGTCGCAGATCGACGTGCGAGATGTTGTTTGTGGGGCGCACATGGTCTACGGATGGATGCCGACGATTTTGGGTCTCTATCCTGACGAGGGATTAAATCTGGTTGCTGCTGCCGACCTACTGACAAAGGCAAAGGCTGGAGCGATGCTTGATGTAGAAGAGATTGGCTCCTTGGCGGCCCTAGTGAACAACTCACTTGTGGGGGCCTCCAAGTTGCTCCATTTTGTTGCTCCGAACTCATATGCGATATGGGACTCGAAGGTCTGCTCATTCGTTCATGAGAAGCGACCACATAACTACCGGGTCAATAGTGTCACCGCGTACCAAGAGTACCTCGTATTGCTTGGCAATTTGGCGAAGCGTTCAGAGTTCCCGCACTTCCATACGTCGGTCGTCAAGAAGGTGGGCTATCAGGTGACGGCAATGCGAGCGCTTGAACTCGTCATGTTCTTGAACGCGCCCGTATACGGCGGTTAGGCCGTCACCCGGGTGAGTAACTGGAAAATGAACAAGCCGCGCCCGAGGGCTCTCGTGCATCAGGGCTCCGATGGGCTGGGTTCAGCAAGTGGACCCGTTATCTCGGGTTGGGACTGTTTAGCGTGCTCGCTGTTGAGCCAGCCAGTAGAACGCACCGAGCAACGCAATAACTGTGAGTCCTTTGACTTGCTGGCTCCGCGGCTCTTCGCCCAGTAGCCATGTCGCATAGTGTTCGCAGTTGAGCTTCAGCAGGTCGTAGGTTGGCATGCGGCCGATCGACTGGAAAGCACGCCATTGAATCTGCTGATACCTCTCGACCGGCGCAGGTTGATCACAGGTCACGAGTAGTCCTTGAGCAAATTGCTCAAAGCTAACAACCGCGGAGCCCTCGGGCGTCATGTGGGCGACTTGACGAGAGGGCAGCAGCACACCGACATGCCGACCGCCGCCCGCGAGCTTGGGGCGAGAGATGAGTCCGACAAAGTCCGGTTGGTTGAACGAAAACATGGCGGTCCTACTTTCCTGATCCAAGCAGCCAGATCAGCGCGGCGACGACACCGGCACCGACCAGCAGATGCTTGAGCTGTTCTTGGGCTTGTTCTTTCTTTTGGTCGGCTGTCCGCTGGAACTGATCCATCAAGGCCTGTTGGTACGCGGTAGGCGTCAACAGCCCGCGCTCCCACTTACTGACTGTCATCGCATGCACACCAAAAAGCTGCCCGAACTCAACCTGCGAGAGGCCGAGCGCGTGGCGAAGTGATGTGATGCTGGTGAAGGGCATGAGCCAGATAATAACCCATAGACTAAGCTAGGGCTTATATCTTGCCGGGTTGGCGGCAAGCCTTCAGAAGGATGTCTTCTGGTGACCGGGGGGCGCTCCTCACAGGGAAGGCCATGAAGACATGGTTGATCGGTGTCGTTGACACTGGCGTGCGCGAAGGCATCACGACCAGTGAGGCCCAGCGGATGAAGGAACTGAAGCGCGAGGTCAAGGAGCTGCGCCGGGCCAACGAGATATTGAAGCTGGCCAGCGCGTTTTTCGCCCAGGCGGAGCTCGACCGCCGGCTCAAGTCCTGAAGGGCTTCATCGACAAGCATCGCGATGCCTTCGGGGTCGAGCCGCTCTGCAAAGTCTTGCAGATCGCCCCGTCGGCATATCGAAGGCATGCGGCGCTCCTGCGCGAGCCCCACAAGCGCTGCGCCCGGGCTCATCGCGATGAGATGCTGATGCCACAGATTGAACGTGTCTGGCAGGCCAACATGCAGGTCTACGGCGCCGACAAGGTGTGGCGGCAACTGGCACGCGAAGGGGTGGTCGTGGCCCGCTCCACGGTCGAACGACTGATGCGCAGGCTGGGCCTGCGTGGTGTGATGCGCGGCAAGGTCGTGCGCACCACGGTCGGCGATGCCAAGGCACCGTGCCCGCTGGACCGGGTAAACCGGCAGTTCCGCGCCGAGCGGCCCAATCAATTGTGGGTCAGCGACTTCACGTACGTCTCGACCTGGCAGGGCTGGCTGTACGTGGCCTTCGTCATCGATGTGTTTGCCAGGCGCATCGTCGGCTGGCGGGTGAGCAGTTCAATGCGAACAGACTTCGTGCTCGATGCGCTGGAGCAAGCTCTGTACGCCCGGCAGCCCGAACGAGATGGAAGCCTGGTCTGTCACTCCGACAGGGGGGCGCAGTACGTCAGCATCCGCTACACCGAGCGGCTGGCAGAAGCAGGCATCAAGCCGTCGGTGGGCAGTAAGGGTGACAGTTATGACAACGCCTTGGCCGAGACCATCAGCGGGCTCTACAAGGCCAAGCTCATTCATCGCCGAGCGCCCTGGAAAACCAAGGAGGCCGTGGAGCTCGCAACGCTCTAATGGGTATCGTGGTTCAACCACCATCGCCTGCTCGAACCCATCGGGTATATCCCGCCGGCAGAAGCCGAGGCAAACTACTACCGGCAACTCGCCAGTCAGAACACCGAGGCGGTGGCCTGACTTAAACCAAACAGCCTCCTCGAATCCCGGGGCGATTCAATCAGCACTCAATCGGTAGCCTTGAGCCGGCTGGCATATTCGAGGAGTAGCTTTCGCTGCTTCATATCCAACTGACCGAACCAAAGGATCAGCTTGGCCAGGTCGTCATCGGCTGAATAGAAA
>Ga0157370_10002908_pt1 | contig 20414 bp, 14 predicted proteins | sample C35metaG_FD_113463 | JGI IMG/M metagenome (GOLD analysis project Ga0157370, IMG submission 113463) | Corn rhizosphere microbial communities from Kellogg Biological Station, Michigan, USA - C3-5 metaG | ecosystem: Host-associated > Plants > Roots > Rhizosphere > Soil | place: USA: Michigan...
AGGTCGTGGTTTTTTAAAAATGCAAAAGCTTCATCCCAATATTTTTTATTCGCATGATATTGACGTGCAAATTCCTGCACATCCGTAGACGGATGAGGCTGTAATTCTAACCCGCCAAGCCATTCCTTTTGCCTGAACCATTTTTCGTTTTCTTTTTTGGAGGTAGTTGACTGGGCATTTACCTTGCAGGTACTTGCAGAATAAACTAACAGTAGCAGGAAAATTAAGAACCTCTTCATATGGTGCTATTTAAAAATTTAATTAAAAAAGATAATTATAAAAATTAATCATTATTGTCCGACAAAACTAAAAAAAGGTTTCTTCAATGAGTCAAAAGGCTTATCCTCACTGTACTTTGTTTTCTAAGTTAAATAGAAGTTATGTAGAATTAAAAAGGTTGGGTTGGATAACAGTCCTTTTCCTTGGCTTTGATATATTTCTAATATATAAAAATCGCAATCAAGCCAGTAGCTGTCCAATGATTTAATATTGATATTTTTAAATACAGCCAGACATTTCATTAGTCATGCTAACAAAGAAAAACTGTTTGCAAATCATTGCTTTAGACATATGTGAATATTGCGTATAATAAATAAGACATATAGTGCCTCAGATGAATTCCTATGTTATTGTAAAGTTTATCCCTGTTCTTCAGCCGATTAATTACTCACGCCAATCCCTTCAACAACTGATAACACTGCATAGCAATTTCTAATTCTTCATCAGTAGGGATCACTAAAATCTTTACAGCAGACGACTGATCATTAATTTCATGAAGCTGATTTAAACGGGTCTTATTTTTTTCTTCATCGAGTTTTATTCCCAGGTAATCAATGTCTGAACAACAGATTTCACGCATCCGGTAATCGTTTTCGCCAACTCCGCCGGTAAAAACAACCGCATCGAGGCCATTTAATACCGCGGCATAAGCACCGATATATTTACGGATACGATAGGCATACATCCTAAATGCAAGCAAAGCACCATCATCCCCATTTTCAATTTGCCGGTTAATATCCCGCATATCATTATACCCGGTTAAGCCAATCATTCCGCTTTTATAATTAAGCATATCTTTTACCTTTTCCACCTTATATCCTGATTCATTTACCAGGTAAAAAATTACCGATTGGTCAATATCACCGGCACGTGTGCCCATAATCAATCCATTCATTGGCCCAAAACCCATACTGGTATCAATAGATTTTCCGTTTTGAACGGCAGTCATGCTGCAGCCATTGCCCAGATGAATGGTAATGATTTTGCTTTTTTCTTTTTTTAAATAATCAATTGCTTTCTCGCTTACATATCTATGGCTGGTACCATGAAAACCATAAACCCTGATACCATCTTCAATATAAAATTTATTGGGGATAGCATAGCGAAACGCAACCGGCGGGATGGTTTGGTGAAAAGCGGTATCAAATACAGCCATCTGTACTGCTTTTGGAAATAGTTTTTCAGCCACCTCTATTCCTGTATAATTAGGAGGATTATGTAAAGGCGCAAGTGCAAACAATTGTTTGATTTTTTCTTTTACTTCCGCGGTGATTATAGTAGTCTGGGAAAAAGTTTCTCCTCCATGAACAACCCTGTGGCCAATTAAATCAATCTCCGAGGGATCATTAATAACTCTCGTGTCTTTAGCCGTTAATAAAGAAACTACTTCCCTGAGGCCTTCTGCATGGTCTGCAACTTTGGTTACTTTTGAAGTAACCTGTTCAGTTCCTTTTTCGCCGGTTTTGTAAATAATCCGTGCGTCTTCCTTGCCGATTCTTTCTACAATTCCACTACAAACCACTTTTTCTGAAGGCATTTCAATAAACTGGTATTTTATAGAACTGCTTCCCGAGTTAATTACAAAAATATTCATTGACGGCTTTTTCGGTTTGAAGATTAAGATTGCTGAGCTTGTATAGCCGTTATCACTACGGTATTAAAAATATCATCTACAGTACATCCACGGCTGAGGTCATTTACGGGTTTGTTTAAACCCTGCAGCATCGGCCCAATGGCTACTGCACCGGTTTCGCGCTGAACGGCTTTATAAGTATTGTTGCCTGTATTCAAATCCGGAAAAATTAAAACCGTGGCCTGACCTGCCACTTTTGATTGAGGTATTTTTTGCAACCCAACTACGCGGTCAACGGCAGCGTCGTATTGTATAGGCCCTTCCACAGCCAGATCTGGTCTGCGTGATTTTAGCAGTTCTGTGGCGCGTCGTACCTTTTCTACTTCTTCACCTTGTCCTGAGCTTCCGGACGAATAGGAAAGCATGGCAATTTTAGGCTCAATGCCAAACATCCTGCTGCTTTCTGCAGAAGAAATAGCGATTTCTGCCAACTCTTCTGAAGTGGGTTTAGGAATTACAGCACAATCTCCAAACACAATGACCCTATCCTGGAGGCACATAAAAAAGATGGAGGAAACAATAGAAACGCCGGGTTTGGTTTTTATAAACTGAAGCGCCGGCCTTATTGTATGTTGCGTAGTATTGATAGATCCCGAAACCATGCCGTCAGCCTCTCCTTTATAAACCATCATGGTGCCGAAATAAGCGCCATCTTTCATAAAATCAGTTGCCATATCCATATTTACATTTTTTCCTTTTCTCAATTCATAAAAGGTGGAAATATAATCCGGCAGAAGAGGCGAATCTGCCGGATTAATGATTTGTGCATTTTTCGGGTCCAGTTCAAGGTTTAGGCGCTTGAGCGATGCTTCAATTTCTTCTTTCTTTCCAAGGATGGTCAATTTTACTACTTCCTGCTTCAAAAGTTTGGCTGCCGCTTCCAGTATTCTATCGTCGCTGCCTTCCGGCAATACAATATGTTTCTTTTTCAGTTTTGCCCTTTTTACCAATTGATATTGGAACATACGGGGCGTAAGGCCTTCCGGTTTTGAAGTAATGATCTTATCCATTAATGAAACCGTATCCGTATTTTTTTCAAAAGTATTAATAGCGAGATCTATTTTGAAATGATTATCTGCATAAATTCTTGATTTGACGGAACCAACTTTATTCACGGTTTCAAAAGTGCCTGTTTCTACCTGCACAACCGGAACCACTGTTTCCAGGCCTTCCACCAACTTTACAATCGGCTCATCAGGAGCAAGGCCACCTGAGAGGATAATGCCGGCAACTTTTGGATAATTTTTAGAGAGGTTTGCCTGGATCATGGCGATAATAATATCGCCCCTGTCGCCGGGAGTAATAATAAGCGTATTTTCTTTTAAATGAGTAAGGCAATTGCTCAACTGCATAGCGCCTACAATAAAATGGCTTACAGGATTGGAAAGATAATTTTGCCCAAATAATAATTTACCACCTACCGCTTCTGCGATTTCTTTCATTGCGGGGCTTCGCAATTCCTCTATAAGGGGAATAACAGAACTTAAAAAATATTTTGGCAGACGCTGCCTGAACATAATATTTAATTCTCCTACTGCCGAAGGATCGGTTTTGTTGGCAATAACAGCGAGCAGGGGCACATCATTCATTCGCAGAATAGGTAAAGTAGCCAATATATTCCGGGTAATTTCGTCCGGGGAATAGCCTTCAGCTTTGGATACCAAAATTATGGGAATGGAAAGATTCCTGGCAATTTCAACGTTTGAAGAAAACTCAAAAGAAGCGCCTTCTCCTTCAAAATCCATTCCGTCAACCAGCACAAAATCATACGCGTCTTCCAGCTTTTTATACTTATTGATGATAGTATCAATCAAAAAAGAATTATTGTTTTCACTGCGGTACCGCAGAAATTCATTATAAGTAAAAGCGAAGCAGTCATTGTAAGGCGTATCTATTCCAAAATGAGTGAGCATCGTTTGAATATTGGTATCCTGCCGCTGAATGCCGTTTTCCCGGATAACCGGCCGGAAGTAGGCGATGTTACTGATTTTCCCTAACAAGATGTTCATTAAACCCAGCGTGACAACCGATTTTCCGCTATTCGGTTCTGAAGAAGATACATATATGGCTTTAGACATTAATCCTTCATTTTTTAATGTTACAAAAGTCGGAGAAATTTTTTTAAGGAGATATGAGTAAAATCAGTTCCTGTCCCATGGCGCTATTTTTAGAACGTTTAAAAATCAGGCTGTAATTAATCTGCATTAACCATATTCCGTGGAGGGTTTGTAAATGAACCAACACCATCGGAATACTTAAAAATTATAAGAGCCACCGTTGGTTTGGGTTGGTAAAAAACAAACGGATAATTTACACAACCGTTTGCGTTCAAATGATTTGCATCATTTAATCTATATTTATCATTGCTTTTTATGCCGCAAAAAATAAGCAGGGATAGAAATATATTCCATAAAATAATTTTGATGAAACTAAAAACAATTTTACCCGTTCACCATTTATCATTTACCCGCGTTATTTTTTTTAGTATGTGCTTTATTTTTGCTTCCCTGCATTTGAAAGCGCAACAAAATGACCGGCCCAATGTGGTCATTCTTTATACAGATGATTTGGGCTATGGAGATTTAAGTTGCTATGGAGCAAATGCGATTGCAACACCACATATAGATTGGCTTGCTGATAATGGACTTCGTTTTACTGATGCGCATTGTACCGCATCTACGTGTACGCCTTCCCGTTATTCGATCCTTACGGGCCAATATGCATGGCGCAAAAAAGGAACGGATATTTTGCCAGGCAATGCAAACCTTACCATTTCTACTGATATTACCACATTGCCGAAAGTCTTTCAGCGTGTGGGTTATATGACTGGTGCTGTCGGTAAATGGCATTTGGGCCTGGGCAATATTTCTCCTATCGACTGGAATAAAAAAGTAATACCCGGCCCTGCAGAAATTGGGTTTAATTATTCCTTTATATTCCCCGCTACTGCCGATCGCACACCAACTGTTTTTATGGAAAATCAAATGGTTGTCGGGCTGGATACATCTGATCCGATTTCTGTAAACTACCATAAACCTTTTCCTGGTGAGCTTTCAGGGCGCGATCATCCGGAGATGTTGAAAATGAAAAGCGATCCCACCCAGGGCCATGATGGGCACATTACCAATGGCATTGGCCGCATCGGATTTATGAAAGGCGGCACCCGGGCCGAATGGACTGATGAGGAACTTGGTTATACTTTCAACACAAAAGCGATAGAATTTATTGATCACAGTTTGCAGGCAAAGAAGCCGTTCTTTTTATATTATGCCATTCATGATATTCATGTGCCGCGAATGCCCGCTACAGAGTTTAAGGGAAAAAGCAAACTGGGGTATCGTGGCGATGCGATTCTTGAAATGGATCATACTGTTGGAGTGATTTTAAACGCTTTAAAAGAACGCGGGCTTTTGAATAACACGCTTATAATTTTCAGCAGCGACAATGGGCCGGTACTTAATGATGGCTATTTGGATCAATCTCCTGAAACTGCGCTGAGAGAAGATTACAGACCCGGAGGAATTTACCGCGGAGGCAAATACAGCGTGCTGGAAGGAGGAACACACATTCCGTTTATTGTATATTGGAGTGGCAAAGTAAAGCCGCATACAGTAAGCAGTTCTCTTTTTAGCCAGGTAGATTTAATGGCTTCTTTTGCAGAAATGCTGAAAGAAAAATTACCATCAAATGAATTTACTGACAGCCGTGATTATTTCACCACGCTTATTGGAACACAAAACCGCAACCGTAATTATATCATAGAGCAGCCTGCAAACAGCAGCGCCCTCGCAATTGTAAAAGATGGATGGAAATATATTACGCCATCAAATGGCCCGGCTCTGATGAAACAGGTAAATATTGAAACCGGCTATGACAAAGAAGAACAATTATATAATATAAAAGAGAATCCTGAAGAAACATATAATCTTGTGAAACAATTTCCGGAAAAAACAGAAGAACTGAAATTGTTGCTTGAGAAAATAAAAGACGAACATGAGCAGCAGTAAGCCAACAAATAACCCGGCTTTTATTTTGATTGCAAATGATAAAAATGAAATTTTTTCTTATAGAATAATATGCAAAGGTTGGATGAGTGCCTTCAAAACCTGAGTAGAAAAAAATAATAGTTGCTCAGCATTATTATTTTCAAGTATTGTAAATGTAGAAGGTAATAAGATTTTGGAGAATAGAAACAGAATCTCTACTAAGGTTATACAAAATGGAGTTCAAGGAAGTTTACAAATATTAATGCAATCAATATATAGAATCCTACTTTCTTAAATAATTTTTAACCCGTTTACTGAATGAAATTCATAAAATATTTTTTTCTTATTGCGCTGCCTGTATGTTTTTCCTGTAATAACAATGCAGCAAAAACTGTTTCTGAGAAAACAAAAAGCGATTCTTCCATGTCCTGTATGAATGTGCCCGCAAGGTTTGCAAGCGCTTCGATTGATTCTGCCTTAAAATTTAATGGTGATACTTCTGTTACCGGAATGGTATTTATAAAAGGCGGAACGTTTATGATGGGCGGTGATAACAAGCAGGCCAGTGCAGATGAATATCCAAAGCATAAAGTGCGTGTGGCTGGTTTTTGGATGGATGCAGCAGAAGTTACAAATGCTCAATTTCAAAAGTTTGTGGAAGCGACTCATTATATTACTACCGCAGAGAAAAAACCGGATTGGGAAGAAATGAAAAAAACACTTCCTCCCGGAACGCCCAAACCGCCAGATAGCCTGATGGTAGCAGCTTCGCTGGTATTTCATCAAACATCCGGTCCCGTTGATTTGATCGATTACAGCCAATGGTGGCGCTGGGTAAAAGGCGCTGACTGGAAACATCCTGAAGGGCCTGGGAGTAACATCAAAGGAAAGGAAAATTACCCGGTAGTGCAGGTGAGCTGGTACGATGCAATAGCTTATTGCAAGTGGGCAGGCAAACGTTTGCCTACCGAAGCCGAATGGGAGTTTGCGGCAAGAGGCGGGCTTGAAAATAATGTTTATCCATGGGGGAATGAACCGGTAAATGAAGGAAAAGCAAAAGCAAATTCATGGGGAGGAAAATTTCCTTATTACAATGATGATAAAGATGGCTTTACAAAACTGGCGCCTGTAAAATCGTTTATGCCTAACCGTTACGGCCTTTATGATATGGCCGGGAATGTGTGGGAATGGTGCAGCGACTGGTATGATGCCAATTATTATCAAAGTTTTGGAAATACAATTGCTATCAATCCAAAAGGTCCTTCGAAAAGCTATGATCCGATTGAAAGCTATACACCAAAAAGAAGCTTGCGTGGGGGAAGTTTTTTATGTAACGACAGTTATTGCAGTGGTTACCGGGTGGCCCGCCGAATGAAAAGCAGTCCTGATACAGGTTTGGAACACACTGGTTTCCGGTGTGTGAAAGATCAATAAAAATCATTGTTTCTTTAAGTAAAAGTGAATCAACCTTATTCAATTAAAAATGTTTTTTTTCAATGACCCAATTTCAAAAAAGAAATAGCAGCAGTTTTATAAAATGGGTGAAGTCGTTGATGGTATTGATTTTTATATCTCTAAATGCATGCGCACAAATAACATTACCTGTTTATCCTGATAGTTTATTTTCTACTTATTATCAACAGAAAGCTTCGTTTGCAGCAAGTCTTCCTGTTTCAAAAGATGATATTGTTTTTACCGGAAACAGTATTACAGATGGAGCCATATGGAGCGAGTTATTTAATGATACTCATATGAAATCAAGAGGATTCAGCGGAGATATTACTGCCGGACTGATCCATCGTTTTGCAGAAATTGTTCAAAAAAAGCCCTCAAAGATTTTTATAATGATTGGAACGAACGATCTGGCGCGAGGAATTGAGCCCGATAGTGTAGTGAAAAACATTTTGTTGATGACAGATTATGTTCACCAGGAATTACCTGCCACCGGGTTATACGTTCAGAGTATTTTGCCGGTAAATGATGTGTTTGGTAAATTTCCCACACATACCAAAAATGGCGGAAAGATAAATGAGGTAAATAAACTGCTTGAAAATGAATCTGCGTCTCACCATTACCGTTATATTAACCTACACGATCATTTTACTGATGCCAATGGAAAAATGAATACGTTGTATTCGAATGATGGACTGCATTTGCTGGGGACAGGTTATGCCCTTTGGAAGCATTTGATTTATCCTTACGTTTATGATCTGAATGAAAACCCCTCGCTGATTCCGTTGCCACAATCTTTAAAATGGAATGAGGGAAATTTTCGTTTGTATGCCTGCAAAAATATTCTGGTAAAAGATAAATCCCTGCAAAAAGAAGCTGAATTAGTACAGCAAAAAATTAAAGCGAAAGGATGGCATTTAAACATTGTGGATCATGTATCTGGTGATGCTCCGGTTATTGAATTGAAATTTGAAAAAGTAAATGCGCCGCAGTTAAATGATGAAGCATATACTTTAAATGTAAGCAGTAATAAAGTTTCTCTCAGCGCAAATACGTCAAAAGGCATTTTTTATGCAATACAAACTTTTGAGCAATTGATTCGTGACGGTGAATTGATTAATAATTGTGAAATTAAGGACTGGCCGGCGTTTTCATGGCGCGGATACATGGTGGATGTGGGAAGGAATTATGAGCCTGTTGGCATGCTGAAACAGCAAATTGATGAGATGGCTTTTTATAAACTGAATATTTTTCATTTCCATTTTACAGAAGATGTTGCCTGGCGGTTGCAAAGTAAATTGTATCCGCAATTAACTGCTCCTGAAAATATGTTGCGTGACAAAGGCCAATATTATACGGAGCAAAACATGAAAGAACTGATCCGTTATTGCAAAGAAAGATACATTACTCTTGTACCTGAAATAGATATGCCCGGCCATAGCGATGCATTTAAAAGAGCAATGCACACTGATATGCAGACTGATTCAGGAATTGCTATTCTTAAAAATATTTTGAAAGAATTTTGTCAAACTTATGATCTGACTTACTTCCATATTGGTGGTGATGAAGTAAAAATTCATAACCGAAATTTTATTCCCGAAATAACAAAGTATCTTGAAAGCTTTGGTAAAAAGACAATCGGGTGGGAACCTGGCGCCAATTTTTTACCAGAAACAATGCGCCAGTTATGGATGGACGATAATGGAAAATCAGCTTTGCAAACGGATATAAAATTCATTGATTCACGTCATCTATATCTGAATCATATTGATCCTTTAGAGGGACCGGTAACGATTTATTTCCGGCAAATCGGGAATGTAGAAAAAGAGAATAAAAATATCCAAGGTGCTACACTTTGTTTGTGGCCCGATAGAAGGGTAGCGGATAAAAATAAAATTTTTGTGGAGAATCCGGTTTATCCAGGAATGATTGCCTTTGCAGAGAGAACCTGGCGTGGCGGTGGTATTCGAGGCTGGATTACCAATGTGAAACCTGGTAAGCAGGAGAAAGAATATTCGGAATTTGAACAAAGATTATTGGATCATAAAGAGCAATATTTTCAAAACATTCCTTTTCCCTATTACCGCCAAATGATGATGCATTGGGATCTGTTTGGTCCTTATAAAAATGAGGGTTATCTTTCCAGATCTTTTGCTCCTGAAAATAAAAACTTCTCAGATTCTCCGGCTTTAAAAGCAATTGGCGGCACGGTAATTTTAAAACATTGGTGGTATCCTTTGATTAATGGCGTAATTGAAAATCCATCAGAAAATACCACATGGTATGCCACCACAAAAATCTGGAGTGATGAAGAAAGAGTTGCAGATTTTTGGATTGGATTCAATGATCTTTCCCGTTCACCGGCAACTGACACTCCAGGTGAAGGAACCTGGAACGATTTGCAAAGTAAAGTTTGGGTAAACGGGGAAATAGTACCACCACCGGTTTGGGAGTATGCCGGACAAAAAGGAAATTCGGAAATTCCTTTGACTGACGAAGGGTATTCTTATCGGCAACCAACAAAAATACTTTTGCACAAAGGCTGGAATGATGTATTGATAAAGGCGCCTGTTGGTACTTTTAAAGGGAAAGACTGGCAAAATCCGGTGAAGTGGGAGTTTACTTTTTTACCGGTAACAAAGCCGTAAATATAATGGGATAAGTGCGAAAATGCATGGCGTGAAAATGGTAAACTGATTATTGAAGGATGCAAAGAAAATAAGCCAAATCCAAATTATTTTGCAGGAAGTAATGATTGGCGAAAGCAAAGAACAAATATTGAATATGTCTCATGCAGTATCAACACTTCTGATAACGATGCTGGAAATATGGGCGTTTTATCATGCATACAAAGATTGATATTAATCCTGGAAGTGGCCTGCATGGCAGACATTAGGTATAAATGTCAAATGGCTGTCCAACGGCAAAATTGACATTATGGAATATTATTCTAAAAAACTATTGCTAATATTGCGTGTGGAACCGATTTACCATATGACGCAGAATGGTTTTCCAAAACACGGCAAATTGGTTCTTTGGGAGGAAGCGAATGGCTGGTGAATTTCATATGAAACGAATCTTTATTCCTGATACCTTTATAAAAAGTGATTTGCTTACGCTTGGTTTGGTTGGCAATAAACAAATAAATATTGCAGATTCCTATTCTAATACCGGGAGTATGTATCTTACCCCGCCCGAATTATTACCTTTAGGACTACCGGCAAATCAGGAATTCTGGAGCGGCCCCCTTTTGCAGAATGAACAGAGCACAAAGCATGAGTGGCAAGTCTTTCCCAAAGGATTATGCGGTGTATTATTAGAGGAAAGAAGTTAAAAGTGAAAGGCAACCAAGAGGTTTTATAGAGGACATTTAAATTTAAAAACAACAAAGCTTTCCTTGTTTTTGACCCAATAAAAAAATAAAATGAAAAAAATAAAATATAAATCATGAAATCAAATTTTGAAAGCCGCTATGCGGTTAGTCCACAGGAAACAAAGCGAATGACAACAGATGAATTGCGTAAGAATTTCTTAATAGAAAAAATTTTTGAAGCCGATAAAGTCAATTTTTGTTTAACACACTATGACCGTTATATCGCCGGAGGAGCTATGCCGGTTTTGGAAAAAATTGAGTTATCGAATCCGGATAATTTAAAAGCAAATTATTTTTTAGAAAGAAGGGAAATGGGAATTATCAATGTGGGTGACAAAGGCACTGTCGAAGCTGATGGCGAAAAATATGAACTTGATTTTAAAGAAGCGTTATACATTGGTAAAGAAACAAGACGGGTGATTTTTTCTTCTGCTGATAAAAATAATCCTGCAAAATTTTATATAAATTCTGCCGCGGCTCATCATAGATATCCAACAAAAAAAGTAACAAGGAAGGAAGCAGAAGTTGTTACTGTTGGTTCTTTGGAAAATTCAAATCATCGTACTATCAACAAACTTCTGGTGGCATCTGTAATTCAAACCTGCCAATTGCAAATGGGAATGACCGAATTAAAACCCGGAAGTGTATGGAACACCATGCCTGCGCATACGCACGACCGGCGGATGGAAATCTATTTTTATTTTGAAGTTGCCGGCGGACAGTCAGTTTGCCATTTTATGGGCGAGCCACAGGAATCAAGGCACATCTGGATGCAAAATGAACAGGCTGTGATTTCTCCCAACTGGAGTATTCATGCCGGAGCAGGCACAAGCAATTATACTTTTATCTGGGGCATGGCAGGTGAAAACCTGGATTATGGCGATATGGATGTGTATGCTATAAATAATTTGAAATAAAGTTTTATTTTTTAAAAACTGTGGTGTTTATTTCTCTAAAGCCTAACTAAAGTTATTAATGGAAAAATATTCCCTTTCCCTTTTTGGTTTTCTGTTTTTTATTTTTTTTCTGAATGAAAATTCATTTGCGCAAAATAATTTTCGCGGAGACTCCACTTTGCAAATAATGAAAAAAGTAGCTGATTGGCAATTGCATACCTGGAATAAAAATGGAATGCGCTGGCCAAAATGGGATTGGACTAACGGTGCCGCATACACTGGATTTATGGCATTAAATGAAATTGCCAATGATGCAAAATACAGCAAAGCGATGTTTGATATTGGTGAAGACATCGGGTGGAATACCGGCCCACGGCGCACAATGGCTGATGATTATTGTGTTGCACAAATGTTTTCACAAATGTATTCTTTGTATAAAGAACCAAAAATGATTGCAAACTGGCGGGAACAAGCTGATTCAATCATGGCGATGCTACATACAGAATCACTTGAATGGAAAAATGGTATTGCCAATCGTGAATGGGCCTGGTGCGATGCCTTGTTTATGGGTCCTCCTTCGCTTGCTTATTTAGCAACAGCAACGGATGAAAAAAAATATCTTGACATTGCCTGCAAACTCTGGTGGAAAACCACAGACTATCTTTTTGATTCATTAGAAAATCTTTATTTCCGCGACAGTAAATATTTCAGTTCAAAAGAAGCTAATGGGAAAAAAGTATTTTGGTCACGCGGCAATGGATGGGTACTGGCGGGTTTGGTAAGAATGCTGCAAAATATGTCTGCTGATTATCAGGAAAGACCACGCTTTATTAATTTATATAAAAAAATGTCTGAAAAAATTGCTTCACTCCAATCGGCTGATGGAAGCTGGCATGCTGCCTTGCTTGATCCGCAAAGCTATCCGGCAAAGGAAACAAGCGGCACAGCTTTTTATTGTTACGCGCTTGCTTATGGAGTAAATCATGGTTTGCTGCCTTATGAAAAATATAACCCGGTGATTGAAAAAGCGTGGGCTGCATTGGTTTCCTCAGTACATCCTGATGGCAAACTGGGAAATGTGCAACAGATTGGAGAGAAGCCGGAATCTGTTGACAGCAACAGCACAGAAGTGTATGGCGTTGGTGGATTTCTGTTGGCGGGTTCAGAAATGATTAATTTGTTATTAAAGCATTCCGGTAATATCCCCATCATTTCCTTATACAATAAAACAGGATTGGATAGAAATGAAGAAGTAGCGGAAATTCCTTATGCCCAGTTCATTTCTAAAATAAAAAATTATAAAAATCAATTCAAAATTTCAGATGCTTTAACCGGAAAAGAAATTGAATATCAACTTGAATACAGAGGAAATAAAAATCCGCAGAATGTTTTAGTGTTACTCAATCTGGCGCCGGGCTCTAAAATTTATGCGCGGATTACTGATGAAAAACCATCTGATTTCACACCAAAAACTTATGCCCGTTTTGTGCCTGAGCGTTATGATGATTTCGCATGGGAAAACGACTGTATTGCTTTCAGGGTTTATGGAAAGGCATTGGAAAAAGTTCCCAAAGAAATGGCTTATGGTCAGGATGTTTGGGCTAAACGAACTTCTAAACTGGTAATCAACGAATGGTATAAAAGCGCTGATTATCATGTGGATCATGGCAAAGGTTTGGATTTTTATGATGTAGGCCTAAGCCTTGGGGCGGGAAGCAGCGCGCCTTTTGTGAATGATTCCATTTATTATTCCAAAAATTTCAGAACACAAAAAGTATTGGATAACGGCCCGTTGCGCAGCACCTTCCAATTGGGGTATGATGCATGGAATGTAAATGGAACAAGCGTTTCAGAAACCGAAACAATTTCTCTTGATGCAGGTTCACAATTGAACAGAATGGAAACACAATATACTTTCAAAGGTAAAAATGAGATGCCTGTCGTGATTGGAATTGTAAAGCGAAAAGAAAACGGAGCTATTTTGCTGAATGAAAAAAAAGGTGTGATGGGATATTGGGAACCGCAACATGGCAAAGACGGAACTCTGGGAATCGGATCCGTAATGGAAGAACCTGTGGTGAATATGCATGTAACTGACCAGCATTTACTCACACTCGTTAATGCAGTTCCCCAAAAACCATTTGTTTATTATACCGGTGCGGCATGGGATAAAGCAGGAATGATCACAGATTCAAAAGAATGGTTTTCTTATTTGGAAAATTTTAAAAAGAAATTAGAAAATCCGGTATTGATGGGATGGTTATAATAAATCAGCCGTGTCAAGAGGGTCAATTTATCATATAGCTTTTCTTGTAAAAGCTCATAAATAGGTGTTTTTCATTAAGTCAAAAAAGGGTTATTAGAAATTTATCAGAGGAAATAATTGTCAGTAAAACAAAACTTATAATCCACTATTCATTTTTTATTTCATTATCAAAGTACAATAACTACTTAGAGCTCTGATATAATTTTATTTTTTCGTGTGCATAGCTGTTTTACCGACAGAAAAATTATATAGTGCTTGTATTCGGAATTATTAAGTGTATGGGCATGTTAAAAGTTTGCCTCAGTGCTTATTTATTAATTCTTATTCTATTCACCTGTAAAACGTATGCTTTTATCGTAAACAAGAAATAAGGATCCTTCTGCCATTTTTAATTCTTCTATTCTGAAAAAGTGATTTTTTTGTAACTCTTCATTCTTATCTGCCACACCCGGCTTATTTGCTTTTTTAAAATAATAAATCAATTGTTGGCAGCTGCCGGCAACCTTTTTGAAAAAATTTCCGATTTGAAGTGGAAGTAAAACTATGACCAAGAAAAGCAGGAAAACTGGCTTGTTACTTTTTATGGCAATAATTGCCATCGGAGTTGTTGTGGCTTACAGAATCTGGAACGAGCCGCATATAAATATCAAAGATGCTGACGGTGTCAAAATCACGGCTACAGCTCTTTATAACTATCTGACTAAAGATAGTGTGGCGATGAAATCAAAGTTTGTAAACAATATTGTAATTGTTTCAGGTGAGGTAAAACAGGTTCTGAAAAATCAAAGGAACCAACAAATAATTCTTTTAAAAACAAATGTTTCCGGCGGTTCTGTCAATTGTACGATGGAAGAAAAAACCAATAATGTAAAACCCGGAGATACTATCTCAATCAAAGGAATTTGTAGTGGATACATTAGCGGCGATCCTGATTTTGATTTACCCGGCGATGTTTTTTTGATAAGATGTTACGCTTCAATTTGAAAATGTAATAACTATGATGATAAAACAAATCATTCTTTTATTAACGCTGTGTGCTTTTGTGAATATACATACAAATGCACAGGTTTATTATACAAAAAATGGAAATATTTCTTTTTTCTCAAAAACGGTTTTCGAAAATATTGATGCAGAAAATAACCAGGTCATCAGTGTTTTAAATATCGAAACCGGTGCGTTGCAATTCAGTCTTTTGAATAACGCCTTTCATTTTCCAAAAGCAAAGATGGAAGCGGATTTTAATGAAAATTATATGGAAAGCGACAAATATCAGCGATCAACTTTTAAGGGAACGATTACCAACTTAAGTGTAGTGAATTTTAATAAGGATGGAAGTTATCACGTAAATGTAAATGGCGATCTGACCATTCACGGTGTAACAAAAAACATTTCCGCTCCCGGAACAATAACCATAAACAATGGAACTATTTCTGCAACTTCTTCTTTCAAAGTGCTGGTAAGCGATTATAATATAAAAATTCCTTCAATCGTATCTAATAAAATAGGAGAAAATATTGAAGTTAAAGTTGCATGCATTTATCAAAAAAAATAAATCACCTAATACAATTTCTATGCGTTTAATGAAACCTTTATTGCTGGTCACCCTACTTTTCTCTTTACACTATAAGATAGCTGCACAGGATACATCCCATGTAGCTGAAGATACTACCAATCTTATGGGACAATTGGAAAACAAAGCATGGGGGAATAAAATTTCCTATGCTACCGCTACATTTAAATACACGCATATTATCGATGGCCAATCGGTAGAGAACCTTCCTGCACAGGTTTTGGATGTAAGAATCCTGCATCGTTTCGGACCTATCAGCAGTGGAATCTATAATTTCTTTGGATTGGATTATTCTCCTTTTAATGTAAAAGTTGGTTTTGATTATGGTATCACAAATAATTTTATGATAGGTGTAGCGCACAGTGGTTATCAAAAAACGTATGATGCTTTTTTTAAACTAAAATTATTGAAGCAGTCAACCGGAACAGTTGAGATGCCTGTAACCATGTCCTTTGTGCCAACGGTTTCCATCAGCACACTGAAGCGTGAGGAAATAAGCCCGTCAGTCAAACTTGACTCAGGCGCAAGCATAAACAGGGCTGCGTATGTGTTACAATTACTTATTGCCAGAAAGTTTTCGGAGGGATTTGCTTTGCAAATAACACCCACTTTTATTCATGCAGATAATATGTCCTACTATCACATCAGGGATAATATTTTTGCAATTGGCCTTGCTGCCCGGCAAAGGCTTTCCAAAAGGATTAATTTTAATGCAGAATATTATTACCAATTGCCTGATATGAAAGCGCCCGGCTCCCATAATGTTTTATCATTTGGGATCGATATCGGGACAGGCGGCCATGTCTTTGAGATCCTTTTTTCTAATTCTTTTGGCCTTACTGAAAAATCATTTATAGCCGAAACTTCAGGCAGGTGGGATAACAGCGATGCATTATTTGGCTTTAATATTTCAAGAGTATTTCAATTAGGCGAAAAGCATAAGAAGAAGGATTGGAATAAACAGTAAAACAACTTTTATCATTGTTAATTTCCAAGTGTGTTTTTTTGGATAATAATAAACATGCAATTTGAAAAGTATAATCAAAAATATTTTTATCATACTGAATGGCAATGAAAAGAAAAAAGCAATCCAACTTATATTTCTTGACATTGCAATCAGCTTATCAGACATTGCTTTTCTTGCCCTGCTTTTGTACGTAATTCAATTTTATACAAAGCGATCCTTTTTGGTTTCATCAACTTACTTTCCTTTTAAAATTTTGGACCGATATCCACTTTTGCTGATTTTTGTCTTTTTTATTTTATTTGGCATTAAAAATTTTTTTGGATTTCGGGTGTTGCAAAACCAAATTAAATTTGTTTACAAAGTATCATCAAGACTTTCTGAAAAAAATCTGATGCATTACTTAAACGGCAGTTTTGATGATTATGTAAACATTGATTCTTCTGTACATCTTCATAAAATCAGCCAGCAGCCAATTGAATTTAGTCATTATGTGTTAACGGGATTTCAGCAAATTATCAGCCAGGGCGTTTTAATATTATTTACTACTATCGCCGTTTTAATCTATAACCCAATTTTATTCTTTTTACTTTTTGTAATTCTAACGCCCGCAATTATTATTGCCGCTTACTTAATGAAGAGAAAACTCAGCACCATTCGCAGAACAGCAAAACCATTAAGTGAGAAAGCAATCCGATATTTAAAAGAATCGTTATCCGCCTTTATTGAAAGTAATCTGTATCATAGCAAAAAGTTTTTTGTAAACAGGTATCATACAGCTCAATCAAAATTCAATAATGTTCTTTCAGATCAGTTGGTAATTCAGAATCTGCCTTCCCGGTTGATTGAAATATTTGCCATTTTAGGATTAGTAGTTTTGATTGTTATTAATTCGTTTACAGCTAACACAAATTCTATTTCAATAATAACGTTAGGGGCCTTTATGGCAGCGGCTTATAAAATTATTCCCGGCATTGTAAAAATTTTAAACAGCAGTGGACAGATAAAAACTTATGATTTTACCATTGAAGATTTGCTTCAAAATCAGTCCGCCTCTTTTAAAAAAATAAACCAAAATATTCCAGCACTTCAATCAATCGCTTTTAAGAATGTTTCTTTCAATTTTAAAACCGATCAGGTTCTGAATAATCTTTCACTTACTATTTCAGAGGGCGATTTTATTGGTCTGTCCGGAATATCAGGGAAAGGGAAAACCACATTAATGAATTTGTTGTTGGGATTTTTAGATCCCTGCAATGGTTCCATTTTACTGAATGGCATTTGCACGGAAAGCCAGGATCGACAGCAGTTTTGGAAACAAATTTCCTATTTAAAGCAGCAGCCGTTACTAATCTATGATTCTATTTTAAAAAATATTACACTCAATGAAAATGATTTTGATTTTCAAAAACTGGAAGAAGTAACGCGGGCAACGGGATTAAAAGAATTGATTGAGAATTATGCGGAAGGCTATAATAAAATCATTACTGAAAACGGTAAAAACCTGAGTGGCGGCCAACGACAGCGGATTGCAATTGCAAGAGCGCTTTACAAAGAATCAGATCTGATCATTCTTGATGAACCATTCAGTGAATTAGACTGGTTATCAGAAGAACGCTTACTGAATTATTTTTCCGGATTGGCAAGTCTGGGAAAAATGATCGTCCTGATTACTCACCATAAAGAAAGCCTTTCATTTTGCAATAAAATTATTTCGTTAGATGAAAAACAAACCGCCCGTTTTGGTGATTTTGACACCTGGCTTTCCTGAAGATGAACAGGATACTTCCTGTCTTCCTTTTCTTCAAAGTCTTATCAGGACAATCAATACAGATTTTCCTTTTATCAAAATTATTATTGTCACTTTTCAATATCCTTTTATATCGGCAAAATATTTATGGAACGGTAACACGGTTTTTTCATTTGGAGGAAGGAACAAAGGAAAATTATCACGACGGTTTTTATGGTTCAGAGTCTGGCGAAAATTAAAGAAGATAAAAGAAGAAAATAATGTAATCGGATTATTTTCATTATGGTTTGGTGAATGCGCTTTAATAGGAAACCACTTTGGAAAAAAGAATGGAATCATGCACCGTTGCTGGATTGCAGGCCAGGATGCAAAGAAAAATAATAAATTTGTTGAGAAAATAAATCCCGACCCAAAAGAGCTGGTGGCAATATCAGATTTTATTGCTGATGAATTTTTTAAAAATTATTCAATAAAGCCACTGTATGTTATTCCAAATGGAATTGAAAATGAATTATTTCAAATTAAATCCTATGAAAGAACAATTGATGTTTTAGGCGCAGGTTCTTTAATTCCTCTAAAGCGGTATGATCTTTTTATACATTGCATTGCTGAATTACGAAAAACTATTCCGGATATTTATTCGGTTATTGCCGGAAAGGGAAGTGAAGATTTTCTTTTGCGCAATAAAATGACTGAATTGAAACTTAAGAATAATATTTTTTTAAACGGCGAAATGACGCATAAAAGTTTATTACTTCTGATGCAACAAACAAAAGTTTTTCTTCATCCATCTTCTTATGAAGGATTCAGTATGGTTTGCCTGGAAGCATTGTATGCAGGTTGCCAGGTTATCAGTTTTTGCAAACCAATGAATGGAAATTTTGAGTCGTGGCATATTGTTAAAACTGAAGAAGAAATGGTAAAAAAAATATTTGAAATTTTAAATAATTCTCAGACTCAATTTACACTGGTAATGCCATATTCGATAAATGAAACTGGAAAGGCGATCTTGCAACTATTTGAATAAGTTATTATAAGAAACTAAAAAAATAAAAATTAAGACTGATTTAAACCCGGTGTGGTCTACATTATTCCCATAAAAACTACCTTCACAATTATTGAGAAAAATATCAACAGAACTATAAACAATATCAATTATTCTGATGTGATACATATATCTTCGTAATCTTCCTCTGCGTTTTTTTCTCAGGGAGCATTTGTAAATAACAGCGATTATTATTATGCCAAGAAGATTGGCCTGATAGAAAGTTATACCATTTTTCATATTAATCACATCCTTAGTTTTGATCAGCATTTTCATACAACATTGGTAAGTTCTGACATCAAATAGATTACTGATTCCTTAAGCGAATGCGATCGGATTGCTTTTGTTAATTAATGAAGCGGCCTTTTCAAAAACCATTTTTGGAGAATATCTTGTGAGGCAATGTGTATCACCATATTTACAAATTTCAAGCATGCAATCTCCGCATTCCAGATCGGAAGAACTTAAAAAATTCGTATGATTTCCTAAAGGCTTAGCCCAAAAACTTTTTGTAGAGCCAAATAAAGCCAATGTTGGAATTCCGGAAACCCACGCCATATGCATAAGCCCTGAATCTTCCGACACTATAAGAGAAACCTGCTGGATAATTACAAAAGCTTCTGCAGGTGTTGTTTTATTTACAAGATTGATCAGGCGGTCATGAAGCTCATTTTTAAAATAATCTGTTTTAGATGAAATTGCTCCGATTCCCATAACAAGAAATTGAGTTAATGGAAATTGGTGAAGCCATAATTTTGCAAACTCCACATAATTTGAAAGGGGCCAGTTTCGCGTTTCAAAAGCGCCGGCAGGATTTAATATGACAAGATTACTATAACCATCCCATCCATTTTCTTTTAATAATCTTTCAGTTTCAAATCTGTCTTTTATTTTGAAATTTGTATCAGCAAAAATTTTTCCTAAACCAACAGATTCAATAGTTTGACGTGTTCTTTCGCCAGCCGACAGGCGCGAAATTTTATCAAAGGTTGACCATGCTTTTGCCATCAGGGATTTTCTTATCAAACGACTGAGAAAGGCGTCGTTCAGATCGATTACTACGTCATAACGATTCAGAAACAGGCGAGGTAGTAAAAGGAATGCAAACAGCAGTTGTTTTTTAAAACCCCTGCCCCCTTTAATCCCATAAACTTTGTTGAATAAATGAATATTTTCCGGAATTGTTTCACATTCTGAAAG
>Ga0157370_10002910_pt1 | contig 20397 bp, 19 predicted proteins | sample C35metaG_FD_113463 | JGI IMG/M metagenome (GOLD analysis project Ga0157370, IMG submission 113463) | Corn rhizosphere microbial communities from Kellogg Biological Station, Michigan, USA - C3-5 metaG | ecosystem: Host-associated > Plants > Roots > Rhizosphere > Soil | place: USA: Michigan...
GCCCGGTTTACGACATTCTGGTTAAACGTCTTGGCGCATCCTTTATGCAATATTGTCTGCGTCCCGAAATTGGCAAAGTTGAAATCGCGCCCTTTGCTTATATGCGCGGTCGTACCTTTGAAAATGCAGTGGTGATTCTCGATGAAGCGCAGAACGTTACCGCTGCGCAAATGAAAATGTTTCTGACCCGCCTTGGCGAAAACGTCACGGTGATTGTTAACGGCGATATAACCCAGTGCGATTTGCCCGCTGGGGTGCCTTCTGGTCTCGCGGACGCGCTGGCGCGTTTTGAAGAGGACGAGATGGTGGGCATTGTCCGTTTCGGCAAAGAGGATTGCGTGCGTTCCGCGCTGTGTCAGCGCACTTTGCATGCTTACAGCTAGCGTTCGATTGAGTCATGTAGCGACCAAAACCCGGCTTCGGCCGGGTTTTTTATCTCCGTTATGGGGCGCTATTCGCCGCTGCCGATTTGCCAGATAAAGGTAGGATCGCGCCCGTTGACTTCCCAGTCGCCCACGTTACGGCTTTTATAGATCACCGGATTGTGCGAGCCAATCGTTCGGGCATTGCGCCAGTGACGGTCCAGCGCTTTACTCACTCGCGTATCTGACGCGCCAAGCGCGTTAAACAGCTCACTGGCCGCACGCGTCACCCAATCCACGGCCACGACCTGCGCCTTCGCAGCCTCCACTTCTGCCTGGACGTTGGCGGCATGAATCTGCGTTTCATCTTGTCCCTGAATGTGCGTATCAAAAGCCTGTTGCAGCGCGTGCGTGGCCCGCTGCACGGCGGCATCGGTTGCCCATATCCAACTGCTGATCTGTCCCACCACCTGCAAGACCTGCACGTCCTGGCTGACGTGACGGGCATTACCGTGGCTGTAGATTCGTTTTCGGTTTGCTACGCCCTGTGACACGTCCCGCACGATAGCCCGGCCGATCCCGGCCAGCGTCGCCAGTAAGACATGCTGATAGAAGGCGGTTTGATATCGGAAGCGCTCGCTGAAATCATAGACATGGGCAGGTTCCACAACGGCCTGATGAAAACGCGTGGTTCCGCTACCGGTAAGACGTTGACCAAATCCGTCCCAGTCATCCTCCCGCACGACCGCATCCTGATGTGTACTGACCACCGCAATGACATCGCGCTGGTTGTCCGTACGCTTAGCGTAGACATCAATCCAGTCGGCATACAGCGTGCCGGTGCTGTAAAATTTTTCGCCCTCAAGCAGCCAGCCGTTGGCGGCGGGCGACACCTGCGTATTCACGTCTCCTAATCGAACGCTGCCTGTTTCACTCCAGCCGCTCCCGACAATATCACCGTCGATAAACCGATTAAACCAGCGCTGGCGCGCCTCACTGTCGGGCTGGTTAAGACGATCCTCGACAAAGGCCATGTGCGCGCGCAGCGCCTGAGGCAGGTTAGAATCCGCTTCTGCCAGCTCGGTCAGTAAGCGGAACAGTTGTGGCAGCGAGGCACCCAATCCGCCGTTTGCTTGTGGAATACGCAGCGTGCCAAAACCCGCCGCCTTCAGCCAGCGAACCGGCTCGTGAAGCAGGGTACGATTCCGTTCGCGATCGGCAGCGCCTTCGGCGATGCGGGCAAATATGGGGCGGAAACGCGCCGCCAGTGAGGTGTAATCGGGTTCAGACATGGTGTTCTCCGTGTGTTGACTGGTCATCGATATCGTGACGAGTGGGTTCAAACCGGACGACTAACAGGAAAATGATGGGAATAAGGGCGGCCAGTGACACGATCCAGAACATATTGGTGCCATAAGCCGCCTGCAATATGGGCAGAATGAACAGCGCCAGCGCGCTCCCGATGCCCGAGACGGAACGACTAAAACCGACGCCGGTGGCCCGAATGTGCGTGGGATAGGAGAGGGCGGGATAGATCATTAACTGCGCTCCTGGCCCAAAGCCCTCAGCAAACAACCACAGCCCCAGCAGTAAAATGGCAAATACGACGCCGTAGGTTGCAACAGGATGGCCAATCAGAGCCAGTGAGATCAGCGCAATAAACTGCAGGGCAAATCCGGCAATCGCAACATGGCGTGACGGAAATCGCCAGGCCAGACGCATGCCAAGCAGGCCGCCGGTAAAGGCGAACAGCGCGTTAAGTCCTAGCGAGGCGGAGATCGTTTCAAAGACGCCCGCCCCCAGAAACTGCGCCAGGATAGAGGGCAGGAAAAAGGCGATCGCCGTATATTCGAATGAAATACAGGCGTTCATCACCGCCGCCACAACGGTGCGCTCCCGGTAAGGTTTTTGAAACAAGACGCGAAAACTGACCGTCTGGGCGACGGGTTTGGCCGCCGGCTCAGCGCGCTTATCTTCGTGCGCGTGAATGCCGTACGAATCGCGCAGGATTCGCACTGCGCCGCTTAAATCCCCCTGGTTTGCGGCCCACAGCGGAGATTCATTCATAAACCTGCTGCGCACAGCAATGATGAGCAGGGCAGGCACTGCGCCAAACAGCAATGAAGCGCGCCACAGCCAGTCGAGGTGCTCTGCAGGCAGCAGAAAGTAAAGGCCAAAAATAATCAGAAAGCACACCGAAGACGCGGCATACCACATGGGGCACCAGGCGGCGAGCCGCGACGCTTTATTCCCTTTTCCGGAGAATTTCGAAAATTCGGCCAGATAGGCCATCGCGACAGGCAAATCAATGCCCACACCAACGCCCATCAAAAAGCGCGCGCCAATCAGTACCCAGACGTTCGGCGCCAGGCCGGCCGCAATAGCGGACACCACAAAAAAAAGCATGTCCGCCATAAAGACGGAATAGCGGCCATATTTATCCGTCAGCCAGCCCCCGACCAGATTACCGACAATGGTGCCAATCATAATGGATGAGGTGACCAGTCCGGTTAATGTGGGCGTTAAGCTGAATGTTTTCACGACATCATCAATGCCGTAAGACAGGGTGGTCAGGTCGTAGGCATCCAGAAATACGCCGCCTAACGCCAGAAACACGATCCAGCGTGCGTAGCTGTTTTTCTCACTTTGCGTATTAATCAACTTTGCAACGTCGCTGACGGAGCGAATGGGCGTTGAGTGAGGTAAGGGGATCGCGGCATCGTCATCGATATTTAATGTGCTCATTTTATCCTCGTTATTGTCTGTACAGGTGACGCCTTTATATGCAGGAATCGCGATGTAAACAAACAACAAAAAGTGATAACTATTACTTCAATTTCAATAAGTTAATTTGATTTTTGTAGGTAAGGGAAATACCGGGTGCGCTGTGACGCATCCGGTAAAATAAGCGGGCAAGGGGACGTGATGTCAGTCTGCTCAGCGGCAGACGGGCTATCCGAACAGATCGTTAAATCCCCTCATGATGCCTCCGCAGGCACAACCCGGCCTGATACCGAGGTTGTGCGTCGATATCCTGCGCCGGGATGAGGATGTTCAAGGCGGGCGCCTTTGGCAAACAGCTTCTCTCTCAGCGTACCGGGTTGGTAATCCTGTTTATAAACGCCACGTTTTTGCAGTTCCGGCACCAGCAGATCGACGACATCAGCAAAGGTTTCATGCGTGAGGGCATAGGCCAGATTAAAGCCATCCACGTCCGTCTCCTCCACCCAGCTTTGCAGTTCATCGGCAACGGTTTCTGTGCTGCCCACCAGCAGGGGGCCAAAGCCGCCAATGCCCACCCAGTCGGCCATGTTTTGCACCGTCCATTCACGCTGCGGATCGGCTGTGGAGAAGCTCTCTACAACAGACTGAATGGCATCGGTATGCAGATGCTTAAAAACCTGGTCGGGTTGGTACTGACTGAAATCGATGCCGGTCCAGCCGGAGATCAGCGCCAGTGCGCCTTCATGGCTGACATAGCGTTTGTAATCCTGCCACTTGGCCTGGGCCGCTTTATCGGTTTCCCCCACAATGACCGTTTGCATGTTGAAAATCAGAATACTGCGCGGATCGCGGCCGGCCTCCTCTGCACGACGACGTATATCGGCCACGGTTTTCTTCAACAGCACTTTAGACGGCGCGGCAACAAATACGCACTCGGCGTGTTGTGCGGCGAAGGCTTTACCGCGGCTGGATGCGCCTGCCTGATACAGCACAGGCGTGCGCTGGGGCGAAGGCTCACACAGATGAATGCCCGGTACCTGGAAAAACGTTCCCTGATGATTAATGGGATGCACCTTGTTGGGATCGCTGAAAATATGACGCTGGCGATCGCGTATCACGGCATCATTCTCCCAACTGCCTTCCAGCAGCTTGTATACCACCTGCAGATATTCGTCGGCGTAGTCATAACGCGCATCGTGGCTGGTTTGGCTGACCTGTCCCAGATTGCGGGCTCCGCTTTCCAGATAGGAGGTAACAATATTCCAGCCGATCCGACCTTTGGTCAGATGATCCAGCGTCGACATGCGCCGGGCAAACGGATAGGGATGCTCAAAAGAGAGTGATGCGGTCAGGCCAAAACCGAGGTGCTTTGTCACCATCGCCATCGGCGTAATCAGAGCCAGCGGGTCATTGACCGGTACCTGGGCGGCACTGCGAAGAGCAGCATCATTATTCCCGTTGAAAACATCGTAAATCCCCAAGACGTCGGCGATAAACAGGCCGTCGAACTTACCGCGTTCCAACAGGACCGCCAAATCTGTCCAGTATTCCAGATCTTTGTATTGCCACGAGCGGTCGCGAGGGTGCGCCCACAGGCCAGGTGACTGGTGACCCACACAGTTCATATCAAACGCATTAAGGCGGATTTCACGTTGTTTAGGCATAGCAAACTCCTGAGCGGATGCGGCACTGTCGGGCCGCCCACTTCGTTGGGATGAAAAAGGGGGGTAAATTAATTAGTCAGAGAAAGGGGACATCGCTCATGACACGTGTCATCAGTGAGGTTGAGCAACTGGCGCGCGACGGCCTCAGCATGTGTGGCAACCTGCGGCAGGCCCATTAATTCACCAAAACGTCCGCGCGCCGCAGGCCCGACCACATACAGGTGAGGATTCGCCTGGCCCTGGGGGTTTAGCGTCTGTGACCGGGCATTAACATGAATTCCCAGCGCCAGCGGATCGGACTGAATAACGCCATCCTGAGCCAGCTGGTTGAGTAACGCATCGCGCTCAATCAACGCGCCATGCGCAGGACCGGTGGTGACGATGATCTTGTCCACCTCCAGCGCCTGTACGCCGCCGGAACGCGGTTGCAGGCTGAGCCTGACGGCAGAAGGCAACGCCGCCGCCGCGGTCAGTCGTGCGGCGAGCACGCGGAGTGTGCCGCTGCGTTGGTGGTGCTTTAACACCTGCCCAACCTGTGGGGCAATCCGATAACGGTGAACGTCCCACCATGGCCGCAGATGCCGCAGGAAACGCCGTTGTTCATCCAGCGACAGGCTTTGCCAAATCGCCTGACCGTTGTGACGGACTTCATCGAACACCACCTGCCACGGGATGTGCCTGGCCGCCGCCTGGCGAATGTCCTGTCTGATCCGGCGTAGCCAGGCGCGAACGCCCAGAGGTTTGCTGAAATCAATACCAAGATGCCAGCTGAAATTGTCCTCAGTGAGGCTGGAACGCGGAAGCTGACCGCGTCGGGAAAAGACGGTGACTGGCCCGCGATGTCCCTGACGGTCGAGTGTCGCAACCATGTCTGACATGGTTAAGCCGGTACCCACAATGGCAACCCGGTTGTCAGGCGCAATCTGTGACAGGGCACCTTCCCGCCAGGGATCGGCAATCAGTGCCGGGTGAGGTGCCAGCGAAGCCAGGGCTGAGGGAAGCTGAGGCGCGGGATGGCTGATGGCCAGTACCACGATATCAGCATTGAGATGCGCGCCGGATGCCGTGCTGACCGTACCTTGTCGCAGCGCAACGGCGCGGTCCTGCACATGCAACAGCTCAACAGGGGAATGCTGTTTTACTGCATCAAACTGTTCACTGACCCACTGGCCAAACTGCCTGCGCTGCGGAAAAACCGTGCCGTCGTGCCATTCAGCCGCCGCATCCCTGGCAAATGCGGCAGAGGCACGGAACCAGCGCTCAAAGCTGCCTTCCTCGTCGCCGGCGAGTTGCATACGCGAGGCGGGGACGTTGGTGCGATGCGCCGGATCGGTGGTCGAGTAAGCCACGCCCTGGGCCAGCTGCGCGCGGGGTTCGATGACCGTGACGCGCAGGCCCGGGCCGCCCAGACGACCAAGATGAACGGCCAGCGCCGTTCCGCTGAATCCTCCACCCACAATGACAATATGCTGCTCGGACATACACTGCCTCTCTGATTAGCTTGCACTGGCCTGTTTTTCGGGACGACGGTCGCCTCCGATGGTTTCGCCAAAAGGACCGGTATTAACCGTGCGCTGTTTATTTCCCGCAGGGGTTGAAAGCGGCAACAGCGGCATCAGCAAATCGGCAACCCGGTGTGCTTCTTCGAGATGCGGATAACCGGACAGAATAAAGTTATCAATGCCCAGCGCCTGGTATTCCCGAATCCGTTCCGCGACCTGCTGCGGATTTCCCACCAACGCGGTACCCGCGCCGCCGCGTACCAGACCGACGCCAGCCCATAAGTTGGGACCGATGCGCAGTCCATCACGCGAGCCACCGTGGAGTGCGCTCATGCGAGCCTGTCCGGTCGAATCCATTCTGGCAAAGATTTTCTGAGCGGCGGCGATGGTGTCTTCATCCAGATGTGCGATCAGCTTATCCGCCGCGGCCCAGGCTTCTTCCTCGGTTTCCCGCACGATGACGTGCAGACGAATTCCGTAGGAAAGCGTCCTGCCGCGTTCCTCTGCGCGCTTCCGCACCCCTTCAAGTTTAGCGGCAACCTGCGCTAAGGGTTCGCCCCAGGTCAGATAGGTATCAACCTGACGGGCTGCAACGTCAACCGCTTCATCGGATGAGCCGCCGAAATAAAGTGGTGGACCTTCGGCCTGTACCGGTGGAAAGAGAATTTCAGCCCCTTCCACGTGAATATGTTCCCCGTGATAGTCCACTTTCTCTCCTTTAAGCAGGCGGGAATAGACATCAAGAAACTCACGGGTGACCTGATAACGTTCTGCGTGGCTGAGAAAAATGCCGTCGCCCTTGTTTTCAACCGGATCGCCGCCGGTCACCACATTGATCAGCAAACGTCCTTCAGACAGACGATCCAGCGTAGCCGCCATGCGCGCCGCCAGGCTGGGTGGCTGCAATCCCGGCCGGACGGCTACCAGATAACGAAGCTGTTTGGTAATCGGCACCAGCGCAGAGGCTACCAGCCAGGCATCTTCGCAGCTTTTTCCGGTGGGAATTAAAACGCCATAGAAACCCAGATTATCGGCGGCAAGGGCTACCTGTTGCAGATAGGGCAGGTCTACCGCTCTGCCGCCCTGGGTAGTTCCCAAATAACGCCCGTCACCATGTGTCGGTAAGAACCAAAAAAGATTGATGTTTTTTTCAGCGGTATCAGGCATTAGTAGATTCCTTTATAACGATATTTGAAATTGGCAATTAGAAAATTAATTTTCAGTTATATAGCTTTAAGCAGGATACGTGCCAACAGGTTAAGTTTTTTTTATTTTTTAATATCAATAAGATAGGTTTTTATTGCGGCGGCGGCGACTGCTGCAAATGCAGCAATGTGTGAAGGATACTGCTGTATTTGCAGCAAATCACGCTGGGCAGCGGCTCGTTTCTGGCCGCAACAAGGGATATCTTTAGCGCTCTCTCACTCACTCAGCAGGAACGCGCTATGCAACACGCTGGCCCCGATTTAATTGACCCTGCTTCCCTGGCGTTCAGGCATATTCTGGATCAGCTGGCGCCCACGGACGCGACCGTATTAATCATTGGTGAAACCGGCACGGGCAAAGAGGTGATGGCGCGCTATCTGCATCATCACAGCCCGCGCCGCCATGCGCCCTTTATGGCAGTGAACTGCGGTGCGCTAACGGAGAGCCTGGCAGAATCAGAACTCTTTGGTCATGAGAAGGGGGCATTTACCGGCGCGACCGACCGTCATCGTGGCTGGTTTGAGGCCGCGCAGGGCGGGACGTTACTGCTGGATGAAATCGGCGAGCTGAGCCTGCCCCTTCAGGTCAAACTGCTTCGCGTACTGCAGGAAAGGGAAATTACCCGCGTGGGATCTTCTCGCGCAGTAAAGGTTGATGTCCGGGTGATTGCCGCGACGAACCGCGATCTGACGACTGCGATAGCCGAACGGCGGTTTCGCGAGGATCTCTACTACCGGCTAAACGTCGCCAGCGTTGCCTTGCCGCCGCTGCGCCAGCGGTGTGAGGATATACCGGTTCTGGCTAACTATTTTCTGCAAAGCTATGCGCGCCGACTGGGGCGACCGCAGCTGCGCCTGAGCGACGAGGCAATGGAAACGCTCAAGGCCCATTCCTGGCCGGGGAATATTCGGGAGCTGGAAAATACATTACACAACGCGGTGCTGCTCTGTGAAACACCGCAGGTAGAACCACAACAGCTGCGGCTGGGCACGGTGACGGGCACGGTGACGGGCACGGGACGGGTACAAAAGCAGGATGCGCTTGATGATTTTATTCGCCAGCAGATCCAGTGCAGTGACACACCACTTTATCCCCGCGTCATTGAGGCACTGGTGAGAAATGCCTATGAACTAAGCCAGGGCAACCAGTTACAGGCCGCGGCGTTGCTGGGGATTAGCCGTAACAGCCTGCGTACGCATCTTGGCCATTACGGCATCATCAAGCCGCGTCGCAGCCTGACGTCAACCCTTCGCACCGCGTCAACAACGGGCGCGCAGGAGCGCGAGTTGCGCATTGGTTATCAAAAGTTTGGCAACCTTGGCATCCTCAAAGCGCGCCAGCAGCTTGAACAGCAGCTGGCCGGGCAAAACGTCAGCATCCTGTGGAGCGAATTTCCCGCCGGGCCTCAGCTGCTGCACGCGCTGAGCCATCGGGAAATTGATTTTGGCACCACCGGCGAAGTACCGCCTTTATTTGCCCAGGCCAGTCACTGTTCTCTGGTGTACGTCGCCTGGGAGCCGCCCGCGCCACAGAGCGTGGCGTTGCTGGTGGCTAAGCACAGTCAGATAAACCAGATGGCAGACTTAAGAGGCAAACGTATTGCCGTAAATAAAGGTTCCAACGTGCATTTTCTGCTGCTGCAAATCCTTGATGAGGCGGGGATGACGCCAGAGGACGTGCGGATTGTGTACGCGCCGCCTAAATACCCGCTCACGCCCAGCGATCTGAATGCCGTTGATGCATGGATGATGTGGGATCCTCTGCTGAGCGAGGCAGAAAAAGGGGAACAGCTCCGGGTCATTGCCGACGGCGTAGGACGGGTGAATAACCATCAGTTCTACCTTGCCGATCGCCACTTCGCGAACCAGTCTCCAGACCTTTTAGAAATACTGGTAACCGCGCTGGAGCAGACGGGGCGCTACATTGATGCCCATCCTAAAGAGGCCGCCGGGCTGCTGGCCGGGGAGCTAGGGATGTCTGATCGCGCGCTGCGCCTGGCGCTGGCCCGGCGGAGCCACCAGACGCAACCAATGAATCTGGCGATCATTCGGGAGCAGCAGAGAATCGCGGATCGTTTCTACGCGCTGGGCCTGTTTCCCCGCGCGATTAACGTACGTGACGCGGTGTGGTCGCAATGACGTTTTATGACTAAAGATAGAAGTTTTACGCATTAAGGCGTTGAGGCCTGGTTTGCTATGTTGCGCTGACGACAACACCACTCAGGAAAGAGACATGAAAAAAATTATATTCAGCGCACTGCTTGCGGTCGCGCACATTAGCAGCATCGTGACGGCACACGCAGAAGAGAAACCCAGGGTAGTGAATATCGGTTTTCAGAAAGCCAACATTTTTGCCTTACTGAAATACCGGGGCACGCTCGACAGTGAATTCAAAAAGCAGGGGATTGCCGTGCACTGGGTGGAATTTCCGGCGGGACCGCAAATGCTGGAAGGGCTCAACATAGGCAGCATCGATCTGGCCGCAACGGGTGATGCGCCGCCAACTTTTGCGCAAGCCGCACAGGCTGACCTGGTTTATCTGGGCCATTCACCGGCAAATCCACAAACCGAAGCCATAGTGGTGCCTGCGGATTCGACGATAAAAAGTGTCAAGGATTTAAAAGGCAAGCGCGTCGCCCTGAACAAGGGATCGGATGTGAATTATCTTCTGGTATCAGCCCTTGAGCAGGCGGGGCTAAAATACAAGGATATCACGCCGGTTTATCTTCCTCCTGCCGATGCGCGAGCGGCTTTCCAGCGAGGCGCTGTAGATGCATGGGTCATCTGGGACCCTTACCTGGCGGAAGTAGAAACCACCGCCGGCGCGCGGCTGCTTAAAAATGCCGAGGGGCTGGTACCGCACTACACCTTTTATCTGGCCAGCCGCAAATTTGCGGAAGGTCATCCAGACGAGGCCAAAGAGGTTCTTTCAGAGCTGCAAAAGCTGAGCAGCTGGGCCAATAAAAACCAGGGCGAAGCCGCGAAAATTCTGTCTGGCTCGACTGGCCTGCCCGAACCTATCTGGCAGCGCGCGCTGGCAAGAATGCCCTTAGGGGCCGAGCGCATGACGCCGGATGTTTTCAAAGAGCAGCAGGCACTGGCAGATAAATTTACACAAATCGGTTTATTGCCGGTGAAGGTCGATGTCCGCAGCGCGACATGGTCGCTGGATTAAAAGTAACGGGTGAATGTGTTAAAGGGCCTGCCGGGTACACCGGCAGGCCTTTTGTATTGGTAGGGGATACATTTCGTAGCGCGTAATTTTTTGGGGAGCGGCTCGCACTTCGCGTACGCAAGGCGTGAACAGGTGAGTGGGGAATCTGAATCGCTGATAGTGTGGGCGGGTGTTATTCATGGCCAGCGGTAATGGCGATGCGCACCGATTGGATTTCTTGCTTTTTTACAAATAGCTTCAGATCCATTTGGACGTAAGACCAGGGGCCTTTGGCTTGTGAAGTGTAGTAATCATTACTACACTTCTCGCCATAATGAAAAGGGACTTTTCATGGGTTTTACGCTTTATGTTCATAACGTTTTGACAAAGTGTTTAAAAAAAACGCGTCTGACAGACAGCGTCCTGTGTTACGCAGCAGGTGACGTTATTACTGGCGTGTTTGAGGCTGACTTAGGCGGTGGCGTTATTAAAAAGCGCCTTGCTCTTCACCAAGGCAAGCGTGGCGGCGTGCGAACGGTCATCTTCTTCAGACAAGGCACCAACCTGGTTTATTACGATGGATGGGTTAAAAACTTGTCGAGTAAATACGCCAGGGAAATCGATGAAGATCAGCTGGATACCTACAGGGATGTGGCAAGAATGTTTTTCCGTGCAAATAGTGAAGTGATGAGCCTGCTCGTCAGAAGCGGAATGGTCAGAGAGGTTAAATGTAATGAAAACTGAACCCGCCGAATTGAGTGAACTACTTGAAGATGCGAAAGCGTTTCACGCGTTAGGACTGGCAACAGATGAAGAAGTGGAGTCCATAGCAAAGCGCGCAAAAAATCGTGAACTCCGTGCCCGTATTGCATCAGTAAAGCCCATGACAGCAACTGAAATCAAAGACGTGCGCATGCGTTGGGGAATGTCGCAATCGCTTGTGGCGCTCTCATTTGGTATGACGGTCGATAGCGTATCGAAATGGGAGCGAGGTGAAATCACACCGAGCCCACCGGTGATGCGGATGCTGCAACTCCTTCGCGATAACGGCCCTGAACTCTTTACCTCTAAGCATGAAGGTATCTAGACGCCGAACCCCGGTCGGGGCTTCTCATCCCCCTCGGCGCAGAATATGCAAAAAAAAAAGTCCAGAGGTTAGTCTGGACTCTTCTTTGAATGTGGCGGTGAGAGGGGGATTCACTCGCTGCGCTCGCCCTTCGGGTGGCCTGCGGCCATGCAAAACGGCGGGCCGTTTTGTCGAACCCCGGTCGGGGCTTCTCTTCCCCCTCAGCGGAGAATATGTAAAAAAAAAGCCTGAACGTGAGTTCAGGCTCTTCTTTGAATGTGGCGGTGAGAGGGGGATTCACTCGCTGCGCTCGCCCTTCGGGTGGCCTGACGGCCATGCAAAACGGCGGGCCGTTTTGTCGAACCCCGGTCGGGGCTTCTCATCCCCCTCGGCGGAGAATATGTAAAAAAAGCCTGAACGTGAGTTCAGGCTCTTCTTTGAAGATGGCGGTGAGAGGGGGATTCACTCGCTGCGCTCGCCCTGCGGGTGGCCTGCGGCCATGCAAAACGGCGGGCCGTTTTGTCGAACCCCGGTCGGGGCTTCTCATCCCCCTCAGCGCAGAATATGCAAAAAAAAAAGTCCAGAGGTTAGTCTGGACTCTTCTTTGAATGTGGCGGTGAGAGGGTCTGCCATATCCATGTCTACTGAAGTCTATTGCTGTCAATTTTATATATTTAATTTCAATAATATATGAAAATTAGTTGTCTATTAATATCTGGCTGTATATATTAAAATCCATCATTTTATGCAGTACAGGTTGCATTACAAGGTAGTGGTGGTTATGCCAAAGAAAGCACGAGAACTGTCTGCACTGGCTGTTTCCAGGTTAAAAACCGAAGGGCGTCATGCCGTTGGCGGCGTGGATGGTTTGTATTTGCGGATTGCAGGCTGTTCCCGTGCATGGGTGCTTTGTGTTGCAATGGGAACACGTATTAACAAGGCTGGCAAAGCAGTTCCCCGCCGTCTGAATATGGGGCTGGGGCCTTATCAGGAGATTTCACTGGCAGAAGCGCGTGATAAAGCGCGTGAGCTTCGTAAGCAGATACGCAATGGTATCGATCCTCTACATGAAAAACATGCGTTGAAAGCGCAACAACAAGTACTGGCCCGCAAACAGAAAACGTTCAGTGAATGTGCTGAGGCGGTGCTGGAAATCAAGGCGAAAGAATTAAACAATAAAAAACATGTCGCTCAGTGGCGCTCAACGCTGGAGACCTATGCTTATCCGGTTATTGGACAAAAAGCTGTCAGTGAAATAACCAAGATTGATCTGCTGGCAATACTGGAACCGATCTGGTTAACAAAAAACGAAACGGCAAGCCGTATTCGTGGACGTATTGAAACGGTTATGGATTACGCAAAAGCAAAAGAGTACTTCGAAGGTGATAACCCCGCCGGCTGGAAAGGAATGTTAAAGCCCTTATTACCTGTTCCTGCCAAAGTCCAGAATAGAAAGCACCATGCAGCGCTACCATACCCTGAAATTAATACTTTTATGCGCGGTCTGCGTGAGCGAACAGGCATTTCAGCACGTGCGCTTGAGTTTTCAATACTTACTGTTGCTCGCTCTGGTGAAGTTCGCGGTGCGCAATGGGATGAAATAGACCTTCACGGAAAAACGTGGACTGTTCCGGCAGGCAGAATGAAAGCAAGGAAAGAACACCGGGTTCCCCTGTCTGATGCTGCTGTTTTAATACTAAAAGCGCTTCCCCGATTCACTGACAATAATCTTGTTTTTCCTGCGCCACGCGGTGGGCAACTGTCGGATATGTCATTAACCGCAGTGTTAAAGCGTATGGGGCGTAGAGAGCTGACACAGCATGGCTTCCGCTCAACATTCAGGGAATGGGCAGGGGAGACAACATCTTATCAGCGTGAAGTCATTGAACATGCCCTGGCGCATCAGTTAGCGGATAAAGCCGAAGCGGCTTACCAGCGTGGAACGCTCTGGCCTAAACGTATTAGGCTTATGAGTGACTGGACTGATTACTGTTATGGGTCATGCGGTTAATATTAAATGTTGGGTTACTTCAGAAAATAGCCGGGAAAATATAGTTAACCGTATAGAGAACAGAAAGTGAAAACTGGTTTGGGATGCGCCGGACATGAGCAGAATGAAAAAAACCGAGATTACAAAGCTCTTAAATACGTGGTTCAGGCTGGAAAACTATAATGGGTTGTCTGAGTTAACGCTGGAAGAATTGCGCAGAGAAACCTACAACAGAATGATTATGTTCAGGACTGCGTTCGCCCCGCTTAGCTTATCTTTTAGTCCTGATATCGATGAGCTGGCTATGAACACTGAGGAAGCGATTTTTTCCGGCCATCCTCTGGTCAGCCATTTGCGCCTGCCAGAACATGCTATCGCGTCTGATGACCATGTGCAGTTGCTTAATATGACGGATTTGAATTACTGGGACAGAAGAACAAGGCGAGGAAATACCTTCCCAAGAGATGAAAGAGGGGTACTTATACTCACAAATGAAAATGCGAAAACCCCCGTTTCAGAATGCCTTAACAGCGGAAGAGGGGGAATGATGTATGTGAAATTCGACCTCAGTGACTCCTCGGATGAGGAGATCATTGAATCAATGAAAGCGATCCTTCCCAGGTGGCGCAAGCTGTACAGGATGAAAGACGATAAAATTGGGTCATTCCGTTTCGGGATAAGCACCATCAGAAAGCTTATCGATTACCGCATAATACCGCTGCTGGATCTGATGTTCTGGGAGAAAATGGCGGACATTAACCTGACGTTCAGTTATATCGAGCGAGTGCTGTACCCCGATAACGATGAGTATGTAAGAGAAAGTCCTCAAATCAAAGACACTGACAAGCCTCTTGCGCTGCGAACGCTTGATAAGGAGTTTCAGCGCCTGTTCTATCTTTTCATAAATAAAAACAACCACCTGAAAGACAGTAAGGTTGATGGTGTGTTGAAAGAATTCAGAGACGAAACGTAAACACCTTCAAAAGTAGCGACGTTCGCCAGGCGTGAATGTCGCTGAAAACCATCCTCAGTGAAATCCCTTGCCGTTCACTTCCAAGCCTTTACCCCCTGAAATCACTTTTATGGCGATCCCTCGTTCGTCATACCTCAGATCCGTATCATTGCTCCTGTCGAAACAAACAGGAGAAATAAAAATGATAAACAAAAAACAAAGCCTCATAAGAATGCGTGAAGTCCTGAACCGGACTGGCTTTTGCCGTGCGTGGATTTATCATCTTATTGAACAGGGGCGTTTTCCTGAGTCAGTAAAAATAGGAGAGCGGTCTATTGCGTTTATTGAAAGTGAAATAGATGAATGGATTTCTAATTCAATTAATAGTTCACGTAATAAAGCCGCCTGAAAGAATGTGGCAGGTCAGTTTTCCTGATATCTCTTTTATATAATTCTATTAAAATCGCAGGCTTAGGTCTCAGAGGAACCATTATGAAAAAATTCGCATTTATTAATGAAGCAGCAGAGAGAGAATATAAAGCATTACCAGAAGACGTTCAGGACGCATTTGGAAAGGACTTACGTCGTATCCAGTATGGGCAATTACCTGAGCTACCCATTAGCGCTATGGATAGTATGGAAACAGGTGTCTTCGAGCTTAAAATAAACGGTAGCCCGGCTTATCGCTGCATTCACACCAGCAGGTATCTTGATACGGTAGTCGTGCTGCACTCTTTCAAAAAAACAACCAATGGTGTTGATCGTAAAGCTCAGAGCGTTATGGAGACAAGATTCAGAGAGCTTATGGCTAACGTAAGAGTATACGAACGCGAGAAAAAATATAAGCCTGCGGCTTAGCTTTCTTTTATCTCAATGACAGCGTGGCGCAGATCCGGCATGGCCATTCTGGCTTTGAAGCCGAGAGCATCCAGCATATCGAACATGGCATCTATGGTAAAAAGCTCAATTTTAGCATTCTTCAACTCCGATATACGGGACTGACGAACGCCGAGCCTTTCGGCAGCTTTTTTTTGTGTCCAGCCTTTGTCTTTTATAAGGCAGCTGATCATGATGGATAGATCAACTTTCATTGCGATTTTACTGGCAGTGTCTGCATCATGTGTTGCATGGAAAGGGCTGTCGTAATATTTTAAAATCATAAGTACCTCAGTTGGTTAATAAAATGATTATCTAATATTTTAGATATAATGTCAATTGAATTAATTGCTTATAGCTCACTGAGATAAAATTTTATGTCAGAATTTGATTACTGCCTGAATAAAAAACAAGAGAGTTAAAATGGTTGATGAATTCCATATCCTGTATCAGTACAGAAAAATCCGGCAGGCGGCTGCTACGACGGATATCAAAACCCTGGAACAGATTTTGGTTAAGTTCAGGTAGGTAGTGGCTGAAAGGCCTGCTGAGTACTGCGTAGAGATTGTAGAAGAGGCTTCACGGCCGATAAAATGAAGCAAATTCTCGAACTGATGAGAAAGGATGGGATTTGTCTTGAGGAACTGTTGGTTAATCCCCATTAAACGGGTTAGCTTATGAGCAAGGGCAGCTATGTGCCAAGAACGGAAGTTTTTAAAACAGGCTATGTTAATCAATGGTAAGCAGGTCATGACAAATTTAGTGTTCTACTACAAGCCATGCCTACTCTTACAGCTATAAAAAACATTTTGACGTAACAAAAAATTAGGCTTGACGTTAGGGCCTTGTTTACTAAGTTTAAAACAGTGACAGCAGGGGAACAATTTCATGCTGCTACGTTCTCGGTTCACTTTAAGAAAATAATAATATTTATCTAATTCATTAAATTCAATGAGTTACATATTTTAAATCAAAGATTGCGATTGAAAATCAGAAGATAAAAGCTTAAAGAAAAAAATCAGAGGAAAATTTATGTATTTAAATAACTTTAATTTGGATTAGTTTTTTCTTGGCTACCTCAATCTACTGATTTCAGTTCAAATTATTTTTAGGTTGTGGCTGGTGATTTTTTGTGATAGTTTATCTACATGTTTAAAAAGGATTTTTTTTGGTGGATTCTTAAATGTCTGATACTGTTGCAGTAGCTGTTCCTGCTGCTTTTGACTGGTATAAGTTGATTTCTCCTGTTGCGAGTGTTTTGGTTTCAACGGCGATCACCTATCTTTTTTTTCGAAAAAAGAGAAGCGATGATTATCTGAGTTATCTGGATAAGCAACTTGACGAGATTCTGAAAATAGCAATTTCATACCCTCATTGTGAGTTTACTGACTTTTGCGATACATGGAGCCGATCTAAGGCTAAGAGCAGTGATGATGATGCTATAAAATACCTTCAGTACAATATCTACGCCAATCTCGTTTTTAATTATATTTCTCGACTGAGTGCACACTATAACTACAATGAAGATAAGATTTTAAAGCATACAGATATTAAAGACTGGATACGAATTCATAAGAGAGTGTGGAAGCAACCATTGAATGGTGATAATGAGAACATTGATACTTATGACAGAAGGTTTGTGGAACTTGTCAATCGATATATAGGATAGTTAATATGAAAAGAAAAGCTATTATTATCGCAAATGCTGCTGCCGACCTTTCTGGTGTTGATACGGACCTGAACAATATTCAGTCATTTTTGAAAAGCACGTCGGGTGGAGTATGGTATTCAGAGGAAATAAGTGTATACCGTAACCCAAGCCTATCAAATATGCTGAAAGAGTTGATACGAATTAAAGGACGATATGATTTTCTCATTGTATTTTTCAGTGGTCACGGTGGTCGAACCTTAACTGAAACTGCAATTTGTCTGAATGATAATGAAGAGTTACTTTTGGAAAGTCAGTTGTCAGGTCTGAGTCCTCGGCAAATAAACATTTTTGATTGCTGTAGAACCCGTCTCCCTGATGCGATTCTTGAAAGTACCTTTTCCAAGAGCGCAGCTATGGGTCTGGAACATTTTATCGATGGAAGGCTGGAACCGTTATCAGCGAGAGAGTTGTATGAGAAACGCATTGCCAGTGCAGCACCTCAGCAAATAAGCCTTTATTCATGCTCTCAGGATGAGTATTCGCTAGATACGGCAGGAGGTGGGCTTTATCTGAATGATTTTTTAAATCAGGCCAGCGATTTCACTGGGAATTCAGCACCATTTCAGACAGCACTTTTTTGCCAAGGCTTGATTTCAGATAGCGTTGCTCGCAAAAGTGCTCGTCAAAACAATTCACAGCACCCTGACCATGCCGCACCCAAACTTATATCGAGCCAACAGCTAGTTATTAGCATCAACCCAATTAAATACGTTCACGGGCTATAACTGCCAACTCCCCTGTCTGGACCATTTTACATCTAGCGGGGAAAATACGGTTCTGGTTCAGCATGTCAGGTACGCGAATGAGCGAGTATCAAATGACTTGCTCCCTACTAATTAAGAAACCTCAATGTTAGTCATGTGGTTGCTGGAGTTGCGAATTTCCGTTCCTCGCTCATCGCGGATCCAACAGCCAGTCTAGGCGTGGGGGTGGCTGCTCCGTAGCGCGTCAGTAGCTGATAATGTTAAGAAGCTGCTTGTTATCAAAAAGCTCAGCCATAACAGCTTCCAGTGCTTCTGGTTGCCACATACTAGACAGGTAAGCTCCTCTGTTCCTGTTTTACCTGTGAGGTCTTCTCGAACTGCTACCATGACAGTGCTAAGGCTCTGGTCTTTACATGACAGTAGTTTTTCTTTGTCTAAAAAGTGAAACCGACGACCGGAGAAAATCATTCTCAGGTAGTTAAGATAATTATCCTGGAACTGGTCATAGTGGTAGCCATTAACGGAGTAATAACGAATAAGTGATTTTGTTATGACGTTGGCTATACTGTCTTCGTCGGTATGAATGTTTAGTTTTTCGTTTATTTCATTTTTTAGCATTTTTATCTCCATTTTTTATTTTTATTTCTTCGATAAATCTGGCTCTGTCGCCATTAAACACCACAGCAGGATTGATATAGTAAATGTACTTTGATTTGCTTGGCGCTATGATCTGCTTGTCTATAAGCTCTTTTATTCCACGATAAAAAACAGGATTAGATAAGTTGAAATCACACTGACTTGCTATATCTTTTGCTGTTTCAAAATTCATATAAACCTGATCTTTACCAATTGCGTCAGAAATGGAAAAAAGGAATATGTAAAATAGCTTATTACCTGTCAGGGACAGATCAAAGAGAACACGGATCTTAGATATGAAAAGTTTAACGAATTTCTCTTTGTCAACTTCTTGTATAGAGTGAATGACATTTTCGTATCGTTGTCCCTCTGGTGATTCAAATTTTTCTCCACGAGCCACTGTTCTTCTTTTATCTTTCGTCAGGATCTCAATGCCGTTTTGCAATATAAATGGGTTCTTATCATAGGTGTTATTATTCATTATTATTCCTTTTTTGTTATTATAATAGACATATATAACTATGATTTTCACAATGTCAAATATATTTTGAAGTATTTTCTTCGTTTTTATTTTAAATATTGAAGTAAAATACAACAAACCCGAAGAGAAAAAGAACAAACCCGAAGAAAGATCTACAAACCCGAAGAAAAATCAACAAACATGAAGAAAATGGCTTTTTAATGCATTGTTTTATATGAATATTTTTATCTTAAGAAGTATAAGAAATATAATATCTAAGAGGACAACAGGAACCCTGTGCGATCTTAATATCACCCCAATGGGTTTCGACTGGAAAACATTTTCCTTAATTGTGTTATTAGACCCCTGCACAACATGAGGTCGTGCCTGTGGGGTTCATGGTAGTTGAAGATCTTCTTTTATTCAGTAACAGAAGACAACAACCGAGCATTTGCTTCTTTGCCTTTCAGGGGCAACCAGCAATGCCTGTATGGGCTGTATGAGTAAAATAATAGTTTTACTGAGCTACATGCTCGCTTGCTCGCACTACGCAAAAATTAAAACCTTGGATAAATGGCTGGTCTTGATTGAGCTAATGCGCTCAATCGCTAAAACGTGGCTCTCGCCCTTTTTATTTAAATTATGAGAACGTTTTTCTTCACCCAATAAAGTGATTTACTTCATTTTTATAGTCAGAAATGAAGAAAAGTCTTCACGCGATGAAGAATATGGTTTCAACAGAAAATTCATGCTATTTAAGTCGTCAGTGCGCGTGAGCGCATAGCGGTTTTGCTGACAGCAGGAAGCAAAAACAAGACAGCTTCCTTTATCAAAGGGGTTTGATTTTAAAGCAGTATATGAGCAAGCGAATGTGCTGCATTGAAAAACTAATTAAATAACAAACCATCATTCCCTGGTCTGCTGGTTGCCCCTAAAAGGCAAATAAGCAGATTCCAAGGTTTTGTGTTCTAATTATAAAATAAAAGAGAAGTAATGAATATGAACCCCAATGACACGGCACAACAGCCGTGTTGGGTTACTTAAAAAAAAGAAGACCATCTTGTTTTTCACTTTATAAAATCAATAAAGAACATCTCTCGCTTCACTCTATATTAATAATGAAGAAGAAAACTGCTCTCAGGCCAGATATAGCTCAAAATAAAGTCCGCGGTTTGGGGACTTTAATCAATAATCATTCTCATCATGAAAAGCAAAGTTCATTTTTATTCAAACTTTTGATACTTCAAATGTCAGGTGATGAAACTTAATATATTATTTTATTAAAAATAAATGTACTTTAAGTATTGACTAATAAAATAAATGTGTTAATTAAAAAATAATAAAAATAATAAAAATAATAAAAATAATAAAAATAATAAAAATAATAAAAA
>Ga0157370_10002912_pt1 | contig 20391 bp, 9 predicted proteins | sample C35metaG_FD_113463 | JGI IMG/M metagenome (GOLD analysis project Ga0157370, IMG submission 113463) | Corn rhizosphere microbial communities from Kellogg Biological Station, Michigan, USA - C3-5 metaG | ecosystem: Host-associated > Plants > Roots > Rhizosphere > Soil | place: USA: Michigan...
ATCTCTGCCTGCGCCTCCTGCTCAGCCTGCTGTTCTTCTTTTGTCGGGCGCCCGCGGCGACGGGACCGGCTGCCGGCAGATTCCTCCAGCCTGCGCTGCTTGAGCGTGCGCAGCACCACAAACGGCGAGACGAGCGGAGCCGCGCTCAGCGGATCGTCCAGCACAAAATCCCCCTTGGTCAGCGGCAGTATTTCATTGAGCCGGCCGCCGGTGTTCAACAGCGTATCGATAAACAGGCGTTTGCGGAGATCGGTCACCTTTGACAGCAGCACGGCCACCTCGGGGGCGAGCAGGTAGCGTGGCATGTCGGTGCCGTAGGCGGCGGCCAGGTTTCGCAGCGCGACCGCACTTTCATAGTCAAAATAGCGTGCAGCGCCGGAAGTGTTCACATTGTGACCACTGGCGTCGCTGTGTGAAATCTGCGTCATTTCGCGGGGCAAAGTACCCAAACTTTTAATCTCCGTTATCAGCCGGTGTGGAACGTATTTTCGCGCATCTGTAAAGGGTTTTCGATGAGAATAAATCGATCCGCAACGGATCCTTTCTGGATCGGTTTCCCGGCTTTTCTCCCGTATATGGAGAATAACCTGGTCAGACGGAAATAAAAAGCAGGCTCCCGGCGCAGTTTCACGCACTCTCAGTGATGCTAACCCTCTGGTGATAATGAAGAAAATGAAAAAGCCGGGCAGGGCGAAGGCGTCCAGGTACTCTGGTATGAATACCTGGTCAGGAACGGAGTTGTGGAATAATGTCAGTATTATAGTGGTCATCAAAACGGTCGTGTTCGTTCCGCATCAATACGCCAAGTGAGCTGCTCCCTATGACCTGATAGCTGGAAAGTATATTGAGGAGCATCAGCTGTGTGAAAGGTGACAGTTCATTACACTTAAAGGATGAAGGACTGGGTCCGAGCGAGAATGAACAGGATAAAAAACAGACGTAGTTTCATTAATTCTGGCAAAAAAGCAGGAGAGTTATGCGTCAGATTTTGCACAGCATAGTGGTTATCATCTTAATGACATAGCCTGACCACTGAATAAATTTTCACATCGTTCATGTCAGACACTACAGTCATTGCCTAAATTAATACCCCATAAGAAATGATAGTTGTGTCAGATTAATCACATGTCATTTACAGATCACTTCATTTTTAGCCTGTTTATTTTTCTTTAAGGTTTATAAGAAACTTAATTTAAAAATTAAATTAGAATTTTCATCTGCCACTACTTAAAAAATCACCCCCCCTACTTTTAAGTTATTTATAAAAAGTACTAGCTGTAAAAAAGAAAAAACCTTTGCTTAAACTATTTTTGTGTCTATGTGTAAGATAATTTTATTTTGTTTATCATTATATGTGTAAATATTTATGCTTCTAGCACTATACTTATGATTAAATGAAGTTTAAACAATGCATAAATAAATTAAAAACAAGTGGCGAAAAATCTCCATTGCACTTAAGGTGTTTTAAATTGTCAGGCGGTGTGAAGAAATAAAAATTAATTTTAGCTTCAGGATGATTAATAACCACCCATAAATATAAATAGTCTAGAAATGACAAGATGATATAATAACCCATGAATGGGTGAAGTTATTTTTCCATGTTGACAATATATGATATTGGCGAGAATTTTTTATATTTCTACTGTAAGCTTAATATTATAAGGGACTTACTTAAGATATTTATTTCTTTAAAATAATTCTATCTGTTAGCTTCCCAATCTCTTTGTGCTCTTTTTTCTAATTTAAACCTTCAGAAAAAACCTGGGATTTCAAAAGGAACTAAAATGTTCAATTTCTTTAGTATTCTCTTAATTAATTGTATTTTAATTTCAAATCTGGCAATCATAAAAGTATATGCTTCTGATAATATTGATGTAAAGGCATGGGTGCAAACCCCAGAAACATCCTATCCAACAATATGCAATAAAGAACAAATAGAGATTTTCTCATGCCCGAGCAAATCGAAAGAAACTATAGCTATTTGCATGAATAGTGCAAATAAACAAATGTTTTTTGCATACCAAGAAAATTTAAATATTAAAAACCTGAAACTAGATAAAATAAAACAAATTGTTAATATCCCAAAAAGCGGTGCATCAACAATATTGCAGGCTGAAACAAAAAAAGGTTTATTTCGTCTATATTTCGATGAAAATATTAATGACAATCCAAGCGCAGTCACTATGAACGGAAAGGTAAGTTTTGAATGTGTTCACAATCAGGAAGCATATAGAACTCCCACTAATATTGTTAAATCGGCACAAGGGAAAGATGAAATAGTAAATATCTGGCAGCTTAAGTTAGCCCCATTACTTAAAGAACAACAAAAAAATAACAGTATAATTTATAATGAAAAAATCGGTGACTTGTGGGACTCCTGGCCAAAATAAATTATCATTACTTTAATATAAGGAAACGATCATGTCTGCAAGTGAATTTATTGATAAACAAACTCTCATTGACCAACTCAAACAATATCGAACGACGGCTTTTGCTACAGAAGATGGTTCGAGACCATCAGTCTTAAACGAGTTTAACTGGGCAGGTGGATATAGTTCTTATTCTTTCGGATTGTATCAATTTGATGTTAGAAACAATGATCTTGCAGAGGACGCGCTAAGGTCCATGGGCTTTACTGACACTCAAATTGACCAACTATCCCAAAGAGGTACTCTTGGTAATGACGTTAAAACAGCATTAAGCGAACAGCTACAAGCTGCTCTGGCAACTACTGCTGGTAAGCAGATCATGGATAATTTGCTTAACAATTATGAAGCGCAATTAGTTCACACAACTACCAATCTCCTTGATATTACTAATGACGATATTTATTCGCAAATAGCTTCAGAACCTGAATCTATACAGCGTATTTACGACATCGCAAATCAGTTTGGTACCAGCCTATTACGCCAATTCGGAGGTTTCTTATCGGGACAATCAATCGTAACTAACGGTATTTCACTTACATGGAGTGATTCTTTAACTGCTTCTGAGAACATGGAAAACTGGTTTTCAGCGGCAGATCCGGGCGATGCAACGCGCAGTGATGCCTTCAATAATACCGTGTCCAAAGAATCTCTCCCTGAAACCATTATAAATATTACAAAAGGTGATGGAGATGATGCAACAATAGCGGCATTTAGTGAATTAAAAAACGTTCAGCTTAATGTTGACAGTGGTATAACTGTTAACATTACTGGAGAAACTGGTAACGATACATTTAATCTCGGAAATGGCAGTAGTGTAAATACCTCAATGACATCCGAAAAAAGCAATACATACTCTTATTCTACTTCGGATGGAAATACAAGCTTTGCAACTTTGGTTGGTAATAATTCGGCAGCTACTATCTCATCCTCATCTGGAAGGCTTGATATTACAGCTAATAACTCTGTTATTAATCTAGAATCTGATGCTGAAGTCAACATTATAGGTAACGGCAATGTAATAACAGGTGGTTCATCAGATAACGTTTCAGTCTTTGGAAATAACAACAGTGCTTTCATGGGCGATGACTCCACAGGAACAATTGTCGGAACGGGGAACAGTATAACAGGGACTGATACTAATAAATTTAATATTTACGGTGATGCTAATAATACCAATCAGATCACAGAAACAAAAATAAACAACTTCGACGGCACATCGGAAACGACCGTCTATAACGAATCCACTGGTAACTGGAGCACCGTGACCAGTAAATATAGTGGTGAAAACGAAACGGGCACTCTCCTTAGTACATTGACAAATAATCTGGATGGCACATCTACAGAAACAAATTACAGTGGTAATACCACCACAACGAATAGTTATTTGGGTCTTAACGCACAAGGAAATTTAACCGAATCGCTGGTTAATAACCCGGACGGTACTTCGGAGGATACTGTTATTGACAGAACCGAAGGGAACTGGACTATGGTGATGAACCAGTATAGTGGTCTGAATGACACAGGACACCTAACGTCGTCTCTTGTTAATAATGTAGATGGTACCTCCAGTAATACACTCTATGGTTCACCTGGAGGCAATGTTGTTTCAATGACAGAAACTTTCTCCCAGGCCTTTGGAACTGGAGAATTAACTAAAACAGAATTCAATTATTCAGATGGTACTTCCGAACAAGTTAATTATGATAAAGAATTTGATTTAAGCTGGACTTCTGAGACAGACAGGTTCGCTAGCTGGAATGCGGCCGGTGCATTGAATTTAACGCTACTTGATACAGCACCCACAGGCCTGGGCAGCTCCTCTTATACTCCCAGTGGAGATAGTTGGGGGGCAGCAGGAGCCCAGCTTAATTTTGACACCGCAAATCTTACTGTTCCTAGCTTTGTTTCAGTGCCTTCTTTTTCAGATACCTTACTCAATGGCGCAGCAACATCAGACTCCTTCACTAACTTTACTGCTGACTCACTTCAAACTGAAAGCCTGGCCGTTGGAAACTGGATTTCTGACGCTTCGCAATATTCCTTCGATGCGCAAATACCAGATGTGGTAACAAGTGATCTTTATGGCGGTCTGGCGGGTGACCCAGGCGATGATGGCGACGATGACGGGAGCGCGGATGGTTCAGGAGACGGTTCAGGAGACGATGGTAATGGCGATACCTCAGCTGGAGACAGTGGAGATAACGGCGATACAGGAGATAATGGAGATTCAGGTAGCGATAATTACAACCACAGCAGTGGTGGTGACGATGGCGACGGTGGTAGTAGCGACGGCGGTAGTGACGGCGGTGGTGATGGTGGTGACGGCGGTGGTGGTGGTGGTGGCGATCCATTAGTCATGAGTCTTGACGGGCATCCGATACAGCTTATCCCGCTAAACCTGTCGCATGCAGTCGTAAACATTGCTGGTCAGTCGTCAACTTCGGGCTGGATCGGCTCGGACACCGGCGTTCTCGCAATCGTGACGTCGGCTGGAACACAAATAATTAATCCTTCCCTGGTTAACGGTGCCGGGGATGCAATGGCAGTATTGGCCAGCTATGACCTTAACAAAGACGGCGTGATTGATGCCTCTGATGTGGTCTTTAACCAGTTGCGCGTGCTTGCTGATCCGACAGGTAACGGCAGTGCTCAGGCACAGGCTTACACACTTTCACAGCTTGGAATTCAGTCTATTCGTCTGCAAAACGAAACACTGTCAGTCAATGCGCAAGGCAATCAGGTATCTGGTGTCGCGACGGTGATATTCAGCAATGGCAGTATCGAACCGATTGAAAACGTAAACTTCGCTCAGGGTAGCAGTAACGCTACGCCAGGATGGAACGGTACCGTCAATCCCGTCTGGCAACAGATTCTGAACATGATCGATGGGGCGTTTAACAGCTCTGCATATAGCGTGATTGATAACGGAAGCTTGCCAGACGGCGCTAATGCGTCAAGCACTCCCAGTCAGATTCAGCAGGTTGCCAGTAATGATAACACGGCAATTATGTCGCGAATTTCCGCCGACTCAAGGCATAATGGTATCGTTTTGAATGACAATACTAAAGTAAATATCAATGGTACCAATAATTCAGTAACTGTCCATAACAGCGACAGCGGTACAATTAATGGTGGAAATTTTGCATTAGCTTTCGAAGGTAATGGCTCTGCAATTACCACCAATGGCAACACTGAAGTTGTCACGATAGGGGGATCCGGGAACAGTATTACTGCTAATGGTGATAAAAATATTATTGTTATTAACGGAGCAAATAACAGTGCCACTACCAGTAACAGTACATTACTGACAGCAAACAGTACTCAGGCTGTGGTCAACGGGCTGTCAAATATTGTTGGCCTTGGAAACAATGATAATGTCACAACGAACGGCAACAGTTTCACTTCTGCTATACAGGGTAATTCATCAACGCTTACAGCAAATGGTAACAACAATCAGATTCTGATTACCGGAAATAACGATACCGTATGGGCGAACGGCAGTGGTGACGTGGTCGTTATGGATGGTCAGGCTGACACGGCTAATGTTGGTGGTGGCAGCGTATTTTTTGCAAATGACAGTCAGGGTACAGTCAAAGGCAGTGTGGGTGTTGTCCGTGCAGGCAGTAATGAAAACCTGCAGGTAAACGGAAGCGGCTTTTCGATCACCACAAACGGGACTGCCTCCCAAATTATTGCTAATGGTGATGGAAACAACATCATCATCAAAGGCAGTAAAAACACCCTTGTCATGAATGGCGGAAGAGCTGTGATGACAACGGAAGGTGATACCAACAGCTTAACCGTTAATGGTGACAACGCGAAATTTTTCGTTGAAGGAAACAGCAACACACTTGCTGCGAACGGAAAGGGAGACACTGTCTATATTAAAGGCCAGGGAGAGGACGTAACGCTGTCCGGCGGTACTGCCATACTCGCAGACAATGATTCACTGATCATCAATGGTGGTAATGATACGGTTGCTATAGGTAATAATGAAACACTCATAGCAAACGGCGGTGAATACAATTTCTATCTGCAGGCAGATAATTCGTCTGTCACGAGTAACGGCGACAACGAAACAGTATTTGTATCAGGAAATAATGATAACTTTACTGCAAATGGACAACACAGCAATGTGGAAATATCCGGACAGAATGACAGCCTGGCTACAGGCGGTGCACAAATAGTTTTGTCTGATGCCAGCCAGCTCACTCTCAACGGCAATAATGATGCTGTTCATATTGGTAATGCAGACTTAATCACTGTTAACGGTGGCGGCTCAACATTGCTTGCAGAAGGAAGCGCATCATATATCACTGCCAATGGTGATAAAGAAGTGGCTATCGTTAAAGGTGTAAATAACACCATCACACTGAACGGTGCAAAAGCTGTTGTTACTGTTGTCGGCAACAACAATATGCTGACAGCGAATGGTCCTTCCACCTGGATTCAGATGCAGGGTGAAAACGACGATATTGTGGCAAACGGGCCAGGTGATATTGTCCTGTTACAGGGTGAAAACAGTAAACTGACAATCGGAGACGGTACTGTTGCTGTCTCTGATGATACTCAGGCAACCTTGTCAGGCGTCGATGACAGTGTCACGCTTGGAAACAGAGATAACGACACCATTAATGGCGGTGACTTTGTCATTAACCTCACTGGACAGCAGTCCACTGTTGTCGCTAACGGTGATCGTGAGGTAGTCACCGTTAAAGGCAATCAAAATACGTTTACGACCAATGGCGGACATTCTTTTAATGTTGTTTCAGGAAATAACGACAGCATCACGGCCAATGGTGATATGAATAATATTGATATTCATGGGCAGCAGAACGTTATTTATGCCAATGGTTCGGGGGATGAAATTTCACTGGATGGCAGCCAGGACGACCTCCATACGAGCGGGAATGCTGTATCAGTTAAAAACAATACCCAGGCATGGTTAAATGGCGGGGGAAATAAAGTCGTCCTGAGTGACAATGATAATATATCAATCAATGGCAGCGGTTATTCATTAAATTTCAACGGAGCAGGGAGTAGTGCTTCGCTTCAGGGAGACTGGAGTAACATAACGCTGAATGGCTCAGGCAATACGTTTACGGCTAACGGCAACAGCGACAGTATCCAGATGAACGGAAATGGCAACAATGTCAGCGTTAACGGAACGGGTGGAGAAGTCAGCTTAACGGGAACGGGCCAGACGGTCGTCATGGAAAATGGCAGTGTAATAGCTGCTGCCGATGCGCAACTCATTCTTCAGGGCCATGGCAACATAGTCACCGCGGGCAAAGTTGCTAATGTTGAAGTCGATGGCGGAGATAACTGGGTTAATGCGCAGTCAACAGACACAGTCTTGCTGAAAGGTAGTGAAAATGGTGTCGGCTTTAACGGTAATGGCGGGCAACTTACCGTTGATGGTAATGGTCAGTATGCTCTGATGAACAGCGGTAATGCTGTTTTAGAGGCAGGAGCAAGCCTGAATCTCTCGGGTAACAACAATACTGTTACTGCGGCTTCGAACGGTTCACTGGATATTTCCGGCACGGGTAACGTGTTACAGATGACCAGCTCGTCTCTTACGCTGGACAGTGTTTCGTCAAACAGTAATGTGAACAGTGGTTTCCAGGTTAAAGGATTTGGTTTTACCTCCTCTGCAAATGGTCAGTATGCCAATGCATCTGAATCACTTAAAGCCATGCAACAGACCGGCGCTAACTCAACACAAATTGTGGTGACTCAGTATCTGGATTCTGTGACAAGCGACAGCATTGCAGCCACTGCGGCGACAGAATCCGACGCCAATCTTGAGCTCGCAATCGGACAGGCTCAGGCGGATGGGATGTCGGTGCTTCTGAAGCCGCATATCGATATTGAAGATGGTACCTGGAGGGCATTACTGAAACCTTCCAATGTTGACGATTTTTTTGCCAGTTACAAAACGTTTATTCTGCACTACGCGGCGATTGCACAGGCAACGCACGTGGGTATGTTCAGTGTAGGCACAGAGCTGACATCAATGAGTGGAAGTGCTTATACAAATTACTGGGATGATATTATATCCGCCGTACGGCAGGTTTATACCGGACCCATTACCTATGCTTCCGCATGGAATGAAACCGGTAGTGTCAGCTTCTGGAACAAAGTAGACGTTATTGGGGCGAATGCCTACGAGGCCCCGACCGATATCACCGATCCCACCGTGGCGCAAATGGTTGCCGGCTGGAACAGTGTTTCAGGCGATAGCTCTACAGCATCACTATTCAATAATTTGTCTCCGATTGATTTTTACCATTCGCTGTCGACTGCTTATGGAAAGCCTGTTCTTCTTACTGAAGTCGGTTATCGCAGCGTAAATGGAACAAATACTTTAAACGGTGACTGGAGTGGCTTCCACTGGGTTGATTTCCAGCAACAGACACGTGCTCTTGAAGCCTTTTTTGAGGCATGGAGTGGGCAAGGCAGCTGGATGGAGGGGGCTTATCTGTGGAACTGGGAAGCCAATCCGTCAGGTGTAGCCGCAGATGATTTCAGCGTCCAGGGGAAACCTGCGCAGAATGTTGTCGACCACTGGTACGGTGGAAGCTCAACAGCGACCGCTGCCAGCAGCAATATTCTTAATGGTGACTTCAACTCCGTGCTTATGGGACTGGGTGACACATTAACCGTTAACGGAAACACGGATACAGTTACCATGACGGGCAATGATTTGGTTACGTTAAACGGGACAACTGACAACGTTAATGTGAGTGGAAAAGGTAACGTCCTGCAGGCCGGTACAGCTACCTCTGTAACGCTCAGTAATGATAACTCGGCCCTTATGGTGTCCGGGACAGCAATGGCTGTTAACACTCTGAGCAACAATAACGCTCTGGCTTACACCGGTAACCAGTCGGTTATTAAACTTGAGGGTGACAGCAATACTGTCGTAATCAAAGGGGATTCCAATGCTGTCATGCTCGATGGTAAAAACCAGTTGATATCCGTATCCGGGCAAAACAACAGTATTACCGTAACGGGGGATAATTCAAGTATCGTCACCAGCGGGGTAACAACTGTGTCACTGGCTGGCAACCAGATACAGACATCCGTTCAGGGGAGCGGGGACACTGTGACAGTAAGCGGTAATGGTGACTCGCTGACAATAACAGGGTCGGCTGATATTGTTTCCATGAACAATACAGGTACGCTGTCACTTAATATTGCAAACGCAACACAGGACGATGCCTTGCAGTTCATGAATGGTATAAGTACCGATCAGCTCTGGTTCAGCCAGAGTGGAAATACCCTGGTGGCATCCGTTATAGGTACGCACCAGGAAATTGATGTTAACAACTGGTTCGAAGGCGGAACAAATCAACTACAAATAAAGTCAGGCGACGGCCATGCACTGGTTAATTCACAGCTTGATAATTTAATTAACGCAATGGCGACGATGACACCACCTGCAATGGGTCAGACGACACTTAGCCAGGATCAGATGACGCAATTAAAACCAAGCTTAGACGCAGCCTGGAATTAACGTTTAGCTGCAGGCTTTTACTCAGGTAGAAGCCTGCCTTTATATGATTACAACAGTGTAAAATTACTCAGGTAATTCCATGAGTTCCTCTTATAGCTCAAATAAAAAAATGAATGAAAACCATTATACGGAAAAAGAAGTAGAACAAGATTCGGGTGTCGAAGCTTTAGTTTTAATAGCCAGGTATCATAAAATCGCTGCTGATTCACAACAAATCAGACATTTATCAGGTTCAGGTAAAAAACAGCTTACCGATGGTGACCTCATTCTTGCCGCGCGAACAATGGGGCTTAAATCCCGTAAAGTTACCGTGCGGCCTGAACGTTTAGCTAAAACACCTTTTCCTGCACTGGCTCTGGATCGGCTTGGTCGCCATTTTATTGTTACGGCATGCGATGGGGACAGGGTATTGGTTTTGGAGCCTGATGCTGGAAAACCTACAGTCATCCTTTCAGAAGTGCTCTGGCAGCGCTGCAATGGCGATTTTCTTCTGTTTGCTTCCAGAGCATCTTTAACGGGTGAACTGGCGAAATTCGATTTTACGTGGTTTATGCCTGCGATAGTCAAGTACAGGAAAATTTTATTAGAAGTCTTTTTTGTTTCTGCGCTCATACAACTCTTTGGTCTTGTATCACCACTTATGTTCCAGGTTGTAATGGATAAAGTGCTGGTAAATAATGCTCTCTCAACGCTTAATGTGGTCTGTATAGGGCTGTTGGTCAGCGGTATCGCTGAAGTTTTACTGACTGGCCTGCGGAATTATGTTTTCTCACATACCACTAACCGCATGGATGTTGAACTGGGTTCGCGTATTTTCCGACATATACTTGCGTTACCTGTCGGGTATTACGCAACGCGCCGGGTTGGTGACACTGTCGCACGCGTAAAAGAGCTTGAGAATATCCGCAATTTCCTGACCGGTCAGGCCCTTACAGCGATAATAGACAGCATATTTTCGGTGGTTTTTGTCGCCGTGATGTGCCTTTACAGCATAAAGCTTACACTCATTGTGCTGCTGTCTTTACCTGTCTATGTCATTATTACAACAGTTATCATCCCGGCTTTCAGACGACGTCTTAATGAAAAATACGCGCGTGGGGCTGATAACCAGTCATTTTTAGTTGAAACCGTTTCCGCAATAGAAACTGTCAAATCATCTGCAGTTGAGCCTTTGTTTATTCGTCAGTGGGATAATTTACTGGCTGGTTATGTTGCTGCATCATTTCGTGTCAGTAATTTAGGAAATATTGGGCAGCAGTTAGTTCAGTTTGTTGGGAAAATAGTTACTATTTTAACCCTTTTCTTAGGAGCGAAACTGGTCATATCGGGCGCACTATCCGTAGGCGCTCTGATAGCTTTCAATATGATGTCTCAACGCGTCTCTGCGCCGATTCTGCGCCTGGCACAGCTATGGCAGGATTTTCAGCAGGTAGGCATTTCGATGCAACGGTTAGGTGATATTCTCAATACCCGTACAGAAAACTTACAAGGCCGGAATTCTCAGCCCTCTCTGAAGGGTGCCATTCGTTTTGAGAATGTAAGGTTCAGATATAAACCTGAAGCACCTGCAGTTCTGAATAATATCTCTTTTGATATTGAGCCAGGAAAAGTTATTGGCGTTGTCGGACGTTCAGGATCAGGAAAAAGTACGCTCACTAAATTAATTCAGCGTCTCTATCTTCCCGAATCTGGCCGTGTCTGGATCGATGGAACCGACGTAGCCCTGGCTGACCCCTCATGGTTACGCAGACAAATTGGAGTGGTCCTTCAGGAAAACATACTTTTTGGTAGATCAATTCGTGAAAATATAGCGCTGGCTGATCCTGGCATATCTTTAGAATCAGTTATAAACGCCGCCAAACTTGCTGGCGCTCATGATTTTATCAGTGAAATGTCTGAGGGTTATGACACACGAATCGGAGAACACGGAAGTGGGCTGTCAGGAGGCCAGCGTCAGCGTATTGCTATTGCACGCGCGTTGATTACGAACCCACGAATTCTCATCTTCGATGAGGCAACGAGCGCTCTCGATTTTGAAACAGAACGGGTGATTCACAAAAACATGCAGGCCATATGTCAGGGCCGAACAGTTATTATCATCGCTCACCGACTGACTGCAGTAAGAAATTCTGACACCATTTTAGTTATGGAGAAAGGCCTGATAGTAGAGCAGGGCAACCATTCTCAACTAATTGAAGAAAACGGTCTGTACAGTCACTTGGTTTCCCTTCAGCATGCTTAAAAGGAACATTCAATGTTGAAGATAATAGCTTTAACTGAGTTGCTGCGTCGTTACAAGGATGTATTCCTTGCCAACTGGAAAATGCGTAAGCAACTGAACGCTTATGAAAGACAGTCTTATGAGCTTGCATTTTTGCCGGCAAATATAGAACTGGCAGAAGCACCTGTTCACCCGGCACCCTACTGGACGATGAGGATCATCGTTATTTTGACACTTGTTCTTATCAGCATCTCGCTTTTTGGCAGGTTAGATATTGTCGTTGTGGCTAAGGGTAAAGTTATTCCGGATGCAAGAGTAAAAGAAATTCAGCCTGCCATCACGGGGGTGGTGCGCCATATTTACGTTGATGACGGGCAACGTGTAAATGCTGGTAACGTTTTGATGGTTCTGGATTCCACACAGGCAGAAGCCGATTTAACTAAAACCGAGGCGTCAAGAGCGGAGTCCATGCTGGCGATAATCAGGGCAAAAGCTTTACTGGATGCGCAAATCTCTGGTCATGTCCCTGAGATGAAAGTCAGTGATGGACTCTCACAAGCCGATGTTAACGCCACGAGCCGTTTTGCTGACGGTATTTTCATGGAGTACAAAGATAAGCTTAACCGTGCGGATGCTGAGCTTACACAGCATCGTGATGAACTGGCCACGACTTTACAGGACATTGAACGCTTAAAATCTACGGCACCGTTGGCAAGAGAGCAGGCGAACAGTTATAAGCTGCTTGCCAAAGATCATTATGTCGCAAGAAATGACTACCTTGACAAAGAGCAGACGGCGCTGGGGCAGGAGCATGACCTTACGGCCAAACGCAGTCACGCTAATGAACTCAAAGCTGCTATTGATGCGCAGATTGCAGAAAAAGCCTCAGTAGGTTCACAATTCCGACGGGAACAGCTCGATGCTCTGGAACAGGCTGAGCAAAAATTAAAACAAAGCGTCGAAGATGAAGTTAAGGCTAAAACACGCAAGCAATTGCTCAATCTCGTGTCGCCTGTAAGTGGAACAGTTCAGCAACTCAGTGTTCATACGATAGGCGGTGTGGTCACCAGTGCTCAGAAAGTGATGGAAATCGTACCTGATGATGCGATGGAAGTTGAAGTTAACATAGCGAATAAAGACATTGGTTTTATAAAAGAGGGGCAGAATGCCACAGTTAAAATTGATGCTTTTCCCTACACGTACTATGGCTATATCAAAGGGAATGTAATTTCAGTATCAAATGACGCCGTTCAGGACCGTAATCATGGCTTGAATTTTACTGCCAGGGTACACCTTGATAAAAGTGGCATTGAGGCAGGAGGTAGATGGATTAAACTGACGCCGGGCATGACCGTGTCCGCTGAGATTAAAACTGGAAAAAGAAATGTCTGGCAATACTTTTTCGACCCGCTTATCAGAATGAGTAATGAGAGTCTGCATGAAAGATAATAAAATATTGCCTGTGATGGCCTTAATACTCTCAGGCCTGTATACAGTGAAAAATCATGCTTCTGATATATTTGACACTGAAGCTGATGTTCCTTCCTCACAGGCCGCACCGGTATATGGAAACTCAATATGCGAGTTTGGTCCATTGCCAAGCCCACTGGCTTTGAATGATGCACTGGAGCGCAGTTTATGTAATAACCCCAAAACGGCACAAAGCTGGGCTGAAATAAAGGCAGAAAGCGCCGCTGTCGGCACAGCTAAAGGTGCATACCTGCCAACTTTCTCCTTGTCCGGAAGAGAAATCAGCGAACGTTCTGAAACAAATGTTGCCGGGCACCCGGAGTTTGGCTCAGTCAATTCATCGCCAAATTATTCTGCAGACTTTAGTTTAAACTGGGTGCTCTATGATTTTGGAGCCCGCTCAGCAGCTCTGCACAAAGCGAAAGCTCTTCTCGTTGCTGCTGAAGCCAGTCATATGGAAACTCTGCAGTCTGTGATGATAGCCACCGCCAAAGATTATTATGCAGCACAGGCTGCTGCTGGAAACCTGGCTGCTGCGGCTGATATGGAAAGAATTGCCTCAAAGAGCGTAGAGGTGGTTGTAACTAAAGAAGGGCATGGTGCTGCTTCAGTCGGTGATGAATTACAAGCAAGAACGGCCTGGCTGCAGGCTAAAACTGAGAAAGAGAAAGCAGAAAATACGCTTGAGAATGATTTAGGTGTTATTGCTATCGATATGGGGTTACGCCCAGACAGTTACATAAATCTGGCAAATGTCCAGGAAGGTCTAAAACCTGATTTTAGATTTAAGGAATCAGTTTCAGCATTAATCGATGAGGCAATTAAAATACATCCGGCGCTGCTTGCGGCTCAGGCTCAGTTACAGGCAGCAGAAGCTGAGGTCGATCAAACGAGGGCTGAGGGAATGCCCACTTTAAGTCTCATAGGGAAAGCCAGCCGCGATAATCAGAAAGTCAGCGCAGGAATAGGCCAACCCTATCTTGACTCCTCTCACAATGACAGATACATAGGCATTCAGGTCTCGGTCCCTTTGTTTGAGGGATTCACTCGGGAATATAAAATCCAGGAAGGTCTTGCTCAGGCTGAGCAGAAGCAGGGGGCTGTCTCCGAAGTAAGACATAACGTTGAACTTGATGTATGGAAAAGTTTTCAGTCTCTTAAAGCTAACACAAATAATTTACCATTAACTGAAAGCCTCTTCGATAACACCAGAAAGTCCTATTCAGTAGCAGAATATCGCTATGAGAATGGCGTGGGTAATATTATTGAATTGCTCAATGCCCAGAAATCTCTTGCTGATGCAGAGAAGCAGCAGATCCAGGCTCTGACTGACTGGCGTTACAGCAGGCTCGAACTTGCTGGAAAACTGGGTGTACTTGGTTTAAATAATTAAAAAAGAAATTTATTAAGGTCGCAGAGTCACTTATTAGATGGTTATAAATATTATGGACTGGAATCTATTATTGTAATTATGTGTATTCAGATAAATAGCGAGTATGGTAGGTAAATAATCAAAGAACAACTGCAACGGAATGTGAAGAAATGTAACTATCAAAGTATGAGTAAAATCTAAGCAGCCTGCTATTGTAAGTTTCAGTAAACCAGACTACTGTTGTTTCTATAAGATTCTGAATAGGTTATAAAAGCCCTTAACTTTGCTGACTCTTTATCTTTACTGTGCGGATCACTCGATGAAGCGTAGAACATCTTTCTTTTTACTTTCCGGCCTTATATTGCTGATTTCCGGCTGCAGCCATCATCCTCGTCCCGAAGCTCCAGAGGACGTTTCCGCATCGGATTCAGCTCAAAATCCTGATTTAATTCCCATTGTTGCTGCACTTCACGACCAAATGCACACCTGGCATGATACGCCATACCAATGGGGCGGCACGCAGCTGTCGGGCGTGGACTGCTCTGGTTACGTCTGGCGTACTTTGCATGACCGCTTTAATCTGCCGATGGACCGCGTGACTACCGCCGATCTGCTGCATATGGGCGTGCGCGTAGCACCGGAACATTTACAGCCGGGCGATTTGGTGTTTTTCCGTATCGGTGGTGGTATGCATGTCGGCTTCTATGACACAGACCATCAGTTTATTCATGCCTCGGCCAGCAAAGGCGTGATTCGTTCGTCACTGGATAACCCATACTGGAAATCCGTTTATTACCAGTCGCGCCGGCTGACGCGTGAATACGGCGCGCAGGTGACGTTGAACCGAACAAGTTGATGCGAAGAACGCAAAGCGATTTGCTGGCGAGTGCGTAACTGGAAAACTTGCTGCCGTAGTGCTGAAAACACAGTGCTGAAACTACAACGCCGAAATCTGTGCAGCAGCAGTTTGTGTGCGGATGATTATTCTTATCGCATTGTTATGATTGCTTGCTGATGAATACGGTTGTTGCCGGGACGCCCGCGAAGTTCTGATACAACCGACGCCGCGCCATGTTCACGATAACGCGCTGAACCTGACGGACGGTGAGTTCGAGAAGGCGCGCAGCTTCACGCTGCAGTAGAGTGTGGTCGTGAACGCGCTGAATGATGCCGAGCCGAAGTACGCGCGAGAGCAGCCTGAACGGTCAAAGCGCATGACGCGTAAACAACAGAGTGTGATGACGCTGCCGTGCAGCTGAAAGTGGGCAATAGTCAGATCATGACAGGCAACGCTACGTGAATTCTGCATAACCCGCAGGGGTTCTGTGCGCCAGTTTTCACGTAGCGCGCCCGGTGATTAACGGGCTTCAGGTCCAGAGGGGACGCAGGTGAGGTGCCGGTGCGTAACCGGGTACGTGTCGGGATGTCTTATTTAACATAATATACATTATGCGCACTTTTGCAGGTAGACTTTGATATGGCCGTTTAGCCCGTCTTTTTCGCATACCAAGCCATTACTGTCTCTTTACGCCCTGGCTTTAAGTTTGCCTGATGACCTACATCTCATTCATTTCGTCATCAGGCCACAATCGAAAAAACTGCTTTGTCGTTTTGCGACTTTCCTCTTTACTCAGTGAGATTAAATGATGATGAACTTTTGCGACGCATGTTCATGGTTCGAAATGCGCATCAGCATCTCTGCTCTATCGAGATTCACTTAGCATAGAGAAAGCGTGTTTATGGAAGATGCACACAGTCCCGGCATGTCGCATCTTAATTTTTTTATCAGGCTGCATGGGCTGCATGATTACCTGCAAACCAAACTGACGCTGCCAGATGAAAGTTAGTGCGCCAGGTTGCCAAATTCTACACAGAATTCAGCAAAATCCATCAAGGCGAAATTTATACGATTGCCAATTGAGGTCTGTTTATAGGTATGATTATTCAGGAGCATGTCAGTTCACCTGCAATGACAACCTTACAACGGATACTTTCACCTGTTTACACCACAACGATATCCCTTAAATAACTGCGCTGCCCTTTTCTTCTTTGTCATGAATGAGAACTAATGACTTATGATCTGACGTTGTTACCTTGCAATTAACCCTCCCGCAGGCTCTCCTGAGACATTGCCAGGTTTTCCTTCGCTTCTGAGTACTGATAAGACGTCAGTTCAATCTGATTTCCATCAGGATCGGAAAAATAAACGGACATCGACACCTGATGATCGCTGACTATAAAAGGTATGGATTGCGCTGCCAGAATGTGCAGTAACGGACAAAAACTCGTGGCTTCAAGACTGAATGCCACGGTATTGCCGGGCGGCTGATGTGTTCTTAAAAACAGCGAAATCACGGCAGCGTTATTTTTTAAAACCAGAGGGCCACCTTGCTTAAACCAGAACAGCAACGACTCATCGCGTGAAAACCCCAGTACGTCGTTATACCAGCGCTCGGCCTTATCCAGGTCATGCACATAAATGTGGACGTGGTCGATTTTAACTAAGTTCACTTTCACCTCAATGACAACCTATAAAGAGAATCAGCATCGAACATATCGTGCAGTGATGCAAAATAATGCGCACACCATGAGCTCTGATTTAACATAACTGGTTATGGAATATAGAAGCGCGCCCATTCTCTGATGCATCCCCCCTTTCAGCATGTTCTTAAACTTAGCGCGAATAAGGGATGTTTTCCTGATGATGTCTGTGTGGGTTAGCGCTATGATCAATAAAAAGTAATTTCAGCATCCTATATGCGTAGCCTGTGAAATTAATAAATACATCATTAGATGATGTATTTAAATTTTCAAGTATCGTCGATATGTCTTATTTATGGGCTGGATAATTGCATGATCGTATCGCTATAAACGGGTTAACCGACCTTCTTCTGGCTTAGTCAGTTTTTTCCAGCATTTATTTTTTCTACTTCCCAGATGAATCTGAATCCATGCTGGTCAACATTTCTACGAGATTGCCTGGATATACCGTTTCGGTTGTGGCATTAAGTGCACTAATCGACCACCAGTGATAGCTGGCAATAACCGACTTTTCGTTTTCACTCCAACCCAAGGTATCAATCTCGTCTCCCGAGACATTAATGATAAAAAAACGCTCATGTGCCTGAACGCGTTCGCCCGAGGGCAGCGTCATGACAAAGCATCGCTCTCTTCGGGACGGGCCAGGATCGTTCCGGCGAATACCGGTTTCTTCATAAAGTTCTCTGAGCGCCGCCTGCTCGAAGGATTCGCCCTCCTCTACGCCGCCGCCCGGCGTTGCCCAGTAAGCATGGCCTGCGAGTGCATCCTGTGTATGCACAAAACGAAACAACAACAGGTTATGCGAAGCATTGATGATCAGTAGTCGGGCCGAGCGGCGCGTACGCATGCCTTCTTCCTTCTGTTTTAGCTTGGCGCAGTCCTTCAACTGGCCCGCAAAAAATCCTGCCAGCGGCGCGTCAGGTAGTTGTGCTCATCCATTACGGCGTTCCAGACGGCAATATGGCTCATGCGCGCCTCGTAGCTACCACCGTCGCGCACTTCACCCTGGGGGATCAGCGGTGCGCCCCAGGCATCCAGTAGCACCTCTCTCGCAGGCTGGCCGCCGTACCAGAAATCCCACTCTGCAGCTGACAGATGCGCCCGGCTGCGTTCCGCGTTGGAGATATAGTAACCCTGCCGCGCCATCACTGCGCCAGGCCAGCCGGACTGCCACCAGTTTAAATAGTCGTAGGCCGCGTCTTTGATTCTGCCGGTCGCGCAGCGCGAAAGCGACATGCCGCCGTACCAGGCGCGGTACCCTTCACGCGGGCGTGCCATTTTATAGCCACGTTGATGAAAGTGATGACGGAAATAGATGGGCGCCCACAGGCTCTGCACTTCCACCTGCTGATTGGCAATGAGGTCGCAGGCTTCATCCTGGGAGGCCCAGAATGCCGCAAAATGCCCGTTACGATTGAGGCGCGCCAGTTGCTGCGTCAGCAGGTCGATCTCTTCGAGCGTAAGATTGCCCGTGTTGGCAAAGCGCGCCAGACCTGCGCCCTGCATGGCAAGCGCCGCATCGATGCCGCCCATTGCCGCATCTTCCTGTAAGGCAACCTGGCCCGTTAGTGAAGGATGCAACAGCCATCCCCAGCTTTCCTCCTGCTGCTGTAACGCGGCCGGGAGCCTGTCGGCGTGATAGGCAAAGCTGTCAACGTTGTGCGTCAGCGGCAACATGCTGATGTGATCGCTGGCATGGCTGCCCAGATGCCTGTCGCGCTGCACATAAAGCCGTTCAGAGGGCACGCTGCCGTCAGCGAGCGGCAGATCCGGACGCAGCCTGCCGGTTTTAGCCAGCGGGGTGATCTCGTCCCAGTATTTAAGTCGTTTAATCTCCAGCGGCTGAATGGCCTGCGCGGGCCAGACAAAATCAATATTGTGAAACCACTGATCGTAAAGGTCATAGCTCTTAGGCTGCATGACGGCAATGCGCTGCGCATCTTCCACACTGTGCAGCAAATATTCAATGCGAATGCCCAGATCTTTCTCGGCGCTGACGCGTAGCATTTCGAGCAACGTGACGGAGGTCCCGAGCACGCGTAAAGTGAGTTGATCGTTGACCTTCGCTGCAGAATTCATCGTTTTACCTGTCCTTTAACGCCTGCTGGAAGCGGTTAAATCCCTGTTTCAGCCGCTCTGCGTCGAGTCCGCGCAGAATAAAAACCAGTTTGGAAGTGTCTAAATCCCCCGGCCAGTCGTTCATATGTACGGGCGGATGCAAGGTATGCTGAACGCCGTGAATCACCACCGGCGCACTGGTGCCGCTAAAACGCAGAATGCCCTTCATTCTCAAGACCGATTGCCCATGGCTATGTAACAGCATTGACAGCCAGATAGCAAACGCGGGCCAGTTCAGTTCGTCTTCCAGAGTGATCACGCAGGTCTGGGTTAAAGGGTGATGATGCGTTTTTTGTCTGGGAGTCAGATTGTAGCGGGCATCGCCCACGGCACCAAGCCAGCGAAACCGCTGTGCGTGCGTTCCTTTGGCGAGGCGAAGCGCGAATAACTGCCCGGGTTCGGCCAGCGCATGTTGCGTATCGCTCAGCTCCGCTAGGGGGTTTAAACCGCCAAGCCATGTCTGGAGGGCGAGCAAACCGTCGTGATCGATCCGATCGCATTTGCTCAGCAGCAGTTTGTCAGCCGCGCTCACCTGGGCTAACCATTCGGGCTGATGGGCCGACTGTAAACGGGCGTGCTCTGCATCGACCAGCGTCACCAGCGTGCCCTGACTGAAATGGTGTTTAAGCTGCGGATCGTGCAGCAAGGTTGACAGAATGGGCGCAGGATCGGCCAGCCCGGTGGTTTCGAGTATCACCTGACTAAACGGTGGCAGCTC
>Ga0157370_10002914_pt1 | contig 20381 bp, 25 predicted proteins | sample C35metaG_FD_113463 | JGI IMG/M metagenome (GOLD analysis project Ga0157370, IMG submission 113463) | Corn rhizosphere microbial communities from Kellogg Biological Station, Michigan, USA - C3-5 metaG | ecosystem: Host-associated > Plants > Roots > Rhizosphere > Soil | place: USA: Michigan...
CGAGACGAGGGCGGCCAGCGGCTCGGGCGAGCGAAGGGCGATCTGCTTTGGAACGAGCTCGCCGATGACCAGCGACACGAAGGTGATGAGGACGATCACGATACCAAAGCCGAGCGTGTGCGCGGTGCCGTGTGCGAATCCCGCTGACTCGAACCGTTCCGCGACCGGTTCGCCCAGGCTCGCTCCCGAAAAAGCGCCATTGATGATGCTGATGAGGGTGATCCCGCTTTGCACCGTCGACAGGAAGCGTCCAGGATCCGCGGCAAGGTCGAGTGCGCATTTGGCCCCGCTGCTGCCGCTTTTGGCCATGGCCTTGAGCCGCGCTTCGCGCGACGAGACGATCGCCAGCTCGCTCATCGCCAGCACGCCGTTCAACAGGACCAGCGCGAGGATGAGAAGGACGTCGAGCCAGGGTATGGGGACTAAATGGTCGCTCATGGGCGGCTTCGAGTTAATGTAGCCTGCTCTTGCCGCCGTCCACAAGCTTCGGCTCTATTGCCAGTTGCGGAACTTGTGCCGAGGCGCGCCGGTTTCAAATGCTGAACATGGGGAGCTTGCCCGAATGACGATCAATCGCTGCGCCAAAGTACTTGGACTGGCTTGCCTGATTGGGGGCCTTGCGGCTTGCGAGACCGCGCCGCCGCCGATGGCCGTGCCGGCCTCGTTCAGGCCGCTTGGTGTCAATGCCCCATATCTCATGGGCGACGTGATCGGTGGGTACAAGGCCCGTTCGGCAAGGATGCGCGCGGCCAAGATCCGCCCGCTCGCGCCCTCCCAGGTTCCCGAATACATGACCAATCTGGAAACGCAGCTGAGGCAGCAGACCGCGGGGATAGGCATCGACGTGCTCAACGTTGGTGGGTCCATCGTCATTCGAATTCCCGCCGAGTTCACCTTCGAGGAGGGCAGCGCTGCCGTGAAGGGGACGACCGACGCGACCCTGCTCGAGATCTCGCGGACGGTGAAGACGCGTAACAAAACTTTCGTCGACGTGCTTGCGCATAGCGATATGACCGGCTCCCCGCAGGCGAACCAGATGCTGTCCGAGCGCAGGGCAGAGGCTGTCGCGGCCTATCTCGCGAGGCACGGCGTGAGCAAGGCGCGGATCGCGTCGAGAGGGCTCGGCGAAAGCGCGCCGCTCTACAATCCGGAAACGAACGAGACGCAGCGGGCCGCAAACCGCCGCATTGAAATCCGACTGGTCCCCTACCGCTAACGACGGTCGGCGAAGAAGTTGCGAAGCAGCCCAGCTGCTTCTTCTTCGCCAATGCCGCCAAGCACGTCCGCGCGATGATGACAGGTGGGCTGGGCGAAGATTCGCGGCCCGTGAACGACTCCGCCGCCCTTCGGGTCCTCGGCCGCGAAGCGAAGCCCCTTCAGTCGAGCAATCGCGATCGCCGAAGCACACATCGCGCAGGGCTCGAGCGTCACCCACAAGGTGCACTCGTCAAGGCGAGATGTGCCGAGCAGAGCCGCGGCCGTGCGGATCGCCTCCATCTCAGCATGAGCGGTCGGATCGTTCGAGCCGCGCATCGCATTTCGGGACTCGGCGATGATCTCGTCGCCAAGCGTCACGACCGCCCCGACCGGCACCTCGCCCGCCCGCGCAGCTTCGGCTGCGAGGTCGAGCGCTCGGCGCATCGGCAAGGGCAACGGAAAGGCCATGGGGGCGCGCTAGCTCACCGGCGCCCGCAAGTCACACCAGCCTTATTGTTCGAAGTTGTTGGTAGCCGCTGCGCGGTTCTGTTCAGGCTTCTCAACCGTCAGAGTCGGGACATTCACCGTCGTCCTGGTTGTGCCGACCTTCACTGAACCAGTCTCGACATCGAAAGCCGGTGCCTGGCCGCCGGTCGCGGTGAGCCCGTTCCTCGTAGCGGTGACCTGCGGCGCCCTCGCTCCGCGCATCTGGTTGATGTCGAGAAAGCCGGTTGCGATCGCGACGACGATAATGACAACGGCGATGATGAGGATGAAGATGATGGCGCGCATGTCCCCTGTTCCCGAGCGAAATACTAACGATATACTTAAACGAACTCCCGATGCGTCGCGCTTCCGAGGATTGCTAAACGCAAATGTTGTTCGCCGGTTGCCGTCCCGGGTTGCCCGAACGTTGACGAGCAGAGCCCAAACGGCTAACGGCCGGCGCTCTTCGAGCCTAACAGGGCTCGTTCAAAAAATCAGGATAGAAACCATGTCGCGGGTCTGCGAGCTGACCGGCAAGGGCCGGCAGGTGGGCAACAACGTTTCCCACGCCAACAACAAGACGAAGCGCACGTTCCTGCCGAACCTGCAGAACGTCACGCTCATTTCCGACGCTCTCGGGACCAGCATCAAGCTGCGCGTCTCGACGCACGGTCTTCGCTCGGTCGAGCATGTCGGCGGGCTCGACAACTGGCTTTTGAAGACCAGTGACGACAAGCTCAGCCCAAAGGTTCGCAAGCTCAAGCGCGAAGTGGCCAGAAAGGTTGCCGAACAGCCTGCCGCGTAAGTCGGTTTGACGGACTGGGTTTGCTACACTTTTTCTGAACGAAGGCTGCACGCGACGTTCAGCGTCAATTCCCCGCTATTCGGGCATAAATGCCTGCGTTGGCGGGATTTTCCCCTTTTCCTGCCAGGCCTGGAAACAGGCAGTATTCCCTCGCGTTGCGTAACGAGGGGGGCCCAGTGCACGTTGGTGTGCTGGGCCCAATTTTTCATCCGCGCGGCGCGCTCCGCACTTCAAGGCTCCCAGCCGGTGCCGGCCCCAGCAGATCCCTCGCAGATGTCGAATAATCCAGCCAGGAACGCCATGCCGCGGTCGGAAGCACAGCAACCTGCCGATTGTGGAAGGGCGCGATATCGGCGCCGGGCTCGGTCGTCAGCATCGTGAATGCTTCCCCGATCGCTGGTTCCTCTCGCACCAGCCCGGCAATCCCAAGCATCGGTTCACTGCGGCTGGCGAACAGCCAACGATCCTTGCGCTTCTGCTTCGGGTCCGACGGAGCAGTGAATTCGTAAAAACCGTCGGCGATGATAAGGCAGCGGCCGCTCGGAAACTCGCGGCCTTCTGAGCGGAAATTGTAGACGGGCTTGCCGCCCGGAGCGGGCCAGCTCCAGCGCCGGACCACTAGCTCGAGGCCGCCCGAGGGCGCCGCTCGAACGATCGGCCCCGGATCGGTGATGCAAATGTCCTTGGGCTGAAGGTTCGGCACACCTTCTGGGAAGCTCAACGGCAGGTCGATCTCGCAAAACAGCCGCACTAGCTCATCGACCGACTTGCTCTGCGTGTAGAGGTTACACATCGAACGCCGTCAGGGCGTGTCGAACAGGTTTGCGAGCTGCTCGACCATGGCTCCGGCGAGCTGGTCGGCGTCCATGATCGTCACCGCCCGCTCATAATAGCGGGTCACGTCATGACCAATGCCAATGGCGATGAGTTCGACCGTCGAGCGCTTCTCGATCCACTCGATCACCTGGCGTAAATGCCGTTCGAGATAGGATCCGCCGTTGGCGCTGGCCGTCGAATCGTCGACCGGCGCGCCGTCGGAGATCACCATCAGGATCCGGCGTTCCTCAGGCCGGGCGATCAGACGATTGTGCGCCCATAGCAGCGCCTCGCCGTCGATATTCTCCTTCAGGAGCCCTTCGCGCATCATCAGCCCGAGATTACGGCGCGCATGCCGATAGGGCTCGTCTGCGCGCTTGTAGACGACGTGCCGAAGATCATTGAGGCGCCCCGGATTCGGCGGCCGCCCGCCGGAGAGCCACGCCTCGCGGCTTTGACCGCCCTTCCAGCCGCGGGTCGTGAAGCCGAGAATTTCGGTCGCGACCCCGCAGCGCTCGAGGGTCCGAGCGAGGATATCGCCGCAGATCGCCGCAATGGCGATCGGCCGCCCCCGCATCGAGCCCGAATTGTCGATCAGCAGCGAGACGATGGTATCCTTGAATTCGGTATCGCGTTCGACCTTGAACGACAGCGCGTGCCGGGGATTGACGACCACCCGGGCGAGCCGCGCCGCATCGAGGATTCCCTCCTCCTGGTCGAAATCCCAGCTGCGCGCCTGCTGCGCCATCAACCGCCGCTGGAGCCGGTTGGCAAGACGGGTGACGACCGTTTGGAGACCGCCCATCTGCTGGTCGAGATAGGCGCGAAGGCGGCCGAGCTCTTCCTCGTCGCACAACTCCTCGGCCTCGACGATCTCGTCGAAGCGGGTGGTGAACGCCTTGTAGTCAGTCGGCGGCGAGAGGTCCCAGTTGCGCCGCGAAGGCGAGGCGAAGACGCTGTCGGCGAGATCGTCGCCTGCGCTTGCTTCCTCCTCCCCCGCGTCGAACTCTTCACTCGACTCGCCCTGAGCGTCCTGGTCTTCGACCTCTTCGCCACGCAGCTCAACGTCGCCGCCACCGGGATTTCCCTCGTCGCCCTGCTCGGCCTTGTCCTCGCCGCCGCCTTCCTCGCCTTCGCCGTCGTCACCGGCCTCCTCGGGTCGCTCTTCTTCAGGCTCTTCCGCCGCGGCGAGGTTGAGATCCTCGAGCAACCGGCGCGACAGCCTCGCGAAGGCGGCCTGATCGTCGAGGGTCAGCGCCAGCGAGTCGAGCTCGGCGGACGCCTTCTCTTCGATCCATGGACCGATCAGCTTGAGCCCGGCAGCGGCGTCCTTTGGCGGAGCCTCCCCGGTCAGGCGCTCGCGCGCAATCAGCGCGACGGCGGTCGACAGCGGCACCTCTTCGGCAGTGCGGGCGCGAACGATCGCGTCGCTCCGAACGCGCGCCTCGGTCAGCTGCGCGAGATTGTCTTGGACGCCGCTCATAGACCGGCCGCCGAGCGCCTCCACCCGGGCAGTCTCGAGGGCGTCGAATACCGCTCGCGCATCGGCGTCGATCGGCGCGGTCCGGGCGTGGAGTCGGGGATCGTGGTAGCGAAGGCGGAGCGCGGCCGAATCCGCCGCTCCACGCGCTTCGGCGACGAGCCGCGGCTCGAGTCCCGGTCCGGGCGAGGGCACTCGTGCTGTCTTGCCGGACGCGGGCGTTATGTCGGAGGCGAAGACGATCTCCGCTTCGGCATCCCTGGCGATGGCCCGGGTTGCGCCGGCTAGCGCGCGTCGAAAAAGATCAATTTTTTCGGCCATCTAGGCCTTGCCGACCACGCTCTCCGGCAGGTCCTCGCCGAACACCCGCTGATAATATTCGGCGATCAGCGGTCGCTCGGATTCGTCGCACTTGTTGAGGAAGGAGACCCGGAAGGCATAGCCCACGTCGCCGAAGATATGCGCGTTCTGCGCCCAGCTGATTACCGTGCGCGGGCTCATCACCGTCGAAATGTCGCCGTTGATGAAACCCTGGCGCGAGAGGTCGGCGACCTTGATCATCTTGTCGACGATCTCCTTGCCGCCGGGCTCGTCATATTCGCCTGTCTTGGCGAGGACGATCTGCGCCTCGACCGCCGCCGGCAGATAGTTGAGGGTGGTGACGATGTTCCAGCGGTCCATCTGGCCCTGATTGATCGCCTGAGTGCCGTGATAGAGGCCAGTGGTATCGCCGAGACCGACGGTGTTCGTGGTGGCGAACAGGCGGAACCAGGGGTTGGGGCGGATCACCCGATTCTGGTCGAGCAGCGTCAGCTTCCCTTCCGCCTCGAGGACTCGCTGGATCACGAACATGACGTCGGGCCGGCCGGCGTCATATTCGTCGAACACCAAAGCGACCGGATGCTGCAGCGCCCAGGGCAGCAAACCCTCGCGGAACTCGGTCACCTGCTGGCCTTCGCGAAGCACGATGGCATCGCGCCCGACGAGGTCGATCCGGCTGATGTGCGCATCGAGGTTGATCCGGATCATCGGCCAGTTCAGCCGCGCCGCGACCTGCTCGATATGGGTCGATTTGCCGGTCCCGTGATAGCCCTGCACCATCACCCGGCGGTTCTTCGAGAAACCCGCGCAGATCGCCATGGTCGTGTCGGGATCGAACACATAGGTCGGGTCGAGGTCGGGGACGCGCTCGTCCGCCTCGCTGAACGCCGGGACCTCCATGTCGGAATCCACGCCAAACAGGTCGCGCACCTTGGCGATCTTGTCAGGGGTAGCCATCAGCGTCTCCGCGCGGCTCTCGGGGTCAGCGTTTGGAAGATCGGTCATCGTTCTTGCCTTAAGGGAAGCGCAGCGGCGCCTCAATGTTCAGCCAATTTTTGGCGGGAGCGGGAACAGCGTTCGGAAACGCTTCGCAAGCTCCATGTCTCCTTTCACGCCGATCATTTCAAGGGGTGCACCGCCGTGGATCACCGCTGCAATCTCGGTCGGTGCGCCGCTGAATTCGACGTCGCAGTCGATGACCTCGCCGCGTTTCACGTCAAGCCGGCCGTCGTGGATCGTCGTCACATAGCCGACATCCCCAAAATGGAAGCCGATTCGGGCATTCAGGTCCTCGGCAAGCGAGGGCGCAAGCAAGGTCTGCAATGACATGATCACCGACACATGGCTCATCTGCAGCGTCGGGTCGTGCCAGGGACTTCGCGCTGCCCAGCGGCCGAGTGAGGCAATGAGCGGCACCACCTCCAAGCCCCAATTGGTCGCTTGATAGACCTGGATCGAGGCGGGCGGAGGAAGCTTCGTCTTCCGGACCAGGCCGCGCGCCTCGAGCTCGGTGAGGCGCTGGGTGAGGACGTTTGCGCTGATTCCCTTAAGGTCCGCCTTGAGTTCGGAAAAGCGCCGCGCGCCGTAAGCGAGCTCGCGCAGCACAAGCATTGCCCAGCGTTCGCCCAGCAACTCCATCGCATGGGCCAATCCGCAGGCGTCCTCGTAGCGTCGTTTTTCTTCGCTCTGCCGAATCTTAGTTATCTTTTCTGACTGCACAGTTGCAATTTATAACTACTGAGCGCAAAAAGCAAGCGAATCGAGTCGCAAGGAGGGAAGAATGAGCCGGATGATTTTCGTGAACCTGCCGGTGAAGGACCTCGAGCGCTCCACGGCATTCTACGAGGCGATCGGGTTCAGGAACGAGCCCAAGTTCAGCAACGACGTCGCTGCGATGATGGTGCTCAGCGACACGATCTCGGTCATGCTGCTCACTCATCCCTTTTATGCAACGTTCACTCGCAAGCCGATTGCGGACTCGAACAACAGCAGTCAGGTGATTCTCTGCATTTCCTGTGACAGTCCTTTCCGAAGTCGACCAGATTACCGAGGCTGCCGGCGCGGCGGGTGGCAAGATCGACGTCTCGCAGGAAGAGCAGACGAAGGGCGGACCAATGTACGGCCGCGACTTTGAAGATCCCGACGGCCATCAATGGGCGCCGATGTGGATGGACCCGGACTTCGCAAAAAAGGGTGCTCACCCGGTCGAAGACGAAGCGGCGGCGTAACAATCCGGGTCGAGGAGGGACAAATGGCCATCGATCCGAATGCCTCGATCGAAGTCACCGCTCTTTGTTGGGTGCCTCGAGGCGCGCAGGGACTGGTCAAGGACCTGCGCGTTCGCTGGGCGCTCGAGGAGGCGGGACTCGATTACAGGGTTCGCCTGGTCGGCGCGGAACGGCCGACGGGATATGTGAAGGATCAGCCCTTCAACCAGGTGCCGTGCCTGCGCGACGATAAGGTTCAGATCTTCGAAAGCGGTGCGATCCTCCAATATATCGGCGAGAAGGCCGAGGCGCTGCTGCCGCTCGACCCGCAAGGCAAGTGCCGAGCCATTCAGTGGACTTATGCTGCAGTGAGCAGCGTCGAGCCCTTCGTCCAGTTTCGCTCCCTCCTGAATGTCGTTTTCGCCGACCAAAAGTGGGCTGAGCCAGCCAAGCCGACCTTCGACCATTTCGCGCGATTGAGGCTTCAACAGCTTTCTGATCACCTCGGCGACAAGCAATGGCTTGAGGGCGATCGATTCACCATCGGCGACCTGATGATGGTCACGGTCCTGAGGATCGCGGACCGCAGCGGCCAGCTCACCGATTTTCCCGGCCTCGCGGCCTATGTGAAGCGCGGCGAGGCGCGCGCTGCATTCCAGCGCGCGCTTGGCGACCAGCTCGCCGCATTCGCGGCCAATCAACCCCACACGGAAGGAGCAGCAGCATGACCTACTTTGAAGGATTCATCGTGCCCGTGCCCGAGAGCAACAAGGACGCATTCGTCGGCCACGCGAATCACTTGAGCTCCGCACTTGGCGAATGCGGCGTGCGACGGCAGCTCGAAGCCTGGGACAGCGATATTCCGGACGGCAAAGTGACCGACTTCCGAAAGGCGGTTGACGCAAGGGCAGACGAGAAAATCGTCTTCGCCTGGTTCGAATATCCGGACCGCCAGGCGCGGGACGCGGCCAACGAGGCGATGATGAGCAATCCGAAGATGGCGCAGATGGGTACCGATGTACCCTTCGACGCCAGGCGCATGATTCTTGGCGGGTTCGAGGCGATCGTCGAAGAAGGCTCGGGCGGAGGCAATTATGTCGACGGCTTCATCGTGCCCGTGCCGCAGGGTAAGCTCGAGGCTTATCGCGCGCTCGCTTCGAAAATGGCAAACATATTTCGGCAGCACGGCGCCAACCGGGTCGTCGAGTGTTTCGGCGATGACGTCCCCAAAGGCCAGGTCACGGACTTCTATCGGGCAGTCAAGGCCGAAGATGGCGAGGGCGTGGTCTTCTCCCTCATCGAGTGGCCGAACGAGGAGGTCCGCAACAGGGCCTGGGACAAGATCATGGCTGACGAGAGCATCAGACCGCAGGAGATGCCATTCGACGGCAAGCGCATGTTCTGGGGTGGGTTCGACGTGGTCATCGATACCGCTCAGCTGCAAGCCCCCCAGGCGTTGACGCCGATCAGCGCCTAAGCCGATCAAAACTGCTCAAGAATGAAGGAGGTCGAAATGTCTGACGTCCGCAGCCAAGATGCGCCCACCGCACGCCAGGAGGATCGCAAGGACCCAAATCCGACCGGCGATTTCATCTGGTACGAGTTGATGACCAGCGATGCCGATGCTGCAAAGGAATTTTACGATGCCGTCGCCGGCTGGAACATCGGCGAGGGGGCGCCTGAATTTGGCGGCTATCGGATGATCGGTCGAAACGATGGCGGCTTCGCCGGCGGCATATTGCCGCTCACCCCCGAGATGAAGGAGCACGGCGCGCATCCGACCTGGCTCGGCTACGTCCATGTGGCCGACGTCGATCAGGCGGTCGCTGCGATCGAACGCGCCGGCGGCAAGGCACTGATGACTGCCGACATTCCGAACGTCGGACGCATCGCCATGGTCACCGACCCGCAGGGCGCGCCCTTCTACGTGATGAAGCCGATCCCGCCGGCGGGTGATCCAAATGCGAAGAGTGACGTCTTCGACACCAAGGCCGAGCAAAGATGCGGGTGGAACGAGCTGTCGACCAGCGACCCGACGGCGGCCCGCGGCTTCTACGGCGAGCAATTTGGCTGGGCGAGCGAGCAGTTCATGCCGATGGGCGAGCATGGCGAATATCGCTTCTTCGAGCAGAACGGAGTCACAATCGGAGCCGTCGCGAAGACGATGGACGGCGCAAGGCCGCATTGGCGCTATTATTTCCGCGTGCCTTCGATCGCCAGCGCGAAGGAAATTGTCGAGGCGAAGGGCGGCAAGATCGCCGTTGGTCCAATGGAAGTGCCGGGCGGCGATCACATCATCATCGGCTTCGACCCGCAGGGCGCCGAATTCGCGCTGGTCGGCGGCCAATAGGAGGAAAGAACATGTCTGGTAAGATTACAACCTGCCTGTGGTTCGACGGGCAGGCAGAGGAAGCTGCTAACTTCTACGCTTCGCTATTCCCTGACAGCAGCGTCAAAGCGGTACACCGCGCGCCCGGCGATTATCCCGCGGGCAAGGAAGGCAACGTCCTCACCGTCGAGTTCACCGTCCTTGGAATGGACTTTTTGGGTTTGAATGCCGGGCCACAGTTCAAGTTCGACGAGGCCATCTCATTTCAGGTCCACACCGAAAACCAGGAGGAAACGGACCGCTATTGGAACGCGATCGTCGGCAATGGCGGCGAGGAAAGCATGTGCAGCTGGTGCAAAGACCGCTTCGGCCTTTCATGGCAGATCGTGCCGAAGCGGCTGACCGAGCTCATGTCAAAGACCGATCCGGTCAAATCCAAGGCTGCCTTCAACGCGATGATGAGGATGCGCAAGATCGACATCGCCGCGCTCGACCGCGCTGTCGAGGAGGCTGGTGTTCATGCGTAAGCTCACCGGCGCGGTTTTCATCTCGCTCGACGGCATCATGCAGGCGCCGGGGGGCCCGGAGGAGGACCCAACCGGCAGCTTTGCTCTTGGCGGCTGGTCGTTCGCCTTCTGGGACGGCAGCATCGAGCGGCCCTTCGGCAGGATCATCGAGGCGGATTACGACTTGCTGCTCGCAAAGCGCACCTACGACATCTTCGCGGGGTTCTGGCCTTACAACCAGGACAATCCTGTTGGGGCGCGATTCCAGCGCATCGACAAATATGTGCTGACCCATTCAGACAAGCCGCTCCGGTGGGAGAACAGCCATCGGATCTCGGGAGATACGGCCGAGGCGGTCGCCCTGCTCAAGCAAACCGAGGGCCGCGACCTCCTGATCCAGGGTAGCAGCACACTCTATCCGCCGCTGCTTTCCGCTGGGCTGATCGACCGTCTGCTGCTAATGACCTTCCCGGTGCTGCTGGGCCGCGGCAAATCGATCTTCGACGGCACTTGCAAAGCTGCCCGAATGAAATTGACCGATCACTTCGTCACAGACAGCGGGGTCATGTTCGCAACCTATGAACCAGCGGGCGAAGTGCCCACGGGGTCGTTCGCAGCCGGTGAGCCAAGCAAAGAAGAGCTCGAGCGGCGCGAGAAGATGCGCGAGGGCAGCTGGTGATGCTTGCGCTTTTTGGCCATCCCTTCTCCTCCTACACCTGGAAGGTGCTGATCCCGCTCTACGCCGATGGGACCGACTTCGAATTTCGTCAGGTTCCTGAAAATGAGGAGAATTACACCGAGCTCAAACGGATTTGGCCGTTCGGCAAATTCCCCGTGCTGGTCGATAATGACCAAGTCATTCCTGAGACGACCTGCATTATCGAACATCTCCAGGCATATCATCCCGGGCCAAATGTCTGGATTCCGGATGGAGAGCTCGGACGACAAGTGAGATTGCTCGACCGCTTCTTCGACCTCTACATTCAGGGAAACATGCAGCCTTCGGTCAACCACGCTCTGCGTCCAGAAGGCCAGGGAGATGCTTACGGGGCGGAACAGGGGCTCAACAAGCTTCGCGTCGCCTATGATTGGCTGGAGGCAAACCTGCCCGACGACGGCTGGGCCGCCGGCGACCGCTTCACGCTCGCCGACTGCGCTGCGGCTCCGGCGCTCTTTTATGCCGACTGGGTCGAGGAGTTTGGCGAGGCGCGTCCCAAGCTCAAATCCTATCGCGCGCGGCTGCTGGGACATCCAGTGGTTGCCCGAGTCGTCGACGAGGCGCGCCCTTACAGGCCCTATTTTCCGCTCGGAGCCCCGGACCGCGACTAGGCGAAAGCGGGCGCTTTCCTGAGCAGCTGATAGGCCTCGATCACTTCGCGTAGACGGCCCTCATGACTGCGGTCGCCGCCGTTCCTGTCGGGGTGGTAGCGGCGCACGAGGTTCGAATAGCGATTTCTGACCGCGCGGCGATCGGCATCTTCGCCAAGACCGAGCACCGAAAGGGCACGCCGCTCGGGCTTGCTGAACCGCGAATGCGCACCGCGCTGGTGAACTCGTCCAAACCGCCCCGCAATCGCATCGAGCGGGTCCGAGAAGTCGCTCCACCTGGGCGGCGGATCGGCGCCGTTCGCTGCGAACCTGCGGCTCGGCCTCTCCCAGCCTTCCAGCGGCGACTGCGCTCGGCTGATCTCATCGAGGCTCATCCCTTCGAAGAAATTATATTTCGAATTGTGCTCCCGCACATGGTCGAGGCACAGGAATTGCCAGCGTCCCGGCCCATCGAAATTGGCCGGCTGGAGCGGCGCCTTATATTCGCCCGGCGCTGCACATCCCGGAACGGCGCATCTTGCTCTTGCTCCTTCCACCCGTCCGTGCATTCTGGATTGCTTCGTCGCCATTGAACGCCATTATATAATGCCAATGGCACCCCAGAGAACCGGACCGGTTGCGGCTGAAATGCTCGAGCGCCTCAACTCGGCGCTTTCCCCGACGAGCATCGACCTCGTCGACGATAGCGAGCAGCATCGGGGGCACGGCGGCTACAATCCCGCCGGCGAGAGCCACTTCACGCTCATTATCGAGAGCTCAGCTTTTGCCGGCAAGAATCGTGTCGAGCGACAGCGGATGGTCTATGCTGCGCTTGGCAACCTGATGAGCGAGCGGGTTCACGCTCTGTCGATCCGCGCGACTGCTCCGGGAGAAGGATGATGGAGACCATCGAAACGGCGTTCGACCAGGTGATCACTCCGGTGACTCACGACCTCGGCGACTTCAAGGTCAACCGGACGCTGCCCGCGAAGCAGCGGACAATGGTCGGGCCGTTCATCTTCGTCGACGAATTCGGGCCGGCACGGCTGCCCGCCGGTCGCGGCATGGACGTCCGCCCGCATCCGCACATCAACTTGGCGACGGTCACCTATTTGTTCGAAGGCGCAATCGAGCATCGCGACAGCATCGGCAGCCATGCCGTAATCGAGCCCGGCGCCATCAACCTGATGACGGCGGGCAGCGGCATCGTTCATTCGGAGCGATCGCCGCAGGCACTTCGCCGTGGCGGTCCAAGCCTCTACGGCATGCAGACCTGGCTGGCGCTTCCCGACGGGCACGAGGAGGTCCATCCGGCGTTCGACCATGTAGGGGCCAACGCACTTCCATTGGTGGAGCAGGAGAATGTCAGCGCCCGGGTGCTGATGGGGACGCTATGGGGTGCGACCGCTGCGACTCGCTGCGATTCGCCGACCATCTATGCCGACGTCCTACTCGGAGCGGCGGGCTCGATTCCGATCGAAGCGGAGGCCGACGAACGAGCAGTCATGCTGGTCGGTGGAGCCGTCGAGCTGGACGGACAGAAGCTCGATCAATTCGCGCTTTATGTGCTGAGGCCGGGGCATGAGGCGCGGCTCACCAGCACCACCGGCGGGCGGGTCATGCTGCTCGGCGGTCAGGCGTTCGCCACCCGCCGATATGTTTTCTGGAACTTCGTTTCTTCGTCGCGCGAGCGGATTAGTCAGGCTAAGGCCGACTGGAAGGCCCAGCGCTTCGGGTCGATCCCCGGCGACGACCAGGAGTTCATTCCGCTGCCCGAGGTGCCGATCACGGTCAGCTATCCCTGAGGGTTACGCTCCGTGTCTCGCCGCGCTATCGCCAAGGCGATGACGCAAGCTCGTTCAATTTCCCGGTCGGCCGCGCGGCTCGCGGCCGTTCAGGCGCTCTATCAGCAGGAGATGGAAGGGACGCCGGTCCCTCGCCTCCTGAAGGAGTTCCATGACCATCGGCTCGGCGCGACCATCGAGGACAACACCTATCACGACGCCGAGCGCGACTTCTTCGATGATGTCGTCATCGGCGCAGATGCGCGGCGGGCCGAAATCGATAGGCTGATCAGCAGCCGCCTGGCCGAAGGCTGGACGCTCGAGCGGCTCGACCGGCCAATGCGTGCGATCCTTCGTGCCGGCGCCTATGAGCTGATCGGGCGGGCCGACGTTCCGGTCGGCTCGGTCATTTCCGAATATGTCGACGTCGCCCATGCTTTCTACGACAAGCGCGAGAGTGGCTTCGTCAACGGGCTGCTCGACGCCATTGCCAAGGAAGCCCGTTCAGCGCGAGCCTAGCCCGATGCGCGAATCCGAGATCATCGAACGCCTGAGGCGGATCGCAACCGCGCCGGAAGCTAGAGGCCTTCTCGACGATGTCGCGGTACTCGAGGGCTTCGTCATCACCCACGACGCCATTGCCGAGGGCGTGCATTTCCTGCCGAGCGACCCGCCGGCGAGCATCGGATGGAAGCTCGTCGCGGTGAACCTGTCCGATCTCGCGGCGAAGGGCGCCGAACCCGCCGGAGCGTTATTGTCGCTGACGGTCTCCGGGCCATCCGAATGGGCTCTCGACGTCATCGGCGGCATCGAAGCCGCTTGCGAAAGCTATGGGCTGGCGCTGCTCGGCGGAGACACGATCGCCCTTCCGGTGGGAGCGCCACGGGTGCTCGGCATGACCGTGATCGGACGAGCGGGCGTGCAGGTTCCCAACCGGGCCGCCGGCAAGGCTGGGGACGCGCTCTGGCTGGTCGGCACGGTTGGCGATGCCGCCGCCGGGCTTGCGCGATTGATCGAAGATCCAAATGCCACGGGACCGCTCGTCGACATCTATCGCCGTCCAATTCCCCAGCTCGGCGCGGGGATGGCGCTCGCTCCGGGCGCTCGTGCAATGATGGACGTGTCGGATGGATTGTTGCTCGATGCACGCCGCTTGGCGGAGGCGAGCCGCTGCAGCGCGGTCATCGATCTTGATGCCTTGCCACTGTCGAACGCGTTCGTCGCCGAACGGGGGCAGGACCTTCCTGCCCGCCTGTTCGCCGCGACCGGAGGCGACGATTATGCACTGCTCGCCGCCCTCGCCAGCGATTTTGATCCGGCAACACTTTCTTTACCAACTGGAACGAGGATCAGCCGTATCGGCTCGCTGGCCGCCAAAGGGGCGCCCGTTCGGCTCCTCTGGAACGGCGAACCGGTGGATCTGCCGGAGAGGCTTGGTTTTGAGCACGAGAGCATCGACGATCGCGGGTTATCCGCTGCGCCAATGGTTGATCGGCCTTAGCGGACTGATTTCCGGCATGGCGCTTGCGCTGCTGCTTCGCTGACCATTAACTGACGCGGTTGCCAGCCGCGAAAACGCTGCCTAAAGCTTCGCCGCTTTTTTCAGCGCGGCCGCCCTTTCCGGCGCGGCCGCTTTTCGCCTGCTTGAACGGGGAAGCGTGAACCCATGAATCTCGGCTCCAACCTGCTTTATGTCGCGATCGTCTGCGGCATCATCGCCGTGCTCTACGGCATCTTCACCAGCCGCCAGGTGCTCAGCCTGTCGGCCGGCAACAAGCGTATGATCGAGGTCGCCGAGGCGATCCAGGAGGGCGCTGGCGCCTATCTGCGCCGACAATATACGACCATTGCCATCGTCGGCATCATCGTCGCGATCATCATTGGCATCTTTCTAAAGCCCCTGTCGGCGATCGCATTCCTGATCGGAGCGATCCTGTCGGGCTCAACCGGCTTCATCGGCATGAACATCTCGGTACGTGCCAACGTCCGTACCGCCGAAGCGGCGCGCGTCAGCCTGCAGAAGGGCCTCACCGCGGCGTTCCGCGCAGGCGCAGTCACCGGCCTGCTCGTCGCCGGCCTTGCGCTCCTCGCGATCTCCGGGCTGTTTTGGTACCTGACCGGCCCCGGCGGCTATGCGCCGAACGACCGTGCGGTCGTCAACGCGCTGACCGCCCTCGCGCTGGGGGCTTCGCTGGTGTCGATTTTCGCCCGGCTTGGCGGCGGCATCTTCACCAAGGCCGCCGACGTCGGCGCCGATTTGGTGGGCAAGGTCGAGGCCGGAATCCCGGAGGACGATCCCCGCAACCCGGCGGTGATCGCCGACAACGTCGGCGACAATGTCGGCGATTGCGCCGGAATGGCGGCTGACCTGTTCGAGACCTATGTCGTGACTGTCGGCATCACTATGGTCTCGGTCGCGCTGGCGCTCGGCGCCTCGCCGCAGCTGCTCGCGCTGATGACTCTGCCGCTGCTGATCGGCGGTGTTTGCATCATCACGTCGATCATCGGCACCTATATGGTCCGTCTGGGCAAGGGCGGCTCGATCATGGGCGCATTGTACAAAGGCTTCTGGACCGCGACGATCCTTGCCGTTCCGGCAATCTACGGCGCGTTCCGGCTCGCGCTCGGAAGCGACCTCAATGCACCGATCGGTGGCGCCGGCGCCGGAAGCCCGGGAGCAGCGACGACCGCGGTTGCGGCTACGTTGACCGGCATGGACCTCTTCTGGTCGAGCCTCATCGGGCTCGCTGTCACGGCGCTGCTCGTCTGGATCACCGAATATTACACCGGCACCAACTACCGGCCGGTTCAGTCGATCGCCCGCTCGAGCCAGACCGGCCACGGAACGAACATCATCCAGGGGCTGGCCATCAGCCTTGAATCCACCGCGCTTCCGACAATCGTGATCGTCGTCGGCCTGATCGCAAGCTATCAGCTGGCGGGCTTCCTCGGAGTGGCCTTCGCTGCCTCGGCAATGCTCGCGCTGGCGGGAATGGTGGTCGCGCTCGACGCTTATGGTCCGGTGACCGACAACGCCGGGGGAATCGCCGAAATGTCGGGCCTTGAAGAGGATGTCCGCGCCCGCACCGACGCGCTCGATGCTGTCGGCAACACAACCAAGGCGGTGACCAAGGGCTATGCGATCGGCTCGGCCGGTCTTGCCGCACTGGTGCTGTTCGGCGCCTACACTGCCGACCTTCGCGAGTTCGGCGGGCAGATCGGAGTGACGAGCAATCTCGATACGCTGTTCAGCCTGTCGAACCCTTATGTGATCGTCGGTCTGCTCCTCGGCGCCCTCCTACCCTATTTGTTCGGAGCGCTCGGAATGACCGCCGTCGGCCGCGCCGGCGGTGCCGTAGTCGAGGAAGTGCGCGGCCAGTTCCGCGACAATCCGGGGATCATGGACGGGTCAGTCCGTCCCAACTATGCGCGCACGGTCGATCTCGTCACCCGTGCTGCGATCCGCGAGATGATCATCCCGTCCTTGCTTCCGGTACTCGCTCCGATCGTCGTCTACTTCGTGATCAGCGCGGTCGCGGGCAGGGAAAATGGTCTCGCCGCCGTCGGCGCACTGCTCCTCGGCGTGATCGTCTCCGGCCTGTTCGTCGCCATCTCGATGACTTCGGGAGGCGGCGCCTGGGACAATGCCAAGAAGTATATCGAGGACGGCAATTATGGCGGCAAAGGTTCGGAAGCCCACAAGGCCGCAGTGACCGGCGACACGGTCGGCGATCCGTACAAGGACACCGCCGGTCCAGCGGTGAACCCGATGATCAAGATCACCAACATCGTCGCGTTGCTGCTTTTGGCGGCGCTTGCGGCGCACGCCGGGGCCTGATCCGCGCCGCCCGCTTAAAAACTCGAGCTCCGCCTCACCACCCTATGGAGCGGGGCTTTGGGTTGCGTGTTGATTGAGCTGAGCCGGAGAAGACAGCCATGCCGCACGCGATCCGAATCCATGAGTTCGGAGGGCCCGAGGTCCTCAAGTGGGAAGAGGTGGACGTCGGCGAGCCCGGCCCGGGGCAGGTGAAGATCCGGCAGCAGGCAGCCGGACTGAACTTCATCGACGTCTACCATCGCACGGGCCTCTACAAGCAGCCGCTTCCCTTCACGCCCGGCGTCGAGGGCGCAGGCGTGATCGAAGCAGTCGGTCGCGGCGTCGACAATGTGAAGGTCGGCGATCGCGTCACCTACGCGAGCCAGATCGGCGGTTATTCCGAAGAGCGGCTGATTGCCGCCGACCGCGTGGTGAAACTGCCTGGCTCGATCTCGAGCGAGCAGGCGGCGGCCATCATGCTCCAAGGGTTGACTGCCCGCATGCTGCTTCGCGCGGTCCACCGGGTCGAACCTGGAGAAACCATCCTGATCCACGCCGCGGCGGGCGGAGTCGGCTTGATCGTCTGCCAGTGGGCGAAGGCACTCGGCGCTACGGTGATCGGCACCGTGAGCAGCGACGAAAAGGCCAAGCTCGCGCATGCAAACGGCTGCGATTATCCGATCGTCTACACGCGCCAGGACTTCGTCGCCGAGGTCGATCGCCTCACCGGAGGCAACAAGCTTCCTGTGGTTTATGATGGCGTGGGCCGCGATACATTCATGAAGTCGCTAGACTGTCTTCGTCCGCGCGGGCTGATGGTGAGCTTTGGCAATGCCTCGGGCGCCGTCGACCCGATTGCCCCGCTGTTGCTCTCGCAGAAGGGGTCACTTTTCCTAACCCGTCCGACGCTCAATCATTACATCGCGACAAGAACCGAGCTCGAACAGAGCGCCAATGATCTGTTTGGCATGATCGAGAGCGGCAAGATCAAGGTCGAGCTCAAGCAGCGTTTCCCGCTCAAGGACGCGGCCGACGCGCATCGCGCGCTCGAAGCACGAAAAACGAGCGGCTCAACCGTTCTCACCATCTAGTGGCGTACTGCTTCACATTTCGATGGCTGGCCGCTAAGCCTCCGCGACTTTTTGACGTGGAAAGAGGAATCGCTTGGCCAAGGAAGAATTGCTCGAGATGCGAGGGCAGGTGGTGGAACTGCTGCCCAATGCGATGTTCCGCGTCCGCCTCGAGAATGGTCATGAGATTCTCGGCCATACCGCCGGCAAGATGCGCAAGAACCGAATCCGAGTGCTGACCGGTGACGAAGTGCTGGTCGAACTGACTCCCTACGACCTCACCAAGGGCCGGATTACCTATCGCTTCATGCCCGGCCGCGGAGGCCCGCCCGGTTATCCATAATGGCGCGGTTGATTCTCGCCTCGGCGAGCCCGCGCCGCCTCGACTTGCTCGCACGGATTGGCGTCATCCCTGACGCGGTCGTTCCGGCCGACATCGATGAAAGCGTGCCGAGGGGCGAGCTTCCGCGTCAGCATGCGCTGCGCCTCGCGCGTCAGAAGGCGCAGACCATCGCCGCTGACGAACCTGATGCGCTGGTGCTTGCCGCCGATACGGTGGTTGCAGTGGGCCGACGCATCCTGCCGAAAGTCGAAGACGAGGCGACGCTGCGTGCTTGCATGGAACTGCTGTCCGGCCGGCGTCACCGTGTCCTGACCGGTGTCGCGCTCTCCATCCCAGGCAAAGGCATTCGCGAACGGCTCGTCGAGACGATGATCGCGATGAAGCGGCTGAGCGAGGAAGAGATCGATCATTATGCGAGCCATGGCGAATGGCGCGGCAAGGCCGGCGGCTATGCGTTGCAGGGCTATGGCGAGGTTTACGTGCGCCACATCGCGGGCAGCTATTCGAACGTGGTTGGCCTTCCGCTCGCTGAAACTCGGGTGCTGCTGAAATCGGCCGGATACGACATTGTCTGAATGGCTGGTTGAACGCGGAATCGGCGAAACCCGAGCGGCGCTGATCGACAATGACGAGATCATCGAAGCGCGGATTCAGCTTGAAGGAGTGATCGGCGCTGGGAGTGTCGTTCCGGCGCGCCTCGTCGATATTGGAATCAATGGCCGCAACGCCATTGCACTCGCCCAGGGCGGCATCGAGTATCTGCTTCCCCAGGGCGCAGCTGGCGTGACCCAGGGCGCAACGCTCAACATTGAGGTGACGCGCGAGGCGATCCCGGGCGCCGAGCCGTGGAAGCGGCCGCTCGCGAAGACGACCCCCGCCCAGCCGAAGGACGCGCCTGCGCTCGCGGGACGGGAGCTGCCGTTTGCCGGCTCGGCAGACACACTGGGCAAGAGCGGCTGGAACGATTTGCTTGAAGGAGCGTCGAGCGGCATCGTCGGCTTCGCCGGCGGCGAACTCCATATTTCACCGACTCCGGCAATGACCCTGATCGACGTCGACGGCTATTTGCCGCCTGACCAGCTGGTGGTGCTCGGCGCCTTTGCAGCGGCTCGGTCCATTCGTCGGCTCGACATCGGCGGTTCGATCGGAATCGACCTGCCGACCTGCCGAAGCAAAGCTGCTCGTCAGCAGGCGGCTGCGGCGCTCGACTCAATGCTGCCGCAGCCCTTCGAACGGACTTCGGTCAACGGATTCGGCTTCGTGCAGATCGTGCGCCCGCGATTGCGGCCATCGCTGGTCGAGCTCGCGCAGGATCGTGCACCATTCGAGGCTCGGGCGTTGCTCAGACGCGCCGCATTCGAGCCGCCCGGTCCAAAGCTCCTGATCGCCCCGCCAGCGGTGATCGCAGTGCTGGAAAAGCGAAACGATTGGCTCGGCGCTCTGGCCCGCCAGATCGGCGGGGCGGTCGAGTTGCGCCCGGACCCAACCCTTCCCATGTCTGGGGGCTATGCGACAAGTCTCTGACAAGCCCCAGAAATGCCCGATCTGCGGCAAGCCCGAAGCGAGTGATCACGCGCCATTCTGCAGCCGCGGCTGCAAGGATCGTGACCTGCTGCAATGGCTCGGCGAAGGCTACCGCATTGCGGGGCCGCCGGTCGGTCCCGAAAGGGTGGACAGCGGTGAGGACGACCGGTAGGGAGCGCCCTCACTTGAGCGGGCGCCCTGCCCGTACCAAGAGCCCAGGTAGCTCAGTTGGTAGAGCACGTGACTGAAAATCACGGTGTCGGTGGTTCGATTCCGCCCCTGGGCACCACTCCCTCGGCTTAAGATAATCATGAGGCCATCGAGACGGGCCTATCCTGCGGCGCCGTTGAGTTTCGCCTCAAGGGCAGCAAGTTCCTCCACTAAGGCG
>Ga0157370_10002916_pt1 | contig 20374 bp, 20 predicted proteins | sample C35metaG_FD_113463 | JGI IMG/M metagenome (GOLD analysis project Ga0157370, IMG submission 113463) | Corn rhizosphere microbial communities from Kellogg Biological Station, Michigan, USA - C3-5 metaG | ecosystem: Host-associated > Plants > Roots > Rhizosphere > Soil | place: USA: Michigan...
ACGCCATCACCAGCGAATGGGACGGCCAACGCCTCCAACACCACTACGCCATCAGCGTCCTCGCCGAACGCCGATACCAGGCCAGCCGATGGGGAGATACCGCGAGCTAATCGCGAGATCGCTACACGCCGACTACCTTGCTGCGGCGGTCGAGCAACACGACGTCGCGCCAGCGTCCGAAATGTTGGCCGACTCGTTCGCGGGTGCCGACGACGCGAAAGCCGGCCCGCGCATGAAGCGCGAGGCTCGCGACGTTTTCAGGGAAGATGCCAGCCTGCAGGGTCCAGATGCCGGCGGCTTCGCTCGACTCGATGAGCGCGTCAAGCAAACAGGCACCTACGCCGAGCCCACGTGCCTCCGGCGATACGTACACGCTTTCTTCCACCACACCGGCGTAAACGCAGCGGTCGCTGACCGCCGACACGGCGACCCAGCCGAGGGCACGTGCAGAATCGAGCGCCACGAAGCGATGCGCTTGCAGATGCGCTGCGTCCCACTTTGGCCAGTCGGGCGCGACGGTCTCGAAGCTGGCGTTTCCAGAATCCAGTCCAGCTTGATAAATCGCCAGCACTGAATCGGCGTGCACCGAAGTCATGCGCTCGACGCGGACGCCGTCCATTACAGAAGCGACGCGTACAGGTCGCGAGTTCGCTCGGCGATCGCCGTCCAGCTGAAATGTTCTACCGCGCGCTTGCGGCCTGCGACACCCATTGCAGAGCTGCGGGCGGGATCGGAGACCAGCGCGTTGACAGCGTCGGCGAAGGCGCCGGCGAACAGATCGGGGGAACGAGGCGCGCCGTAAGGGTCACGTGGGTCGGGATCGATCGGCACCAGGATGCCCGTCTCCCCATCGGCCACCACCTCGGGGATACCGCCCGTGCGCGTTGCGACGACCGCCGTTTCGCAAGCCATCGCTTCGAGGTTGACGATGCCCATCGGCTCATAGATCGACGGGCACACGAACACCGACGCTGCCGAGAAAAGCTGAATGAGCTCGGGCTTCGGAACCATGCGCCTGATCCAGTGCACGCCGTCGCGCTTCTCCTGCAGGTCGTGAATGCCCTCTTCGACTTCGTCGGCAATCTCAGGTGTGTCGGCGGCGCTGGCCAACACCACCAGTTGCGCATCGGAGTCGAGGGCGTGTGCAGCTTTCAGCAGATACGGCAGGCCTTTTTGCCGGGTGATGCGGCCGACGAAGATAACGATGGGTCGGTCGAGGTCGATGTCGTGGTCGAGCAAGACAGAGCGGTCGGACGTCGGGCGGTACTCGTCGGTATCGATTCCGTTGTGCACCACATGCAACCGGGCAGGATCGACGGACGGGTAGCAGCGCAGCACGTCGTCCGCCATGCCGGCCGATACGGCGACGACTGCGTCGGCGGCTTCGATCGCCGTCCGCTCGCAAAAGGAAGAAAGCGCGTAGCCGCCGCCGAGTTGCTCGGCTTTCCACGGCCGCAGGGGTTCGAGCGAATGCGTCGTGACGACGTGCGGGACGCCGTGCAGCAGCTTCGACACGTGCCCCGCGAAATTCGCGTACCACGTATGCGAATGCACGAGAGAGACACCGCTGGTGGCGCCGGCCATCGACAGGTCGGTCGACATGGTCAGCAGCGCGGCGTTGGCGCCGGTCTCGAGCAGCTGGGCGTCGGCCATGTGGGCGGTGACACCGGCCTCGTCGCGGGGCTTGCCGAAGCAGTGCACCTCGACGTCGATGAGCTTGCGCAGCTCGCGGGCGAGGTATTCGACGTGGACGCCGGCGCCACCGTAGACCTCGGGCGGGTACTCACGGGTGAGCAGCGCTACTCGCATGACCCGTCACCTTACTTGGACGACGACCCGGCATGGCAGCCGGTGAGGAATGATCGCGCCGGGCCCGGCTTGGGGGTAGGTTCCGCTCATGGAGAAGGGGCGCAACGTTCTGGGCATAGTCCTGGCCGGCGGTCAGGGCACCCGGCTGCTGCCGCTGACGGCAGACCGGGCCAAGCCCGCGGTGCCGTTCGGCGGCATCTACCGGCTGGTCGACTTCGTGCTGTCCAACCTCGTGAACGCGGGCCTGCGCAAGATCGTCGTGCTCACCCAATACAAGAACCACAGCCTCGACCGGCACATCACCACGACGTGGCGGATGTCGACGCTGCTCGGCAACTACGTCACGCCCGTGCCGGCGCAGCAGCGGGTCGGCCCGCGCTGGTTCTCCGGTTCGGCCGATGCCATTTACCAGAGCTTGAATCTCGTGTACGACGAGGAGCCCGACTACATCCTGGTCTTCGGTGCTGATCACATCTACCGCATGGATCCCGAGCAGATGATCGAGCAGCACGTCGCCTCGGGCGCGGGCGCCACCGTCGCGGGCATTCGCGCGCCGCGTAAGGATGCCTCTGCGTTCGGGGTTATCCAGACCGCGAGTTCGGGTGCGGACGCCGGACGACGAATCGAAGCGTTTCTCGAAAAACCCAAGGACGTTGAGGGCATCGGGCTGCCCGACTCGCCCGACGAGGTGTTCGCCTCGATGGGCAACTACTGCTTCACCACGGCGGCCTTATTGGACGCCGTGAACCGCGACGCCGCGGACGAACGCTCGGCTCACGACATGGGCGGCAACATCATCCCGATGTTCGTGAACCGTGGCGATGCACAGGTCTACGACTTCATGGATAACCAGGTTCCGGGTGAGACCGAGCGCGACCACGCCTACTGGCGTGACGTAGGGAGTCTCGACGCCTACTACGACGCGCACATGGATCTCATCTCGGTGCACCCGATCTTCAACCTCTACAACCAGCAGTGGCCGATCTACACCAACCACCGGCCGTTGCCGCCCGCGAAGATCGTGCACGACGCCACCCGGGTCATCGACTCGATGCTGTCGAACGGCGTCATCGTCGCCGACTCTGCGGTCAGTCGCTCGGTGCTGTCGCCGAACGTGAAGGTCGATCGCGGCGCGACGATCGACGGCAGCGTGCTCATGGACAACGTGCGCGTGGGCCGCGATGCCGTCGTCCGAAATGCCATCGTCGACAAGAACGTCGTCGTTCCCGACGGTGCCCGCATCGGTGTCGACCTCGAGCATGATCGCGAGCGGTTCACCGTCTCGGAGCAGGGCGTCGTGGTGATCGGCAAGAACGCCGTTCTCTAGCCGGACGGCAATCCGTTACGCCGCATGCCGCGGCCACCTTCGTCGAGCCCAGGAACGGCGCCGACGATGTCGCCCACGTAGCGGTGGATCTCGAACCGACCCGTCAGGCCGGCAATCCGGATGGCATGGAGCGTGGCGACCCCGTCGATCACCAGTCGCAGATCGCCTGCGCGTTCGCGCAGCACACGATCGGTCGCCGCCAGCTCGTGCATGCAGTCGGCCTCCACTGTGGAGGCACGCGCCAGGTCAACGATGACGCGGGTGCCGCCAGCGGCCACGATCGAATCAAGCATCTCGGCAAGCGTCTGGCTTGAGTGGACTGTCAAGTCTCCGCGGACGACCACCAGGTGCCAACCGCGCACCAGCTGGTGCGTGAGCGTTAGGCCGGAGTCGGACACCGACTCGACAACCACCTGGACGTCGGCCAGCCCGCGTCCGGCTACCGATTGCTGGCGCGACTGTGCCTCAGGCACGGTCGGCCTCAGCCTGGTGGCCCGGGCTCATGAGCGTCTGCACAGGGCGACCTCCATCTCAGTCGAGATGGCGTGCCGTTCCATGCGTTAGCTGGTCCACGAGGTCGCACACTTCGCCGGGTGAACGACACGCTCGCGGGCTGCTGCTGAACCCGATGCAAGACTAACGCTCCCCCCACAAGGTTGCGCAACAACGACGTGATCTCGTGAGTTCTCTCGCGCGCATACTGGGCTGAATACCGCTCGGTGCTTCAGAGGCGGAGGTGAGCGGGTGGCGGCGGAGCCGGGCAAGCGCTCAGGTAGCGGTCCGCCGTCGGTCCCGTGGGAGTCCGGCGCCGACGACCTCGCCGCGAGGCTGAGCGAGCTTGCCCGCGACCTTCAACGCCAGGACGACGCTGACCACACAATGGAGACCATCGTGCGCGCCGCGGTCGACGTGATCCCGGGAGTTGACGCGGCTTCGATCAGCGTCGTGCTAGGCCGGCGTCGCGTCGAATCGCATGCCGCGACCGGTGACCTGCCCCGTGCCGTTGACGCGATTCAGATGGAGGTCGGCCAGGGCCCGTGTCTCGACGCGGTTTATGACCAATGCACGGTGAGCGTGCCCGATGTGGCCGCGGATGATCGCTGGCCGAGGTTCAGCCGACGGGCCGCTGGTGCCGGGGCCGGCAGCATGCTGTCGTTCCAGCTCTACGTCGAGGGCGACAATCTCGGCGCCCTGAACCTCTACGCGCACAAGCCGCGCTCGTTCGACGAGGAGTCGGCTCACGTTGGGTTGCTGTTCGCCGCACACGCAGCTGTGGCGTACGCGGGGGCGCAGCGGCAGGAGCAGCTGCGGGCTGGGATGACCAGCCGTGACCTCATCGGGCAGGCGAAAGGGATTCTGATGGAACGGCACAAGGTCACAGGCGATCAGGCGTTTCGGTTGCTCGTGCGAGCTTCGCAGGACAAGAACCGTCGGCTCCACGAAATTGCCGAGGAGCTGGTTGAACGGGGTGAAAGCTCGGCTTTCCGCGCCGGCCAGCCGCGCACGCGCTAGCCAACGGGCGGCCGCAGTGGGGTACATCGCAGCCTCGCCGAGACCATCTTCGTGCCGTCGGCATGCCAGGCGACCGACCAACTGCCGGCGATCGCCTGGACGATCGCGAGCCCCCGGCCGGCGTGGTCGGAGTCCGCAGCGTCCCGGCCAGTAGGGGCATCAGGCGAATCGTCGCGGACCTCGACGGTCAGCCCGTCACCGGCGTGGTGCAACGTCATCTCGACCGTGCGGGTGGCATGCCGAACGGCGTTCGTCACGAGTTCAGAAATGACGAGATCAAGCCCGTCGCAGGCGATGCCGGCGTCACGCTGAAAGAGTTCACCGGCTCGGCGCGCCAGCGCCGGTGTCGAGGCGTCAACGGGGAACGCGACGCAGGCCGTTTCCTCGACCATGCGCCCGTCCATCCCTCGGCTCCGCACTGGTCCTACCCACGATTGACACCTTGAACAGTCGTTACGTCGGGCAAAGTGGTCACTTGGCTGCGATCGTTGCGGCGATGATGTCGGCGGCAACGTCGCGCAGCTTGCGGTTGGCATGCTGAGAGCGCTTGGTGAGGACGTCGAAGGCGGTATCAGCGTCGCAGTGCAACTGGGCCATGATGATTCCCTTGGCCTGCTCGATTCCCGCCCGCGACTCCATCGCCTTCTGCATTTGCGCAGCGAGGTCGGCCGTCGAGGTGAAAAGGCTGGCATTGGCGAGGGCGACCGCTGCGTAGCCGGCGAAGGTGCGGGCCAGCTCCTCAGCGTCGTTGTCGAAGGCGAATGCTGCAGTCGAGTACACGTTCAGTGCACCGATCACGTGCTGCTGGACCGGCAACCCCACCGAAAGCGAGCTGCGCACGCCGGCCTTCATAGCCAGGGGAGCGAAGCGAGGCCAGCGGGTTTCGGTGGCCATGTCGTCGATGACGACGACCTCGCCGGCATGCGCGGCGTCGAGGCAGGGCCCGTAGCCCTGTTCGTACTGCCGTTCGTCAAGCTGGTGCGCGAGGCTGCCGCTGAATGCAGCGGTGTTCGCGTGGTCTCCGTGCACGAGGGTTACCGAGACTTCCGTCGCGCCGGGGATCGTATGTTTGGCGAGGTCGGCGACTCGGGTCAAGATCGTGTCGAGCGTGTCGTCGCCGAGCACGAGCTGGCCCAGGGTGGCGAAAGCGTGGTTCGGGTCGATGCGCGCGACGCCATCCGCGTTGATGCCGTGAGTCATGTTGCCGCGCCCTCGGGTTCGGACACGCACGCGCAGGACTACGCCAAACATTGGCGGCGGCCGGCGCACACGTGAAAGGGGGCCCTCAGCTGACGCCGAAGGCGCTGACCGGGCTCTGTTGGCGGAACCCGCGACCCACGCCGGCTTCTTGACATTGGTCGGACGTCGCTTCCGCGACGAACGCAGTGCTCGCACAGTAGCGCAATTCGTGGCTCCCACACGAGAGCGCTGTTGCGAGGCGAGGTGGCTACGCCGCCTAGGCCGAGCCGCGTGATACCGGTGCCCGACCGGCGTGGTTCCTCGCCGACTGTTTGACGAGGCTCCGGTCGGCGGCGCGCCGCCCGTTGACATAGCCACCTCGCTAACTCAAGCATCGGCCATGAGGGCCGCCGGGGAATGCCCGGCCCAGATTCGGCAGTACCGATCAGCGATGCCTGCGGCCCAAAGTGGGTCGCCGCCCTCCAAAGCGCTTGCTTTGCCGAGGAGCAAGACCGTGGGTAACTTTGTTGTGGGTTCAGCCAGCAGCCCGCGCAAACCAGGTGCGGTGCCGTGCCCCGACAGCAGGCCGGCCGCATCGCTGTTGCGGTGGAGGCTTGCGATGAACCAATCCTTCGACGCCCGCGGCGCGACCACTCGCGCGGACGTCGCGGAGTTGCAGGCGACCTTTCGCGTCGTGTTGCGTGATCGGGTAGCCGTGGTGCAGTGTTCGGGCTCGATCGACATGTCGGCCGAAGACCACTTCCGTCGCGAGTTGCACGTTGCACTGGCACAGCGCCGCCACGTGGTCGTCGACTTGTCCGGCGTCTGCTTCATCGACTGTGCCGGTCTGCGTTGCCTGACCGACTTTTGTAGCGAACTCGACGGCACGGACGGCCGGCTGTGCCTCGTGATCAACAGTCGCGCTGTCATCCGGGTTTTCGAGCTTACGGGCGTGACGTTCCCGGTCGCCCCCAGCGTGTTCGAGGCGCAGATCTTGCTCGACTGCTCTGCTGATGCTTAGTGACGCAGTCGGCGGCGCCGACCCGAGCCGGCTGGGCTTCGAGCAGTCGCTGGGCGGCGTCGATCACATCCTGAGCGTCGATCGCCATCAGCCGCGGATCGGCCACGCTGCCCCAAGGGTCGCCGCCTGGCTCGGCGCCGGCGAGGGCTCGCCACAACACCACGTGGTGCGAGTCCCGCGGCGGTCCCCACCGGGCCGGTGGCGTCGGACCGAAGAGGACGATGGACGGCGTCCCGTACGCGCTGGCCAGATGGGCGGGACCGGTGTCGCCACAGATGACCAGCCTTGCGTTCGAGACGAGCGCGGCGAGCTGGACGACGCCCGTCGTGCCGGCCACGACCGCTCCCTGAGGAAGCCCCGCTCGCGCCGCGACGTCAGTGGCCAACGGAATTTCCGCTCGCGAGCCGGTCAGGACGACGTCGTGTCCAGCTCGGCTCAAGACCCGTGCAACGGCAGCGAACCGCTCGAGCGGCCATCGACGGGAGCCGAAAGCCGCGCCGGGATGGATGACGACGGCATCGCGTACAAGCGGCTCGACGTCGGGTGGTTGCAGCCGGAGGTCGTCAGGATTGGCCGTGATGCCGAACGCTTCGAGCAAGTTGCACCAGCGCTCCCGCTCGTGCGCCGGCCACGCGTCGTCCCACCGCGGAGCGTCGAAGTCGTCGCGGCCGGGGCCGCGGAAAGAGATCAGCCGGCTCGGGTGCAAGGCACGGAGAGCGCACGTGCTCTGCGGTCCGCGGCCGTGCAAGTTCACCGCGACATCAATCGGCCTGCCCGGTACTGCAAAGTCTTCGGGCCCGCGCGCGAGCGCAATGCTGTCGATGCAATCGGCGAGCGACGCGAGCCTCGCGACCCCTGCGGTCGTTGCGAGCCGCAGCTCGTGTCCCGGAAACGCGCCGCGCAGCGCGCGCAGCGCGGGCACGCCGACGAGAAAGTCGCCCAGGCCGAGCGCGCGCAACGCGAAGACAAGGGGCTTGCTCATCGATGCGTCATGGCCACGACGGTTCTTCGGACGACGCGATCACGAGTTCTCGCAACTCACATCCCACTGGCTGCTGTAACGCGAACAGCACCGCCTGCGCAACGTTCTCAGGGCTGTTCAGCTTCGCATCGGTGCCGGGCCGATACTGCTGCGGCCGATCGTCGAAGAAATGCGTCGACATCCCGCCTGGGATGAGCAGCGTGACACCGACTCGCCCCGCCATCTCTGCGGCGAGCGCACGGGTGAATCCGACGACTCCGAATTTCGAAGCGCAGTAGGCTGTTGCGTCGCTGACCGCGCGCAGGCCGAGTGTGGAAGCCACGGTCACCAGACGACCGCTGCTGCGTTCGAGATAGGGGAGGGCGGCGCGCGCGACGGCTGCCGTACCGAGCAGATTCACCGCGACGACGTGTTCCCATTCCTTGCCGTCGACCTCGTCGAGCTTGCCGCAGCGGTCGATGCCGGCGGCGGTGACGACGCCGTCGAGCCGGCCGCCATGGGCGTCGACGATCGTTCGCACCGCTTCCTCCGCCGAGCGGGTGTCAGCGAGATCGACGATGCGATGCGCGTCGGCGGCATCCGATGGTTGCCGATCGAGCACGAGTGCGGTGCCGCCTGCCTCCCGCACGGCTGCGGCGACCGCAGCGCCAAGGCCCGACGAGCCTCCGGTGACCAGCACGGTGCCGACGTTTCGATCATTCACCACAAAACTCCTTTGTTCACAGCGCGTTTTGAATTGCGGCATCGACGAGCGCACTCGTCGAGCGGCCTTGGAGGTACGGCAGGATCACCGCTTGGCCACCCCACTCGGCGAGCACCGACGCCTCCGGAAGGGTGCGCCCGCCGTAGTCGCCGCCCTTGGCCCAGATCTGCGGCTGTAGCTTTGCCAGGACGGCGGACGGGGTGTCTTCGTCGAACACGACAACCGCGTCGACGCATTCGAGAGCTTCGAGTACGCGCACCCGATCGGTTGCCGGCACCAGCGGCCGACCCGCGCCTTTGAGCCGCCCGACCGAAGCATCGGAGTTCAGGCAAACGACGAGGTAGTCGCCGAGCGCTCGGGCAGCGCGCAACGTCTCGATGTGGCCAGCATGCAGGAGGTCGAAGCAGCCACCCGTCGCCACCACTGTCGCGCCCCGCGCACGCAACGCGGCGACACGCACGAAAACGTCGTTGCCAGTGGGTACGGGGAGCGTGGCCTCGAAGATGCGTTCGACACCGGTTTCGACGAACGCGGATGCCGCAGCCACTGCGGCTCCGGCTGCCTCCGACGGCAAGTCTCCGCGCGCGAGCGCGAGCGTGAACGTGCCCGCGAAGCGGTCGCCCGCCCCGCAGGGGTCGACGCACCGCACCACAGGTGCGGGCACGATGAGCGGGCTGTCGTCGCCGAAGGACAGCAGCGCGCCAGCGGCGCCCATCGTCACGCACACCGAACCGGCCCGCCATGCCCGAACCAGCACCTGTGCGTCATCGGCCGCCCGACGCAGCGCCTGTTCGGCCGACGAACCCCTTATCCGGCAGGCGAATTCGGCGGCCTCGGTCGCGTTGGGTGTCACGGCGCGCACGCCGTCGACGGGCTGCGCGCCTTGCGGGTGCGGATCCCACACCACGGGCAGCCGGTTCGCGAACGTGGCGAGCAGCCCACGAAGGCGAGCAGCCACCCCTCGCCCGTAGTCGGAGACCAGCACGGCCGAAGCGTGCGCCAGCACGCGGGCGACGTCCGCCTCTGTCCTGGCGTCGCTGCCGACGGTGCCGCCGCTGTAGTCGAGGCGAGCCAGTGACTGCGACCTGGCGCGCACGCGCACCTTGCGCGCCAGCTCGCCCTCCAGCGGCAACGCGATCACCTGCACACCGGCAGGCAGCACCTCACGCAATCGCGACGAGGCCGCATCGTCGCCGAGTGCCGCGACGAGCACGACGTCGACGCCATCGCGGGCGAGCAACGAGGCAGCGAGCGCGGCGCCTCCGGGTCGGGCCGTCTCGCGAACGTCGTCGAGCACCGGGACTGCGGCGTCGGGGGCGAGTCGAGACGCCGAGCCGACGAGGTCGACGTCGAGTAACGCGTCGCCCAGGACGACGACCGAACCGGCGACACCCGTCATGCCGATACCTGGTTCGCCAACGAGGTTTCCTTGTCCAGCCGGATCATCTTGTGCGCCTGCGCTGCAAGTGCCGCATCGATCGCGGCACAAAGCAGGTGGACGGCGACGAGCTGGGCCTCTTGCACAACGGTGGTGTGCGGCGACGGCACGAGTAGCGCGTCGTCGCACAGGGTGGCCAACGGGTTCGGGCCCGGCCCGGTCATCGCGAGTGAGGCGACACCGCAGGTGCGGGCACGTTCGGCCGCACGCAGCAGGTTGGGGCTGCGCCCTGATGTTGACATGAGCACCACGACGTCGCCATGGCGTCCATGCGCTTCGATCTGCCGAGCGAAGATCTCGTCGGCGCCGTAATCGTTTGCGATCGCGGTCAGCGACGACGTTTCGGCATGCAGCGCGATCGCCGAAAGCGGGCGCCGTTCGCCGTGGAAGCGGCCGACGAGTTCTGCGGTGAGGTGTTGCGCCTGTGCCGCGCTGCCGCCGTTGCCGGCCGCGAGTAACCGGCCGCCACGGCCGAGGGTTTCGGCGCAGCGCGAACCCCATGAATCGATCGTGTCGAGCGAGTCGCCAAGCGCTGCAAGGGCCGCACCGAGTTCGGCAAGGTGATCCCGGCCGATCGGAACCGGGGGTCGGACGGCGTTGGTCATCCCTGTCACGACCACGCTCCGATCGCGGAGGCCCGTTGCCTGGCGACGTCGAGATAGACCCCCGCCGTGGCTTGGGCAATCTGCGACCACGCGTAGCGGCTTTCGACCCGGCGTCGTCCGGCCTTGCCGAAGTCGGCGCGCATACCCGGATCACCGACGAGCGCGTCCAATGCTTCGGCGAGCGCACGCGGCTGGCGCGGTGGAACCAGCCAGCCGGTAACCCCGTCGACGACCGTGTCGACCAGCCCGCCGACAGCAGTTGCGACGACCGGGCGCCCGCACGCCATCGCCTCGAGGGGCACCATGCCGAACGGCTCGTACCAGGGCGCACACACCACGGCGTCCGACGAGCGAATCAGCGCAGGCACGGCGTCGCGGGCGACACAACCGACGAACAGCACCCGATCGGCGACGCCGGCGTCGATCGCCACCTTGCGCAGCCGGGTGACCTCGTCGTCGGCATCGAGTTGATCGGACGGCGGCCCGCCGGCCACGACGAGCTCGGTATCGTCGACGAACTCCAGTGCCCGGATGACGTCGTCGACGCCCTTGCGCGGGACAAGTCTGCCGATAGACAGCAGCCGCATTCGCGTTCCACGAGGCGCGGCTTCGCCTCGTGGCGAGAACCGCTTAACGTCGACTCCGCACGGCACCACCGAAAGCCGGTGATGGTCGGCACCGAGCCGCACCAGCTCGAAGACCTCGTCACTCGACGTCGCGACGACACGGTCGACGCCGCACGCGAGTTCGCGTTCGAGGTCGATGCGGCTCGCCGGACTGGTGTCGAGATCGCCTTGGTGTCGCTGCTTCACGACGCCGAGCGCGTGAAACGTCTGGACCAGCGGGACGGCGTCGTTTTGCACGGCTTGCCGCGCCGCCAGACCCGACATCCAGAAGTGCGCGTGGATGACGTCCGGGCGATCGGTGGCGAACCGCTCGGCGAGGTAGCGACCGAAGTCTAAAACGAACGGCAGCAGTTCGTCCTTCGCAAGCACGGCGGGCGGGCCCGCGGGCACGAGTTCGACGGTTACGCCGGCGCACAACCGGTTGCGGGTCGGCGCTGTGCGGGATTCGCGTCGCGTGTAGACCACGACGCGGTGACCCTCCTTCGCGAGCGCCGCTGCGAGGGCCGCGACGTGGACGTTCTGCCCACCCGCATCGACACCGCCCACCGCCGCGAGTGGGTTCGCATGTTCGGAAACCATTGCGATTTTCAAGCCAATGCTCACGCGGTCACCTCGCCCAGTAATCGATTCCAGTCGGCGACGAAGCGATCGACGCCGAACCTCGCCAGTGCGTTTTGCCGGCCGGCCGCCCCTGTCATGCGCGCGTAAGCAGGCTCGTGCAGGTATTTGCGGGCCGCGGCGCGAAGTTCCTCGATGCGGGTCGAGACGACGCCGGCTCCCGCCGGCACCGCATCGGGCGCGCCTGTCGCTGCCAGGGCGACCACGGGCATGCCGAGCATCATGGCTTCGATCAGCGAGAGACCAAGCGACGTCCACCGCATCGGATGCAGGTACACCCGCCGCCTCGCCAGTTCGGTGTGAAGCACCTGCTGCGGCGGGTCTTCGTACTCATGCATAACGTGTTGGTCGAGGTTGAGCGCCCTGCCCAACCCATCGACCTGCATGCCGAACACGTCGATGGGTGCCACCCTCGCGAACGCTGGTAGCAGGTCGGTGCCGGTAACCCGGCCGCGCCGAATGGGCTCGTTGACCGCGACGCCGATGCGGGCCAACTCGCCGGTGTAGCGGTGCCCGGGGTCGACCACGCCGTGTTCAATCACACTCGTCGCGGTCTTGCCGGTGTCCCACATCAAGTCGTTGAAGTGCGTGACGTGTACGAGCCGGACGTCATGGCGATCCGCCATTGGATGCCGTGTCGTCGGCGCGTCACCACGCGGCGTGTTGTGCTCGACGTAGATCACTGGAATCGTCGTGCCGATGCCGCGGTGCAACCACTCGACGGCCAGCTGCTCTTCGTGCGGTCGTTGCAGCACGACGACGTCGACGTCGGCTTTCGCTAACTCCGCAGGCGAAACCTCTTTGACGGACGACGGCCACTGCCAGGTGCGGGCGCGTCCGCGGCCATCAGGACCACGGTCTGGCGTGACCGGGACGAGATACTCGTGCGGCCCTTGTACGAAGGCGTTCAGCCACGAGCCGTGTACATGCCAGATCAGAACTCTCATGCCGAGACCGCCTCTACCCCCAAGAGCGAGCGGACGGCGCGCAACGCGTCTTCTGCGGAGACGACCGACAAGCACGGGTGGTCCTCGACAGGGCACACGTTCGCGCGGCTGTCGCGGCAAGGCGCCCATTGGTTGCCGAGCAGGATGTGGGGAACGCGATGCGGCCGCCATTGCGATGCAGGCACGGTCGGTGCGAACAGTGAGACGACAGGTGTGCCGAGAGCAGCGGCCAGATGCGCCGGGCCAGTGTTGCCGACGACGATAGCTTGTGCGCCCGCGATGACCGCCGCGAGTTCGGCGAACGAGAGCCGGCCGCCGAGGTCGAGGCCCGTGCAGCCTGCTACCTCAGCGGTGAGTGGCGCTTCAGCGGCGCTGCCGCTGACGACGGGCAGCAACCCGTCGTCGGCAAGCATCGGAACCAGCTGCGCGTAGCGTTCCGCCGGCCACGCGCGGGCTGGTACCGAGGTACCCGGATGTACTACCAGGTAGGGCTTTTCGATCGGCACAATGCCACTGATGTCGGGGAGGTCGGCGCGGATGCGCAGGTGTCCGTCGTCATTCGACGGCAGCTGGAAACCGGCTGCAGCTGCGAGCGAAAGCGCCCGCTCTGCTTCAGGCATACCCGGCGCAACGTGGTGGCGTACGTCGAGCAGTGAGCCCGGATAGTCGTCGCTGATGGCGCTGACGCGGCTCACACCGGCGAGCCGAAGCAGCAACGCAAGCGGCAGCGGGGATTGGTGAAACGAAGTGAAGATGACGGCTTGGTCGAACTGCCGCCTCCTGACCCGGTCGATCAGCCACCCGATCTGGTGCTCGGACACCGGCAACGGCTCCGGGTCGATCCACGGCGCCACCCAGCTGATCAGTTCGTCAATGCCTGGCAGCAATTGCGCTGCATCCAGGCCGCGCTTCCCGCACAGCAGCGTGACATGCTCGGCTCCGTGAGCGATCGCGCGGATCGCCGGCCCAGTCAGCAGCACGTCACCTGCGCTGTCGAGCCTTGCGACCAGCACTCGCCGGCGGTTCGAGGATCGGCTGCTCATCGTCGTCCGGCGAAGAAATCGGGGTCGAGCGCGATGCGGACGGCGTGTCGCAGGTTGGCGGCAACGTGTCGGGCCGATGCGACCTCGGCCGGTCTGGTCTGCGGGGTCGGTACCAAAATCCCGTGCGCCCCGGCATTCGCCGCAGCCTCGACGTCGCTGCCGATGTCGCCGATGACGACGCAGTGTTTCGGATTGGCGCCGAGGGCCTCAGCGGCTGCTGTGATCAGCGCAGGCGCGGGTTTGCGGCACGTGCAGGCGTCGATTTCGGAATGGGGGCAGATCCGGAAAATACCGATGGGGCCGAGGATTTCGTCGACACGAGCGTTGACCGCGGCGACGTCGTCGGTCGTAATGTGACCGCGCGCGATACCCGACTGGTTGGTCACGACACCGAGCCGCACACCACGCGAGCGCAACGCTGCAAGTGCCTCGCGGGCACCCTCGGCCGGTACGACGAGGTCGGGATTGCCGTTGTACGGCACGTCGTGAACAAGGGTTCCGTCGCGGTCGAGCAGGACGGCGGTGGGGCGGTCAGGCCAGGGCCGCGCGTCGCGCCACCGCCAGAGGCCGCGCAGCCACCAGCCGACCGCGAGCGGCGGGATCAGGGCGCTCGTGACCGCCATGGTGGTGATCTCACGGGGTGTGCGAGGGCCGGGTGTGATGCGCTCGCGGCTGAAGTTCGCGGTGGCCGCGAGCCAGCCGAGGGCGGCAACCATGGCGGGCCTGTGCCGACTTGCCGCGGCAAGGGCCAGCGCGGCAGCCGCCGCAGCCGTTACTGCGAGGTGGCGGTTTCGGCGGCCCACGAAAACCTGGGCGTCGGCGCGCCACGTTGGTCCGTGCAGCGCGCGCATCAGCGCGTCGTCGGCGTTTCCGCGCTGCATGCGCAGACTGACCCACCGGCTTGCCGGGCGAACGGGGTGCACAACGTGCCGCCGGCCGATCGCGAGCGAGTGGCCGGCCCGGCGCACGCGCAGCGCGAGGTCGGCGTCTTCGCGGTAGGCACGAGGAAATCGCTCGTCGAATCCGCCCACCTCGACGAGCACGTCTCGGCGATACGCGAGATCGGCGGTAGCCCAGTGCGCACCTTGCAGTGCGGCGGTGTTGCGCTCCCAGTCGGTCGGTCGCCGGTCGGCGGGCAGCGGTACGACGATGCGGCCCGCGCTCGCGACCGCGCGGTCGGCTTCGGCGATCTGCAAGTCGTTCGTCAGTTGCTCGAGCCATCGGGGCGGCGGCAACACGTCGTCGTCCAGGAAGGAAATCCACCTGGTCGAAGTTGCGCGCCAGCCCTCATTTCTGGCGGCGGCCGGGCCAGCGGCTCTTCCGCGCACGACGCGCACCAGGTTCTCGAGTCGCGCGGGCACATCGACGTCCAACTTCGCTGTCGGACGCCGGCGGTCGTCGACCAGCACGATCTCGCGTGGTAGCGGGCCGACGCCGTTCGCGAGCGCCTCGAGGAGGTCGCGCAGGCTCGGGCGGCCGATCGTCGGGATCACGATCGTGACGTCGTCGTTGGTGAGCTGGCCGGTCATGCCGCCTGCCAGCCCTTGCGCGAGACGACGAACGGCCCGAGGGCCAGCACGTCGACCGGTGTGGAGCCGAAGCATTCGAGGGCGTCACGAGGATCGTCGACCATCGGGCGTCCGGCGGTGTTGAGGCTCGTGTTGACGACGACGGGTAGCCCGGTGCGGCGATCGAACGCCTCGAGCACTTGTGCCATCAGTGGTTCGGTCGCTCGGTCGACCGTTTGAATGCGCGCGGTGCCGTCGACGTGGACGACGGCCGGGATGCGCTCGCGCCACGCGGGCGCGACGTCGTGCACGAACAGCATGTACGGGCTCGGCAGCGGTCCGTCGAAGATTTCGCTTGCCCGTTCGGCAAGAACCATCGGCGCGATCGGCCGGAACTGCTCACGGCCTTTGACATCGTTGAGTCGTTCGAGATTGCGCGCGTAGCCGGGGTGGGCCAGCAACGACCGATGGCCGAGCGCACGCGGCCCGTACTCGCTGCGGCCCTGGAACCAGGCGACGACGCAGTCGTGCGCGAGCGCCGCGGCGATCTCCTCGGCGATATCGGCCGGCCGGGTGAACGGCACCTTCGCTGTGGTCAGCCATGCTTGCAGGTCGTCGTCGCTCCATTCGCGGCCCAGATCAGCCCCGGGCATAGGGGAAATCCGGTCGCCGCGGGCTTGCGCGACATGCAGCGCGCCACCGAGCGCAGTGCCGGCGTCACCGGCCGCGGGTTGCACCCAGACCTCTTCGAACGGGCCCTCGCGCGCGATGCGCGAGTTCGCGACGCAGTTCAGCGCAACGCCGCCCGCCATTGTGAGGGCGCGGTCGCCGGTCTGCTCGTACAGCCAGCACGCCAACTCCAGCAGAACCTCTTCGAGTCGGCGCTGCACGCTGCAGGCGAGGTCGGCATGCTCGGTCGTCCACTCGGCCGTCGCCTCCCGCGGCTTGGTCAGCGTCGACCACTCGATGGGTGCCACTTCGAACCCGCCGTCGCCGGTGCTGCGGATCGCCTCGGCCATTTCGCGCGCGAACCGCGGCGTGCCGTACGACGCCAGCGCCATAACCTTGTACTCGTCGCTGGAGCGGAGGAAACCGAGGTGCTCGGTGAGTTCCTCGTAGAGCAGGCCGAGCGAGTGCGGAAGCCCTTGCGCAGCAAGCACTTTCAGCTCGCCATCGCGGTACGACCCAGCGAGGTGCGAACACGCTTCTCCGCGGCCGTCGAGCACGAGCACGCTCGAGTCGCGCATCGGCGCGGCGAGACTGGCCGACGCCGCGTGTGCGACGTGGTGCGGTACGTAGGTGACCGACCCGGCGTCGAGCCCCGGGAGCGCGTTCGCGAGGAACTCCGGCGCGCGACTCGCATACATCGTGCGCAGGTGATCCCACGGGTCGTCCAAGCCCATCGAATCGGCCGGCCGGACGAGCCTCGGATCGTACGAGTACGCCACGACGTCGATGTCGGACGGCGTGAGCCCCGCATGCTTCAGGCACCATGCGGCGGACAGCTCCGGCAACTCCCACGAGCTGAACGCCACCGGCCGCTTGCCGTGCTTGCGCCGGGAGAAGCGCTCTTCTTCAGCGGCTGCGACGATTTCGCCGTCGATGACGAGCGCTGCGGCTGGATCGTGGAAGATGGCGTTGACGCCAAGTACTCGCATTGGCCCTCCGGGGCTGCCCAAGATGGTGCGGCAGACCCTGGCCTGCCAATCATGGGCCGGCTTTTTTCCGTAGTGAGGGTTAGAAAACCTGGGAGGAAGGCGCTTCTAGCGAGTAGGGCCAAACAGTGTCCTTACTGAGATAGCGGACCTCACCTTCCGAAAGTCCCCGCTGGCGCAGCAGTGAGATGCACGACCTCAGTTGGCGCCGTCCATTCGGCCGTCCATTCGGCATCGACACTCGCGTCGACGATCAAGGCGTCGTTGATCAGCTCGCCGGTCTCCCGAGCGTTGGGGCGCGTCAGCCCGTCGGCGGATCTTCGATTCGCGGCATGCCGATCCCTCGGGGCAGGTTTTGTGAGCTGCCGCGGACGGTACCCAAGTCAGCACCGACGACAAGGACGGCGCCCAGACCCTGCCCATGAACAACCCGCCCACGAACAACAGGAGGCTGGCCGATGAGTGCACGAGACATCGCCGACACTGTCAACGACAACGCCGACGCGATCGAGATCCTTCTTGCCCAGCACAACCAGATCAAGCAGCTGTTCGCACTCGTCGAGAGCAGCGAGGGCGAAGCGCAGCAGCGCGAGTTCGATCACCTCCGGGCGCTGCTCGCGGTGCATGAGACCGCAGAAGAAGAGGTGCTGCGGCCGGTAACCCGGTCGGCCGTGCCCAACGGCAACTCCGTCGCCGACGCGCGGATGGAAGAGGAGAACGAAGCCAAGGAAGTACTCGCCAAGCTCGAAAAACTGGGGTGCGCCTCGGCGGAGTTCATGCCGATGTTCCGTGAATTCAAGAAGTCGGTGCTCGCGCACGCCGAGCATGAGGAGCACGAGGAATTCCCGGGGATCCGCTCGTCGAAGAGCCCCGACGAGCTGAAGAAAATGGGCAAGCGCATCAAGATGGCCGAGAAGATGGCGCCGACGCATCCGCACCCGGCGGCCAAGACGACGACGGCGAACTACCTCGCCGGCCCGTTCGCGGCCATGCTCGACAGGGTGCGCGACCACATGAAGAGCAGCTCCGACTAGGCGTTCGCGCTCCCGCGAGTGGCCCACAGGTGCCTTCCCCGCCGCTCCTTTTCCCATCGGACGCGAGTGGGCAGATGTGGCGACGCCGCGCCGCGGCGTGCGGCGCGTATCTGCCCACTCGCGGGCCGGCAGCCGGCGCGGTTCTAGCGAGGGTGCTCTAGCGAAGGTGAATGTGTCGAGTAGTGAGGACGACCGCTGCGGTTGTTGCCGCCAGGAGCAGCACTAGCCGCAGGATCGCAGCGCCGATGTCCGCCATCGAAACACCAAGAACCACTCCAGCAACGACGGCCGCGGAGGTCGCCGCGGGCCGCCAGTTGTGTTGGTGCCCGCGTGGGTGGTCCAGAGCCGCCATGGGTACCCACTACCCCGCGACTGTGCCGGTTAGGCGTGCGGATTCGGCCTGCTAGGCGTGCGGATTAGCCACTTTCGGCTGCGGCATCGCCCTCTTGAGCGCCTTCGCGCCGGGCATCGAGTTCGTCGAGCATGCGCTGTAGCTCACCCCGGATGAAGTCGCGGGTTGCCACATCGCCCAGGGCAATGCGTAGCGACGCTACTTCCCGGGCGAGGTACTCGGTGTCGGCGATGTTGCGTTCGTTGCGGCTGCGGTCTTCTTCGAACTGCACGCGGTCGCGGTCGGCCTGCCGGTTTTGGGCGAGCAGGATAAGCGGCGCCGCGTACGACGCCTGCAACGACAGGATCAGGGTCAGCAACGTGAACTTGTTGCTGTACTCGTCGAAATGCAGCCGGTGCGGAACGACGACGTTCCAGATGATCCACACCACAATGAAAACCGACATCGCGACGATGAATTTCGCGGTGCCCATGAAGCGCGCGAATCGCTCCGACAGCTTGCCGAACGCCTCCGGGTCGTAGTCGGGACGCAGCATGATGCGCCGAGGGGCGATCGGCTGGTCGAGCCGCGACCGGCGCCCGTCACGCGGTGCCATTGGGTTGCCTTTCACCGATCGCGTCGGCGTCGCGCCAGCCGGCCGGCAGCAGGTGGTCGAGGACGTCGTCGACGGTCACCGCTCCAAGCAGCCGGTCGTCAGCGTCGACCACCGGTACCGCGACCAGGTTGTACGTCGCGAGGTAGCTGGTCACCTGATGCAGCGGCACATCGGGGCCGAGCGGCGCGATGTCGGTGTCGACGACCGCGCTCACCAGCGATGCGGGCGGTTCGCGCAGCAGCCGCTGAAGATGCGCGACACCAAGGTAACGGCCGGTCGGGGTGTCGGTCGGCGGCCGGCACACGTAGACCTGGCTCGCCGTCGCCGGGGACAGGTCGGGGTTGCGCACGTGAGCGAGTGCCTCAGCGACAGTCGCACTCGGCGGCAGGATCACCGGCTCGGTCGTCATCATGCCGCCCGCGGTGTTCTCCGAGTAGCTCAGCAACCGCCGCACGGGCTCGGCTTCCTCCGGCTGCATCAACGCCAGTAATCGCTCGGCTTCTTCTTGTGACAGCTCGGCGAGCAGGTCAGCCGCGTCGTCCGGCCCCATCGCTTCCAGGACGTCGGCCGCTCGCTCACTCTCCAGCGTCGCGAGGATTTCCACCTGCTCGTCTTCAGGCAGTTCTTCGAGGACGTCGGCGAGCCGCTCGTCGTCCAAGGCGGCCGCCACTTCGGCCCGGCGCTTCTCGGACAAGTCGTGGATCACACCCGCCAGGTCAGCCGGGCGCAACTGATCGAACGCGGCGAGCAGGCTGGCGGCGCCCTGGTCGTTCTCCGGCAGTGACAGCCCGCGCACGGCGTCCCAATCGACGACCTGCGTCACGCCGCGGCGCCGCACCCGACCGCCTTCGTGCACCCGCACCGCGACCTTGGTCAGCAGCCAGTCGCGAATACGCGTGCGCTCCATCGCGACGTCGGTGACCGTGACGGTGCCACCGGTTTCGACCAAGGTCACCGAGCGGTCGAGCAGCTCGCCGAGCACGAGGGTTTCGGCCTCGCGTTGCTGGAACCGGCGCAGGCTCACTGTGCCCGTAGTCATCACCGCGCCCGCGTCGATGCCGGTCACCCTCGTCATCGGCACGAAGATCGGACGCCGCGGCGGAACCTCGACCACCAGACCCAGCACCCTTGGCTGCTGATGGCCGAGCCGGAGCATGACGACGACGTCGCGCACCCGGCCGACCTGGTCGCCGTTGGGGTCGAACACGACGAGGCCGGCGAGGCGGGCGACGAAAACGCGCGTCGGCGTCCCGGTGCGCTCGCTCATGTCACCCTCACACTTGGCTCCTCGCGCGCCGCGCCGCGGCAACGCTCATGTGCGCGAGGTTATCGCCGTCCGCGTCTTGAGCGTGGTTGGCGCTCCCGGACTTCGGGGAGAACCGGCGGAGCAAGCGGAAAGGAGCCGAGCAATGGCGCCGAA
>Ga0157370_10002917_pt1 | contig 20365 bp, 20 predicted proteins | sample C35metaG_FD_113463 | JGI IMG/M metagenome (GOLD analysis project Ga0157370, IMG submission 113463) | Corn rhizosphere microbial communities from Kellogg Biological Station, Michigan, USA - C3-5 metaG | ecosystem: Host-associated > Plants > Roots > Rhizosphere > Soil | place: USA: Michigan...
CAGCTCGCCCCGCTGCTGGCGGGCCACGACGTGGTGATCAGCGCCATGCGCTTTCAGTCATCCGACCCGAACGCGCTGATCGCTGCGGTGAAGCAGGCCGGCGTGCATCGGCTGATGGTGGTCGGCGGCGCGGCCAGCCTGGAAGTGGCCCCCGGCCAGGCGCTGTTCGACGCCCCGGGCTTCCCCGAGGCTTACAAAGCCGAAGCAGCGGCCGGACGCCGCGCCCTCGACACCCTGCGTGCGGAAAATGGCCTCGACTGGACCTTCCTCTCGCCCTCGGCCGAGTTTGCCCCGGGTGAGCGGACCGGGACATTCCGCCTGGGTGGCGATCAACTGCTCAGCGACGCGAACGGCAAAAGCTGGATCTCGATGGAGGACTACGCGATCGCCTTCGCCGACGAGCTGGAAATGCCGAAACACTCGCGACAACGTTTCACCGTCGGTTACTGACGCCACATCCCGCATCGAACTCCGTCCATCGGCAGCCTCATCCAGGGAACCCGCATGAAAACCTACAAAGTTGGCTATCTCGTCGGCAGCCTCGCCAAGGGCTCCATCAACCGCCTGCTGGCCAAGGCGCTCACCCGCCTCGCACCACCGGGCCTGGAGTTGGTGGAGATCCCGATCAAGGACCTGCCGCTGTACAGCTACGACTACGACGCCGACTTCCCGCCGGTGGCGCGTGCATTCAAGCAGGCGATCGCCGAGGTCGACGGCGTGCTGTTCGTCACGCCGGAATACAACCGTTCGATCCCCGGCGCGCTGAAGAACGCGATCGACTGGGCCAGCCGGCCGTGGGGCAAGAATTCCTTCGCGCGCAAACCGTCCGGAATCATCGGTACCTCGCCGGGCTCGATCGGCACTGCGGTCGCCCAGCAGCAGTTGCGCGGGGTAATGTGCTTCTGCAACTCGCCGCTGATGAACACGCTGGAGGCGTATATCCAGTTCACCCCGGGCCTGATCACCGAGGATGGCACGGTCACCAACGACTCCACCGCCGAGTTCCTGAGCAATTACATGAAAGAACTGCACCTGTTCGTCGAGCGCGTGCTGACCGTGCATCCGCGCGGAAGCTGAGCCCGAAAGAAGCACCGGCAGCAAGCGCAGCGCGGGATGATTGTTCGCGCTGTCCTCACGGCGTCGTGCACGATCGAAAGAAAACGCTGGCTTGCCGTGTCTCCGGCTTCGGCAAACCGTGGCGCCACCAGTCGCTTTCTTGCGCATAGCCGGCCACACACGCGAAAAGTCATCCGACTGTCCTGCCACATCTACGCCAAGAGGTTTGCATGAACACGAAAGGCGTGAACATTCCCGATCCGTGGTTCGCGAACCTGCCGAGCCTGCTGCCCGATCTCGAAGCGCTCTACACCGACATCCATGCCCATCCGGAATTGTCGACGCAGGAGACGCGCACGGCCGACCTTGCTGCCACCCATCTGCGCCAAGCCGGCTTCGAAGTGACGACTGGTGTCGGCGGCACCGGCGTGGTCGGCCTGCTGCGCAACGGCGACGGCCCGACCGTGATGCTGCGTGCCGACATGGACGCGCTGCCGGTCGCGGAGGCGACCGGCCTGCCGTACGCCAGCAAGGTCACCGCGAAGGACAAGGACGGCCATACGGTGCCGGTGATGCACGCGTGCGGCCACGACATGCACGTCACCTGGCTGGTCGGCGCGACCACCCTGCTTGCACAGGCGCGCGAGCACTGGAACGGCACCGTGATGGCGGTATTCCAGCCCGCCGAGGAAACCGGCACCGGCGCGCAGGCGATGATCGACGATGGTCTGTTCCAGCGCTTCCCGAAACCCGACATCGTGCTCGGCCAGCACGTGATGGTCGGCGTGGCCGGCACGATCAGCGGCCGCGCCGGCGTGATCACCTCGGCCGGCGACAGCCTGCAGATCCGCCTGTTCGGCCGCGGCGCCCACGGCTCGATGCCGCAGGCAAGCATCGACCCGGTGGTGATGGCCGCGGCGACCGTGCTGCGCCTGCAGACGATCGTGTCGCGCGAGCTCGCCGCGACCGAAGCCGCCGTGGTCACCATCGGCTCGCTGCAGGCCGGCACCAAGGAAAACGTGATCCCCGACGAGGCGATCATCAAGCTCAACGTGCGCACCTTCGACGAGGGCGTGCGCCAGCGTGTGCTGGCCGCGATCACGCGCATCGTCAACGCCGAGGCGGCCGCATCGGGCGCGCCCAGGCCACCGGAAATCACGCCGCTGGACCATTACGCGCTGGTCGTCAACGATGCCGACGCGAACCGGAAAGTCGGCGATGCGTTCCGCCAGTATTTCCCGGAGGAACGCGTCGAGAAAACCCTGTCGACCTCGGCGAGCGAAGATTTCGGCTGTTTCGGCGCACAGTGGAAGGTGCCCTCGGTGTTCTGGTTCATCGGCGGCACCGATGCCGAGGTCTATGCGAAAGCGCGTGCTGCCGGGCGGCTCAACGATCTGCCGACCAACCACAATCCGAAGTTCGCGCCAGTCATCCAGCCGACCTTGCGCGCCGGCGTCGAAACGCTCGTCGTCGCCTCGCTCGCGTGGCTGTCGGCGAGGTAGCGGTTCTGCAGGGGCGGCCGTTTAGTGCAGGGATGCGGATGTCACCGATTTCGTGACCGCCGCCAGCCTGGCGAGCTTGCCGGGATGACGCAGGGCGTGCACCGCGGTGATGCGCTCGCCGTCGTCGTCGATCCAGCTGGCCGAGATCAGCGTGTCGCCATGCCAGCCGAGCAGGGCCGGTGTGCCGTTGAGTTGGCGGATCTCGTGGCGCACGCCGCCGTATCGCTGCTGCTGAAGTGCAATCTGCATGTACAGCCGGGCCAGCCGCTCGGCCCCGTGCAGCGGGTGCAAGGTGGCCCGCGCCAGCCCGCCGCCGTCGGCAACACTCGTGGCGTCTTCGGCAAACAGCGCGCGCAGGGTGGGCATGTCGGGTTGCTGCAGCGCCTGCATGAAACGTTCGAGCAGACGCCGCTGGGTGTCGATGTCCGGCATCGCCTGACGCGGGCGGTCTTCGCGCAGTCGCTGTTTTGCCCGATGCACGCGCTGGCGGCAGGCGTCTTCGCCGATGTCGAGCATCGCGGCGGTTTCGGCGTGGCTGTAGTCGAACACTTCGCGCAGCAGGAAGGCGGCGCGTTCCTCCGGGCTCAGCCGTTCCAGCAGCAGCAGGAAGGTCAGGGTCAGACTCTCGGCACGTTCCAGTTGCGCCTCGGGCTGCTCGGCTTCGGCAACCAGCGGCTCCGGCAGCCATGGGCCGGGGTAGTGCGCGCGTTCGGTCTTGGCGCGGCGCAGGCGATCCAGTGCGATGCGCGTGGTTACGGTGACCAGCCACGCCTCCGGATCGTCCAGTGCGCCGATGTCCTGTGCGTGCCAGCGCAACCAGGCGTCGTGCAACACATCCTCGGCATCGCTGGGCGTGCCGAGCATGCGGTAGGCCAGGCCGAACAGGCGCTGGCGGTGGTGCTGGAACAGGGCGGTTTGCGGATCCATGATTTGTCTCCGTCGAGGTCGTCAACCAGGACGCATGGGCATCGCGCGATGTGACAGGCTCAGCGGAACGCCACCTATCGAAACAGCGGCCACGGGGCCAGGAAGATCAGCCAGATCAGCAGCAGGATGCCGGCGTACTTGCCTGCCTTGTACAGCTTCCGGTGGCGACGCTTGAACTCGGCCTTCCAGCGGTGCGAGGCGCCCTTGCGCTGGCTCAGCGCAAACAGGCGGTTCACGAAACCGGTCTTTTCCGTCTCGCCCTCGGTGTTCGGCGAGGCGGTGATCCTGCCCATGAAGGCGCCGACCCGATGGTTGATCGCGCTCATCCAGCGCGTGCGCAGCGGTCGCTCGACATCGGCAAACAGGATCACCCGGGTCTGCTCGCTGGTGTTCTCGGCCCAGTGCACGTAGGTCTCGTCGAACACCACGTCCTTGCCGTCGCCCCAGGCGTGTTCCTCGCCGTCGACGAAGATGCGGCAGTTGCGCGAGTTCGGGGTGATCAGGCCGAGGTGGTAACGCAGCGAACCGGCAAACGGGTCACGGTGCGGATTCAGTTTGCTGCCCGGCGGCAGCAGCGCGAACATCGCCGCCTTCACGCTGGGGATCGACTTCAGCAGGGCCACCGTCTGCGGGCACAGCGCCTCGGCCGAGGCCAGCGGCTCGCCGTACCACTTCAGGTAGAAGCGCTTCCAGCCCTGCTTGAAGAAACTGTTGAAGCTGGCGTCGTTGTTCTTCGCGGCGGCGCGGATGTAACCCTCGTCGAACAAATGCGTCGCCTCGTCGCGGATCGCCTGCCAGTTCGCCTGCAGCAGATCCAGCTGCGGAAAGCCGCGGCGGTCGAGGATGGGTCGCGCGGGCAGCGCCGAGAATGCATACATCAGCAGGTTGTATGGCGCGAAGATCGCCGAGTGGTCGACCAGCTGGCGATCGAAGCGCAGCCGCACGCGGCCACGCAGGTGCACCAGCAGCACGCATAGCGCGAAGACGGCGAACAGGGCCAGCAGGACGAGGCGGGGGGCGAGTATCATGAAAACGGGGATCGGGATGGTTGCGTAGCGGCATTCTACTCCGCCGGGCCGCGACCAGGCCTGGCGGCTTCATGAAGACGTCGCAGTTGCTGCCCGGTCAGTTCCACATGACGTTGCGGGCTGATCGGGACATGGACGGGCCGGACCACCCGGCCCCGGTGGCGCAGGACGGCCACCATGTTCGCCGCAGGGTAGCGCTCCTCGGCCAGGGCAACTGCATCGGCCTGTTGCACGGTATCGATGAAGGCACGATCGGCCGCGTCGGCCGGGTCGAAATTGAAGCCGATGCGGCGCTCGACGAAGGGCATGATCGCACCGCCGAAGCTGTAGAAGAGCTCGAAGTCGAATGCCGCAAGCAGGCAGGCGACGACATCCTGCGCACGCACTCCCTCGTTCGAATAGGCGGCGTGGTCGATCGACCGGTAGTCTTCGCGAACGTGACCGAAGTGCCGGTCATGCCGTTGCGCCGACCCGAGCGTGGCCCAGAATTGCTCCACCACCAGCGCCACGTCGGGCCACAGCTGATGGCCGTTGCGGCCGATGATGTCCGAGCTGAGCAGCACACCTGCGGGTGCCAGCGATTGCCGCAGCGACGCGCAAAAGGTTTCCAGCGCCGTGACGTGGTGGAAGAACTGGTTGACGATGATCACGTCCTGCTCGGGCAGGGTGAACGGCTGGTTGCAATCCCGAACCTCGAATCGCATGGTATCGGCCACGCCCGCGGCCTGCGCCACCTCCGCGGCGTGCCGCATCAACCCGGGGTTGAAATCGAAGCAGGTGATCAGCACCGGCATGCCGTCGGACTTGAGGCCGCGGGCAAGCTCGATCTCCATGCCGGCGGCGCCGCAGCCGGCACTGGCCACGCGCACGGGTTCACCGGTCTCCCGGCTCCGTTGCACGATGCGGTCGCGGTACAGCGCCTCGGCCGAACCGAAACCCAGTTGCCTTGCCTGGTCCGCCAGATAGCGTCCCGTCCAGTAGTGGCAGATCGGCGGCAGCGTGTCGCCCTGGTATTGCGGCGTGACGCTGAACGCCACGCGCTCGGCCAGTGCCAGCAAGCGGCGGCTTGCCGACCCCGGCAATACGCGAACGGCCGTCGCGATGACTCGCTTGGCGAGTAGTCGATGACGATAGATGAAACTGCGCAGAGGCATGGCCCGGGCTACCGCGAGCTGGCCGGGATCCACGGCAGCGCACGCTGTTTGCACTTGAGGCGGCTGCCGGCGATCCACGACAGCCGCACGGCGAGGGCAGGCGGCGCCGGCAAGACCGCCCCTCCCGTCATCTGCGCATCCCGGACGTCCCCCTTCAAAGCGTCTCCGCCGCGAAATCCGCCAGCCGCGAGCGTTCGCCGCGACGCAGGGTGATGTGGGCCGAGTGCTCCCAGTCCTTGAAGCGGTCGACCGCGTAGGTGAGGCCCGAGGTGGTCTCGGTGAGGTAGGGCGTGTCGATCTGCTCGACGTTGCCGAGGCAGACGATCTTGGTGCCGGGGCCGGCACGGGTGATCAGGGTCTTCATCTGCTTCGGCGTGAGGTTCTGCGCCTCGTCGATGATCAGGTAGCGCGACAGGAAGGTGCGCCCGCGCATGAAGTTGAGCGAGCGGATCTTGATGCGCGAGGCGAGCAGGTCGTTGGTGGCCTGGCGGCCCCAGCTGCCGCCGTCCTCGGGGTTGGCCAGCACCTCGAGGTTGTCGGTCAACGCGCCCATCCACGGTGTCATCTTTTCCTCTTCGGTGCCGGGCAGGAAACCGATGTCCTCGCCCACCGACACGGTGGCGCGGGTCATGATGATCTCGCGGTAGCGTTGCTGGTCCATCACCTGGGCCAGGCCGGCGGCCAGCGCCAGCAGGGTCTTGCCGGTACCGGCGTTGCCGAGCAGGGTGACGAAATCGACGTCCGGGTCCATCAGCGCGTTGAGCGCGAAGTTCTGTTCGCGGTTGCGCGCGCCGATGCCCCAGACGTGATGGTTGGCGTGCGAGTGGTCGTCCAGCAGGACCAGGGTGGCGCGCTCGTCGTCGAGACGCAGCACGCGCAGCTCGACCTCGTTCTCGCCGGGCAGGTACAGGCATTCGTTGGGGTGCCAGAGTTCGTCTTCGCGGCGATCAAGCTGGTAGTAGGTACGGCCGTGCTCGGTCCACGAGCGGACCTCTGCATGCCGGTCCCAGAAGTCCGCCGGCAGTTCCGCCGAGCCGGTATAGAGCAGGGCGAAATCGTCCAGCGCGCGGTCGTTCTCGTAGTCCTCGGCGACGACACCGTTGATGCTGGCCTTGATCCGGAGGTTGATGTCCTTGGTGACCAGGATCACCGCGCGATCGGGATTCTGGTCGCGCAGTTCGAGCACGGCCGCCAGGATCTGGTTGTCGGCCTTGGCGTGGCCGTTGCTGCTGGTGCGGTGCTGGAAGTACAGCCGACCGACGGAACCGCCACGCTTGAGCTTGATGCCCTGCGGATTGCTCAGTTCCAGGCCTTCGCCAAGGTCGTGCTGCTTGCCAAGCTCGATCAGTTCGTTGAGGAAGCGGCTGACCTGGCGGCCGTTGCGCGAGACTTCCGAGGCGCCTTTCTTCTTTTCGTCGAGTTCCTCCAGTACGGTCATCGGGATGAAGACGTCGTGTTCCTCGAAACGGAACAGCGAGGTCGGGTCATGCAGCAGGACGTTGGTATCGAGAGCGTAGATGCGCTTGCTTCCGGTCATGCGGAAGTGTCCTCGCTGGTGGGTGGAAAGAGGTGGCGGACGAAAGCCATGGAAGGCGGCCAGTCAGCGGGCGGGAATGGCGTCGAGCACGGCCTGGGCATGGCCGGGCACTTTCACGCCACGCCATTCGCGTGCCAGCTTGCCGTCGGGGTCGATCAGGAAGGTGCTGCGCACGATGCCCATGAAGCGCCTGCCGTACAGCACCTTCTCGTGGATCACGTCGAATGCGCGGCACCAGGTTTCGTCGGGATCGGACACGAGCGGGAAGGGCAGCTCCTGCTTCGCGGCGAAGTTGGCGTGCGACTTTTGCGAATCGCGCGACACGCCGATGACCTGCGCGTGGCGCTTGCGGAAGGCGGCGTGCAGATCGCGAAAGTCCTTCGCTTCGCTGGTGCAGCCGGGGGTCGAGTCCTTCGGATAGAAGTACACCACCAGCCACTGGCCCCCGAGGTCGGCCAGCTTCAGTTCATTGCCGTCGCCGGTGGTGCCTTTCAGCGCGGGCAGCTTCTTGCCGATTTCGAGCATGACGGATCCTGCACGGCGGCGGGTCGCCGTGCCAGCAGGTTGAGGGTTGGGTGGCGTGACATGGACGACGGCGTTGCAGCGAGGCGGGCGAGCTGCCCTGGCGTGCCGGAAAACGCTGGCATGAATCGACTCGCGGCTTGCAATGCAACGTCCCTCCGGCAAGGTCACGCGCACAGACTAGCGCGGGCAGGGCAGCAGATGACAGGCCTTGTCAGGGCGACAGCTTCGCGCGATGCTCGGCGGACCGCAGGGATCTCAGAATTTCACCGGATCCATGATCGCGTCGAGATTCAGGCCGTCGCACAGTTCGAGGAAATCGTCGCGCAGCGCGGCGATGTGGATATCCGCCGGAATGCCGATCGTGAACTGGGCCTGGAACATTTCCGCGCCGGTCTGCATGGCGTGATAGCGGGTGGAGTTCAGCTGTTCCACGCTGATCTCGTGCTGGCTGAAGAATTCCACGATCCTGGCCACGATGCCGGGCCGGTCGGCCGCCACCACTTCCACCAGGTAGGGCAGCAGGTGTGCGCTGTTTTCGCGCGGGCCGGTGCGGTAGTGCACCAGGCGCAGGCTTTCGTCGCGGGCGAGCTTGGCCAGTGCCGTTTCCAGCTTGGCCAGTGCGTCCCAGGCACCACTGGCCAGCAGCATCAGCGAGACTTCCGTGCCGATCGTCGAGACGCGCGACTCGGAAAGATTGCAGCCGGCATCGGCAATGCGCCGCGCCAGCGCCAGCAGCGGCGACTTGCCCGCCGGGGTGAGCGCCTGGATCAGCAGGTGGTTGTCGTTGCCCGTGCGGTTGGCCGCGGGGGAAGCAGCGGAGGAAGGTTTCAAGAAAGTCCACCTGTGGGCATCGTTCCGCCCGATGCGGAAGCATCAGGTTACTCCCGTCGAGCTTACTTGCCCGCGTCGCGAGGCGGCAAGTAACATGCAGGGCTTGCCTTGACCGTGGAACCCGGGTCGTGAACATTCGTGGAAGCATCTGTGCGCTGGTCACCCCGTTTGCGGCCGACGGTGCGCTCGACCTGGCCGCGTTTGGCCGTTTGCTCGACTACCAGATCGGCGGCGGCACGCAGGCGCTGGTGGTGGCCGGGTCGACCGGCGAGGCACACATGCTGGAACACCACGAGTTCGACCGCCTGCTGGCGTTTGCGCTCGAGCATGTGGCCGGCCGGGTGCCGGTCATTGCGGGCACCGGCGAGGCGGGAACCGCCAAGACGGTGGCGCTGACCCGCCGCGCGCAGGCCCTGGGCGCCGCCGCGGCCCTGGTGGTGACGCCGTACTACGTGCGCCCCACGCAGGAGGGCCTGTTTCGGCACTTCACGGCGGTCGCCGACGCGGCCGGCCTGCCGGTGATCCTCTACAACGTGCCCGGCCGTACCGGTTGCGACCTGTTGCCCGACACCGTGGCAAGGTTGCGCGAGCACCCCGCGATCATCGGCATCAAGGAGGCGCGTGGCGATCGCGAGCGGATTTCGGCGCTGGCGGAACTTGTGCGCGCGGATTTCGTCTATCTGTCTGGCGATGACGGCAGCGCCGGCCAGGCAATGCTGGCCGGTGCGGCGGGTACCGTCTCGGTGGTGGCCAACCTGGTGCCGCAGGCATTCCGGGCCTTGTGCGACGCGGCTACCGGTGGCGACCAGGCGGCAACGGAACGGTGTCATGCCGCACTGGAGCCGTTGTTGCGGGCGCTGGACTGCGCCCCCAACCCGATCGCGGTCAAGGCCGGCATGCCGGCGCTGGGACTGGGTTTGGGCTTGCCGCGCCTGCCGCTGGTGGAATTGAACGACGGCCCGGATCGCGCCCGATTGCACCAGGCGCTGTCCAGTCTGGCATCCTTGGCGACTGTGGCCGGTTGATTCCAGCCCGACTTACCTCACGGAATTTGACTCAATGAAGAAAACCTCGCTCCTCGTGGCCTTGCCGGCGGTGGCCCTCAGCGGCCTGCTGCTCACCGGTTGCAGCATGTTTCGCTCGCACAATGCCTGGGAGAAAGCCCAGCAGGAGTCGCCGCTGGAGATTCCGCCAAACCTCGATCGTCCTTCCACCAGCGATGCCCTGGTGATACCGCCGCCGGGGGCAAACCAGCCGACGGCAAATGGCGCAACGGCATCCGTGGCTGGGGTTCCCGGCCAGGCTGGCCAGATTTCCGACGGTTTCGTGCATCCCGGCAGTGTCGACAGCGTCTACCAGCGGGTGGGCCAGGTACTGGCCGCGGGTGGCCTGGGGCAAATGGTGAGCCACGACGATGCCACGCACGCCTACGTGGTCAGCGTGAGCGGCGCCGATGTGAAGCAGAAGAAGCGGGGTTTCTTCGGCCGGCTGTTCGGGCACGACAAGCGCGATGCCGCCAGCACCACCGGCGGTGGCGTGCACCAGGTGCAGATCAGCATCGCCAGCAGTGGCGCCGATGCCAGCGAAATTCGCGCCCAGAGCGATTCGCTGGCCGCGGTGGCCAACGTGATCGATGCCTTGAAATCGAAGCTCGGCAAGAAGTGACTCCTCGCGGCAGCAGGCCGCATGGACAAAAGGAAACGCCGCCCTTGGGCGGCGTTTCCTTTTGTCCGGAGTCGCGCGGCGTCGATCAGCGCTGCAGCAGCTCGAGCTTGCCCGGTTTGCCTTCCCAGTCCTTCGCGTCGGCCGGAGCATCCTTGCGTTCGGTGATCACCGGCCAGCCCTTGGCCAGTTCGGCGTTCAGCGTCACCAGCGCCTCATGGCCTGCCGGCACGTCGTCTTCGGGGTAAATCGCGTTGATCGGGCACTCCGGCTCGCACAGGGTGCAGTCGATGCACTCGTCCGGATCGATCACCAGGAAATTGGGGCCTTCGTGGAAGGCATCGACCGGACACACCTCGACACAATCGGTGTACTTGCACTTGATGCAATTGTCGATGACAACAAAGGTCATGGAGTCAACTCGGCTGTAAGAAGGGTGGGCGGAACGCACTTGCGAACAACGGCAAAGGGCTCTCGCGAAGTACGGTGAAAGGGCCCTTGTGAAAAGTGCGGCCATGGATGGCCGCTTCCGATCTGTCCAGTGGCCAAGAACCGCAGGTTGTCGAAACGCACCCAGACAACGGCGATCGTCGATGATCGCACAAGCAAACCAGTGGCGCTCCCTACGAGACTCGAACTCGTGTTCCCGCCTTGAGAGGGCGGTGTCCTGGGCCACTAGACGAAGGGAGCGTTATCCTGCGAAGCGCGGTAGTATAGCGGAATTGTTTCGGACGGCAACGCGCGGTTCGCGCCGCTGGAAGCGTTCGGGATACCTCCCGTGGATGCGCTTGTTGCCGTCACGCGGGGCGATCGGCGATGCTCGGCATCGCGACTCACGGCAACCACGAGGCGGCTTCGCCTCGCAAGGATTCCAACCGCTTGAATCTCGAATCACGGACCGACCCCGCCCCGACGCTGCGGATCATTCCGCGCGACCAGCACATCATTTCGCGCAAGAACATCAGCAAGGCGGCGCTGCGGGTGCTGTACCGGCTCAACGAGGCCGGTTATGCGGCCTATCTGGTCGGTGGCGCCGTGCGCGACCTGCTGCTCGGGGTCCAGCCGAAGGATTTCGACGTCGCCACCAATGCCACGCCGGACGAGGTGAAGAAGCTGTTTCGCAATTGCCGCCTGATCGGCCGCCGTTTCCGGCTTGCGCACGTGGTGTTCGGGCCCGAGATCATCGAGGTGGCGACCTTTCGCGGCACCGGCGAGGAAGGCGGCGAAGGCGATCGGCATATCATCGACGGCCGCATCGTCCGCGACAACATCTGGGGCACGATCGAGGAGGACGCGATTCGCCGCGACTTCCGCGTCAACGCGATGTACTACGACATCGGCGATTTCTCCGTGCGCGACTATGTCGGTGGCATGCGCGATCTCGAGGATCGCGTGCTGCGATTGATCGGCGATCCGGAAGTGCGTTACCACGAGGACCCGGTGCGCATGCTGCGGGCCGCACGGTTGGCGGCGAAGCTGGGCATGCACATCGATGCCGCCGCCATGGCGCCGTTCGAATCGCTGGGGCCCTTGCTGGCGGATGCCGCGCCGGCGCGCCTGTTCGATGAATCCCTGAAGATGTTTCTCAGCGGCAACGGCCTGAAGAGCTTCCGCATGCTGGAGCAGTGCGGACTGCTGAAGTTCCTGTTTCCGGCCACGGCGCGGGTGCTCAAGCGCGGCGACGCCGCCTTGCGTTCGCTGGTCGAGCAGGGTCTGGCCAATACCGATGCACGGATCGGCGAGGGCAAATCGGTTACCCCCGCCTTCCTGTTCGCCGTGCTGCTGTGGGGCGAGGTGCGCGACCTTGCCGGGCAGGCCATCGCGCGCGGCCAGGACAGCAACGAGGCCTGGGAACGCGCAGCGGCCAAGGTGGTCGGCGAGCAGTGCCAGCGCGTGGCGATCCCGCGGCGGTTCACCTTCACCATGGAGGAGATCTGGTCGCTGCAACCGCGGTTCGAGCAGATCCAGCGCAAGCGCGTGTTCCGCCTGATGGCCCACCCGCGTTTTCGCGCCGCGTTCGATTTCCTGCTGCTGCGCGCCGACGAATCCGTCGCGATGCGCGAATTGGGCCAATGGTGGGCGCACGCCCAGCAGTTGCCGCAGGACGTGCTCGCCGCGGCACTGCCGGCGGGAGGCGGCTCCGCCGCGGTCGAGCCGGCGCCGGTGTCGGCGGCACAAAAGCCGCCAAGGCCGCGCCGGCGTCGCCGCAAGCGCGCCGACAAGCCGGGTTCCGTGTGACGCTGGCCTACGTTGCGCTGGGCAGCAACCTCGGCGATCCCCGGCAACAGGTGCTCGACGCCATCGCGGCGCTTGCCGGCCTGCCGGAAACGCGTCTGCTGCGGCGTTCGGCGCTCTATCGCACGCCGCCGTGGGGTGTTCTGCAGCAGCCGCCGTTCGTCAATGCGGTGGTCGAACTCGATACCGGGTTGTCGCCCCGGGCGCTGTTGCAGGCCTTGCTGTCGATCGAACAACAGGCGGGCCGGGTGCGCGCCGAGCGCAACGGCCCGCGCACACTGGATCTTGACGTGCTGCATGTGGACGGCGTGCGGCTCGACTCCCCGGAGCTGACCCTGCCGCATCCGCGCATGGCCGATCGGGCCTTCGTGCTGTTGCCCCTCAACGACGTGGCGCCCGGGTTGACCCTGCCGGGGCTCGGGGCGGTGGCGGACCTGCTGGCCCGGATCGATCCCGCCGGTTGCGAGAGGCTGCTTGAGCCATAATCGGCGACCAGCCACCCGATCAGGAAGTGCCGTGTACGTGCAAAACGCGAGTGTCCCCGACCGCAAGCCGGTGACCGTGCCTGGCCTGCGTGCGATGAAGGCGCAAGGGCAACGCATCGTCATGCTGACCGCCTACGACGCCAGTTTCGCGTGGCAGCTGGAGGCGGCGGGTATCGATATTGCCCTGGTCGGCGATTCGCTGGGCATGGTGGTGCAGGGACACGCCAGTACCCTGCCGGTGACGCTGGAGCACATGGTCTATCACACGTCGGCGGTTGCCCGCGGATTGTCGGCGACCCTGCTGGTGGCCGACCTTCCGTTCATGGCGGACCGCGACGTGGCGCACGCCCTGGAGGCCGGCGCCCGGCTGGTCGGCGAAGCGGGGGCGGCGATGGTGAAGATCGAGGGCGGCGCGGCGCATGTCCTCGATGCGATCGCGGCGCTGACCGCCCGTGCGATTCCGGTATGCGCGCACCTGGGGTTGACCCCGCAGTCGGTACATCGGTTCGGCGGCTTCCGTGTGCAGGGACGCGAGCAGGCGGCAGCCGATCGCGTGCTGGCCGATGCGCTGGCGGTGCAGGCGGCCGGCGCGGAGTTGCTGGTGATGGAAGGCGTACCGGTGGCGCTGGGGCGACGGGTGACCGAGGCACTGGCCATCCCGGTCATCGGCATCGGTGCCGGCCCGGACTGCGATGGCCAAGTGCTGGTGATCCACGACATGCTCGGCATCACGCCCGGCAAGCGGCCCAAGTTCAGCAAGGATTTCCTGGCCGGGCGCGATTCTGTCGGTGCGGCGATCGCCGCGTATGCCGAGGATGTGCGCAGTGGCGCGTTCCCGGCACCCGAGCATTGTTTCAACTGATCCTGGTTCAACCGGGCTGGCGAGTCGACCCACCATGCAAACCGTACAAGACGCCCCGGCCCTGCGTGCCGCGATTCGCGGCTGGCGCGGCAAGGGCCAGACGGTGGGCTTCGTGCCGACCATGGGCAACCTGCATGCCGGCCATCAATCGCTGATCAGGCTGGCGCGCGCGCGCGCGGACCGGGTGGTCGCCAGTGTATTCGTCAACCCCACGCAATTCGGCCCGGACGAGGATTTCGAACGCTACCCGCGCACCCTCACGCAGGATCAGGCGGCGCTGGCCGATGAAGACTGCGACCTGCTGTTTGCGCCCGACGTGGACACGATCTATCCGTTCGGCGCCGGACACAGCGTGAGCCTGCGCGTGCCGCAGATCACCGAGGTGCTGGAAGGGGCGCACCGGCCCGGCCATTTCGATGGCGTGGCCACCGTCGTGTGCAAGCTGTTCCACCTGGTGCAACCGGATCTGGCCGTCTTCGGCCAGAAGGATTTCCAGCAGCTGAAGGTGATCGAGCGCATGGTGCGCGACCTGTCGCTGCCGGTGAAGGTGCTCGCGGCGCCGACCCTGCGCGCCGACGACGGCCTGGCGCTGAGTTCGCGCAACCAGTACCTGTCCGCCGCCGAGCGCGCACGGGCACCGCTGATCCACGACACCTTGCTGAAGATGCGCGAACTGCTGGGCAAGGGGCACGCCTGGCGCGCCCTGGAACAAGTCGCGGAGGCGCGCCTGATTCGGGCCGGCTTTGCCCCGGACTATGCCGCCATACGCTGCGCCGAGGACCTGGCGGAGCCGGCCGAAGGCCAGCGTACCGGCCTGGTCGCGCTGATTGCCGCCCGCCTCGGTGATACCCGCCTGATCGACAACTTGTTGATCGATTGACGCGTCCGCATATCGCGGGCACGGGCCGCTGATGTTGCAGTGCAGCGCCAGCAGCCCGATAATCGACGACTTTGCAGAGCGCTGCAGGAACATCTCATGCATCTGAACATGCTCAAGGCCAAGATCCACCGCGCCACGGTGACCCACGCCGAGCTGCATTACGAAGGCTCGATCGCGATCGACGGGCTGCTGCTGGATGCCTCCGGCATCCGCGAGTACGAGCAGATCCACGCGTGGAACGTCAGCAACGGCAAACGCTTCGTCACCTATGCCCTGCGCGCCGAGGAAGGCTCGGGCATCATCTCGGTGAACGGCAGCGCCGCGCATCGGGCCAAGCCCGGCGACGTGGTGATCATCGCCGCCTTCGCCCAGCTGAGCGAGGCCGAACTGGAGCAATTCCAGCCGACCTGCGTCTACATCGCCGCCGGCGAAGGCAACCGCATCAGCCACACCAATCGCGCCATTCCGAAACAGATGGCCGCTGCCTGAGTTTCCGCGAAACCGGATGCGTCAGCGCTGCTGGCGTGCCAATGCCCATGCCACATGCTCGCGCACGATCGTCGAAGGGTGATCGGCGCGCGCATGGAGCGCATCGAACACGCTTGCGGCAGGCGGCGCGTTGCCCAGCGCCACCGCGATGTTGCGCAGCCAGCCTTCGTAGCCGGTGCGGCGGATCGCCATGCCTTCGGTGCGCTTGAGGAATTCTTCCTCGGTCCAGCCGAACAATTCGACCAGTTTCGCGCCGTCCAGACTGTGCCGCGGCGCGAAGTCCGCTTCGGTGGCGATCTGCGCGAACTTGTTCCACGGGCACACCAGCTGGCAGTCGTCGCAGCCGAAGATGCGGTTGCCCATCGGGGCACGCAATTCTTCCGGGATGCTGCCTTTCAATTCGATCGTGAGATAGGAGATGCAGCGTTTGGCGTCGAGCTGGTACGGCCCGACGATCGCCTGGGTCGGGCAGACGTCGATGCAGCGCGTGCACGTTCCGCAGTGTTCGCTGGCCGGCGTGTCCATCGGCAGCGGCAGATCGGTGTAGAGCTCGCCCAGGAAGAAGTACGAGCCGGCGCGCCGATTGATCAGCACGGTGTGCTTGCCGATCCAGCCCAGGCCGGCATTGCGCGCCAAGGCTTTCTCCAGCACCGGCGCGGAATCGACGTAGGCGCGATAGCCGAAGTCGCCGACCACGTCGTGGATACGCCCGGCCAGTTTCTGCAGGCGGTTGCGCATCAGCTTGTGGTAGTCGCGCCCCAGCGCGTAGCGCGACACATAGCCGGCCTCGGCATCGCCCAGCACCTGCCACGCATTCGCCGCGCCCGGCGGGATGTAGTCCATGCGCACCGAAATGATCCGTTGCGTGCCGGGTTCCAGCTCGGCCGGGCGGCTGCGCCGGGTGCCGTGGCGCGCCATGTATTCCATCTCGCCATGGTGGCCGCCATCGAGCCAGCGCTGCAGGTGCTGCTCGTCTTCGGCCAGCCCGGTGTCGCTGATGCCTGCCTCGGCAAAACCCAGCTCGATCGCCCAGCGCTTGATGTCGCGCGCAAGCGCAGCGTAGTCGGGAAGATCGGGTGGGGCAGCCATGGACATCGGTCCATTGTAAGCCTGCCCCTATAATCCACCGCATGTCCGGGCACCAGCACCGTCGCGATCTGTATACCGTCGAGCGCATGCGCGAAATCGATCGCGCGGCGCTGGCCGCGCTGGAGATCTCCGGCGTCGAGTTGATGCGACGTGCCGCCCGCGCCGCCCTGGACAGCCTGCGACGGCACTGGCCGCAGCTGCGCAGGATCTGCATTCACTGCGGCCCGGGCAACAACGGCGGCGACGGCTTCCTGCTCGGCGTGCTGGCGCGCGAGGCCGGTTTTCAGGTCGAACTGGTGGCCTTGACGCCCGCTTCCCGGGGGGATGCCGCGGCGGCGCGTGCCGCGTGGGCGGAGGATGGCGGCCGGGTGCATCCGTGGACGGCGCACGACAGCTTGCCCGAGGCCGAACTGCACGTGGATGCGCTGTACGGCATCGGCCTCGATCGCGAACCGGAACCCGCTGCGGCGAGCCTGATCGAACACATCAACGCCAGCGGCGTACCCGTTCTGGCGCTGGATGTTCCTTCCGGGTTGAACGCAGACAGCGGGCATTGTCCCGGCGTGGCGATTCGAGCGGATGTCACGGTCAGCTTCATTGCGCACAAGCGCGGCCTGCATACCGGCCGTGCGGCAGATCATGTTGGGGCGCTGGAGCTGGCGACCCTGGGCGTGCCGGCCGCGGCGTACGCCCATGTGCTGCCCGATGCGCGACTGCTGTCCGCCGAAAACCTGCCGCCGCGCGCGCGCTACGCCAACAAGGGCAACCACGGCCACGTGCTGGTGATCGGCGGCGACCACGGCATGGCCGGCGCCGTGCAACTGGCAGGCATGGCGGCGCTGCGTGCCGGTGCGGGGCTGGTCAGCGTGGCGACCCGCGCCGGGCACGTGTTCGCGCTGAACGCGGCGCGCCCGGAGCTGATGGCGCATGGCGTCGACGGTCCGCAGGCGCTGCAGCCGATGCTCGAGCGTGCCGACGTGCTGGCGCTTGGGCCCGGGCTGGGCCGGTCCGCGTGGGGTCACGCGTTGTGGCTGACGGCGCTGGACAGCGGCAAGCCGCTGGTGCTCGATGCCGACGGTCTGAACCTGTTGGCGAACGAGCCGCGGCGGTTCCCTGCGCCCACCGTGCTGACCCCGCACCCCGGCGAGGCGGGTCGACTGCTCGGCGTGTCCACGGCCGAGGTCGAACGCGACCGCTTTGCTGTCGCACGGGAGCTCGCGCGTCGTCACGCCGCCGTGGTGGTGCTGAAAGGTACCGGCAGTCTTGTCGCCGATCCGGATGGACGTCTGGACGTCTGTCCGTGGGGAAATCCCGGCATGGCTTCCGGCGGCATGGGCGATCTGCTCACCGGGATCATCGCGGCATTGCTGGCGCAGGGCTGCGATGCATGGCAGGCGGCCCGCATCGGGGTGGGCCTGCATGCCCGCGCCGGAGACCGCGCCGCGCAGGCAGGCGAACGCGGCCTGCTGGCCAGCGACCTGCTGGCGCCATTGCGTGCGCTGGGCAATGGCTTGGCGGGCGGCGAGCCTGAGACATGAACGGGAAGATCGAAACCAGTCCGGTCTGGCCGCTGCCCGACGAGGCGGCGACGGCTACGTTGGCGACGCGCGTGGCAGCGCTGCTGGATGACGGGCTCGTGTTCTACCTGCACGGTCCGCTCGGTGCCGGCAAGACCAGCTTCGCGCGTGCGCTGCTGACCGCCCTGGGCGTGGGGGAGCGGGTGAAGAGTCCGACCTACAGCCTGATGGAGGGCTACACGGCGCGGGAACGGCCGGCCTGGCACCTGGATCTGTATCGCATCGCCGATCCGGGCGAGCTCGAATGGCTGGGCCTGGACGCGTTGGCCGACCCGGGCGCGCTGGTGCTGGTGGAGTGGCCGGAGCGCGGCACGGGCGCGTTGCCAGCCGCGGATATCGAGCTTCGCCTCGACCATGCCGGCGAGGGGCGCCAGGCGCAGCTGCGCGCGTTCACGCCGCGGGGCGCCAGGCTGCTTCGGCAACTGTCTTGAACGTGGCCAAGTGCCGATTTTTGCTTGAGATTTCCTCGATCCGGTCATTCCGGCAAGGATCTGTTCGGAATGCGCGACTTGCGGCCTATAACTTGATATAGCCTGATGAATGGTTCGCAGGTCTTGGATATTAAAAGAAAAACCCCTATTGCATTCGACCCATGACTGCGTTTCAATGCGGCTCATGAGGGGCTACCTGAACAACTTGGCCAGTCTTGTCGTCGCTGCGATCGTGGCGGGCGCTCCCTTGGGCGCCGCGCGGGCGGCCGAGGTGAAGGATGCCCGGGTCTGGGCCGGTCCGGAGTACACCCGCGTGGTGTTCGACGCGAGCGGTCCGCTGCAATACAAGATCGATCAGAAGCATGGGCAGATCGTGGTCGAGCTGAGCGACAGCGAGGCGGCCGCCGATTTTTCCGCACCGGCGGCGCAGGGGCTGTACCGGGGCATGAGCCAGGCGCGCAGCGGCAAGAGCCTGCGGCTCACCGCCAGCGTCGACCCGTCCAGCCGGCTCAAGAGCTTCGTGCTCGATCCGGCCGGCGGCGAGAATTATCGACTGGTGCTGGATCTCTACCCGGGCAAGGATGCCGCCAGCGAGCGCGTCGCCACGCCGTTGCCGCCCGTGGCTCCGTCCTACAGCAATCCCACCCACAGCCGCCGGGTCGCTGCCGAGCAGGCGGCGGCGATGCTCAACGGCCAGCGCGCCGTCGTGGTGGCGATCGACGCAGGCCACGGCGGCAAGGATCAGGGCGCCCACGGCCCCGGCGGCACGCTGGAAAAGAACGTCACCCTGGCGGTGGCGCGCGATCTGGCGGCGGAGATCAATCGCCAGCCGGGCATGAAGGCCGTGTTGACCCGCAGCGGTGACTATTTCATTCCGCTCAAGCAGCGCTACGAGATTGCCCGCGAGAACAACGCCGACCTGTTTGTCTCGATTCACGCCGACTCCTTCACCAGTGACGACGCCAGGGGTTCGTCGGTGTGGGTGCTGTCATCGCGCGGCAAGACCAGCATGGCGGCCCGCTGGCTCGCCGATGGCCAGAACCGGTCCGACCTGATCGGCGGAGTCAGCCTGGACGACAAGAACGACGGACTGGCCAAGGTGCTGCTGGACTTGCAGCAGGGCTGGGCCATGCAGGCCAGCGACGAGGTCGCCGGCAACGTGCTCAAGGCGCTGGCGAAACTCGGGCCGACCCATCGCGGCTACGTCGAGCGCGCCAACTTCGTGGTGCTGCGTTCGCCCGACGTTCCTTCGATCCTGGTCGAGACCGCGTTCATCAGCAATCCGCTGGAGGAGCGCAGGTTGCGCGACCCCGGCCACCAGAAGCTGCTCGCCGAAGCGGTGATGAGCGGCGTGAAGAACTATTTCGAGTCGACGCCGCCGCTTGGCACCTGGTTCGCGGCGCAGGCCGCACAGCGCAACGGCACCCGTGTCGCCTCCGTCAGCGGCGCGGGCGCGGCGGTCGCCGCGATCGGCAAGCCGTCCTCCCGCACGGACACGCACAAGGTCGGACCCGGCGAAAGCCTGAGCAGCATTGCGCGGCAATATGGGGTCAGCGTGGGCGCGCTGAAGAGCGCAAACCAGATCAACAGCAATACCGTGCGCGCGGGCGCGTTGCTGACGATTCCGTCGAGCTGACGGCGCGGTGCCCGTTCGCTGCTAAAGTTCGCGGATGTCCGCGATCCGCCTGCTTCCCCCCGAACTCATCAACCAGATCGCCGCCGGCGAGGTCATCGAGCGGCCGTCGTCCGTGGTCAAGGAACTGGTCGAGAACAGCCTCGATGCCGGCGCCACGCGGATCGAGGTGGATATCGAAGCCGGTGGCGCACGCCTGATCCGCGTGCGCGACGACGGCGGCGGCATCCACGTCGACGAGCTGCCGCTGGCGGTAGCCTCGCATGCGACCAGCAAGATCGGCAGCTTCGACGATCTCGAGCACGTCGCCAGCATGGGTTTTCGCGGCGAGGCGCTGGCCTCGGTGTCGTCGGTGTCGCGCTTTGCGCTGACCTCGCGTGTGCGCGGCCAGGACGCGGCGTTCCGGGTCGAGGTCGACGGCGGCAAGCTGCAGGCGGCGCGACCGGCGCAGCATCCGCCGGG
>Ga0157370_10002918_pt1 | contig 20357 bp, 22 predicted proteins | sample C35metaG_FD_113463 | JGI IMG/M metagenome (GOLD analysis project Ga0157370, IMG submission 113463) | Corn rhizosphere microbial communities from Kellogg Biological Station, Michigan, USA - C3-5 metaG | ecosystem: Host-associated > Plants > Roots > Rhizosphere > Soil | place: USA: Michigan...
GATAAGCATACGATCATAATGGTACAGGTATTCGTCGATGTCTTCTATAAACAAAATCTTATTTGAAGTATCAATATCGGAAGCCGATCCCATAACGGCGTACAGCATAGACAGGTTTCCGCCTACAAGCGTACCTCCTATAGTACCCCCTGCCCTGTTTTCAGGCTGAGCGGGGATGCTATAACTTAGGCTTTCGCCGAATAGCGCTGTCCTTATACTTTCAGATGATGCAGCATTGCTTTTAGGTATACCCTGAAGCATCACAGAATGTAAACTCCGGATACCAAAATTATGTACATGGCAGTGCAGCAATGTGATATCGCTATAACCTACCAGCCATTTAGGATTAGCTTTAAAAACTGTCCAGTCGATTGCATCAATAATACGTATAGTACCATAACCGCCTTTGGTAAAAAAAATAGCTTTTATAGCCGTATCATTTAGCATTTGTTGAAAGTCTGCAAGCCTTTGTGCATCAGTCCCGGCAAGAAAACCGTCTGATTCGAAAATATTATTCCCCAAAACAGGCTCAAGTCCCCAACTTTTCAGCAGGGTAAGTCCGTCATTTATTTCATGCGGTTCACAGCGTTTTGCGGTACTAAGAATCCCAACTTTATCGCCGGGCGAAAGGTATGGTGGTGTTGTCATTGGACAATCTATTATTTAATTTTATAAAACTTGTATCTGTTTTCATCATCAGGGTCCCCTATCCATATGAAAATATATTCTATAGAATCTCCCCCTGTAATATGATTTTTTCTTTCAATTATAAATTGTGAATTATAATTAGTCTTATGATTTTTAATAGTAAAATCTACCATCCACCACGGAGAAACACTTTCACTATTGTTAATTTTCCAACTTCCTACACCTGAAACATAAGAACCTTTTCGATTTCCTAAAATATTTCCCTGGACTCGTTGAATACTAAGTTTACCATTGTCCATAAACTCAATTGTAGCTCCTTCATCACTTTTCCAAACACCAATAATTTCCTTTATTGAAGGTTTCGGATGATTACAACTTACTACAATTAAGCTCAATAGGAAAAGACATTTAAAAACAATATTTATATTTTTGAGATTAGACATAGCGTGCCTTTATTTTATTAGAAGAAATATTAACCTAAACTGGATTCAATTTTCAAAATGCTTTTGCTTATTTGTGTAATTTCGCAATCAAATGTGGTTGCGTTCAGCATTTCAGGCTTGATTGCCGATATAATAGGATACTTCTTGATGTATGGGTTTGATTCGAATATAATAATAAAATCAAATGCTATTGCTTCCTGTATTTTTTCTATGGAATTTACTTTTAGATTTACTTTTCTCTTAACACCATTCTTAATATCTTTTTTTATATTGTATGGTGCAACGTAAAAATAAAGCCCTACGTTTATAATAACTGCAGGTACTACAATACCGTAAATAAAGGATGAAAGACTAAAACTACCACCTCTTTTAAAAATTAAAAAAAGAAATGTAAAAGCAATAATAAAATAAAGAGATAGTAGTCTCTTTATAATTTTACCATTTGTAGTTTTTAAAAATTTGGTTAATGTTTCGTAATCCTGTACTGTAAGTTTCTCTATTGTATCCATGTAAATTTTGAAATCAATTTTTGAAATCCGCGTTTCATCGTAGTTCAAATATAAAAAAACCGTTTCATTTCCCTTAACAAAATTGTGCCTGTAAATCCGTATCTTTGCCTATTCAATTTTTGCCATGATAAAGACCGATTTTTCTAAATTAGAGCCTAAGAAAAACATACTTATAAAAGGTGCGCAGCTGCACAACCTCAAGAACATAGACGTTGCCATTCCGCGAAACAAGCTGGTGGTGGTTACCGGGCTTTCGGGTTCGGGTAAGTCGAGCCTTGCGTTTGATACCCTTTACGCCGAAGGTCAGCGCCGCTATGTGGAGAGCTTATCGAGCTATGCACGCCAGTTCCTTGGCCGCCTTGACAAGCCAAAGGTGGAATACATTAAAGGTATTGCACCGGCAATTGCCATTGAACAGAAGGTAAATACAACCAATGCCCGTTCTACCGTAGGCACCAGCACCGAGATCTACGATTACATGAAGTTGCTTTTTGCCCGTATCGGGCGCACTTACTCGCCTGTTTCAGGGCGTGAAGTAAAAAAACACACCGTGACCGATGTAATGAACGAAGTAAAGGCTTTTGAAGCCGACAGCCGTTGGTTACTACTTGCTCCTGTACATATAGAGAAAGGACGTACGCTTGACGAAAAGCTTGGCGTACTACTACAGCAGGGTTTTGCACGTGTTTTAGTAGATAATGAAACAACGCGCCTTGACGAACTTGCAGGTGCTGACCTTGCCAACAAAGAAGTGCTTTTGGTTGTTGACCGTTTAGTGGTAAAAGATGAAGAAGAATTCTATAACCGTCTTGCCGATGCTGTTCAGAGTGCTTTTTACGAAGGTAAGGGTGAGTTATTCCTTCAGGACGTTGCAACCGGAAACCGACTGACTTTCAGTAATAACTTTGAGCTTGACGGACTTACTTTCCCTGAGCCGAACGTACATCTTTTCAGCTTCAATAATCCGTATGGGGCCTGCCCTGCCTGTGAGGGTTACGGCAGCATCATTGGTATTGATGAAGAATTGGTTGTGCCTAATACTGCACTTTCGGTATACGAAAATGCCGTTTATCCGTGGCGTGGCGAAAGCATGGGCTGGTACCGCGACCAGTTGGTAAACAATGGGCACAAGTTTGATTTCCCTGTTCATAAACCTTACTTTCAGTTATCGGAAAGCGACAGGCAACTGATCTGGACCGGTAATAAATACTTTACTGGACTGAACGACTTCTTTGCCGAACTGGAAGAGAAAAACTATAAGATCCAAAACCGTGTGATGCTGTCACGCTACCGCGGAAAAACAAAATGTCCCACCTGTAAAGGCAAACGCCTTAGACCGGAGACGAATTATATAAAAGTGGGCAACCACACGATATCTGACCTTGTTGACCTGCCTATTAAAAACCTGGCGCAGTTCTTCGCACAATTAGAATTGAACGAGTTTGATTTTACGGTAGCCAAACGTCTATTGGTTGAGATAAACAATCGTCTTAGCTTCTTACAGGAAGTTGGACTTGACTACCTTACCCTTAACCGCCGTTCTGCTACCCTTTCGGGTGGTGAGTCGCAGCGTATTAACCTTGCTACATCCATGGGCAGTAGCCTTGTAGGGTCTATGTATATTCTGGATGAACCGAGTATTGGGCTTCACCCAAAAGACACTGAAAGGCTTATCACCGTATTGGAAGGCCTGCGTAACCTGGGTAATACCGTTATTGTGGTAGAGCACGACGAAGACATTATGAAGAAAGCCGACATGATCATTGATATTGGCCCGGAAGCGGGTACGTATGGTGGTGAGCTTGTAGCACAGGGTACGTATGAAGAGATCCTAAAATCAGATTCGCTTACGGCTAAATACCTGAATGGCGAACTTGAAATAAGCGTACCTAAAAAACGCCGTAAGTTCAAAAACCATATTGATGTTATCGGCGCACGCGAAAACAACCTTAAAAACATAGATGTTACTTTTCCGTTAGACTGCCTTACCGTGATTACGGGAGTTTCGGGTAGCGGAAAAAGTACACTGGTTAAAAAAATATTATTTCCTGCCCTTCAGAAAAAACTGGACGGTGTGGGCGAAAAAGCAGGCCAGTTTACCGAATTACAGGGTAGCTACAGCCATATAAAACATATTGAGTACGTAGATCAGAATCCTATTGGGCGTAGTTCTCGCTCCAATCCGGTTACGTATATTAAAGCCTATGACGATATCCGTGATTTGTATGCCAAACAGAAACTTTCTCAGGTGCGTGGTTACCAAAGCAAACATTTCTCGTTTAACGTAGATGGTGGACGCTGTGAAACCTGTAAAGGTGAAGGCGAAGTAACCATCGAGATGCAGTTCATGGCCGACGTTCACTTAGAGTGCGAAACCTGTAACGGCAAACGCTTTAAGAAAGAAGTACTTGAAGTAACTTTTGAAGGCAAGAATATCGACGATATACTGACCATGACCATTGACGATGCGGTAGCCTTTTTTAACGAACACAAACAGACCAAGATCATGACCAAACTACAGCCTTTACAGGATGTTGGTTTAGGTTATGTACAATTGGGGCAATCGTCTTCAACCCTTTCGGGTGGTGAGGCGCAGCGTATTAAACTGGCGTCGTTTCTTGTAAAAGGGGCAACTAAAGATAAAGTCCTTTTTGTGTTCGACGAACCTACTACGGGTCTGCATTTTCACGATATTAAAAAACTGTTGGCTTCGTTTGAGGCCCTGTTGGATAAAGGGCATTCTATCATTGTTATTGAGCACAACCTTGACCTTATCAAGTGTGCTGACTACATCATAGACATTGGCCCTGAAGGTGGCGAGAATGGCGGTCATTTAGTGGCTTTCGGCACACCGGAAGAAGTAGCTAAAAATCCTAAATCGGTTACCGGGGAATATCTTCGTGAGAAGTTATAGTGTTATAACGTTCTTGGGTTTCGGGTTCAGGGTTGACATAACGTAGTGTTATTGCGACGAGTAACGACGTGGCAATCTTAAAGCGTGAGTGAAGCTGTCATTCTGAGCGAAGTGAAGCGGAGTCGAAGAATCTCATAATTTTAATAGAGATTTCTCCACTCCATTTTATTTCGGTCGAAATAACACCCGATACAATGACACCATGACCTGAAAAACAATAGAACTATTTAATAAACTATTCGAAAACAAAAAATCAATTGAAGTGAGTAAACTTTCAGATCTATTAGACATATACGAAAAACAAAAGGGAGCAGCCGACAGCTATAAAGATGTAATAATGGAACTTCTTAATGGCGACTCGTTACTCTATCTTCCGTCTCCACCGGACAGTTCAGAAAATCAGGAGTCGGCTACAGAGAGCAGAACACTTAGACTAAGCAGTGTTTTTAATATTGACGGCATAAATGTACTGGGAGCATTTTCAGATGAAAATGCATTATTTACCTGGGCTAAACAACCTGTATCCTATAAAATGTTGGAATCAAAAGATGTGCTAAAACTTTGTGAAGAAACGTCGATAGGAAGAATTGTTATCAATAGCGGTTTACCTACAATGTTTGTTTTGGAGAAGAATGTTGAGTAACGAAAACAACACGTAATATACAAAGCCTCATTCTTGATTGAATGGGGCTTTTTTTTAGATCTCCTTTTTAAGATTTCATTTGTAACTCGCGCCAGCAAAAAGAGATTCTTCGACTTCGCTGCGCTACGCTCAGAATGAGAGCTTCACTCAAACCTGAAATCCAAAACTCAATAACCAAAATTTTGCCTTATTTTTACAGTTCCAACGGTTGCTTAAATGAAGGACTATTATAAAATACTTGGTGTTGCACGCAATTCGTCGCAGAACGAAATTAAGAAGGCTTACAGGCTTTTGGCTGTGCAGCATCATCCTGATAAAAATAACGGCGACAAGGCTAGCGAGGAGCGTTTTAAGGAGATCTCTGAATCCTATCTCATTCTTGGCGATGTACCTAAACGTAATGCTTACGATTATACCCGTGACAACCGAAGCCATCACAGCGGCAGAAGTACTTCTGAACCCGGACAGGCGACTCCCGTAACATTCCTGTCGCTATTTAAAAGAATCAAGACGAAAGTCCTTAATGCAGGTGGACAAATTAATGAATTCAGGCTTTTTACCGTTATAGATGACCTACTGTCAGATGATACTATCAGGCTTTTAATAAAGGCAAACGATGTAATAACTAACAATCAGATAGCCGATGAAATACTGATTTCCTGTGTATTCCTTCCGTATGAGTCACGATGCATCATCCATGAAAAACTCCTTAAACTTGCCGATGGCGATTTACGCTTTAAGCAAAAAATAGAAATCCTTACCAAACCTGCTGAAAAACGCCTCAACCAAAAACAATCTGTAAGCAGTACAGAAAGCGAAGCAAACAGGCCTATATTCTTTCTGATTCTGTTTTTGGTAATAATTGTACTGCTTGCAGTTTTGTAACCCAACTAATCCATGAAAACCTCTCTCCTACTTCTGTTTACTTTCTTCCAGATAATGACTTACGGACAGGGTAAACTCCTTAAGGACCTGGATAACGACCGTATTATGGATTCGGTGTATATTGACAGCATAAAGTCAACGATTGTGTGTAGATTATCATCACAAGATTTTAAAAGGATAGAAAGTAAACCTATTGAAATACTGAATGAAACTTCGGGTATCAGGGATGCTAAAGACGGTTTTTACTTTTATAACGACTGGATGCGTGCAGGCTACAGCAACCAGTTTCGCTATGATGCCAAAACAAAAAAGATTCAGCTAATTGGTATGAGCCGGTATGAATTTGGCAATGTTACTAACGACGGTAGCGGAGAATCGAGTGTAAATCTGCTAACCAACAGCTATATTGGCGACTGGAATTATTATGACCCGGAAAAAGAGGAGCTGATTTCCATTCCCACCATCAAAGCAAAAATGATTCTCGAAAAAACTGATCTTGAATCGTTTAGCGAAAACATTTACTTTACCTACGCCGAAAAGTGCGCTGAACTCTACTATAAAGGACAGGAAAAAATGGATAAAAAGAAAAAGCGCTAATCTTATTTTAAACCCAGTGCGCCATATTTAAGGATACAATATATAGCATGTACACCGTCTTTCCAGTTGATTTTTTTACCCTCATCATACGTTCTTCCGTAATATGATATCCCCACTTCGTAGATGCGTATCTTTTTAATGCGGGAAATTTTAGCCGTTACTTCGGGTTCGAAACCAAAACGTTTCTCCTTCAGTTCTAACGATTGTAATATTTTGGCATCAAACAATTTATAACATGTTTCCATATCAGTAAGGTTCAGGTTGGTAAACATATTCGATAAAAAAGTCAGGAACTTGTTTCCTATTGTATGCCAGAAGAACAGCACCCTATGCGGATTTCCGCCCATAAAGCGTGAACCGTATACAACATCAGCATGACCGCCTAATATAGGCTGCAAAAGAATATTGTATTCATTTGGGTCGTACTCAAGGTCGGCATCCTGAATGATAATATAATCGCCTGTAGCCTGTTTTATCCCGGTATGCAATGCTGCACCTTTACCTTTGTTCTTCTCATGTTTAAAGAAAGATATTGGCAGTTCAGGATTCTGCGAAATGTAATTTTCTATTGCATTTACCGTTGCATCAGTAGAATAATCATCAATGATGATAACCTCTTTAACCAGCTCCTGCGGTAAAACGGTTGCCTTTATTTTATTAAGGATTAAATGAATTGTATTTGCTTCATTAAAAACAGGAACGATTATAGAAAGTTTCTTCATTGTTGATCTGGTAAAATATTTTTTTGGTACTTCTCAGCATATAGTTTTCCGATAAGAATTATTACAAACGGAAAGAAAACAATATGAAACCTGTCGCCCTGATGGGACGAAATACCCGAAATTGCAATGGTATATAAAATATAAAAGCTTATTAAGGTGTAAATATCAGGCTTTTTATACGATTTAAAAAAGTAATAAAGCGCCAATATAAAACCAATAACCGTAAAAAACCTGTTTTGATATTTTGACACTATAATCATGGCTTTTTTTATACCTTCAAAATAGGAAGTCCCCGCTATGTTCCTACAAATATTAATGCAATCATCAGGAGTTTTTGTATTTTCAACGATATCAAGTAAATAGCCTTTGAACAAGTTCACAGTATTATTTTTTACCTGATCCATCATGTCTTTTGAAGCTACTTCTTTTTGTTCGGGATATGAAAGGCTAAAGATGTAATCACTCCTTTTTTGCTTCCCTTCTTCAAATGCATCACCTGTTTTAAGTCCCATTGCCGTATTTCCTAAGTAATTGTAATAGGTAACACCATCTATGTAGCTAACGGTAAAATTGCCATATTCCTGTTTCATTTTTACGCAATGAAAAATGACCAATGCAAAACTTAGGTATAATAAAATGCTGCCACGCCTGTAATAATTTTTGATGAGTTCCCTGCTGAAAAAGAGTACCAATACAATAGCCAGAAACTTTGCACCCGGTTTTATGAGAATGGAAAAGATGATTAAGCTGAGGGCTAAAGACAGGTATTTAAATGACTTTGTTGTATAATATTTATCGAAAAAGTAAAACGACAAAAGGATCAAAAATGTAAAAATGCTCTCTGTTAATAAATGAAAAGTAATGAATACTGAACCCAATACACTATAAAATAACAATGCAAACAGTAGGGCTTTATTTGGAGAAAGATATTTTTTTAAAAAACTGAATATTATCAGCGCTGCACCCAACCAAGATAGTATGTTTATAATAAAACTGAATTGGAAAACAGCTGCATCATCACCTCCAAAAAGATAGGGTAAACCAAAGATAACAGCCATTCCTATCGGCCTGTAATAATGTGCTTTGAAATTGTGGTAAAAGAAATCGGCAGCCTGCCTATAACTTTCGGAGTCAGGATAAATTATATGCTGGTCTTTAATCTGTAGGAGTGCGTTAAGAAGCGTTATCCAGATCAATCCGATAAAGACTATTATAATCTGGTATCTGTAGTTAGACAAAAAGCTTCTCATTCTTAATTTTTTGTAAAAATAACTTTTTTTTTCAATAGTAGAATTTTTCCGCCCTTATGTCCAAAACAAAGTTTTTTATATCTTTATCTATATTTAATTAAGAGTATATGGAATTCAATGCCAAATCAATCCGACCATTTATTGGTGCAAAAGACTATGACCTTTCCCGCAGTTTTTACCGCGACCTTGGATTTGAAGAAATCGTATTATCACCTGATATGTCGGTTTTTAAAACAGGCAATATGGCTTTTTATCTTCAGAAAGCTTACGTAAAAGACTGGATAGACAATACCATGATTTTTATGGAAGTCGAGGATGTAGGGCATTTTTGGAATCAGCTTACTGCTTTAAATCTCACTGAAAAATATAAAGATGTAAAACTTGCGCCGGTTCGTAACCTTGACTGGGGCAGGGAATGTTTTGTACACGATCCGTCAGGTATATTGTGGCATTTTGGGGAGTTTAATAATTAACGGAACATCCTAATAACCATGAACACTTCAACACAAATAGCAAAACATTTAAGAGATGTGTTTTTTGGAGGTAACTGGACAACGGTAAACCTGAAAGATACGCTTGCCGATGTAAGTTGGGAACAGGCTACTACACAGGTATATTCTTTTAATACCATAGCTACTCTTGCGTATCACATGACATATTATGTAACCGCTGTTCTTGAAGTACTAAAGGGAGCTTCACTTGATGCCAGTGATAAATTGAGCTTTGCTCACCCACCTATTACATCTCAGGAAAACTGGATACAAACGCAGGATAAAATGTGGAACGAAGCCGAACAATTTGCCGCACTGATTGAACAATTCCCTGAAGACAAACTGTTTACTGATTTTACCGATTCAAAGTATGGCAACTATTACAGAAACTTTAATGGTATTATTGAACACAGCTATTATCATTTGGGACAGATAGTACTCATCAAAAAGATAATTGCTGCTCAGGCAAATCCGGTGATTGTCTGAAAATTTCACCCAATAACTCTTCAATATTTACTGAAATTCAATACTTCGGAAGCTTCGCTATTAAATTAACGTAAATAAATTGTTTTAAAATACTCCACATCAGAAAATTGTAATAAAAAAATTTACAATACTTTTTGAGTTTGGCACATTAATTGTATCTTTGTAACAAGAAATCTCAGAATCTAGATTTTGAGGTTTGTTAATAATTGGTTGGTTGGTTTGTTAAGTCCCGTCACTTTCATAAGAGTGGCGGGATTTACTTTTTTAGTCCCATTGCACATTTAAAAATTGGAAGGTTTTAAAATTGAATTTTGTATAATTCTATGTGACATACTGACACTTAAAAAAATGCTGTCATTTGAAAAACGTAATGCGTAACATTATTTTTCAACCAATTAATTTTCAAAAGATTAACTCCTTGTAATTTTACGCACAAAAAGTGCATTTTGAGAGCAGAAAGCGTAACAATTAACCCTTTAAAATTTGGACTAATTGGCCTGTTAAGTTCTTCCTTGAGTATTGCTGAAGCCCTATTGCATTCGACTTTAAATCACCTTGCTGATATTGTATAAACCACTGTAGTAAAGCATTTTTAAGCTTTTCTTTTTCGGTATATGCAACAAAAATACCGGTGTTAGTGGTTTGCACAATTGACGCAAAATCAGCTCCAATTGGTCCGATAGCCAAAATTGGGCGTTCAGACACCATATATTCAAACAGTTTTCCGGGAATTATGCATTTGGTTTCTTCTGAATCGATTTCTACCATAAGTAGTACCTGAGATTTTCTTTGCTGTGCTACAGCTTCTGCATGAGATACATATCCAAGGCTGTTCACATAGCCGAAAATACCCGCAACATTAATAGCGTCAAGCACTTCTCTACTTACTGCACCTATTAATTTCAACTCAAAGTGAGATTTAAACTCCTCATTTTCAAGGACAAGTTCAGATAAAGCCTCCCATAATATTTTAGGATTACGCTCTGACAAGAATGATCCAATATGGGCAAGCGTAAACTTCTCATCTAAAGGCTGTTTATCTACTGTTTCGGTATCATAACCGTTAGTAATAACAGCTACAGGTTTAGTGGTAAGTGCTTCAAATTCAGTCTTAGTGGTACGACTGGTAACTAATATAGTATCAGCAGTGTTAAGTACTTTTCGCTCTAAATCCTTGTGTTTTTTAGCTGCTGAAGCACTCAACTTCAAGGCCTTGTGATATCCTATTGTAGTCCAGGGATCTCGGAAGTCGGCAATCCATTTCAGGCTGTGTAATTCCTTTAATCTCAAACCGATAAGATGCAAACTATGAGGCGGACCGGTAGTGATAATAGTTTCAATACCATTTTCTTTAATATACTTTGAAAGATAATTAACCGAAGGTTTAACCCATAGCACACGGGCATCGGGAATAAACAGATTTCCCCTCACCCACAGCATTATACGCTGTAAAAAGGACTGCTTTTTCTTATGCGGTATAATCCCGGAACTTATCTTTTTAGTACTGCTTTTAGAAAACGCCGAAGCCCAAGCATAAGGCTCGGTAATCCTTTGTTTCAGGATTGTTATATTAGGATTTACTTCCTTTAAAAGCCCTTCATCTATAAGCGGATAGGTCGGATTTTCGGGAATATAAACTATTGGCTCAATACCAAAATCAGGAAGGTACTTAACAAACTTTAGCCAGCGTTGTACGCCGGGGCCACCCGCAGGGGGCCAGTAATACGTTATGATAAGTAGCTTCATTTGTATTGATTTTTAAGCTATTAAACAGTTCTATTAGCTTTTTCTTTATTCTTTTTGTCGGTATAAATTCCAAAGCATATCAGCGCAACCATAAGTATGAAACTGATAAGTGCGATAGTGCTTCCTGTCTTAACTACCTGTGGTTCAAACTTAAATTCTATAGTATGTTTGCCCGCAGGAATTTTAAGTCCTCTAAGGGCATAATCTGCTTCAAAATGAGGTGTCTCTTTTCCGTCTATATATGCATTCCATCCCGGAACATAATACATTTCAGAGAAGATAGCCATACCTTCATTGGCGTTATTTGACTTATATTTCAAATAGTTAGGCTCGTATGCCGTAAGTGTTATAGTTGCTGTACTGTCTTTTACGAACGACGTTTTCGTAACAGCATCAGGAAACTTAGTTTTATTAATAACCGCCTTGTTTTTAGTATCAAGTTTGTTAAGCGTTTTCATTTCCTCGTCAGGCGTATTCACGATCCTTACTGTGCTTACAAACCATGCATTACCATTTATCTGTCCGTTAAGCGTAGGTACTTCCTGACCATCTTCACCCTTTTGAATTACATACTTAACATTAAGCATATTAAGCACATCCATATTATTTTTAGACAGTTGGTATTCAAATAACTGCTGTAGCTTTCTTGGCTTGGCAGCATGGTATCCACCCAATGATTTATGAAAATACGATGCACGTGCACTGTTAAGGTTACCTTCTATATCAAACACCCTGTAATGCGTTGTATCCTGCATGATCTGCTGATCGGCAACTGTAGGCTGGAATGGCATATCTATCTTGCTCGCACTTTGGAAAGCTGTTGCATCCACATATCGTTTATCAACAAAGAAAAGATCGGCGACCATGAAAAGACCTACCAAAACAATAGCTGTAACCTGAGATATACGTTGCTTATTATTTAACCATAGTACTAAAGCAGAGATCAGTATAAGAAATCCTGAACGCAGCAAATCAGCACTGTACATTACTTTTCTATCTTCTTTTAGGGCATCAAGAAATCCGGGAGGATAGCTTGACGCTATAGTTTCATCACTTAATCCAGAGAAATTGAACATTCCCTTACAAAGGAACAGCAACACAATAACACCCAATGCTACTGCAGCCGATTTCCAAAGGGCATTCCATTGTTTGTCTTTTTCAAGAGTAAAGAATGAAGTAAGCCCGAATACAGCCAGCACCGGAATACATACTTCAAGTAATACCTGAATTGACGCTACAGCCCTGAACTTATTGTACATAGGGAAATAGTCTATAAAGAAATCAGTAAGCAACGGGAAGAACTTACCCCATGATAATAATAATGAGAATATCGCTCCTGCTAAGAAAGCATATTTTATTTTGCGTTGCTCAGCAAACATTGCCAATACAAAAAGAAAGAATACTATAGCTCCAATATAGGCAGGAGCAGCAACACTGTACTGATCGCCCCAATAGGTAGGCATACCCTGTTCAGCATACATTACAGCCTGTTCCTGAGACATATATTCGCCCTGTGCAACCTGTTGTGATTGCAGGTATTCTACAATATGAGAATCAGCCGGAAGCTTTTCGTTAGATGCACCCCCGAATAATCTTGGCGCAATAAGATCAAAACTTTCTGCAATACCATAGCTATAATCAGTGATATACTCATACGTCATAGCATTAGTACTTGCTTTAGGTTTGCCATCCGGTTCAAAAGTCAGTTCGCTATCATGGCGTGTACTGTATTTTGCGTATTCGGCAGTAGCCATAAGATTAGTAGCATTAGTACCTACTGCCAGTAATCCGGCAACGGCCAAAATGCCTAATGATATACCTAAATGTTTGTACTCCTTGTTTTTAATGATACCTACAAGGAACCAGATCCCCATAACCAGAAGTAAAAGGAAAAGGTAATAGGTCATCTGGATGTGATTTGCATTAACTTCCAGTGCGGCGGCTACCATAGTGAGCAGCCCTCCCTTTATATATTTCTTTTGAAAAACCATTACAAAACCTGCTATTACAAGCGGCATATAAGCAATGGCATGGGCTTTAGCATTGTGCCCAACACCCAGTATTATAATAAGATAAGTTGAAAATCCAAACGCAAGTGCACCAAAAAAGGCTTTTAGTGGATCTATTTTAAAAGTGCATAAAAGGATATAAAATCCTAAGAAATATATGAACAGGTAATCTGCAGGGCGTGGAAGAAAACGTACAGCCTCATCTATCTGCTTTACATAGTTATGTGGATATTTTGCACCTAACTGATAGGTAGGCATACCGCCGAAGGCACTGTTTGTCCAGTAGGGCTCTTCGCCTGTTTCCTTTCTAAAATCGTTTTGTTCCTTAGCCATCCCTGTATACTGGGCAATGTCTGACTGATATATCTTTTTGCCCTGTAATACCGGGTAAAAGTAAATTAATGAAACAATTACAAATCCTAAAATTGCCAGCAAATGCGGATAAAACCTATTGATATTTTTCATAAATATATTTTGTAAAAAACGCCGTGAAGATACTTAATTTTCTACAAAAACACTCTTAATTCGATTCAATTAATAAGGCAATTTAAGTGAATAATATTATAAAATTTTTGACATTTGATTTCTGAAGTCTATTTCAAATTTAGGAAGATTAAAATCTTTAAATTTATATTTTGAAATTATCAAAGGGACTTCGGTTATCAGTTTATTGACAACTATTTGTTCCCTTTCTTTTTGATTAATTTTCACAAAATACTTAAAATCAAGCATGATATCTAAATAAAGTTTTTTTTCTTTTTTCGAAAATCTAATTCTTTGTTTAAAATTCAAATCAGGATTGCGGCACATAACAACTACAACTATAGAATCAATAGCTGAACCATAAATTTGTTCCTCAAAAAAACTTACGTAACCACTTTCGTATAAAGTATCCAAAACCCAGTTGACTCTTGACTCCCAATTGATATCGCAGGTAATAAATAATCTCATAGATATAGAAAATACCTCAATAAAGGGATGTTTTATTCAATCTCTTCAAAATCAATATATTCGCCCACTTTCTTCGTCTCATGGGGTTTATCCTGTTTTGGTGCAGTATATTGCTGCTGCTGAGATTGTTGCTGTTGCTGTTGATTTTGGTTTTGCTGTTGTTGGTAATGCTGGTAAATATTTTGTTCAGCCCTTTTTACTGCGCTTTGGAATATAGCCGGCCCAAAGAGCTTAAAAAAGTACTTAACTGCATAATATATAAAGAGTAACCAAAATAATGTCCTGATAATTCCTGTAAACGATGCGGTTTCCATTGTCATAAAGTTTTGTCAAAAATACGTAATCTACTATTTAAAATTAAATCATGGCTCTTAAATTAATAATAAAATATACTACTTTTGGGAAACCATACGTTCACAGTATAAACAATAAACGAGCCAAATATGACCGTTTTCAAGAAAATTTTTCCACTTGCTTTACTGTTAAGCACCGGAATTGCCTCTGCACAATATACAGACCAGATAAACTCTAACCGCCCCGGAGAATCTATGGGCGCCTTCTCTGTAGGTAAAACTGTCATGCAGGTTGAGACGGGTATTTATGGCATTAAAGAAAAACATGAAGTGCTGAATAATAAGACCAAAGGCCTTGGGCTTGACCTTATGCTGCGTTATGGTGCTTTTCTTGAGCAGCTTGAATTTGTAGCCGATATCCAGTATCAGTTTGATCAGTTTGAAGACGCAATATACGTTACTAACCGTAACGATTTCAGGCAGTTTGTTGTAGGTGCTAAATACCTTATTTACGATCCTAACAAAAACTACCATCCTGAAGTAAATATCTACAGCTGGAAACAAAACCATAAATTTAAATGGCATAATCTTATACCGTCTATCTCAGTATTTGCAGGAGCTAATCTTATAGGTAAAAATAACCCGTATTCGTTTCCAAGCGATGGACTTAGCCCTAAAATTATGGCTATTACCCAAAACCGTTTCAATGGCGTAATATGGACAAATAACTTTATAGCTGACAAAGTTACAACCGACTACCCAAGCTATGGCATAATATCTACCCTTACAAGGGCTTTTGCTGCCAAATGGTCTGGTTTTATAGAATTGCAGGGATATAAAAGCGACTACTATTCTGATGTTATTGGGCGATGCGGCGCCGCTTACCTGCTTAATGACAATATGCAGCTTGATGCGTCTATAAGTAAAAATTTTAAAGACACTCCGTCAATATTATATGGGGGCGTAGGATTTTCATGGCGTTTTGATGCTGACTATCATGACATACTGCTTCCGGGGAAATCGGATGGAGAGAAAAGCCAGAGCGACCTGGATAAGAAAATGCAGAAACAAAAAGAAAGAGACGATAAAGAACGACTTGATACACCTACAGAAGAATAAGAATGATCACGATTAAAGAAGCCAAAACAAAAAAAGAACTTAAAGATTTCGTAAAGTTTTCTTTTGACTTATATAAAGACAATCCATACTGGGTACCCCCTATTATTAATGAGGAGATAAACAGTTTTGATAAAACCAAAAACCCTGCGTTTGAGCACGCTGAAGCTTATTTTTACCTTGCTTACAAAGACGAAAAAATTGTTGGAAAAATTGCTGCTATTGTAAACTGGCAGGAAATTAACCAGCAGCAAAAGAAAAAAGTACGTTTTGGATGGTTTGATGTTATAGACGATATTGAAGTAACCAAAGCGCTACTTGAAAAAGTATATGAATTAGGCAGGCAACATAATCTTGAATATGTAGAGGGACCTATGGGCTTTTCTAATCTTGACAAAGTAGGTGTTCTTACCGAAGGCTTTAATGATGTGGGCAATATGATTACGTGGTATAACTATCCTTACTACAAAGAGCACCTGGAACAGTTAGGCTATGTCATGGAAAAAGAATACCTTGAAAACAGGTTTCCTTTCAGCAACGTAAACCCTGAATTATTCGTTAAACCTGCGGCACTTATTAAAAGACGTTACGGACTTAAAGAGCTTTCATTTAATTCTACTAAGGAGATCATGCCTTATGTAGATAAAATGTTTGACCTGTTTAATAAATCTTACAAAGAACTTTCTTCTTTTGTAGCCATTACAGATGTTCAGAAAGAATATTTTAAACAGAAATACATCAGTTTCATTAATCCTGAATATATCAAGTTTATTGAAGATAAAGATCATAACCTTATTGCGTTCAGTATCGTTATGCCGTCTTTCACAGAGGCATTACAAAAGGCTAAAGGCAAGTTATTCCCTTTTGGCTTCCTGCACTTCTTAAAAGCAAAGAAAACAAGCAAAGACGTCGTGTTTTACCTTATTGGTATACATCCTGAATATCAGAACAGGGGTGTTACTGCAATAATTTTTGAAGAGTATTACAATACTTTTACCGCTAACAAAATTGAAAACTGTTTCCGTACACCCGAACTGGCAGATAACCATGCCATTCATAACATGTGGAAACATTTTGACCCTGAAATTTATAAAAGGAGAAGTACTTACAGGAAAAACCTTTAATTTTTAAATAAAAGAAAGCCCACGCAATGCGTGGGCTTTCTTTATATATGCGAATGTCGCTTATTGAGCAGACATATCTACTTTAGTTTTAGCAGCGATCTCTTTATAAGTACCATTCTCTAATTTTGTACGGATAGCTTCATAAGCAGCAAGTGTTTCATCGATATCTGCCTTAGTGTGTGTAGCTGTTGGAATCATCCTTAACAAGATAATACCTTTAGGAATTACAGGATACACAACGATAGAAAGGAAAATACTGTAATTCTCTCTAAGATCGTTTACCATTACCATTGCCTCAGGAATACTTCCCTCAAGGTAAACCGGTGTAACACAAGTGTTAGTATCACCAATATTGAATCCTTTGGTTTTAAGTCCGTTTTGCAGGTAATCTACATTTTCCCAAAGTTTATCTTTAAGCTCAGGGGTTGTTTTAAGCAACTCTAAACGTTTAAGCGCACCTTTAACCAATAGCATTGGAAGTGCTTTTGCAAACATCTGAGAACGAAGGTTATATTTAAGGAAGTCGATAATATCTTTATCTGCAGCTACAAATGCTCCGATACTTGCCATCGATTTAGCAAATGTAGAGAAGTAAACATCGATACCATCCTGGCATTCCTGCTCCTCACCTGCTCCGGCACCTGTTTTACCAAGTGTACCAAAACCGTGTGCATCGTCAACAAGAAGCCTGAAATTATATTTTTCTTTAAGAGCAACGATCTCTTTAAGTTTACCCTGCTGACCCCTCATACCAAAAACACCTTCGGTAATAACAAGTATTCCACCGCCTGTAGTTTCCGCCATGTTAGTAGCACGCTCAAGGTTTTTTTCAAGGCTTTCTACATCATTATGTTTGTAAGTAAAACGTTTACCCATGTGAAGGCGAACACCATCTATAATACAAGCGTGAGAATCTACATCATAAACAATAACGTCATTTTTAGAAACAAGCGCATCGATAGTAGAAACCATTCCCTGGTAACCGAAGTTTAACAGGTAAGCCGACTCTTTTTGTACAAAAGAAGCAAGTTCCTGCTCCAGTTTTTCATGCCATGAAGTATGACCACTCATCATCCTTGCTCCCATTGGGTATGCAGCGCCATATTCGGCAGCAGCTTCAGCATCTACTTTGCGCACTTCAGGGTGGTTAGCTAATCCAAGGTAATCATTTATACTCCAGTTGATAACTTCTTTACCGTGAAATTGCATCCTGTTAGCCAAAGGGCCTTCCAGTTTAGGGAAAACAAAATAACCTTCAGCCTGTGAAGCCCACATTCCAAGAGGGCCTTTATTCTTCTGTATCCTTTCAAAAAGATCTTTTACCATAATTCAAGTTTTGTGCTTTAAAAAACGCACCAAAAGTAATTATTAAATTGGTCCTATCAAATATTTTTCGATATTGAGTGTAATAAAAATGTGAGTTTTACGACTAACTCAATAAAGCTGCCAAACCGCATATAGTTAAGCACGTAAATGTTGCTTTTTTATACGTCAATTGTGCAGGACGCTAAAAATTTAGCAAATAAGTACACATTCAAAAAAAAATTATAGTTTTACACAATCAACCATAAACAAATCTGAAATGGATTCACAAAAAGTAGACATGTACTTAATGGCAAATGCCAAATTTTTTCAATCTTCTCAAATACCTTTTATCCGCGAAAGGCTATTAGCAATGGACGAGTCTAAATGGGCTTACATACAGGCAGTAGATCTTAAAGACCCAACAACACTTATTATTGTATCTGTACTTGCAGGTGGTTTCGGTATAGACCGTTTCCTTATAGGTGATACAGGACTTGGAGTAGCTAAACTTCTTACATGTGGAGGTCTTGGTATATGGACTATCGTAGACTGGTTCCTTATCATGGATCTTACAAAACAAAAAAACATAGAGAAGCTTAACGCTTACCTATAATAAATGACAAGAAACAGGCTATACCTGCTGTTAGGTTTTGGGTTATTTGCCGGTTACGTCTGGCTTACATGGTCCTGGTTACAAACCGAAAACCATCAAACGTTTACCCCATGCCTTTTTAAAAATACAACCGGTATAGCCTGCCCTTCTTGCGGATCTACACGATCAGTCTTATTACTGTCTCACGGTAATTTCAGAGACGCATTACTGCTTAATCCCCTGGGTATTATTATGGGATTAATCATACTAATAGCTCCTTTTTGGCTTCTATATGATATTGCATTTAAAAAAGACACAATCTATACAAGCTATCACAAAGCCGAAAACTTCATTAAAATAAAATGGGTAGCAATTACCCTTATCATATTAGTATTAATAAACTGGGCATGGAATATACAAAAGGGATTGTAAAAGACAAATATCATCAGCAACTCATTGATTCACATGATTATGAGCAGGCATCAAACAGCTATCTTATGGCGATTGTAGCCGTAATTGTAGGGATGCCACTACCTATTATAAATCTTATAGCCGCTGCAGGATATTACCTTGCACACAGAAAATCATCTTATTTTGTGCGCTGGCATTGTATTCAGTCTGCTGTTGGGCAGGCAATGCTTATTCCTTTTAACAGTATAGCTGTTGCATGGACATTAGGCCTTTTACTAAGGGATGCAACCATAACTGTTTCAGGTGTGGAGAATGGAAGCCTGATTCCTGTCGTATTACAAAATATGCTGGATGCTACGTCGTATTACTGGATGTACATTTCGTTTATACTATTATTAAATGTATCAGAATTTTTTGTTGTAATTAATACAGCATCAAGAGTACGAAAAGGAGAAAATGTACGCTGGTGGCTGATTGCAGCTATCACAGACAGAGTTTGCAGTAAAGAAGACCGAAATCCTTATAAGATATAATAATGAAGCTTGTATTTGCCTCTAACAATAAAAACAAGATACAGGAAATAAAACATCAGTTACCTGATGACATTGAACTATTAAGCCTTGAAGACATAGGTTGCTTTGAAGAAATCCCTGAAACTGCCGATACCATTGAAGGCAATGCTATTCTTAAAGCCGATTATGTTACCAAAAACTATGGCTACAATTGCTTTGCAGATGATACCGGGCTTGAAGTGGATGCACTTAATGGCGTACCGGGAGTTTATTCTGCACGTTATGCTGGCGAACAGAAAAACGCCGACGACAACATGGACAAACTACTTGCAGAACTTAAAGGCAAGCCAAACCGCAATGCGCGCTTTAAAACCGTTATAACATTGAACCTTAACGGAGAACAACATCTTTTTACAGGAATTGTAGACGGGATTATCACAGAAACAAAATCAGGATCTCAGGGTTTTGGGTATGATCCTATATTTAAACCGGAAGGTTTAGACTTCACTTTTGCGCAAATTTCACTCACCGAAAAAGCCTTACTAAGCCATCGCGGAAGAGCTGTGAGCCAACTTATCAGTTTCCTGAAAAGTTAACAATCTGATTTTCAAATATTTTTCTTAAAATAAAACTGCAAAACTCATTAGTTTATATCACTAATAAACAGTACCTTTGCACCTATTTTAAAAATATATATGAATAAATTTGAA
>Ga0157370_10002920_pt1 | contig 20356 bp, 14 predicted proteins | sample C35metaG_FD_113463 | JGI IMG/M metagenome (GOLD analysis project Ga0157370, IMG submission 113463) | Corn rhizosphere microbial communities from Kellogg Biological Station, Michigan, USA - C3-5 metaG | ecosystem: Host-associated > Plants > Roots > Rhizosphere > Soil | place: USA: Michigan...
CCCGGCAGATGCAGCAAAGTCTTCTTCAACAGGCGCTCGTAATCCTTGGCGTCAGCGCAGACGATCTTCATGAAGTAATCGTGGTCGCCGGCCACGGAATAGCAATCGACGATCTCGGGCTGGCGTTGAACGCCGGCCTCGAACTCGAGCAACGTCTGCTCGTCATGCTGGCGCAAGCGGACCTGCACGATGACCACGACGCGCAGGCCCAGCGCTTCGCGATCCAATTCCAGGCTCTTGCCGCGGATGATGCCGGCGTCTTCGAGCTTGCGCAGCCGCCGCCAGCACGGCGTGTGGCTGAGGCCGACCTTCGCGCCAAGCGCATCCATCGAAATTCCCGGGTCCTGCTGGTAGATCCGCAGGATGCTGCGGTCGAACTCGTCGAGGTTTTGCAGCATGGAACGCTCCTTTAGGACCATATCCTATAAACCGCGTTCAATAGGATAGTTTCATCCCAATCTCCGGTGATTTACAACAGGAATACGGCGCTTCGTCCGCAGCGGCCTCGTTTACCATTGCCCAAATAAAGAGTTCGCTGGAGGAGCAGATGCCGGATGCGGCCATCGCACTGAGCGACGTTTATACGAGGAATTCGGGCAGCGTCTTCATGAGCGGCATTCAGGCGCTGGTGCGTCTGCCGCTCGTTCAAATCGCCCGCGACCGACGCGCCGGGCTCAACACCAGCGGCTTCATCTCCGGCTATCGCGGCTCGCCGCTGGGCGGCTACGACATCGAGCTGCGCCGCGCCAAGGCCTATCTCGATGCCGCCGGCGTGGTGGTGAAGCCCGCGGTCAACGAAGAGCTCGCCGCGACCGCGATTTGGGGGACGCAGCAGCTGCATCTCTCTCCCGGCGCGCGAAAGGACGGCGTCTTCGGCATTTGGTATGCGAAAGGGCCGGGCGTCGATCGCTCGGGCGATGCCTTGAAGCACGGCAATGCCGCGGGCAGCTCGCGCCATGGCGGCGTGCTGTGTCTCGCCGGCGACGATCATGGCGCGAAATCCTCGACCATTCCGCATCAGACCGACCATGATTTCATGTCGGCGCTCATCCCGGTGCTTTATCCGTCGGGCGTGCAGGAATTCGTGCGCATGGGGCTGCTCGGCCTCGCCATGTCGCGCTATTCGGGCTGCTGGGTGTCGATGAAAGTCATTTCCGACACGGTCGAAGCGACCGCGACAGTCGATCTCGCCGGCGAGGCCGGCGAGTTCGTCCTGCCGAGCGATTTTGCGCGGCCGCCGGACGGGCTCAATCTGCGCTGGCCCGATGATCGCTGGCAGCAGGACTACCGGCTGCAAAACTACAAAGGCTATGCCGCGATCGCCTTCGGCCGCGCCAACGGCGTCGACCGCGTCGTCATCGGTCCGAGCCGCGCGCAATTCGGCATCGTCGCCTCCGGCAAAGCCTATGCCGATGTCTGCGAGGCGCTGTCGCTACTCGGCATCGATGAGGCGATGGCGGCGTCGATCGGCTTACGGGTGCTGAAAATCGGCATGCCATGGCCGCTCGATCCCGTGCGGATTCGCGATTTCTCCGAAGGGCTGCGCGAAATCCTCATCGTCGAAGAGCGGCGCGAGATCGTCGAGAATCAGATCAAGCAGCACCTCTTCAATTGGCACTCCGATCTTAGGCCGCGCATCGTCGGAAAATTCGATGAGAAGGACGCACCCTGCCTGCCGCTCGCCCATGAGCTGTCGGCCGAGCAGATCGCCGATGTGTTGGTGGCGCGGTTGCAGCGCATCGACATGCCGGCCGATATCCGGGACGTGCTCGAAGCGCGGGCCGCGATCATCCGCGGCCGGAACGGAAGATTGGCGGGCTACCAGCCGCCGACGCTGCGCATGCCGCATTACTGCCCCGGCTGTCCGCACAACACGTCGACGCGCGTGCCCGAGAAGAGCCGTGCCATTGCGGGCATCGGCTGCCACTACATGGCGCAATGGACGGACAATCGGACCGAAACCTTCACGCAAATGGGCGGCGAGGGCGTGCCGTGGATGGGCATCGCGCCGTTTACCGACGAGGCTCATATCTTCGCCAATCTCGGCGATGGCACCTATTTCCACAGCGGCGTCTTGGCGATCCGGCAGGCAATCGCCTCGGGCGCCAACATCACCTACAAGATCCTCTTCAACGACGCGGTCGCGATGACCGGCGGCCAGGCCGTGGATGGGAATCTGACGGTCGAGCGGCTGATCCGCCAGCTTGCCGATGAAGGCGTTCGCAAGATCCATCTGCTCTCGAAAGAGCCGGAACGATACGCCCATGCGGGGCTTCCGGAGAACACGACTGTCAAAAGCCGCGACGCGATCGACCGGAGCATGGAAGAATTGCGGCAGGAGCCCGGCTGCACGGCGCTCGTCTATGACCAGACTTGCGCCACCGAGCTGCGGCGCAAGCGCGCCCGCGGCCAAGCGCCGCCTGCGGAAGCGCGCGCCTATATCAATGCCGCGGTGTGCGAGGGCTGCGGCGATTGCTCCGACCAAAGCAATTGCATCGCCATCGAGCCGCTCGAGACGGAATTCGGCCGCAAGCGCGCGATCAACCAGTCCAGCTGCAATTCGGATTTATCCTGCCTCAAGGGCTTTTGCCCGTCCTTTGTCACGGTTTCGGGCGGCACGGTGCGCAAGCGGACCGGCGCGTCGCTGCCTGACCTTCCTCTGCCCAGCCCGCCGACACTCCACCTGCCGGAGGCTGGTTCCTACAACATCGCCGTGACCGGGGTCGGCGGCACCGGCGTCCTCACCGTCGCGCATCTCATCGGCATGGCGGCACATATCGACGGCATCGCCGCCCTCGCCCTCGACATCACCGGCCTCGCACAGAAAGGCGGCGCGGTCATCAGCCATTTGCGGCTCGCGCGCGCGGCGGGCGATCTGCGCGCGCCGCGTATCCCCTCGGGCTGCGCCGATCTGCTGCTGGCCTCCGACATGGTGGTGGCGGCGTCGAGCGAAGGCCGGCAAATCATTTCGGCGGCACGAACGCGGGCGGTCATCGACACGCATCGAACGCCGGTCGCCAGCTTCATTCGCGAGCGCGATTTCGACTTCCGCGCCGGGGCAACGCTGTCGATCATCGAGGCGGCGGTGCAGAACCCGGCTTGCGAGCGTGATTTTCACGGGCTTGCCCAACGCCTCTTCGGCGACGCGATCGCCGCCAATCTCATGATTGTCGGCTGTGCCTACCAGCTCGGATGGCTGCCGGTCAGCGAGGCGGCGCTGCTGCGCGCCGTCGAATTGAATGGGGTCGCGGTCGAGCTCAATCGCGAAGCGTTTCGCGCTGGGCGCTGCGTCGCGGCTTTCCCGGATCGCATCGACGCGTTGCTGGGAGCGCCGCGCGGCGCGGCGCTGTCCGAGATGAACCTTGCCGACATCATCGATCATCGCGCGCGGCATTTGACCAAATATCAAAATCGCCGTCTCGCCGAGCGCTATCGCAAAACGGTCGCATTGATCGCGGAGCGCGAGGCCCGTCTCGGCACGAGCGATCGGCTCGTCCGCGCGGTTGCGATCAATTACGCGAAAATTCTCGCTTACAAAGACGAATACGAGGTCGCGCGGCTCTTCGCCGATCCCGCCTTCCGCGCGGGGCTGAACGAGACCTTCGACGGGTCGTTCTCGGTCGCATTTCACTTGGCGCCGCCCTTCTTGGCGCGCTTCGATCGCAACCTGCAGCGTCCGCGCAAGATGAAATTCGGCGCCGCGATGCTGCCAGTCTTTCGCGCGCTCGCCGCTTTGCGCCCGCTCCGCGGCACGCCGCTCGACCTCTTCGGCTGGACGAAAGAGCGCCGGCGCGAGCGCCAACTCATCGCGACTTACGAAAGAGGCCTCGGCCTAATTGCGGCCGAACTCGCGGCGGCGAATCACGCCTGCGCCATTGCCCTGGCATCGCTGCCCGATCAGGTGCGCGGCTTCGGGCCGGTCAAAATGAAGGCGCTCGATCGGTTTGACCGCGATTGGGCGGCGCTGGAAGATCGTTTCCGCAACCAGCCCACGCTGTCGCCGCACAACGACAACGCCGAGGCCGCGCAGACGGGGACGTCCTAGATCGGGTTACGCCGAGGAGGTTGGATTTGCGCAACGATCAGCACGGGCTCGACTTCGGTCTCGGTTCCGAGATCGACATGTTGCGCCAATCGGTGCGGGGTTTCACCGAAGCCGAGATCGCGCCGCGCGCCGAAGCGATCGATCGCAAGGATGAATTCCCGCGCGACCTCTGGCCGAAAATGGGCGCGCTTGGCTTGCTCGGCATCACCGTCGAGGAGGAATGGGGCGGGGCCGGGATGGGATATCTCGCCCATGTCGTCGCCATGGAAGAGGTGAGCCGCGGCTCGGGCGCGGTCGGGCTTTCCTATGGCGCGCACAGCAATCTCTGCGTCAATCAGCTTCGCCGCGCCGGGACCCCCGCGCAGAAGCGGCGTTATTTGCCGAAGCTCATCAGCGGCGAGCATGTCGGCGCGCTCGCCATGAGCGAAACCGGCGCCGGCTCCGATGTCGTCGGCATGACGACGCGCGCCGAGAAAAAAGGCGGGCATTGGGTGCTGAACGGCCGCAAAATGTGGATCACCAACGGGCCTTATGCCGACACGATCGTCCTTTACGCCAAGACCGACCCGCAAGCCGGCGCGCGCGGCATCACCGCGTTCATTCTCGAGAAAGGAATGAAAGGATTCTCGGCGGCGCAAAAGCTCGATAAGCTCGGCATGCGCGGCTCGCCGACCTCGGAGCTCGTCTTGGAGGATTGCGCGGTCCCGGAGGAGAATGTCCTGGGCGCGGTCCATGGCGGCGTGACGGTCCTGATGAGCGGGCTCGATTACGAGCGCGCTGTGCTCGCCGCCGGGCCGCTCGGGATCATGCAATCTTGCCTCGATGCGGTGATCCCCTATCTCCATGAGCGCAAGCAGTTCGGCCAGGCGATCGGCGAATTCCAGCTGATGCAGGGCAAGCTCGCCGACATGTATACGAGCCTCAGCGCCAGCCGCGCTTATGTCTACGCCGTAGCGCGCGCCTGCGATGCCGGCCGGGTCACGCGCAAGGATGCCGCCGGCGCGATTCTTTACGCCGCCGAGAACGCGACGCAGATGGCGCTTCAGGCCATCCAAGCGCTCGGTGGAACCGGCTACGTCAATGATTCGCCGACCGGCCGCTTGCTGCGCGACGCCAAGCTTTATGAAATCGGCGCCGGGACCTCGGAAATCCGGCGCATGCTGATCGGGCGCGAGATTTTCAACGAGACCGGCTGAGCGCATGGGGGAACCTTTCAAGAGCGCGATCGACCGCAACGCGAAGAGCTTTGCCGCGAACGCCGCGGCGATGCGCGGCCTCGTTGCCGATCTTCAGCGCGAGCTGTCGCGCATTGCCTTGGGCGGCGGCGAGACTGCGCGTCAGCGCCATCTCGGCCGTGGCAAGCTGTTGCCGCGCGAGCGCGTCGCGGCGCTGATCGATCCGGGCGCGCCCTTCCTCGAATTCTCGCCGCTCGCCGGTTACCGACTCTATGACGAGGAGGTGCCCGCGGGCAGCATCATCACCGGAATCGGTCCCGTCGCCGGGCGCGAATGCGTCATCGTCGCCAATGACGCGACCGTCAAAGGCGGCACCTACTATCCGATCACGGTGAAGAAGCATCTCCGCGCCCAGGAGATCGCGCGGCAGAACCATCTGCCTTGCGTCTACCTGGTCGATTCGGGCGGCGCCTTCCTGCCGAGCCAGGACGAGGTCTTTCCCGATCGCGATCATTTCGGCCGCATCTTCTACAACCAGGCGACGCTCTCGGCGGCCGGCATTCCGCAGATCGCGGTGGTGATGGGGTCGTGCACGGCGGGCGGCGCCTATGTCCCGGCGATGGCGGATGAATGCGTCATCGTGCGCGAGCAGGGCACGATTTTCTTGGGTGGTCCGCCGCTGGTCAAAGCCGCAACCGGCGAGACCGTGACGGCGGAGGCGCTGGGCGGGGCCGAGCTCCATGCCCGCATGTCCGGCGTCGCCGATCATCTGGCGGAAAATGACGGCGACGCGCTGGGCATCACCCGCCGGATCATCGCCAATCTGAACCAACCGAAGCGCGTCGCGCTCGACATCGCCGAGCCGCGCGAGCCGCTTTACGACGGGCAGGAGCTTTACGGCATCGTGCCGAGCGATCCGCGCAAGGGTTACGATGTGCGCGAGATCATCGCGCGGTTGACCGATGGCAGCGAGTTCGACGAATTCAAGGCGCTTTATGGCGCAACCCTCGTCACGGGTTTCGCCCGGCTTTGGGGCTATCCCGTCGGCATTGTCGCGAACAATGGCGTGCTGTTTTCGGAAAGCGCGCTCAAAGGCGCGCATTTCGTCGAGCTTTGCGCGCAGCGCGGCATCCCGCTGGTCTTTCTCCAGAACATCACCGGCTTCATGGTGGGGCAGAAATACGAAGCGGGCGGGATTGCCAAGGACGGCGCCAAGATGGTCGCGGCGGTCGCCTGCGCGGCGGTGCCGAAATTCACGGTAATCATCGGCGGCAGCTTCGGTGCCGGCAATTACGCCATGTGCGGCCGCGGCTACGATCCGCGCTTTCTCTTCATGTGGCCCAATGCGCGGATTTCGGTGATGGGCGGCGAGCAGGCGGCGAGCGTTCTTGCGACGGTGCGGCGCGACAATCTCGAGGCGCGCGGCGCAAGCTGGAGCGCGGCGGAGGAGGAGGCGTTCAAGGCGCCGCTGCGCGCCCAATACGAGACGCAGGGCCATCCCTATTATGCGAGCGCGCGGCTATGGGATGACGGGATCATCGACCCCGCCGAGACGCGTCGCGTGCTGGCACTTGCCATCTCCGCCTCGCTCAACGCGCCGATCGCCGAGACCCGATTCGGCGTCTTTCGAATGTGATGTTCGGCAAGCTCCTGATTGCCAATCGCGGCGAGATTGCCTGCCGCGTCATCCGCACGGCGCGGAGCCTCGGCATCAAGACTGTCGCCGTCTATTCCGAGGCCGATGCCGGCGCGCGCCACACGGCCATGGCGGATGAGACGCTGGCGATCGGCCTGTCTCCCGCGGCCGAGAGCTATCTCAACATTGAGCGAATCATCGCGGCGGCCAGGGAGAGCGGTGCCGAGGCGGTCCATCCGGGTTACGGCTTCCTCTCCGAAAGCGCCGATTTCGCGAGCGCTTGCGCAGCGGCCGGCCTCGTCTTTATCGGCCCGCCCGCGGAGGCGATCCGCATCATGGGCTCGAAGGCGGCGAGCAAGGCGCTGATGGAACAGGTCGGCGTGCCGCTCGTGCCGGGCTATCACGGTGCCGCGCAGGACGATGATCGTCTAGCGGCCGAGGCGCAGGCCATCGGCTATCCGGTTTTGATCAAGGCCTCGGCGGGCGGCGGCGGCAAGGGCATGCGCGTCGTCGAGGCAGGCGGCGATCTCCTAGCGGCGCTCGCCTCGGCACGGCGCGAAGCGGCGGCATCCTTTGGCGACAATCGCCTCCTTATCGAAAAATATTTCGCCGATCCGCGGCACATCGAGGTGCAAATCTTCGCCGACAGCCATGGCGAGGTCGTGCATCTCTTCGAGCGCGACTGCTCGATCCAGCGGCGCCACCAGAAACTCATTGAGGAAGCGCCAGCCCCAGAGCTGAGCGAGGAGCAACGGAAAAATCTCGGCGCGCTTGCGATCAAAGCGACGCGCGCCGTCGATTATGTCGGCGCCGGCACGATCGAGTTCGTCGCGGCGGAGGGCGCGTTCTATTTCATTGAAATGAACACGCGGTTACAGGTGGAGCATGTCGCCACCGAAATGATTACGGGTCTCGATCTGGTTGAATGGCAGATCCGCATTGCGAATGGCGAGCGCCTGCCCCTCGCGCAGAATGCCATCAGCCGCAGGGGGCACGCCGTGGAGGCGCGGCTTTATGCCGAGGACCCGGCGCATGGGTTTCTGCCTGCTGCCGGCAAAGTGGCGCTGTTGCGCCTGCCGGCCGAGACAGCGGAGCTTCGGGTCGAGACTGGGCTGCGCGAGGGAGACACCGTATCGCCCTTCTATGATGCGCTGATCGCCAAGCTCATCGCTTGGGGCAAGGACCGGACGGAAGCGCTGCACAGGCTGCAAGCCGCGCTCGAAGAAACGAAGCTCGCCGGCATTGCGGGCAACCGCGATTTCCTGCTGCGGATCGTGTCGCACAGCGCTTTCGCGCGCGGCGCGCAGGACACTGGCTTTATCCCGCGGCATAGCGAGGATTTGCTACCCGCCGCGACAGCGCCGATCGCGGCGCTGATCGGCGCAGGTTTCGCGCTTCTGCTCGAAGCATTGCCGGCGCGCGCAGCCGCCGATCCGCATTCGCCCTGGCGGCGGCAGGATTTCTGGCGTCTCGTCGGCGAAGCCGGACAGCGCTTTCGCTTTCGCGACGCGAGCGGCGTGCGCGAACTTGACCTGCGCTTCACCGACGGCCGCTTTCGCTGCGAGAGCGACGGGCGCGTTGTGACGGCGGCGGCCGAGCGGACCGCGGGCGGCGATCTTGCCATCGAAATCGACAGCGATCGGATCGAAGCCGCAACCCTCCAGAGGGGCGCAGAGATCTGGGTGGTCTTGCCCGATGCGACCTGGCGGCTCGCTTACATTGATCCGCTTGCGTCGGCGCATCGCGCCGAGGCATCCGCCGGCAAGGTCGTCGCGCCCATGCCGGGAAAGATCAGCGCCATCCTGGTCACGCCAGAGATTGAAGTGACGCGCGGCCAGGTGCTGATGCAGATCGAGGCGATGAAGATGGAGCTTGCGATCACCGCCCCGATCGACGGCATCGTCGAGCGGATCAATTGCGCCGTCGGAGCGCTGGTGGCCGAAGGCGCGGAGCTGGTGGTGCTGCGTCCAGCCGCCGGCGAGAAACCGGCGTCATAGCTTGTGTAAAACTTGGCGCACCCGGCGAGATTCGAACTCACGACCTCTGCCTTCGGAGGGCAGCGCTCTATCCAGCTGAGCTACGGGTGCGGCGCCGCGAACGATAAGCGACGGGGCGCAAGGATGCAACCCGAGGGGTGCGCGGGCCCGCCTTAGGCGTAAGCTGGGGCCGCTGCCTTGCGGATATAGGCGCCGAGCGCCTCGAGCGGCAGAATCGCGCTGCAAAGACCGGCATTGGCGACGACGCCCGGCATGCCCCAAACGACGCTCGTCGCCTGATCCTGCGCGATGACCGTGCCGCCGGCGGCGACGACTTGGCCGGCGCCGGCGAGGCCGTCGGAGCCCATGCCCGTCAGGACGGCGCAGAGCAGGTTGGCGCCATAGACTTTCGCGAGGCTGTGCAGCATCGGGTCGGCCGAGGGGCGACAGAAATTGACCGGCGGCGATTGCACGAGGTGCAGCTTGGGCGGCCGCGACGCCTCGACCACCATGTGCCAATCGCCGGGCGCCACGTAGATGCGTCCGTCGCGCACCGTCTCGCCATCGATCGCCTCGGCGGCCGGCCGGCCGGCGACGCGCGACAAGTGCTCGGCCAAGGTCGTCGTGAAGCGCGCCGGCATGTGCTGCGTGATGAAGATCGGCTGCGTCGGCCCGTCCTTGAGCTCCGGGATAAGGTGGAGGAGCGCGGCAGGCCCCCCGGTCGAGGCGATGATGGCGATCGCCCGCACCGGCGCCGCATGCACGGGCGTGAGCTTGGGCGCGCGGATATCGGGCTTCGGCGTCGCGGCGCGGAGCGGGTCGCGCCGCGCGGCGCCGAGCGCGCGCACCTTGGCGACGAGGTCGCGCTGGAACTCGCTCGCGGCGCTCGGATCGGCCGTGCCCGGCTTCAGCACGCATTCAGCCGCGCCCGCCACCAGCGCCTTGTAGCTGATATCGGCGCCGCGCGGCGTCAAACCCGAGACGACGAGGACTTTGACGCCCGGCTTCGCGGCGAGCAGGCGCGGCAGCGCGGTGAGGCCGTCCATCACCGGCATCTCGATGTCGAGCACGACGACGTCGACCGCGTGCTGGGCGAGCGCGTCGATCGCGGCTTGGCCGTTGCCCGCCGAAGCGACCACGGCGATGGCGGGGTCGCTCTCGAGCGCGCGGCGGTAGAAGCCGCGGACCGCCGCGCTGTCGTCGCACAGCAGCACGCGGCACGGCTCGCTTTTTCCCGCGACAGTCGAACCGTTCATCGACGACAGGCCTTTCCCGACATCAGCGCCAGACCCGCGACGGCGCGTATTTCGCCGCGAGCCAATGATAAAGCGCGTGGACGCTTTCGTCGGTGCCGTGGTTGAGGACGAGAGGCAGATCGCGCCATCGGTCGAAAATGTCGTTCCACGGCAGCAGGTTCGAATGGAGCTTGTCGCGCACGTCGCGGATCAGCTTGATTGCGCCGTGCGGGTTGCGCAGCATCTCGAGGATATCCGCGGTCTGCCCGTCGAGCTCCGCGAAGGCGTTGGCGAATTCGGCGACCGGCTGCTTCAGCAAGGTTTGCGCGCGCCGCAATCCCTCGCTGATCTCGGGATCGCCCTTCGCCATGCGCGAGAGCTGGAGCACCTTCTCGTGAATCGAGCGCAGCTGTCCGGCATGGTCGCGCAATGCCTCGATGTAGCAGAGCTCGCGCGCCATCGTCTCGAGATGGTCGATGACCGATTGCTTGCGCTGGGGCTCGAGCCCCAGCGCCTCGGCGATGGCGGTGAAGGCGAGCTGAAACTCCTCCTTCACAGCGATGTCGTCCTCGGCCGCGGCGAGCAGCTCCTCGACCGAACCCGCTTTGCCGTCGCGAGAAATCCAGGCCGCGACCTGCGCCAAGAGCTTGGCCTTGGCAAGCGCGCGGTGCCGATCCTCGACCGACCAGGACGCGCTGCCGTCAACGAGCTCTTTCGGGATCGAATCGCCCGGCCGCACCTCCTTGACGTGGCGCAACGCCTGGCTCGCGAGCTCGATCAGCTGACTATCGAGCGAGCTCACCTCTATGTTGAACTCGCGGCGCAGCACCGCCGGCGTCAGCGCCACGGCAAGATTGCCGAGATAGAGATGGAACAGCGCCGCCTGCTTGTGCTCGTCGAGCGCGAAGCGCGCGCCCGGCAGCGCGAAGACCTTGTGGCGAAAATCGAAGATCGCATTGACGCCGCCGCCTGTCGCGGCGATGAGCTCGTCGACCGACTGCCGGGCTTCGGGCGGCGATGCGAACGGATCGACGGCACCGCCCTCGAGCGTGGCGGCCTCGGCCACGTCACTGCCCCACGGCGCGGGCGAGCGCGGCCGACTGGGCCGGAACGAAAATGCCGGCATGGCCCGGATTAGGAACGAATTTCTCGCTGACGCCGATGACCGTCTCGGCGCCGCCGAGGAAGAGGACGCCGCTTTCGGACATCTGGCGGCTCATGCGGTCGAGAATGTCCCGCTTGGTCGCGAGCTCGAAATAGATGAGGACGTTGCGGCAGAAAATGACATCGAAGGTGCCGAGCGCCGCGAAGCTCTCCAACAAGTTGATCGTGCGGAATTTGACGCGCTCGCGCAGCGGCGCCTTGATGCGCCAGCCCTGCTCGTCCTTGTCGAAGTACCGGGCGAGCATTTGAATCGGCAGGCCGCGCTGCGCCTCGAAATGCGAGTAGAGCCCGCCACGCGAGCGCTCGACCATCTCGGTCGAGAGATCGGTGCCGATCATCTCCACCGTCCAGCCGGCGAGAAGCGCGCGCTCCTCCTCGAGGATCATGGCGACGGAATAGGGCTCCTGGCCACTCGAGCAGGCGGCGAACCAGATGCGCAAGGTCTTGGCATGCGCGCGCGCCGCGACGAGGCCGGGCAAAACGGCCTTGCGGAAGGTGTCGAAGGTGCCCGCGTCGCGGAAGAAGAAGGTCTCGTTGGTCGTCATCGCCTCGACGATCTCGCGCTGCAGCGCATGATCGAGGCCACTTCGCATCGCCGGCCACATCGCCTCGATGCCGGGCTGGCCATGACGCCGCGCCAGCGGATTGAGGCGCGACTCGAGCAGATATTCCTTGTCGCGCGTTATCGCGAGACCCGACTGCTCCCGCAGCAGCTTCGCGAGAAACGTGAAGACTTCATCCTTCATAACCAAATCCGGTACGTCAGGCCAATCCCTGCAGCGCGACTTTCGACGATAGAATCTCCGCGTCGAAAGGCTTCATGATGAATTCGTCGGCGCCGGTTTCGAGAGCCTGGGTGATGTGGCTCATGTCGTTCTCCGTCGTGCAGAAGAACACTTTCGGCGTCTTTCCGCCCGGCATCGCGCGCAGCTCCTTGAGAAACTCGATCCCGTTCATGACCGGCATGTTCCAGTCGAGCAGCACGGCGTCGGGCATTTTCTTGGCGCAAGCCGCGAGCGCCTCTTTGCCGTCCTCCGCCTCGTCGGTCTCGAAGCCAAGATCATGCAGGATGCCGCGCGCGATGCCGCGGATCACTTTTGAATCATCGACGATGAGCCAGTTTTTCTTCACGCGTCGCTCCGATGCTCAGGCGGCGTAGGCGGCGGCGCCGAGACGCAACAGCCGCGCCACGTCGATCACGACCAAAAGCTCGCTTTTGAGGCGATAGATTCCATTCGCGACCTCGCGCCAACCGGGATCGAGCGTCGGCGGATTGAATTCGAAATTCTCCGCCGAGAGGCTCAGCACCTCGCCGACCCGGTCGACCGCCAGCGCGAAGAGATCGTCGCCATGCGGCACGACGATGCTCATCGGCGGTCCCTTGGCGTCGGATTTCGGCAGGCCGAGGCGGTGACGCGTATCGACGACGGTGACGATGCGGCCGCGCAGGTTGAGGGAGCCGAGGATCTCGGGCGGCGCCATCGGGATGCGCGTGATCGCCTGGGGACGCAGCACATCTTGCACCTGGAGCACCGGCACGCCAAAGAGCTGGCCGGCAATGGCGAAGCTCACGAAATCGCCGCCGCCGCCGGCGTGGTTCCGCTTGTCCTCGGCGCTCTTTTGCGCTTCTTCGATCATGCGACGTCCTTCTTCGAATTGAGCGTGTCCGCGATCGCCTTCAGCAGCAGATTGTGATCGAGCTTCGGCACATGGCGCTGGAAGCCCGATCTTCGGCCGCGCTCTTCATCCTTGGCGCTTACATGCGAAGTCAGCGCGACGAGCGGCGTCTCGCGCCAGTTCTCGCTCTCGCGCACCTTGGCGGCGAAGCCGAAGCCGTCCATGCGCGGCATCTCGATGTCGCTGATGATGATGTCGAAGCGCTCGCCTTCCTCGCAGAGACGCAGCGCGGTCTCCGCCGAATCGGCGCCGACGACCTCGTATCCCGCCGTGGTCAAGAGCGGGTGCAGCATGTTGCGCAGGAAGGGGCTGTCGTCGACGAGAAGCAGGCGGCGCGGCCGTCCCTCGCCGCCGAATGGAATCTTGGTCTCTTTCTTGAACCAGTGCGAGCCGGCCGCGGTGAGATAGTGCGAGATGTCGATGAGGTCGGTGGCCTTGCCGGCGATGATCGCGCTGCCGAGAATGCCGGGCCGCTCGCTGAGCAGGTCGACCGAATAGACGGTCTCGACGATGTCGATGATCTCCTCGACGGCAACGCCGATCGAGTGCTCGCCTTCGGAAAAGACGAGGATCGGCTGGCGGTTCGCCGGAGCGAAGGGCGCCGTCGAATCGAGCGTGAGGATCGGCATCAGCGCGCCGCGGTACTGCACCACCGCGCGGCCGTTTGCGATCTCGAAGGCCGAGCTGTCGAGCATTTCGAGCCGCGCGACGAGCTCGAGCGGCAAGGCCTTGGGCTCGGGGCCGCCGGCGCGGAAGAGGATGACGTTCTCGGCGCGGTGCGCGCTCTTGTCCTCGGCGTGTGCCGCGGCCTTGTCGTCGCCCTCCTCGATGGTGAAATTGGCGAGCGCCGTGATGCCGTTGGGATCGAGGATCATGACGACGCTGCCGTCGCCGAGGATGGTGTTCCCCGAATAGACGCTGAGGTCGCGCAGCAGCGGCGATACCGGCTTGACGACGATTTCCTCGGTGTCGAACACGCGATCGACCATGATGCCGAAGCTCTGCGCGCCGACTTGCGTGACGATGACGAAGTTCTCGCCCGACTGGCCTTCCTCCGCCCGGCTGTCTTCCGCGGCAAGGCCGAGCATCTTGCGCAGCGAGACAAGCGGAAGAATCTTGTCGCGCAGACGCAGCACCGGCACGCCTTTGAGGCGCTCGACCCGGTGATCGCTGTTCGCGGCGGTGTGGACCAGCTCGACCACATTGATCTGCGGGATGGCGAAGCGGTCGTCCATGCACTCGACGATCAGCGCCGAGACGATCGCGAGGGTCAGCGGAATCTTGATGACGAATTTCGTGCCCTTGCCGAGCCCGGTGCGCAATTCGACCGTGCCGCCGATCTTCTCGATGTTGCTGCGCACGACGTCGAGGCCGACGCCGCGGCCCGAGATGTTCGTGACCGCCTCCGCGGTCGAGAAGCCCGGGCGGAAGACGAATTGCTGGATCTGCTGCTCGGTCATCGCCGCGAGCTCGGCCTCGGTGGCGAGCCCGTTGGCAATGGCTTTCTTGCGGATGCGGTCGGTCGAAACGCCGCGGCCGTCATCGCCGATCTCGACGACGATGTGGCCGCCGACGTGATGCGCGTTGAGCGTGATGGTGCCGGTCTCGGGCTTGCCGGCGGCCAGCCGCTCGGCGGGCGCCTCGATGCCGTGATCGGCGCAGTTGCGCACCATGTGGGTCAGCGGATCGCGCACCATTTCGAGCACTTGGCGGTCGAGCTCGGTCTCGGCACCGATCATGCGCAGCTCGAGCTTCTTGCCGAGATCGCGCGCGAGATCGCGGACGAGGCGCGGCAGCTTCGCCCAGGCGTTGCCGATCGGCTGCATGCGCGTCTTCATGACGCCCTCTTGCAGCTCGGTCGTCACCTGCGACAGGCGCTGAAGCGCGGCGCTGAAGACGCTGTCCTTTTGCGTGCGCAGAATCTGCATGAGCTGATTGCGGGTCAGCACCAGCTCGCTCGCGATCGTCATGAGATCTTCGAGCAGGTCGACATTGACGCGGATCGCCTGGGCGCCGAGATCGGCTGCCGATGATGCTGGCGCCGCATGCGCCGGCTCGCTGGGCTTGGCGCGCTCTGGCGGCGCTTCGGCGCTGCTCTGGACCTCGGCCGGCCGGGCCTCGGCCGCCGGCGGCGCGGGCTCGGCCGCTGGCACCGCAGGCTCGGGGGCGGTCGGAGCCGCATCGCCTTCGCTTTCGGCGAGATGGTCGAGCGCCGCGATCAGCGATGTGTCCTCGCCGGCGGGCTCCGCCTGGGTGGCGGCGAGGGTGTTGACGATGTGCTTGATGCCGTCGACGGCGCCGAGCACCAGACCGACCGCATCGGGACCCGCGAGGAGCGTGCCGTCGCGGAAGCGGCCGAGCACGTTCTCGGCGGCATGCGCCAGCTTTTGCAGCCGCGGCAGGCCCAAGAACCCGCAGGTGCCTTTGATGGTGTGGACGATCCGGAAGATGTTCTGCAGCAACGTCGGATCGCTCGGATTCTGCTCGAGTCGCACGAGCTCCGAATCGAGAATGCCGAGGCTTTCGACCGTCTCGGTGATGAATTCCTTGAGAAGATCGTCCATTCTTGTCGCTCGCTGCGCTTTTATCGGGCCGTCGCGTCGACCGTGCCCTCGTCCGAGGGCGGCGCCGGCGCCGCCTCGAACAGCGAATCGATCTCGCTTTGATCCGCCGCGCCTTCGAGCTGCGGGCCGTTGAGGAGATGCGCGTCGGGCCTTTGGTCTTCGGGCATTCCCGCCGTGGCGCGCGCTGCTTCGTCGATGCCCCAAATCTCGATCATGGCGTTGATGCGCGTCTCGATGTAGCGCAGCGCATTGACCACTTTGCCGATCCGCTGGCCGGTGAGGTCCTGGAATGAGCAGGCGGTCATGATCTCGGTCGCCTGCTTGCCGATTTCGGCGGCAATTGCGCTCGCCTCCGGCGCTGCGGCAAGCTTCGCCGCGGCGGCCTGGATGCGCTCCGCGCCATTGAGGATGTCATAGGTCGCGCGCTCGGTGGCGGAGACGATGGCGTCGAGCTCGCTCGTTGCGTGAACGAGGCGGCTGCCGCCCGTATCGTCGGGATGCAGCGCGGCGATCTCGTTGCGGGTCTGCTGGATATGGGCGCTGATCTCGAGCAGCTCCTTGCGCAGGATGCGCACATGCTCGCTGGCGGGCAGGCTCGGATCGGCGCTCTCGCGCGGCATGATCATCAGCTGCTTCATCATGCGGCGCACGCGCTCGGCCGCGACGACTCGCGACAGCGAATCGCGCTGGCGCAGGAACGCGCGTCCCTCGGCCGTCGAGGCGATCAATTCCTCGAAGGCCAAATATTCTTTCCGCGACAGGCGGCGGACATTCGTCATTTCAGCTGTCCCAGGACCGTCTCGATCTTCTTGCTGAGCGTCTCGGCGTTGAACGGCTTGACGATGTAGTTGTTGACGCCCGCCGCCTTCGCGGCAACGACGTTCTCGGGCTTGCTCTCTGCGGTCACCATGATGAACGGCAGCGCCTTGAGCTGGGCGTCGGCGCGCACCGCCTTCAAGAGCTGCAGGCCGGACATCGGCTCCATGTTCCAGTCGGAGATGACGAGGCCGAAGGGCTCGGCGCGCAGCTTGTTGAGCGCCGTGCCGCCGTCCTCGGCCTCGACGATATGGGTGAAGCCGATCTGCTCGAGAAGGCTGCGGAGAATGCGACGCATCGTGCTGTAGTCGTCGACAACGAGGACTGGTTGGGAGAGCGCTGCTGCCATAATGCGTTCCAATTCGAGAGTTGATAAATGATCCCGTCTCCGGCCGCCGCCGCACGGAGTGCCTCACACCCTGCAAGACATAACGCGTGTTCTTGCCCGCCGTTGTTGGATTATCCCGCCGAGTTCTTACCGAAGCTTGAAACCACAGCACGTGCGATGCGCGCATGCCGCCGATTGCGTCGCGTTGCCGCAGCGCCATGCGCGACGCGTGCGCGGCGCATGAAAGCGATCGCGTCGCGCATCACGGCGTTAAGGTTGATCAAAGCTTGCGCGCCGCACGGCGGCGCAGCGGCGCCCGAAACAAGGTTAAGCGTCTCTTTGCGTCACGTGGCGCGCGCTCCGCATCCTTAAATAACCAACTCTTCAAGTTTTTTCTTTAGTTTCACACCACCAATCGCGGCGCCGGGCTGCCGCGATTTCAATCTGCAGAGCGGGGTCATCGCTTCATGGTGCGCGTGCATGCCAAGGTCGAGTCATCGAAGGCGGGCGAGGCAAGCGGCCGGACGCCACGCGCGGCGGCTCGTCCGTCATCCGCTCCGGCGAGCTTCACCTCTTCTTTCCATCGACGCTAAAGGATATTGACGATGCGCAAGAGCGGCGGCTTCTTCCTTTCCGCGTTTTTCGCCAAGATGAAAGGCTTTCGCGCGCACTCGATCGGCGGCAAGGTGACCTTCGCGTTCCTCGCCGTTTTGCTGGTGACGATCGGCCTCGGCGCGTTCTCGATCGAGCGGCTCGGCGCGGTGAACGGCGCCGCCACCGAAGTGCGCAACGACTGGCTGCCCAGCACCGCCTTGATGGGCGAATTGGCGTCGGCGGTCGAGCAATACCGCATCATCGAAGCGATCTATCTGCTCTCCTCCGCGGACCCGGACACGCGCAAGCGCATCGAGGCCGTGATGCGCGATGAGCAGGCTCACATCCAGAAGCTGCGCAACGACTACGAGCCGATGGTGACGCCCGGCGAGGAGCGCGCTTTGATCGACGCGTTCGACAAGACGTGGGTCCAATATATGGGCGTCCACATGTCGCTGATCGCCTTGAAGCGCAAGGACGACGCGGCGGCGGCGGCCGAGCTTTTCACCGGACAGGAACGCGACTTCTTCAACGCGACCTTGAAGAACCTGACCGACGACATGCAGCACAATCTGCGCGGCGGCCGCAAGGCCGCGGACGACGGCGCGGCGATTTACCAGATGGCGCGCTATCTGATCATCGGGGCGGTCTCCATCGCGGCGATCCTTTGCCTCATGGCGGCGCTGATGATCGTCGCCAGCGTGTCGCGGCCGATCGCCGCCATGACCGAGGCCATGCGGCGCCTGGCAAAGCACGACCTCACTACCGAGATCGCCGGCGTCGGCCGCAAGGACGAGATCGGAACGATGGCGGATGCGGTCCAGGTCTTCAAAGACAACATGATCGAGGCCGATCGGCTCGCGGCGGCGCAGGAAGCGGAGCGCAACATCAAGGAAAAGCGCGCCGCAGCGCTCGAGACGCTGACGCAGACCTTCGAGGCGAAGATCGGCCGCATGGTCGCGACGCTGTCGACCGCCGCAACGGAAATGCAGGCGACCTCGCAATCGATGTCGTCCATGGCCGGCGATACGAGCACGCGCTCGGCGACGGTCGCGTCGGCGGCCGAGGAGGCTTCGAGCAACGTTCAGACCGTGGCCGTCGCCGCCGAGGAGCTGTCCGCGTCGGTGACGGAGATCGCGCGCCAAGTCGCCCAATCCGCCAAGATCGCGGGCAAGGCGGTCGACGACGCCAAGCACACCGACACGACGGTCCAGACCCTCGCGAACGGCGCGCAGAAAATCGGCGAGGTGGTGACGCTCATCCAGCAGATCGCGAGCCAGACCAATCTTCTCGCGCTCAACGCGACGATCGAGGCGGCGCGCGCGGGCGAAGCCGGCAAGGGTTTCGCGGTGGTGGCGTCGGAGGTCAAATCCCTCGCCAATCAGACGGCGAAGGCGACCGAGGAAATCGCCGGGCAGGTGGAGCAGATTCGCGGCGCCACCGGCGAGGCGGTGACGGCGATCCGCGGCATCGGCGCGGTGATCAACGAGATCAACGGCATCGCCGCGGCGATCGCGAGTGCGGTCGAGCAGCAGGGCACGACCACCAAGGAGATCGCGCGCAACGTCCAGCAGGCCGCGGCCGGCGCGCAAGAGGTCACGCGCAACATCACGACGGTCAAGGAATCCTCGACCGCCTCGGGCGGCGCGGCAACGCAGGTGCTGGCGGCGGCGGACGAGCTGTCGAAGCAGGCGGCGGGGCTGAGCGATGAGGTGAACAGCTTCATCGCCGAGGTGAAGGCAGCTTAAGCCGGCGGCGACGCTCGGCGGCGCGCGCGAAACGCCGCGGCGCCGATTGTCTTGATCATCCGGTTTGGCGGCCGGCGGCGGCGGCGGTCTGGGCGCGCCACGACAAGACGGCGACATAGAGCTCGACTTCCGCCTGCCGCAGCAGCGCATCGGCCGACATCTCCTCGTTCATCTTCTCTTCCGCTTCGGCCTGTAATTCGAGCGCGCGCGCCCATTTCACCGCCGCTTCCACGACGCAAGTCCTCGCCGATGTCATGCATTCACCTTGCGAAACGTCACGCCCTTATCTTCGCGAAACGCTCGCGAGCGGGGTGTGACAAAGCCGTGGCGCCAGCAGCGCCATAACGCGGGTTATGACGACGCAGCAGCGCGATGATCGCCTTCGCGCTTCCGTGGTGATTCCGGCGGGGAGGAAATCTGGAGCGGGCGAAGGGATTCGAACCCTCGACCCCAACCTTGGCAAGGTTGTGCTCTACCCCTGAGCTACGCCCGCATCCAAGGGGCGCGATCATAAGCAAGCAAGTCTTGGTTTTCAATGAGCGCCGGGCTCTTCCGGCGAAACGCCGGGGCGGCGCGGGGTGCGAGGCAAGGCGGCGCGCCGGCCGGTCGGGGAGGCCCGCTCTTGCGCTCGACGCCGGGGACCGCCATTTTTAGGTCAGTATTGAAGGGAAAAGCCACATGGAAGCGATCATTGGAGGCGGCGCCGCGGTTGCCGGCGACGCCAACCTCGTCAGGAACGGCTCGACCGCGACCTTCATGGCGGATGTCATCGACGCCTCGCATGACGCGGCGGTCGTGGTCGATTTCTGGGCGCCCTGGTGCGGGCCCTGCAAGCAATTGGGCCCGGCCCTCGAGAAAGCGGTGCGCGACGCCAAAGGCGCGGTGCGCATGGTCAAGATCAATATCGACGAGAATCCCGAGTTGGCGCAGCAGATGCGCATCCAGTCGATCCCCGCGGTCTATGCCTTCAAGGACGGGCGCCCGATCGATGGTTTCGTCGGCGCCCTGCCCGAAAGCCAGGTCAAGCAGTTCATCGGCAAGTTGGCCGCGGCGGGCGGCGGAGGAGCCTCGCCGGTGGCCGAGGCCCTGGCGCTCGCCAAGGAGTCCATGGCGGCGGGCGATACGGCCCGTGCCGCCAATATCTTCGCCCAGGTGGTGCAGCACGAGCCCGGCAATGTCGATGCCCTGGCGGGCCTCGCGCGCATCGCCCTCGCCAAGCAGGATTTGAAACAGGCGCGGGCGATCCTCGAGAAGATTCCAGCCGACCAGGCGAGCCATGCCGAAGTGGCCGCGGCGCGCGCCGGGCTCGAGCTTGCCGAGGCCGGCGCCCAGGCCGCCGGCGCGGTCGGCGAGCTCAAGACGCGGCTCGAGCGCAATGCCGCCGACCATCAGGCGCGC